>Ga0209090_10001430_pt1 | contig 15329 bp, 9 predicted proteins | sample ArcticOcean_MG_C_9_FD_187432 | JGI IMG/M metagenome (GOLD analysis project Ga0209090, IMG submission 187432) | Marine microbial communities from western Arctic Ocean - ArcticOcean_MG_CB2_152 (SPAdes) (version 2) | ecosystem: Environmental > Aquatic > Marine > Oceanic | place: Arctic Ocean... | reverse complement strand
AGAGGAGATCGAGGAGGAAGAGGAAGTGGACGTGGACGACGAGGACGTCGCTCGGACTTCGAACGACTTCTGTCGATGATGATGGACACGTTTTTGTCCTCCATTTCCTCCTCCTCCTCCTGCTGCACTCGAAAATGTTGTTGTTAAAATCATCGTCGTCGTTAACGTCGTCGTCGTCATTACTAAAAAAACTGTAGGTGAATATGCGCGCGTGTTGTGCGCACAAAAATGAAGAGATTATTAACAAAGGACTCACAACAACGAAAAAACTTGACTTTTTTTAGGAATACAAGAACTGACGAAGAATTTCTCATCTACTCCTTTCTTTGTAGTACGAGTAGTACTCTTCTGTGCAGTACTAATAAAATGGAGAGTACTAAGAACAACAACAACAACAACAACAACAACAACAACGCGAGACGGAGAGTGCAATCGATTCGAGACCACGTTCTTCTTCATTCATCCCCAAACGCGTTTTCGACGTTTCACGATTTCGAGGACGACGATGGACGAGATTTTTTATCCAATTTCAACAACAACGCGCGCATTCATCATAGGAGTAAAGATAAGAACAATCAGACGACGACGAGCATGATGACCACGCATCGAACGAGTAGTAATACGTACGCCTCGGCGACTGGGGAACCAACGTCGTACGAGAAAATGCACGGGTACGTCTCCCAAGAACCGGTGTGTTGGGAAGAGTGCGTTCCGGAAACAGAGTTTTCACATTTGATGCACACGAAACCGATATTGGAAGAAGTGATTTACGAGAAATCGAAAATCGAAGATATGAGGAGAGAAGGAGGAAAGATTGCACGAATCACCATCAACAGGCCGGAGAAAAGAAACGCATTCACGCCAAAAACAATCAAGGAAATGCAGAGATGTTTTGATGACGCGAGAGACGATGCGACAGTCGGGGTGGTTGTGTTGCGCGGCGCCGGAGACTTGGCGTTTTGTTCCGGAGGAGATCAGAGCGTACGAGGTGACGGTGGCTACGTGGATGAGAGGGAGGAACGAGGAGGAAAAAAAGTTCCGAGATTAAACGTTTTGGATTTACAGATGCAAATTCGTCGATTACCGAAACCAGTGATCGCGTCTGTGGCTGGATATTGCGTCGGCGGCGGACACATCTTACATATGATTTGCGATTTGACCATCGCGGCGGACAATGCGGTGTTTGGACAGACTGGACCAAAAGTTGGGTCGTTCGATGCGGGATACGGGTCCACGCACATGGCGCGGCTAATAGGGCAGAAGAAAGCGAGAGAGATGTGGTTTTTAGCGAGAATGTACGACGCAAAAGAGGCGTTGAATATGGGATTAGTCAACTGCGTCGTACCTTTGAAAGATTTAGAGCGAGAAACGGCGACGTGGTGTAGAGAAATTTTGCGGAACTCGCCGACAGCTTTGCGATTAACGAAGAACGCGCTGAACGCGGCTGAGGATGGGCAAGCTGGCATTCAAGATTTAGGCGGGTCCGCAACTATGTTGTTTTATCAAAGCGGCGAAGGTGCCGAAGGGAGGAGAGCGTTCCTGGAGAAACGTGCGCCAGACTTTTCGAAATTTCAAAGGTTTCCGTAATAGTGTGTGCGTAACGTAAAGTAAGCAAATATAGAATACTAATAGAAAAAGAGGCATTAGATGGTAATTCTTGCTTGGACTAAAAGCGCTGCTATGAGTACTATAGTATATTAAAACTTGCTGTCAAAGAACTCGCTCGCTTTTATCCCTCTTTGAACTTCTTCCTCCACGATTTTGATTTCCATCACTTCTTCCTCTCCAATTCGTCCTACACACTTTACGTACTTTTTCTCAACTCCTTCTTCCTCTTCCGAGCTATTTTCCAAAACTACACAAACCGGAGCACGTATAGCGCAAACATTCGCATCGCTTGCTTCTGCTTCATGTTTGAGGATTTCGTCTTCTTTTCCGGCGAGTTCGTTCACGAACATAAGCACGCCAAACTTCTTCCCGTTTTCAAGTATCGTGACAACCGAAATAGAGTTTTCATCATCGGTTGGCATCACGTCCAAGTCTTGCACTGGAATCTCCGGAGTACATTTCACGGTTTTAGAAACCTGCTTGCCTGTCAAACAATCCCACGCGCGTATTGTCCCGTCGCCACCTGCGGAAACGATGATATTTTTATTTTTCGAAAACGCGGGGACTACTTTCGCCACGAATCCCTCGTGCCCAAAGCAAAACGATTGAATGTCAAATCCCGAACCTTCGATATCCGTGCGGAGATCAGCTGGAGGCATTCTCGTGACTCGTATCTTTCCTTCTTGATCTGCCGTGCACACGAACTCTTCTTTTTTGTCGTCTTTTGTAACGCCGTCGACGACGCATACGCTCGTCACCACCGTTCCGGTGTGTCCTAGGAGAAGTTTGTCGAAAACGCCCGTTTCCGCGTCGCCGCCCTCCGCATCGATTTTCTCGTCTTTTGTTGTTGTTGTCGTTGTAATGTCTTTATTGGTGTCGTTCACTGGTGTTAAAACCTCACTGACGCGCACGTCGCCGTATTTATCGCTGTAAACGATATGTTTGGAATCTAAAGTAAATGTCACCGAGGTGACTTTCTTATTCGCCAAACGCGTGTTCGCGAGCGAGTAATAAAAATCTCCTCCCTCTTGGTCTTCTCCCTTCTTTCTTTCAAAGATGCACACTCTCTTATCGTCCCCGGAAACGGCAAAGTAATTGCCGCATCGCGAAAACGCCATCGCTCGTATCGTATCTTCCGCTTTAAATAACTTTTCTCCCACACCGCCGCCGAAAACAGACACCAAACTCTTTTTACTACTCTCAGCATCATCATCATCATTCACGAACAACACCATTTTCATCTCCTTACAATATGCCATGGCAACGAAAAGACCTCCAAAAGCATCGTCACGGTAAGAGGCTAGAATCGGCACCGCCTCGATTATACCAGCAGCAAAAGCACCACCACCACCATTAGTGTTCCTGTTGTTGTTGTTCTTTGTGGTTCCATTTTTATTTTTTCCATCATCGTCGTGAAAGTCGCCGCCGGAAGAAGAAATTTTCTTCTGTTTCTTCTTCGACTCTTGTATCTTCTCTATTCGTTTTCGATTGTTTTCTTTCACCTCTGGTTTCTTTCTTCGGCTTTTTGCTCCCATTATTATTTGCTGTTATATATATATATGCTATATGTGTTTTGTGTGTACCTAGGTACCAGGTAAAGTGAAATGAGTGAATGATGATAATGTGTTTTTGTCGGTCTCGTTGAAGAGAGAAGAGATGAAAAAAATCTTCTTTCTGGTGTGAAAAAAGGCGAAAAAAGCAAAAAGTTCACAAAGGGGCTTTTGTGTGTATGATGAAAGAAAGAATTGATTTGAATTCAAACTTTCTTCATTCTTTTAAAGAAGCAGTAACGTAAGGTACGCACATATATAAAATAAATCGTTTTTATTCTCGCACGAAAAGAACGAAAGATGAACGGGTATCGCGTACCCTTCGTGTTTGTTCTTCATTCGTTCCTCGTTATTCGTTTTTGTACGCGTTGAGAAGGAGAAAGAGTGTGCCAATTTCTGTTAGCTCCCATATAATTGTCTCTTTTGAACAAAGAGACAATTATATGAGAGAGATCACGCGCTTGAAGAAATTTCTCATTCGAAAAAAAACGGGACAATGTACCCCAGAAGATATGAAAAATACCTATCAAAATGGACAGAAATCGATCGAGAGAACAGTTTACGTTCTTCTCCCCGTTGATCGGATGCGTTTTCACCTGTTAAATGTGGCCAGAGAAGAAGAGACGATTTAATTTTCTCTTTAGATTCTTCTCAACGTTCTCCTTCGACGTGCTTCTCTTCTTCTCTCAAAAAAGAAGAAGAAAAGGACTGATTTTTTCACTCAAATTTTTTTCAAAAAGAGAAAAAAAGGGAGGAAAAAACAAAGCCCCCCGGGTTTTTTTCACTCATCAAAACAGCCAGACTGACCATTTCATCGCTTCTCTCCTCCTCTTCCTCTAAAACAGTTTTTAACAACAACACTACACAAAATGGCCAAGACTCCAGCGAAATCCCCGAAGAAGGTGAAGAAAGTGAAGAAGGTGAAAGACCCGAACGCGCCGAAAAGAAACTTGTCCGCGTACTTTTTCTTCATGAACGACCAAAGAGCGAAGGTTGTCAAAGCGAACCCGGACATGAAGGTGACCGAAGTCGGCAAGAAGCTCGGCGAATTGTGGAGAGCCATGTCTGATTCCGAAAAGGTGCCGTACAACAAGAAGGCGGACGCCGATAAGATCAGATACGAGAAAGCGAAGGCTGCGTACAAGCCGAAGTAATCCTTTTCTGCTTAACTGGGGGGTGAAAGGTGTTTTTGTTCGAGAAAAAGGTGTACAGTCAGCTTTTTGGAGCCGGCCGAGCGCGCTTTTTCGAAACCAAAACGCGCATTTCATCAACGCACTAGAAGTAAAGAGAAGAGATGAAAAATAATAATAGTGGAGTAATATAAACGCAACGCATGTGCTACTACATGCATTATGTTGTTGTTCGAGATACACACTGATATCTGAGATACTCATTTTATATATAATAATAAGAAATACTATAACAATATTATTGAGAAAAAAACGAGGAAACTCTCTTCCACAGGTGGTCTTTTTTTTCAAAAAAAAATCGATTTCTCTCTCCTTTTCCACAAAATAATGAAAGAGTCCTCATTCCCCGCGCTCGTGTTCTTGTATATATCTTCTTTTATATATCATCCATTCCATTCGAGGAGGAGACAACAAACTAACGCTTCTTAAAACTTCAACCGTTGATTCGTCGTTGTTTTTGAATCGAGAGAATACGTCGTCCGATTGGTCATCGTATTATTAAGAAGAAGAAGCATATAATAAATCTCAAAAATCAGAGCTCGAGAGAATATTCAAATATATCTTAGCAACAAACTATGACGACGACGACTGCTCAGCCAACGAAACGATTAACCGAGAGGCAACAATTAGCTCTAGCGTTAGCTGAATCCACCCGAGATTGCCCGGCGGATGCGCTGATCGCGAACAAAGTTTCGCCGTCCTCGAGCAGCAGCAGCGACGGTGAGACGGATGACGACGACGACCAACATGACCAACAGTCTGACCAAGACGAGGAAGAAAAAGAACAAAACGACGATAAGAAGAATAAGAAGAAGAGTACGACGACGACGACGACGAGGAAATTGTCTCCGAAAAATGCAAAACAACCGCAACAACTGCAAGTCCCGATGTCTCGACAACAGAAAGAACTCGCCAAGTTAGCTCCTTGGGCGTGGGATCCGCTCGTTTCTCGACACGCGCCAGGCCCGTCGGCGTTGAGAGACTTCTCGGAAGTGTTGCCTTCGTCCGGGGTGAAGCACAAACCGAGAGCGACGATGATGACGCCAACCGCCGCAAGACCGGCCTTGAAAGCAACTTTCGGGTCTTTAACTGGGTCCGCGAAGAATAAGAAAGCCGAGAAGGAGAAGGAAAACGTAGTTCCATCGTTTTGGTTGTCGAAGAATATTGTTGGTTCTTCTGCTAACAACGACGCAGCGAAGAAGTCATCGAACACTGCGAATACCAAGGCGGTTTCAGGTGGTGCGAAGAGAAAAACGGCGGTGGCGGAGAATACTCCAAAGACGCCAGCAGTGGATGCTGTCGCCACGAAGAAGGTGCGGAAGAATGCTGCTTCGAATGCCGAGAAAGTTGCGGCGGCAACGAAGAAAGAAGAAGAAAAAATAGAGAAAGAGAAGGAGATTCCCGCGACGGCAATAGCGACCAAGAAGAGGTCAACGATCGCGGCTTCGAGAGGCAAGAAAGGTGCCGTGGCCACAGAAGAGCCGAAGACGGTGCCGCAGAAGCGCGCACAAAAGAGCGAGCAAATAACCCCCGTCGCTTTTGAACTCGAACCGGCGAGCGGCGCCGAGTCGAATAAAAAGAGCGGCGAGAAGAATCTCAAGAGAAGTGCCGTTAACGCCGCTGGTGCTACCACTGATACCGTCGTTCCGGCGACTGCTGCGAAAGGTGCGCGAGGAAAGAAGGCAGCAGTGATCATCGATACGCCAGTGGTGACGGCAAAGAAGAAGTTGAACCTCCAAACGCCGGGAGCGACGACGGTTGAGAACAACAACAACGACAACAAGAGGAAAGCCGTCGTCGCAGAGCGAGAAGCAGCCGTAACAGTGGCGAAGAAATTGAACCCGTCGACGAAGAAAAGGAAGAAAGATAGCGGCGTGGATATCACCGCGGTGGGGACGAAAGATTCGAAATTAGATCCCAGCAAACTCGTACCGCCGGAGTTTCAACAAAGACAACTCACTCCGGAGGAGAGAAAAGAACGCCGCGACAAATTTTGGGTATTCCTGGAAACCATCAAAGTCAGACCTCCGAAAGAGAACTCAGTATTGCTCAAGGAGGCGATACCTTCGCATAAGTTATACCAGTCGTTCTGCTTTGCCACCGGGCGCATCGCTCGCGAGGCGTTCAATCCTACTGATGCTGCTGCTACTCGTAAACAAGGCTTCGCGAGGGTGACTTTGTCCTCCTCTCGCCAGTACGAAGACGAAGACGAGGGGGCCGCTTCTTTAGCGAGAAGAGTTCGATTGGTGCCCATGTCCCAATCCCTTCGAATCGCCGTTCGCGCGCTGAAATAAATGAGAAAGAAGGAGTGCTGCTGCTTTGTTGTTGTTGTGATACTCATCATCGTGCTCTCGTATCGTAAAACTCATTATCGAAAAATCGTCGTAAAAGCACTCACTTGAGGGTGTTAAGTTCTCAAAATCATCACACAAATCACACAAATCACACACAAAAATTTGTACGAACGTAAAAATTTTGAATTTTTCGAAGGGCTCAGCCCCCCGTTTTCGACGAAAAACTCATCACACTCTTTTCGCGCAACACAACGACAACGACAAGATCACATCGAATAATAATCACATAGAATAATACTGAAATAAATAACAATAATAATGATGTCTTTTTCTTCTTCTTCTTGTTCTTCCTTGTCGTCTTCGTCTTCTTGGGTGGTGGCAGCAAGCCGAAAAAGCAGAACTCAATCACCATCGTCATCATCGTTGTTTTTAAAAAAGACGGCGATGACGATGAGAAGAAGAAGAAGAACTTCTTTGGGGGGATCGTCATCTTTGGTCGTATCATCGGCGAAACCGAGAGCTTTGATTTCGGTTTCCGATAAAACGAACTTGGACAAGTTAGCTTCCGGTTTAGTCGCTCTCGGTTTTGAAGTCATCTCCACCGGTGGCTCCGCCAAGTTTATTCAAGACAAGAACATTCCGGTGACTTCGGTGGACTCGGTGACTTCGTTTCCGGAGATGTTGGACGGAAGAGTGAAAACGTTACACCCGGGGATTCACGGCGGAATTTTAGCGAGAAGAGAGAATGAAACGCACATGAAGCAGATTTCAGAACACAACATCGATTTAATCGACGTCGTCGTCGTGAACTTGTATCCGTTTCGAGAGACGGTTTTAGGCGGGAAGGCGTTTGAGGAGTGCGTGGAGAACATTGACATCGGTGGACCGGCTATGATCCGAGCAGCGGCAAAGAACCATCCGCACGTGAGCGTTGTCGTCGATCCGAACGATTACGATGAGTTGTTGGAGAACTTGAAGAAGGATGGTTCCAATTTGGATTTCAAAAAGTTGCTCGCGTGGAAGGCGTTCCAACACTGCGCTTCCTACGACGCCTCGGTGGCGGAGTATTTGTGGCAAGAAGATTCCATCGGCCACGGCAAACCTGCTCCAGAGAAGACGGTTTCTATGACTTTGTTGAACGAGTTGAGATACGGGGAAAATCCGCACCAACCGGCGGCGGTGTATTCGGACAGCACGTTGGCCGAGTCATCGGGTACCGGCGTCGCTCGATCCATCGTGCACCACGGTAAAGAGATGTCGTACAACAACTACTTGGATGCGGAAGCGGCGTATTCATGCGCTTGCGATTACCCGTCCTCGGACAGAACATGCGTCATCGTCAAGCACACGAATCCGTGTGGTATTGCCTCGGAATCTGCCACCGGCGGTGACTTGTTGGAGGCGTACCGATTAGCCGTTCGAGCCGATCCAATCTCCGCTTTTGGCGGCATCGTCGCTTTCAATTGCACGGTGGACGAAGAAATGGCCCGAGAAATTCGCGAATTTCGCTCACCGACCGATGATGAAACGAGAATGTTTTACGAAATTGTCATCGCTCCGTCGTACACGGAAAAAGGCTTGGAAGTTTTGAAAGGAAAATCGAAAGCGTTGAGAATTTTAGAGACGAAACCAAGAGCGGCGGACGCGCCGATGGGTTTGCGCCAAGTCGGCGGCGGATGGTTGAGCCAAGAACCAGACTCGTTAGTCCCGGAAGACATTGAATTCACATCTGTCTCTGCGACCAAGCCGACTGAAGAGCAATTAGAAGCCTTGCGATTCGCGTGGAGAGCTGTGAAACACGTCAAATCCAACGCCATCACCGTCGCCAAGAAAGGCAAATTGTTAGGCATGGGTTCTGGTCAACCGAACAGAGTAAACTCCGTCCGCATCGCGTTAGAAAAAGCTGGAGACGACGTCGAAGGTTCCGTCTTAGCTTCCGACGCGTTCTTTCCCTTTGCTTGGGGTGATTCCGTCGAGAAAGCGTGCCAAGCCGGCGTCAAAGCCATCGCTCATCCGGGCGGATCTATGAGAGACCAAGACGCCATCGATTGTTGCGACAAGTATGGCGTCGCCTTGGTCACCACCGGTGTCAGACACTTTAGACATTAATACATTAATACTACTACTGCTCATAGTAATAATTATCATAATAATAATTAGCTTGTTTAATTGATGACGTACCTACCTCCGATGATGATAGTAATAATACATTTTATTTTGAAGAAGAAATATGAAGAAAAGGGGGTGGATCTCAATTCTAATTTTTTGGAAAAAAATTGAAGGGAAAAAAGAACTGTCACTGTGGGCACCCCACAAATCGTCATTTTTTAGAGGAACAACGAACGACAACATTTTTATAACTTACGATAGATACGAGGGTCCTCTTCTTAAGTCATAAATTAATTCGTCGTCGTCGTTGAATAAAAGTAGACCACAGCAGATCAGCAGAGAGAGGAGCATTTAGGCAGAGCAGCATTTATTATTATTATTATAAACTCATACTCATCATCATCATCATTAAAAAACGGGTACGAACGAACGAACAAACGAAACGGGAACAACAAAAAGAAAAGAAAAAAGAATTCAAAAATGTCTCCTTCGACGACAACAAAAGAGTGTTGTGATGTGCCTCCGAATACACACACGACGCAGGCACCGCAATTAATAACGAATTCACCGTTATCTCCACCACCAGCAACAACGACGAGCAGCCGATTTGCCGCGTTGCAAAGGAGAGATTCCTTGTGCAACTCAGCCGAGTTAGAGAGTGGGAACGGACGAGGAGGAGGAGAAGCGGTAAAGGGAAGGCGAACGTCCACGGCGTCGACTTTGTTCGTAGCCACGAATCAACAACAACAACAACTTCCACCACGTAAACCACCGCGAACGATCGGATCTCAAGTCAAGCGTAGACGCAAATCGATTAATGAATCGGACTCGCGAGGCGCGTTTGACGCGTTGCCGAACGAGTTAGTCGAGGCTATTTTGTTGAAACTCGACGCCCCGGCTTTGGCGAGTTTACAAGCGACATCGAAGTATTTTAGGCACTCTGGGGTGTGCGATAGAGTGGCGAGGTTTATATTAGCGACTAGAGATGGCGAGCCTGGGTTTGATGAGAATCATAGAGGCGAAGTTAACGACGAAGAGGAGGAGGAGGAGGAGGAAGAAGAGATTTTAGACCCGCTGCAGAGGATATTGGACGACGATTCCGAGGAGGAGAATAGAAGAAGCAGGAAAAGGAAGCTGAGAACGAGGAATAACGTTAGGAGCAAGAGCATCGTGCCACCGACGGTTGGAAGCTGTCGCGTGAGACCTCAAGACTCGGCGATTGCCGTGTTACGGTTTAAAGACGTCATGGAGAGAGCGGAACGGGCATCCACTCTCGTTTCGTTGGGATCGTTTCACACGGTTCGAATCGCGGACAGGTTTGTGCCTTGCAGGTGTCTTGATAAACATGTTTTTTGTCGCCATCATCAGCGCAACACTAATCATTGCCAAGTGTTCCGCGTGAGCGACGTAGAAACGTCTGGAAGAGGGTTCCACGGCCAGCTCGGAAGAGGGCAGGATATGTACAACGCGGAAGCCTCGTTCGGCAAAGTCGCTATGGGGCCGCTCAGCTTCGATGATTACGACTACGAGGATTGTTTTAACTCGTTTAATGACGGTGATGAAGAGTTTGTCCAGTCCGACGATAACAATACTTCGTGGTATAGGACACTTGAACCTACGACTTTCGTTCAAGTCTCCGCAGGAGGTTCGCACTGTGCGGGACTGACCAAAAATGGGACGCTGTACACGTGGGGCCTCGCCTCCTCGGGAGAGACGGGACATCACCATACACCTATTGAAGTTGCGATTCCGAGGAAAGTATTTTCGATGGCGGAGAATTTGCATCGAGTCACAAAAGTTGCGTGTGGTTCTAATCACACTTTAGCCGTCACGGTCGACGGTCAGTTGTTTTCCTGCGGTCGTGGACGACACGGTCAGTTAGGATTGGGTTACTTCCACGACGGCGGTCCGTTGACGCGTTGCGACGCGTTACGTGGTATGCACGTCACTAAAGTTGCTGCTGGTGGACAGCACTCGGTTTGCATAACCGATGATGGTAGAGTGTGGTCGTGGGGAGATTGTACAAAAGGTCAGCTCGGTTTAGGGGATTTGCGATTCGCGACTAGTGCCGGATGGCACACCGGCGTGCCGTGGCCGTGCCTGGTCGAATCGCTCTGCGAAGAAAATTTATCTTCCTTCGATTTACTAGACGGTAAAGATTCAGTCGTGCAAGTGGGTTGTGGTAAAATGCACACGATGTTTGTGACGCAATCTGGCAAACTGTTTGCGTGTGGTAATGGCTCCTACGGCCAGATCGCCGGCCTTGCACCCACGCTGAAAGAACAAAAAAGTAGAATCGGCACTGTGGGAGGTTACAACCAGTACACGCCAAAGCAAATCCAGATTAAGCACCACGTGCGCAAACAGGATGGCACAACGTTAATGCACAGAGTTCGAGCGTGCCCGTGCGTGAACGCGAATCAACCATCGAATGGTAACGTAAGTTGTAGAGTTGCTCAAGTAACGTGCGGAGGAAATCATTCGTTAGTACTCACTGGCTGTGGTGCCGTTTTTGCCACCGGTACGAACTCGTACGGTCAACTCGGGTTGGGCGACGTGGAGTCTAGGGACGTTTTTAGTCGCGTGTGGAGATTTCACGACAAGAAACTAAACGTCGTCAGTATCACAACTGGAGCACACCACTCCGCGGCAATTGTTTCCAATCAAACTGTTTTGAAAGAGACGGATTGCGAAGAACGCATATCGAACGACGAGTGGTTGGAAGCGAAAGCTTGCTCGTACGCCGCCGGAGGCAAAGGGGAATACGACAAGTTGCATACAAAATACGGGTACAAACTTTATCAGTGGGGCAGAGGCGACTGGGGTCAGTTGGGTAACGGTAGAAACCGTGGTAAATGGTTGCCGACGTTGACAAAGTCGAACGATCCATTGGCGAGACCGTCGAGAAGAGCTGATTTTTTGGGGTACGAACGATACTATGAGAGCGAAGCGGAGTTACAGAGGATAGCGAAAGAAACGGAAATTAGAAACTTTGAAAACGGCGTCAATAATGATGACGTTGAATAATAGATAAATGTTTTTTTGCAAATACATACACGTATATATTAACAAGTAAACAGATTTTTTTTATATCACGTAAGATCAGAGCTCTTTCTTGTCGCCTCCTCGGAATCGGTTAAACGCGCCCGAGACTTTAGAGAACAAGCCGCCGCCTTGTTCTTTTTTGTCACTTTTAGTGACCGGAACTTCTTGACCGGACACGTCTTCTTCTTCGTCGTCGTCCTCATCGTCGTTGTTAACAGCGCTATTAAACGCCCCGACGTCATCGCCTCCTTTTTCTTCTTCTTCTTCTCCGGAAGGCATATCGTCGCCGTAATCGCCGTAGTCACCATAGTCACCCATGCCGCCCATGCCGCCCATTCCTCCTTCATCGTCGTCGTCGTCGTAATCGTCATCTCCACCTCCCATGCCGCCCATTCCCATCATGTCGTCTCGATTATACATCTGCATTCCCGGCATTCCCGGCATATTCTTCAACTTTCCCATCATCCTCTCCGTATCGATGTCTTTCTTCTCTTTTTTCTTAAACTCCGGCAACGGCTTTCGCGTCTTGGAAACGCTCTTGGCCTTCTTCGAGCAACTCTCCGTCTCCTCCGTGCACAACCACTCCTCGATCCCTTTCGCCGTTTTAATTCGATTCTTAAACAAAATCTCCGCTAAATCCGTATCTCTCCCTTCCATCACATCTTCGCACGCTTTCAACATCGTCTTACACGTCGTTTCGCACGACGAATACGCGTCTTCACCCATAAACTTCAAAACCAATTTGTTTCTGAAATTCACTTTCAAATCGTTTTGGACCGCCCACATGGTCTTATCGTCCGATTCGTCGCACATTGATTCCATCTCTTCGATCACGTCCACCTCGGTCAACTTCTCTCCTTTCTCTTCTCTCAAGCGCGTGCCGGTTTCAAAGGCTATTTTGGAGACTTTCTGACAGACTTCGCAGTGGATGAGTTTCGAATCCGATTTGACCGCTCGAAACGTCTCTTTGTTTTTACCTCCTCCTCCTCCCATTCCGGGCATTCCAAACTGCGCTTGAACTACAGCAACACTTAAGAGGAAGAAGACGAAGAATGAAGAGAGAAGAAGAGAAGAGGAGGAAGCAGATGATGATGATGATGATGTAAACATTTTGTTGTTTAGTAGTAACTTGAAGTTGAAAAGTGACGACCAAAAACTGTGCCCGCCGCCTTTAAAAAAAAAAGAGAGAAGAAGAAGAAGAGAAGGTTTTTGGTCAAACTTCTTATGTAGTTACTTTTTCATCAAACAACACACGACTCGAGCGACACTTATGTCGTAGGAGAAGAAGTTATTCCTTTCTCCGTCGTCGCAGTTGTCATCGTACGAGAAAGACTGTGGATGAGAGTCACCACCACACAAAACGTGTCGAGCACCCGGTCTTCTTCTACATTTTAAACGCATCTGCACGCAGAACGTATCCGCGCGCAGCGAGCCGCAAGCGATCCACAAAGAGCCTCCTCCTTTCGTATCATTTCTATCGCTCTCGTCGAGCGCTCGGGAGAGGTCGGTTACTTTAAGTGGAAGAATTGCTTTCATTGTAGTGGTTGAAGTGGTAACAGCATCGTTGCCGTCGTCGTTCCTTTCCACAGAGACGCGAACGTAGCGAGGGTTTGAGAACCATCGAGAAGAGGAGCGCGGGCACAGACGACGTTGTTTCGATTGCGCGTCGTCGTCGGGGAGAGTTTCTTTTCCTCGGTCTTCTTCACCAGCATATGCGCACTTAAATCGTTCGCCTCGAACGTATCCCGTTGTGCCGTCGATACTTTTACCCGCATCTTTCTTCTGCGAGAGCACAACGTCTGCATCTGGAAGAAGGCAATCTGCGTCCCGGGCATCAAACGCGTACAGTAACTCTTGTTGTACCATACGTTCTTCTTCGTTATCGTTGTGCAGAAATTGGACGCGAACGGTGTGTGCAGACGATGTCTGCGGTTCTGAAAGATCATCGCTGGTATTTGTCGCAATGCTTTTGATATTGTCGAGAACGTCGTACTCTTCATCGAACATATTCAGAACCTCCTGGCGCACTCGGGCGGAGTAGACGTCGAAATTTTCTGAATGCCTCGAGACAAAAGCATCCACCCAACGCGTTGCGTCCTCTTTAGCTTTCTCATGAACGGTTTGTCGAAAACTTTTCGACTGAATAGATTGGATCAAAGTGAATGCGCTTCTTTTCTGTGTTTCTTTTTCGTGCTTTGAATTTTCTGATGCGCACGTCTCCTCGCCTTTTTTAATCGCGTTCATATTTCTGGTCAAAACGTGCGCATCAAACAATGTTGTTTCTACGTCCGCGCGCTTGTTTCTTTGAATCTCGTGCAAATGATATAAGATGGCGCGCTGGAGTCCATCGCTACCTAATTGAGGAATTTGATCGATTAATCGACTATTCCCGTTCGATCCCAGTAACTTCGATTTCAAGTCAATTAAGCTACGTTCAAACGTTGAATCGTGATAGTCGTGTCTTCCGGAACACACCGGCTCGGCTAAAAGTGCTCGCAGACACAACCAAACTTGCGCTTCTGGTTTCGGCATCTTCACTAGAGATTTTGCATTGATCCATCGACCGTCGTTGAGTACTTTTTGTTCTTCTTTTCGAAACCACGGTACTTTCGACAAAAGCGTAGGAAGCAAATGTGAGTGTATTTTATGCTTCGATATTAATCGCGCGACAACCGAGAGCGGCAATTCCGAGACGCTGTCGCATATGCTCCGCAAAATCGATAAGCACGACATTGTTCGACACAAGTATTCATCGTTTTCGTCTGAATTCTCCGATAGAGTGCTTTTCTCTGTTGGATCACTCACAATATTCAAAGCCTCTAATCGTTCCACGCAATAATCCACCAAATCGAGCAGGTTGGATTCGTTGAGACTTTTACCTACCGAACACGCATTATCGAACACGGCTATCTCTAACACGCCAAGAATAGAGCTTTGGAGCTGCCCGACGTGCAACAACAGCTTTGATTTCGCTAGATATTGCGTCATCATTTCTCTCCTTTCTCGCTCTATTCGAGCCGACAATACTGGTAAAACGTCATCCTTCCACGCTTCCAGAGCAAACAAGCACCGGACCACGTCGTCCAAAATCTCCCCCGTTGACTGCGCATCTTCTCCAACGCTCGCACAGTCGCTACGACTGTTTTCCAAAATTCCTTCTCCTCCTTTGTTCGCATTTTTCAATACCACTCGCAGCGCTGCTTTCCTCGCCCGGTCTGCGTTTAGCACAAACTCGTGCCATTCGGGCGAGTCAACGTTTTCTGGGTTTTCCAGATACGCCGCGAGGAAGTCCCGTTCTTCCCCTGCTCCTTCATCTGTGCCAACAAAGAGCGAATGAATGCAGTTTCGCACTGAACGCATTTCGCGCGCTCCTTCATCCGCGCGCGAAGAAAATTGCAGATGATCCGCGTCATCGGCGGCAAGTATCCCGGGGTACGCGTCTGTCTGCGCGATTGCAACCATGAATGTCTTGTTGTTGTTGTTTATCGAAACCCCTAATAATAATAATAATAACGGATAGGCAGTCGTATTTT
>Ga0209090_10001425_pt1 | contig 15347 bp, 11 predicted proteins | sample ArcticOcean_MG_C_9_FD_187432 | JGI IMG/M metagenome (GOLD analysis project Ga0209090, IMG submission 187432) | Marine microbial communities from western Arctic Ocean - ArcticOcean_MG_CB2_152 (SPAdes) (version 2) | ecosystem: Environmental > Aquatic > Marine > Oceanic | place: Arctic Ocean... | reverse complement strand
GATCGCTTACCGTCACCCCCTGAACGAAGCCGGGCAGTCAGGTGTTTGTCTACATGGCGATCGTCTGTTCCTGACCATGCATTCCAAACTGGAAGGTCAACCCAAGGAAGGGTTCTATTTCAATGGGGATGTCGTTGGCCAATGCTTTGATAAGCTATCGGGCAAGTTGCTCTGGCAGGTCGAGTTGCCGGGTTCTCGGAAGGGACGGGTTCTTGAATCGTGGCATGACTCAACCAGTTTGCTCCCCGTTGCCAGCGACAAGTATGTCGTGTTTCATAACCTGAACGGCATGCTTGCCTGTTTCAACAATGGGGGGAAACCTGTCTGGCAACGCAAATGGCTGGCTCCCAACCCGGACATAAAGAACTGTCGGATGTACCTGAATCAAGGTAAACTGCTGGTGGCCCTGCCTTCGACCAAGATCGCGGTGAAGGAAAACGAAAAGCATCCCGCCCTGCCCTTCTATCAAATCCATTCCATCGACCTGGAGACAGGCAATGACCTGTGGATCTCCCCGGTGTTACTTCACCACGGGACGCAGTACTCGTTGGGCGAATGGAAGGACAAGACCGTGATGGTGGCCTCCATGGTCGACCTCTCCCACTGGAAGTTTAACCAGGGTCGCAAAGGCTATCTGCTTTCGATTACCGATGGGAAACCGATCCTCACTTTTGATCTGCCACCTGCGATCCCTCACCAGAAAAATCATCTTTTACAGGGTAAGTTTCTTGTCACTACGAACGCCCAAAAAGAGACCAAGTTTCAACTGGTCGACCCGGAGAGTTCCAGGATAACCGCGGAATTTGCATTCGAGAAACCCGACCGGTATTTCACTTGGAACGGGAAGGAATATGCGGAAGCGGATTTTGTTCCCGAATACGTTGACAGAACACTTAAGGGCAAGGGCCAACCCACACCTTCGACGGTTCACGCATTCGAAGAACGCATATACTTTTGGCGATACGATAGTGGAGACATTGGCTGCATCGACGTAAAAACCGGTAAATCCGTGATGGTCGAGGCTCCGATCCAGGTATTGGCGGACAAGATTATCTGGAACAAGGTAGACTTTCAGTTCACCAAGGGAATCCTCAACTCCCGTGACGAAGTGGTGAACAAACGGGTGGGTTCCGTGCGCGGCATACAACGAGGCGGGTTCGGACACACCAACCCGGCCTGGCCGATTCGCCATGAGGACAAGCTCTATTGGCAAGGCGGGGCCGGCGTGCTCTACGTCATCGACTTGACCAAGCCGTTTTCCCCGGACGCATTAAGTTGGGTGGCAACGGACCCCGCAGGTGCATCATGGACCTTCGGCGAGCCCGCCATCGACAAAACGGGCATCTACGTTCGCTCCCAAAGGGACTTGGTCCGGATCACTAGATAAGCAAGTAGACTCGCCGATCCGACCTGTCCTAAGCCAGCAAGTCCTTGATCACGCTGGTCAAGGCCTTTCATTGGAGAGAAAATATTCTAATGAAAGGTAAACTAAAACAAACCCATCAATTCGAATGCAAGGGGGGGAATCTTCATTTCCTGAATCATCAAGCTGAGGTGGCTCTTGGGCAGGTGAAACCCGTGGCAGTGATGGTTGTAACGCAGGAAACTGGTCACGGTTGAGTTCAGCGGAATTTTTGGGCGTAGCCCTAAAATTTCCGCTGCAACGATTTGTTAGCATTTTGATTATATTAACTTGCCATCTACCCACAGCTCATACGTAAAATGTGTAAATCTTGTTATTACCCTGATAATGCAAGCGGTTTCCCCCACTTTAAATCGATGCTCAAAACCTGTATCGCAGAAGAGATAGAAGATATTATTTGGCCTCACGAATATAGGGTTACTATTTAACGTGATAGTTGCCCTACCTGAGAAGTAACCATGTGATAGTATCACGCAGTATTCAGGTTGAGTGCCGAATGTCCACCTTGTAATCACAGTCTTCTCCTTATGCTAACGTCGATGCGTTGGCACCCGCTACCGGGGGCGCCAGTCCGCTTCAGGGTAGAGGGTTATTGTCACGGTTCAATCTCCAACTCGCGGCTTGGTAGCGGGTTGTCCAACCGCGCCTTGTTCGCTTGTATTCGGGATGTGATTGCGCATCTCACTTGGTGCCGCCGCCGACCACCGACTCGAATGCTGATCCAACTCGGATCTCGTCCACATCTGATGTCGCCCCCCCTTCCAGCACCAATCGACTCAGCTTGGATTGGTCGATGTCGAAGGGTTCGGTGAAAACGCGGCCGGGCTTTTCGGGCAGCTTCAGGTCTTTCTGCACATGGTAAGGCAACAACTGGTCGGGCTCCCCATCCTCGCCCCAGGTGATTTTACCAACGAAATAGTAGGTGGTGGCCGCCCTCACCCCTTTGACCAAAAGCCGCCTTTTCTCGGCGCCGTCATCAATGATGAAGGTATTGGTGACGCCTTTATGGTCGAATCCGATGGCCTCTTTGCCATCAGCCGACTGGAGTGACACACGCACGCCTTGTCCGCGTGTCTGGTGGATGTGATAGAGAAAGCTGATCCACACCGTGGCGCCGTCTTCCAGCAGGCCGGCCTTTTTGAGGCCGTCGTCCAGATCGATGGCGCACCCCCCTCCCCGAAGATGCATCTGGGCGCAATTGCCTGCCACAGGTAGCGCACCGAAACTCAGCCCCCCGGCAATGACCTTGGGCAAATCCTTGGGCTTCTCATCCAAAGAAACATATTCACTCTTTGTTCCCGAAACTCCCGCCTTACCCAAGAGACTCTTCGGCTCTTCGGCACTGGTGGGGTAGTCAAAGGGCTCATAAATCAGCGCGCCACCAGCGTCGGCGGGTCCAAGGTTCACCGTCAGTTTCGCCGGGGTCACCATGCCGGTGGTCGGTTGGATTGAATAGGTCACCATGCCCTTGGCGGGAGCGGCCTTGTCCTCGAAGCTGCGGGCATCGGCAGGAACCGCATCGGCGATCACCTTGCCATCACGTAAAATACGAAATGCGTCGTACTTGCCGCGGGTTATCCAGCTGAGCATCACGCCATCCAGGCTGCGATAACCGTCCAGGTTGGTGGCGGAAGTATCACAGGAGGCGTTGAACTTCACCTTGCCGGAAGGCATGTCGAGGATGAGCTCGTAGCTGTTGGCGCCGGGAAGAGCAGCGGTGTCGGTAAAGGCTGTCTGGGTCGGCGAAAGCTTGGCGCCCACGCTCTTGCCGTTGCGCAGGATCTCGACGCCCTCGGGCTTCTCCGTGCCGAGCTGCCAGAGCAACTGGACTCCCTGCTCGCTGCCGTAGGCGCGGAAGCGGGCCGGTGACTTGGGCCGCTTGAGCTTGCGCATCTCAGCGGCCATGGCGATACCGATGTTGCTGTAGCTGCGGGCGTTGTTGTTCCAGTGATAGCCGACCTTCTCGGTCACGCCATCGTTGTCGAACTTGAAGGTCATCTTGTCGGGGCCGTAAGGCTGGTGGGTGTCGATGACGGACACGTTGCCGACGAACTCCGCATACTTCTTCGCATCTCCGATGGCGATCTGTCCCTGAACGACAGGAGATTCCGGCATGATCATGCCGCTGCTTGCAATGACGAAGGGCAGATCGGGCACGCCGAGTCCGTGTTCCACGCTGCGGATGTCCTTGATGAAGGCGGCGAGATTGGCCTCGTAACTCTCTTCCAAGCCGCCGTATTGGTCATTCCAACCCTGATGCCAGCAGATGCCAGCGAGCTCCACACCCTGCCCCTTGTAGTCGGGGAAAAAGTCTTTCATGTTCTCCGTCACTTCGGCGACGAGCTGAACAGTCCTGTGAAAGAAATACCCGGGATCCTGTTCGGGCTCGGAAGGAACTGGATATTTGCCAACGCTGGGCGGCAGGAAGTTGTGACCGATGCTCTTGCCTCCCCACGCAGCCTTGATCAGTAGCACCTTCCCTTCGCTCTCCTCTCCCATCGCATGCCCGAAACCGAACTCCGGACCAATCTGCCCCCCCGACGCCCCATAGCCTGGCTTCAATAGGCCATATCTGAGTTCTCTGAAAGGATACAAATCGTAATGGATCCAGACATCCTTGCGCTCGACCCACTCACCTTTTTCATCTGCAAAGAAGCCGTATTGCTTGGGGTGGTTTTTGACGATGCCGCGGAGCGAACCGCCGTGATCGCCTTCGATGCTCCCCTTGCCCTGCATGTTGGACTGGCCGGCCATGATGTAGACCTGCACCGGCGGTTCTGCATAAAGCGATGGAGTCATCAGCAGAGAAGCGGCAAGAAGAAGCGCGCAGTGAAGTGTCTTTGAGTGACTTTTCTTCATGTGTAGTTGTCCATTTTGTAGAGCGAACGTCATAGATAACCTATGTCTGTAATGAGCGAAGTGAATAGAAGACATTAGGTTGATCTAATTGTTATGATCAGAGTGGGTTAAGATAAAATCGCTAATATGCCACTTATAGTAATTATTAGTAACATGGATATCACCAGTCAGTACATCAAGGTCCCAATCACTTGTTTGAAATGTATTTGTTGTAATGTCGAATGAATGAGCAGTCCTTGATGGGCCATGCTGAATAATATTGTAAGTTTTACTTTTAGGTTCAAATATAAAAAATAATGTACAATTATTCGCTCTAGAATGAGTGACTTGGAAGGTTATAGAAATATCCTTGATACCATCATTATTGTAATCAAAAAGTTGTGGTATGTTAGTCCCTAAATCAATATCTTTGAAATTCAAGTCGATGTTAAAAGAATGAACCGAATATTGATTTAATATCCTAATTGAGGTTTGTTGAGTCTTCTTTTTTATAGACAAGTTTATTTTGTCAGACAGCTTAAAAGTATTAATTTGATTATCCGCGAATATTGGATTTGAAATCAATACAAACAAAAGAGCGAATAATAGTATTTTTGGCATAATCAACTTTCCATATGATAAAAATTTTATGAAGTGCCGACTTTCAATTTGTGATATAGCCACTTCCTTTCTAACTTAGCCCTTTCAATTTGTGAAATAGTATTATTCCCGCTCTTTTGTTTTAACAAATAATCCAACAATTGGGATGCTGGAACAAACCATCCTTCTTTTTCTGAAAGTTTTGAAATCAATTTCTTGAACATTGGATTTAATTTACCATTCTCAACAAAATCTTTACCAAGATGAGTATATATAATACAGGCACCGCCTTGATTTTCTAATCTACTTTGATTTTCCTCCGATAAACACGCATTGAAAGTATTCACATTGGGCGCCTCTGTTGAAGCAAACCAAAAGTTGACATAGGGTTTTAGTGAATCATGGTATGGCATTTCTGGGCAGATTTTTAAAGTATTTATGTCGGAATATATAAAGTTTCGTACATACTTTATTCTTTCTTTGCAAATATCCCCCCAAAAATAAGGGCTATTAATTGACTCGCCATTATAAATACTCCTCTTACTTCCTTTAAGTAAAGTAAGCGTCTTAAAAATTGCTTTATTGACTCCCCCAAGTCGATTAACTCCCCAATATATAGATTCGTTGGGTTTTGTGTCGTTGTGTTGAACTAACATAGTGGGATCACTGCCAAAGTAAGACTTAAAAAGATTTAATGCTTCAATCACCCTTTCTCTTTTTGATCTGCTCCAAGAAGAACTGTGCAGTGCTATTTCAAAACCCTGCCCTTTTAATTTTAGCGCCCAATCCAAATATTGTTTATCTTGGCAAGTAGTCCCGATGATACATTTATTGTCATCTCTTGTTTCACCATCAAAAATCCAAACAGATTTTGTAGTTTTCAGACCACATTGATATAGGTAATCATACACTATAGGTGCATTCTCTAAAGTTGAACAATCTGTATCGTCTACGATAGTAAATGCAAATTTTTTATTATCTGGCCAGTTCATCATTTATTCCTTGCATAATCAAAGGTTAATAGGGCCATCACCATCTCCACGCATAAAATAAACCTGACTCTTATTTTCATCAAATGGTTTTATATGTTTTGCCAAGTCTCTAGATGCTGCAAATAAATAGTTACTTGGTCCTTCAATATACCCAAGCTGATTGAAAGATTTATTCCATGCTATATGTGAATGGTTCGCTACGATAATATCTACTTTTCGTTTAATCAGATAATTGGTTGCACAATTTAATATCTTGCTCGCATTATTGGGGTGTGAGAGACAATCTACAACACTACCAACTCGCATCGAACCAAATTGCTTGTGTTTCTTCATATTGGTATCCAAAAGAACAACCCAACCAATAAACTTCTGGTCTTCAATAATTTCCAAACACTTAAAACGCGGGCTTGTATACAATATATTTAATGTATTACTATCTCTTACCGCAATTAATTTATAACTATTTTTGACTTCATCCCATAAAAGATCTGCTTTTTCGTCAAACTCAACAAACTGATTTACAGTTAGATTCCCTAAACTATATTTAAGTCTTCTTAAAGTATGAAATGCTTTGATTGCAAACCAACCAACCCCAGAATAAGCAAGCAAATCCATTATAAATCTTTGTAATGGTTTTTTTCGCAAAAAAGTAATTTTTCGCAAAAAGTTAAAGGGATTCAGTACCATGAAATGAAAGTTAATTTCGCTTATCTTCCATCCCATTGCCCCCAGTAACTTAGGAAGTTTTTCTGTAAATCCACCCATTCCCATAGCAAAAAGCATGGGAGATTTTTTCAATGCATTAATCGTTAGAAGTATACCCAGGTCACTAAAATCAGGGTTAACAATACCTTCAGATAACGGTAATTGATAATCAGCTATTGTGGTGACTTGGCCATTTATAAAAAAATCTTGATGTTTTAAAATATAACCTCCCCTAACTTTTTCATTAACGAGAGCGAGAAAGTATTCTTGATAAAGATTGGAATTTTGGTTTTTTGGTAACCAACTCGGAAAATTTGATTCGGGAAATTGCATAGTAACATTTCCTGCTTTGAGTCTTTCATTAAACTGCTTTACCTGAGGTATATGTAGTTTTTGATATAACTCTATTTGAGTACTCATTTTTGAAGTTCGTTCCTTTTTTTCTTAAAACGATCACTGTATTGTCCCTCATAACTAATACTTACTTTGATCGGTACTTTGTATTTTTGTAATCTTTCTAAACAGTATGTTTTTACTCGCTTAATAAATTCTTTTTTTTCTTCTTTAGAAATTAAACATACATTTGCACAAACTATGTTTCCGGTAATGGGATTTTTTTCACTGTAAACCGTTACCTCTGCAACATTATCGATTTCTAAAATAATATTTTCTATCTCCTGTGGATAAACTTTTTCCCCTCCCACATTTATAATCTCTGATTTTCTTCCTAATATTTTGATAAATTCACCATCGACTTCAACTGCATCACCGGTTTTAAACCATCCATCATCTGTGAAAGGACTTGGTGCATTTAAATAGCCAATCATGGCTGATCTTGCCTTTATCTCAAGCATACCGTCGATAACGCGGGTTTCAAATCCCTCACCACCGACTTTTACCCACAATGAATCTGAGCTTTTCGATTTTGACCTTAAAATTCCGACCTCTGAAAGACCATAAGTTTGCAATAACTTTATATGTTTAAACAAATGATTAAAACGTTTCAATGTGTTTTCAGGCATCGGTTCTGTTCCATATGTTACTGTTTTTAAGGAACTAATATCGTATCGTTCATATGCTTCACTCAATAAAATAAGATTTATAAAAGTTGGGGAAGTAGGGAGTAATTCAACTTTATGCTCCTGGACGGCTTTTAATACACCATCAGGACTCCTATCATTTACGGTTACGATTAAACCAGCATTAGATAAAACATAGAGTAATGTGTTAAATCCACCAATGTGATCATATAATAAAAATGTTATTGTTTTTAATGCATGTCTTTTTACTTTGAACTTTTCTAGAATACCTGTGATATCATGGAGAGAAGCTTTACTTTTACCTGTAGAACCTGAAGAAAAAAGAACCAATCCTGGATGTTCAGCTTGCCTTAACTTTTTATACATCTCATGGCTAGATTTGTATGGTAGATTTGAAATAAATACATTATCATTCTCATCTATAACAAACAAAACTTCACCTTGGGCGATTTCAATAAATTCATCTTTTTTTGATGCAACTGATTTTGTAATCGGCACAAATACACAACCATGCCCAATTAGTGCTAATAATAATGATACGGAATTGGGTGAAAAGTCAGCTTCAACTATTGCAATTGACCCCTTATTTATCTTCTGGGATTCAATTTTATCAACCCAATATTTATACCTTTCTAATAACCAAGAATAAGTGAAAGTTTGATTCTTCCACACAATTGCATCATTATTTTTTTTCTCTTCAAATTCCTTTAATAGAAAATCAATAAGCATTATATACCTCCAAGATATATTACTTGCCCTGTAATAAAACTACTTTTGGGATTAATAAAAAAATCTATTACATTTGATATATCATCATAACTTCCGTGCCTATGAATTGCTTGTCTTTTAATCAGTTGATTTATTTTTTTTTCAGGTACAGACTTGATAAGGTCGGTCTTTACGGGAGTTGGTCCGACCGCATTTACTGTTATGCCCATATCAGCAAATTCTCTAGCTAATACTTGAGTTAAACTAATAACTGCAGCTTTTGATGATGCATAAACAGCTTCCCCCTCAAGCTTTAATGGAGTGGCGACCGTAGCAAAATTAACTATTCTACCGAAATTATTCCTTTGCATTAATTTAGCTGCTTCTCGACAAAACAAGAATGTACCTACAACATTTGTGTTTAGAATTTTATGGACAGTATTCAAATTTGTAAGCAACGCATGGTTCATTGATGCGACTCCGGCATTGTTTATTAATGTATTTAAACATCCATAAGTTTTACGAATAAAACTAAACATTTTTTTTACTTCTTTTTCGTCACACACATCTAGACAAAAATGCCGGTAATTATTAAAAGAATATTTAGCCTCTGCCCTACTACAGCCAATTACCTGATGCCCTAATGAAATATAGTATTCAACAAGAAATTTTCCGATTCCTTTCCTTGTGCCCGTAATAAGCGTAACTTGTTCATTCATTTTTCGACTTATTATATGAGTTTCAAAATATATTCTACAAGACTTTCTATCGTCTTAAAAGGGCTTGATGTTTGAGACATAGCTTTTTCATCAGCAATCGTAATATTTATGTCTAATTTATCTTCAATATTTTGTTCAATTGCAACAATGAGATTTACTAATCCTAAAGAATCAAGTGAGCTACCACCTCCAAATAATATTGTTTCATATTCTTTATCTATTTTTGAATTCTCTGGACGAACCTCATTAATTTCCTCTATCGAATCACAAATAATGGTGTAAATTTTGTTTTTCATAAGTTTTTATTAAATTCTTAAGTTATATTTCCAATCGTAAGCTCATATACAAGCTGACGTCAAGTATGAGGCTAGGCTTGCTGAGTTCACTCACTGAAGGCAATAAACTCCATCCGTTTGTTCGCTTCTGTATTCACTAAATGTTCCATTTGCTCGGCACATACGCTCTAGACTGCTTTAGTCAATGTCACTCTTCGATTGCCGGGCGCTGAATAGGGTGCCCTGGGATATCCGCCGTGTGCCCTGTTGCCGAAACGACAGGGATACCTGCGTCGACCTCCTCGAGCCATTGAAACAGCATCTCCTGCATGTTGAGGGTTTTCTCCGGGTTTGCCTTCGCCAAATTGGTATTCTCGCCAATATCCGTCGACAGGTCATACAGTTCGATACGTGGGTCGTAGCCGTTACCATCGCTGACTCCGTCGCCATAAAAGTAGATCAATTTCCACTTGCCAGATCGCACAGCGCTGAACGGTTCGATGCCAAGACCCACACCGATGTCCTTATACCACTGGTGCGGATAGTGCCAATAGATTCCCTTTTCACGCCGAAACCCCCGGCCCGTAAGTAGTCCCCGCAAATCCTGACCGTCTTGCTTGGCCTTCGCAACGGGATTAGCGATACCCGCAATGGACAGAATTGTCGGGAAAATGTCATCGCCATGCACCGGCTCGTCGCACACGCTGCCCGAATTGATTTTCAGGTTCTCGTTTACAAAACCGCCTTGGGCGCCTTGCCCCGCCCAAGCGACAATCATCGGTATCCGCATTCCACCGTCGTATCCGCTACCCTTGCCGCTCTTGCAAGGGGAGTTGTGAAAATCGCGGCGGTAGGTTGCCTCGACGCCGCTGTTCAATGTGAAACTGCCTCGCGACATCCGTGTATGGTTCGACAAGCCTCCGTTGTCGGAAACAAACAGGATCACAGTGTTTTTTGAAATGCTGTCCGTTATGTCGCCATCGGCATTGGGATCTTCCAGGCGGTTCAAAATGGCGCCCAGTGACGCGTCCATCCCCGTGAGCATGGACCCATAGTCGCGTTCGACCTTGGGACGGTCGTCCTTGTAGAATTTTAAATACTTTTCGGGAGCCGCGGCGATTTGCGTGTGTACCGCGAATTGTGCCATATTCATGAAGAATGGAACATCGTCCTTGACCGCCTGGGCAATCAGCTCTTCCGCTTTTACCGTAATCGCGTCGGTCAAGTATTCGCCCTCCGGACGGTCCTGCAAATTTGGATACATAGCCTTGTAGCGACTCAGCCAGGGAGAATACCACCCCCCCCAAGGGCCGCCGCCGTGGCTGCCGCCAATATTGACATCAAAGCCCAATGTCGTGGGGTCGGCTCCCTTGCCGCTGCCAAAGTGCGCCTTGCCGATATGCATGGTTCGGTAACCATGCTTTTTCAGGATGGTTGGCAGTGTAGTGATGCCATCGCCGGGTTGCAGCCCTTGGGATCGCCATTTGGGCGACCTCAGATGACGATTCTTGCTTTGCCCATGTCCCACCCAGTCATTTACTCCGGATCTCGCGGGATTCATCCCGGTCATGAAGCTGACGCGGCTTGGCGAACAGACCGGGTGTGAAGCATAAGCAGAGCGAAACCGCATACCGCGCTCCGCCAGTTTTTCCATGTTCGGCGTGTGGTACAAATCGTTCCACACCGTTCGCTGCGTATGGAATTCTACCGACGTGTCTTGCCAGCCCATGTCGTCAACGACGAACAAGATGATACTGGGAGATCGCCGCGCAGTGTTCGAAGCGACGGATTGGATTGCTCCCTGTGGGTGGGTCGCACCGGCGGCATGCGCACAACCGAGAATGACAATACCTAGTAAGAATATTGCGGATTTCATTTTCGTTGTCCTGCCGTGCGAACGTCATCCATCAGGCGTCGCCTCGATGGAATTGTTATGCTTTTTCAATTTATCATTTAATCTTAATATTTCCAAAGGGATGAAGGAAATGTATGCGTAGCTCATAGGAACATAAAATGGAACCATGAATACTATAAAGAGCCATGGATAAGAGAATATTGTGACTAGTCCTCCTACACTCAATTCCCACAATGTTCCGAAAATCGCGAAACATAGTAATGGTCTTGTGGTTGATTTAATCTTAAATCTTCTCACTACCCATAGGAGAATGGCTATCTCTAACAGAAGAATGAACATGATTATTATACTTATTAGAAGCCCATGGTCATTAGTATTGATGCTTTCTTCTATTACGATTAATGGAATTGAAATCAGCAAGGCTAGCTTATAATTAGACAGCCTTATCTTGGCACCTAGATAGCGCACAATGTGATTTCGAAACTTACACATGAGAAAGAATGTGGATATCAGAAATAGCACATCCAAGATAAAGTTCATATTTGTCGCATTCTATATTTCAAGGCATGATGTGAAGGATTAATGTGCCAACAGCGTTGCTCACTCGGTTCGGTTAGGCTTTTTGTATTTTTTCTGATCCCGATAGAAGTTCTCATGGCTTCCAAATGTCAGGAGGCTAATTTCATTCTCGTCGTATGTGTAAAACAATAAAACCAACTGTTTATTGATCTTAAACTTATAGACCGAAACTCCTGCTAGATCGCCAACTTTCTCTTCTGCAATACTTGGATCGCTCAAAAGATCTAGAACCGCGTCATCAAGTTCTTTCTTTTCCTGCTTCTTCAGTTTTTTAATTTTTCGGCCGAAGGCAGGTGAGACAAAAATCTTCTTTTCACCCAAAGGTATATTCCTCCTTTGGGCATTCCTTCATTTCCTCGATCGCCAGAAGTGTTTCCTTGATGAAACTGAACGGTAAATCAGGGTTTTCTTCTGCGGTTTTGCCGATGGTCGCCCAATACTCCAATTGTGAAGTCATCGAGCGGTGCTCTACCTTTGACCTAGTCTTCGCTTCTTTTGCCAAGTGGTCGGAAATTCTTATTACGGTGCTCATGCAATAAAGCTATGTAGCAAAATGTAGCACATTGTAAAATTTTTTCGTACCTGATGTCACAAATCAGTCGCCGGCAGAACGCCGGTTGCCTGCATTTGATTGCTGGGTTTCATCTTTTCTCTTCTACCTTCCTTTATTTCTCGACGACGGCCTTGTATTCTGGATTCACACACCGGTGACCCCATCTTTTCATGACTTGTCGTAACGATTCCGGGCTTTCGGGATATTGGCCCTTGTCGTCGGTCTGCTTGATCCAGGTCTCCAGGATTTGCTGGTGCCGTCTAAACTCTATGGCATAAACGGGGTCGTTGGCCAGATTCCTGATTTCATGAGGATCGTTCTTCAGGTCGTATAATTCGTGCGGAATCCGCTCTTCACCACAGAAGGTTTTCTGGGCATCAGTCATCTTTCCACTGTTGCGCAGTTCGATCAACGCCTTGCAAGCCTTTGCATATTTGGGGTAATGATTGCGATATTGGGATTGCAGGTAGGGACGATCCGTCAAGAAGCTGCGAATATACTTGTAGCGTGGAGTAACCACGGCCCGAATCCGATCGATGGTGTAGTCGCAGCGGTCCCTTGCCGCGATCACATATTCACGCGGTTTGTACTCCCTACTGAAGAGGTCTTTCCCTTCCATGTGCGGCTGGGGATCGATTCCTGCAAACGCCAGTGTTGTTACCGCAATATCCAGCGTATTCACCAAATCATCGTTAACTAGGCCCGGTTTCGTGATAGGAAATTTTTTCGGCCACTGAATCAGGAATGGAACATTGATGCCGCCCTCATAGCAGAATTGCTTGTTGCGGATGAGGTTGGCTGCACCATGATCGGTGAAGAAGACGACAATCGTGTCGTCAGCCAAGCCGTCCTTTTCAAGCCGTTTCAGAATCCTTCCGATCTCGATGTCCTTGCTTAGAACCATGTCATAATGCAGGGCGACTTCCTTCCTGTAGAGCTCGTTATCCGGATAATAGGGAGGAACCGTGACTCGACTCGGATCCATGAGTTTCTTGCCAGCCAATAGCCTACTATGTGTGTTTCCTGTAACCTGTATCTGACCAAAGAAGGGCTTGCCCTGGCTCTTCGCTTCACTCCACCCTTTTACTGTGTAAAGCTCGCTCTTTTTGTGAACAAAGTTGTAGTCTTCCTTGCCCTGATTGAAAGTTGCGTAGCCGGCTTCCTGGAAGAGCTCCGGCAAGGTGTTTACGCGTTCAGGCAGATGAATCAATGCACTCGGGGAAACCTCTCCTCCTTTCCTCCATGTCGTTTTCGAGCTTCGGTGATGGTGAGTGCCCAATGTGGTTTGCATAGCACCGGTAATGAATGCTGAACGGCTGGCAGAGCAAACAGGAGCTGTGACATAGGCTCGTGTAAAGCGCACGCCGTTCTCGGCCATTGAATCAAAGGTCGGCGTTTTTAGTAGGGGATCCCCATAGCAACTCATCCAAGAATTCATGTCTTCCTGAACAATCCAAAGGATGTTCGGCCTGCTTTTTCTCGCGGCATGTAGCGAGGCTGATATCAGAACGCCCCCTACCAAGACGATCAGTTTCATTAGAAATAATTTGCAGAATATTCTTCTCATAGGGTTTATTCTTGCGTACTACGAGCTCACCCCACCTTGACCTGAGAGCGCACGTCAAATGCTCGTTGATCGTCTGAATTGCGGATGGCTTTCATTTTCAGGACGGGTCAGAGGTTGGGTGCAGCACCTTGTTCGCCATCCTGCTGGTAAACACGGACCCAGTCTATGTGCATGTACTGTGGAAACAATCCAAAATCATAAAGTTCATTCTTACCCTTTTTATCGGGGCCTTTGTTATCGGGTCCCCAGACGCCAAAGTAGTTGCCTCCAATCGCTTGGTTAAGAATCAGGAAAAAAGAATAATCGTTGTAAATGCTCTTACCGCCAAACTTTTTGTCGTCGGTCAAATCCAACCCCGGACCCCATTCCTTGTGGTCGAGCATGAACACGATCCGATCCTTGGTCCACTTGCAACCGTAAATGTGATAGTCGGCAGGGTAGGATTCCTCCCCGGCCTTCGGCTGCAAGGATTTGTCCAACACCTGGTCGGCAATCCACTGCTTCGGATCGATCTTGCCATCAAAACGTCGGTAGTGGGAATACCAGCCAATGTGGCCCGCGGTCCAATTCTTCGGACTTGTGTGATAGACTGCGCCACCATGGTAGAGCCGGGTGGCCCTGCCTGACATCTCCATAATGTCGATCTCACCGCTGTAGGGCCAGGAGCTGTAGGTCCACTTTAGCTTCTTGGCAGCAGCAGCCTCATCCCAGTATCCCCAATAAGGGGCAGTCTTCGCCTCCGGTAGCATCCAAAATGCCGGCCAGGTGGGGATGGCCGACTTCGCTCCGGCGGCGTCCGTTGGATTCCGGATCCGCGCCTCGAAAATCCCGTAGGTGAAGGATGCTAGGCCCTTGGTCTGCAGCTTCGCGGACCTGAAGGGCTGATGATTGATCTCCTTCACGAAGCGGCCGTTCGGTCCATCTTTCAGAGGATACTTTCTCCCGGGTACATGTCTGGCCACGATCGTCAACCGGCCGTCCTTCACATAGAACGTCTCACCTTCGGCATCGACATAGGTCTGAGCCTCACCATTACCGTGGCCGTATTGCCCGATAATCGTGTCGTCCTCCGCATTCCACTTGCCACGATCAAGTTTGGTGCCGACAAACTCATCCTGCCAGGCCAACTTGCAGGAAGGGGCTGTCGGGTGGGGTTCCCCTGGTTTGGGGGATTTATCGCCAGCAAAGCACGGAAGGGATAGACCGACCATGAGCACTCCGATAATGGCACCGTGGAACATCCAAGTATGAGGGGGCGAATTCATCACAAGTATTTTGTTAGGCGAACGACCAAGATTAGGGATTTCAAGCGAAGAAATTCCTCTGCATCTCATGGTTATAATTGTTATTATTTTGAGTCGTATCGGTTGAGTTTAGGTTTAATTCCAATCAAAGAACAAACTAAAAGGTTCTCTGCCAAATATAGATACAAGACATATAAGCAGAAGGAATAATAAAACATTGATTCCTTGGATTATAGACATGTATTTTAT
>Ga0209090_10001419_pt1 | contig 15363 bp, 15 predicted proteins | sample ArcticOcean_MG_C_9_FD_187432 | JGI IMG/M metagenome (GOLD analysis project Ga0209090, IMG submission 187432) | Marine microbial communities from western Arctic Ocean - ArcticOcean_MG_CB2_152 (SPAdes) (version 2) | ecosystem: Environmental > Aquatic > Marine > Oceanic | place: Arctic Ocean... | reverse complement strand
TACAATGAGATTGCGGGTGAGACAGGTCTTTCTACCAAAATAACCATATTTTTTTTCATGTGCTTAGAAGAATCGGTCAGGGGGGTGTTTTAATTGTTTAAGTTCGTAATAATTTTATTAAATAACTAGTCTGAGGAAGAAATAGATGATGAATAGGAAGATTATGTTTTCAGTTTTATTTTTGTTTGGGTTGACCCTGACCACAGCGTGCTCAAAAAATTTAATGCCACCAGAAGGTTTAACAGTAGGGAATGTAAACGATCAAATGAATGACTCTGGTGGTCGTAACGGAAATAACGGAAATAACGGAAATAACGGAGATAGTGGGTCTGGTTTTTTAGTTGAAGAAAATATAGATTCATCAGGTAATTCTCAAGGGTTTATTACAGGCAGTGGAGAGGAATCAAAACCTTTTTTAGGTTCGGATAACAATAGAGGTTCGCAAGAAGCACGTCGCCAGAACTATAAAGAAACAAATGATATTCAGGATGTCATGTTTAAATTTGATAAATATGACCTTGATAACGAATCCCGAGCAGTGTTGAGGAATAATGTTGCCTACCTTAATAAAAATTCAAGGACTTCAATCGAGATTCAAGGGCATTCTGATGAACGAGGTACTAACAACTACAATATTGCGCTTGGTGAGCGACGAGCTCAAGCAACGAAAATGTACATGGTTTCTCAAGGAATCAGTGCAAGTCGGATTCACACCATCAGTTATGGAGAAGAGAAGCCCTTTTGCTTTGATAGCAATGACGGGTGCTGGTCCAAAAATCGCCGGGCTCATTTCAAGGTTGATAGATAGAGCTGGTTGTTTGAAGACCGCATAAGTTCATTGTTTCGATATAATAGGCCGTGATGGGGTGTTTCCTGTCGCGGTTTTTTTTTTAGCATCCAGTCACCAATCTATCTATGAAAGACTTATTCTTCTATGTTGATTAGAATTGCTATTGTTCTACTATTGATTTTTTCTCAGGTAGGTCTTTTTTCTAAGGCTGAAGCAGGAGACGAGGAATTCCATCTAAAAATTTTGGAAGCATTAAAAAGAATGAATGCTCGTTTGATTAATATTGAAACTAATAACTTAAGATCTATTAAGGACGTCCAGGAAAGTTTGCTTAATCAGGTAATGACGATACAACCAAGTATCGAACAAATCCAATCTACGGGAGAACTCAATAAATCTGAAATGCTTGCTAGCATCAGAAGAGCGGAGGGAAGAATTGTAGTTATAGAAAACATCCTTAATACTGAGGTGATGGCTCAATTTTATAAAAAAAAGCAGGAAGATGAAAAATTTCAAATTCAATTCTCGGCTGTAATTGATCAATTAAAAATTAGCTTAGCAACAGATATGAAAAATATTTCCAAAGCTAATGAACAGTATTTTAAGATGTTTAGTGATGGGAATAACGAGCAACTTCAGAAGATTGCTAATGCTTTAAAGAGCCAGAATAAAAACTTAATAGCGACTCAAGGGTTATTCAAAACCGATTTAATACCTGCTCTTGACACTCAAAGTGAGGAAACGCGAAAAGCATTGCTTACCGAACTTGCTCAAGCCCGTGCTTCTCAGAAAAACTTCCTAGAGTCAAACCATAAAAAGATGGTTTCCTCTTTAGCTACGATAGATGAGAAAAATAAGATGTTGATTGAAATTTTCAAGAAAAGCATCTTGGTCGATGAGAATACAAAAATCCTAACGGAGGAGATTCACAAAAATCTTACGGGGGCTAATTTAAATATAACTCAGACCAAAAAACTGATTGATTCAATGCAGAAAAAACTGATTGAGCAGATGGGTAAGGATCTATTAGAAATTAAAGGCACTCAAAAAGAGGTGAAAGCTCCTTTAAATAATCTAGTTAATGCATCTAAGAAAATCAATCAAGAGACTTCGGAGGCGCAGAAGAACTTAAAAATATCCGTTGAAAGGTTAACGGATTCTAGTAAATCTCAATCGGAGCTATCCAATGAAAAATTATCTAGATTGATTGACATATTAAAAACATTTGCAATTGAGCAAGGGAAGGTTGATCAGGCACTGCAGATGTTTTTAGCAGAACAGGGAAAGATTGACCAAGTTTTACAAGGGCAGAAAAAGTTGGATGTGGTTATGCAAACCCAAGAAAAAGTAGGCCAGGCATTACAAGGTCAAGGACTCGAGTCAATTTCATCACAAGAAACTATATTAAAAGCTCAGCAGGAAATAAAAAAAGCTTTAAAGGATTTGAGAAATAAGGCTAATGTTAATATTTCCCGCAATGATGATATCTTGAAAAAAATAAAAAAAATAAAATAAGTGTTATATATTAGTGCTTATAATTAACGCTCTTTTGACTATCAGTTAACTGTTTCTAGGTTTTAGGCAAAAGGCATTATTGTCAAGTTTTGTTGAAGCTTGCTGGTTTTAAATAGCAAAACCTCACCTTAGACCTATATTTTTCTAAATTTTTCATGGCAAAAACGCTTATAGAATATGTATGTCAGACTTGTGGACACCGTGCTCCAAAATGGTTAGGAAAATGTCCTGAGTGCGAATCTTGGAATACTCTTGCCGAAGAAAAAACAAAAGGATCTGGTTCGAGTCGAAAGAAGTTAATAGGTACGCTTGACAGTAAATCTGTGCAACCTGTTACTAAGGTTGAAGCTCTTACACAAAGTAGATTGGTTACGGGAATTGGAGAGTTTGATCGCACTTTGGGAGGTGGTCTTGTTGAGGGCTCGCTTGTTCTAATTGGAGGAGACCCGGGAATTGGGAAGTCAACTCTGCTTTTACAAAGTATGGGGGAGATGGCTAAGTCTGGGGCAAAAGTTCTTTACGTTTCCGGAGAAGAATCACCAGCACAGATAAAATTGCGCGCCGATCGTTTGGGAGCATTATCAGATAATTTATTAGTTTGCTCGGAGATTTGTATTGAGGATGTTCTTCAGATGGTTGAACAGGTGCAACCAGACGCATTAGTATTGGATTCTATCCAGACATTCTATACAACAGATTTGCAATCAGCACCAGGAAGCATTGGTCAAGTTAGAGAAGTAGCATTTAAAATTTTTCAATATGTTAAGAAACAAGCAATGCCAGCCTTGCTCATCGGTCATATCACCAAGGACGGTGCTATCGCTGGCCCAAAATCTCTGGAACATATCGTTGATACAGTGATATATTTTGAAGGGGAAAAAGGACATTCTTATCGAATTTTAAGAGCAATTAAAAATCGATTTGGATCAACGCCGGAAATAGGTGTATTTGAAATGCGTCCTGAAGGTCTTGTTGGTGTAGAGAACCCCTCAGATATATTTCTATCCGAACGACCGGCAGATTCAGCTGGTTCGATCATAGTTTCAAGTATGGAAGGGTCTAGGCCTCTATTGGTAGAAGTTCAGGCATTAGTGACTTCTTCTTCCTCGATAGGGATGCCTCGAAGGATGTCAGCTGGTTTTGATCACAACAGAACATCCTTGCTAATTGCTATAATGGAGAAACGGTTGGGACTAAATCTTCAGGGAGAGGACATTTTTATTAATATAGCAGGTGGCCTTAAAGTATCAGAACCTGCGGTAGATATGGGGGTAGCTGCTGCAATCGCGGGTAGTTTTAGAAACCAGTCAGTTGACCCACATACTGTCCTGATTGGAGAAGTTGGTCTTACAGGCGAGGTCAGATCGGTAATGCAATTGGAAGCTAGGTTGGCAGAGGTCGCACGTTTAGGTTTTAAGAGATGTATTGTCCCTCATTCAATTAAGGGTGATAAGTTAATTAACAAGAATAGCTCATTGAGTTTAATTTCAGTAAAAACACTTTCTGAAGCGTTTGATGCAGTATTCTAATTAACATTATAAATATAACTTTTTCATATAACATAAAAGATGAAAGTTGGCGCTATTATACCTGCGGCAGGATGCGGCAAACGAATTGGCGGATCAATCCCAAAGCAATTTATAGAGTTTAAAGGGGAACCGCTACTCCATCATACTCTGATGGTATTTTCATCCTGCGAGCTGGTCGACTACGTGATTTTGGTGATGCCGCAAGCTGATGCAGATGCAGAAGGGGGAAATTGGTTAAGTAAGTACAAGATCGTTAGAAAAATTGTAATCGGTGGTGAACAGCGACAAGATTCAGTGTATAACGGTTTTAAATCCCTAGAAGAATTAACAGAAATCGTTGTGGTACATGATGGGGTTAGACCTTTTACTACTCCTCAAATGATCATTTCTACAGTAGAAGAGGCAAGGAAGTATGGTGCTGCTATTACAGCAATACCGGTTAGTGATACAATAAAAAAAGTTGCTGATGGGTTTGTGGAAAAAACTATTACCAGAGATGGTTTATGGCGAGTTCAGACGCCACAAGCATTTAAATATGATTTATTAAAAGAAGCTTTTCAAAAGGCGCAGAGGGATTCATATTACGGAACAGACGAAGGATCATTAGTCGAATACTTGGGTAAGCCAGTTAGAATAGTTTCTGGTTCAGAGTTAAATATGAAAATTACTCACAAAGAGGATCTTATTATCGGTAAAAGTTTGCTTGAGACCTAAAATCGAATCTTGATCCTACAGTAGTTAGTTTTTTCTAAAGTAAGCACACTAATTTTAGTGTTTGGTTTTTTTTAAATTACTTATTTTTTTTTCAATAATATTAAGGAGGTTTTGAATGTTAGAACAAGGTACAAAGGCACCTAGCTTTTCAGTTAAAGATCATAATGGTAATACTGTTAGCCTCGCAGACTTTGCTGGTAAAAAAATAGTGTTATGGTTTTACCCAAAGGCAGATACACCAGGTTGCACTATTGAAGGAAAAGGGTTTCGAGATGACTACGAGAAATTCACTGAAAAAAATACGGTTATCCTTGGTGTCAGCTTAGACAATGAAACTGATAATAAAGCATTTGCCGAAAAATTTAATTTTCCTTACCCTCTCTTATGTGATGTTAATCATGAGATTGCACTCGCATATAAAGCCGTCAAGGGACCACAAGATGAATACGCGTCTCGTATTAGTTATGTGATTGATGAAAGTGGAAATATTTTAGAAGCGGTTTCACAGGTTGATACAAAAACTCACTCAGGTGATCTTTGTTCCAGAGTGTGATGGGTCTTGTTTTGAGGAGAGAATGACAGACAAAAAAAAGCAGGTGTTATTCATAAACCCAGAAGAGGCAACGTCATTTGTTTTAAAGGGAATTCAGATTGATCAGCTTTTGCCAAGGGAATTCTGTGAGCAATTTTCTGCCTATGTAGTGCGCATGAATCCGGGGCAAATTAAAAAGCCTAGCTATCATAAAAAGGGTGAGGAGTTGTACTATGTCCTCTCGGGTGAAGGAGAGGCTATCCTGGATGGGAAGGAATATGAATTAAGAAAGGGGTGTTTTTTTAGAGTCCCTCCAGGAGTTGTGCATCAATTCATGACGATTGAGGAGCCAATTTGCATGTTAAATTTTCATAGCCCACCAGTTTTTGCTGATAAAGACACTTATTTTATTGAGTGACTTTTTTCCATATTCCATTTAACCTCTAGGTATAGCTTTACACCGTCTATATTCTTATTTTCTAGAAGGCTACCTTTAAATTTTTTAAGAATAATTTCTGTTTCGGTGATTGTCTTTGTCCGATCTCCGTGTAAATAAATTTCTACAATATTTTTTCCGTTAAGGTGGTGGATTCGCAACTGTGTTTTTTTAAAATTTCCTGTCATATGAGAAAGTAACGGTGTGACTATTAATTCAACGTCGCTTCGCGAAATATTATAAATCGATTCAACTCTACTATCATCATAACCATCTACGTGAACCAGCACATCCTGAGTTTTTTGGTAACGGTTGATTAGATTTCTTCGAACTCTCTCGGCGACTTCATGCCCTTCAGTTACAGTGAGGTCACTATCTACCTGGATATGAACATCTATTAAAATTTCTCCGCCAATTTTTCGTGTTCTCAAATCATGAGATTTTATGACCCCGGAGATCTCATCGATAACAACTTGAATATTCTGAGTATCTTTTTCACTGAGTGCGGTATCCATTAATTCACGGAACCCTCCAAGAGTAAGCTTGTAACCCACTCGTATAATCATGAAGGCAACCACTGCTGCAGCAACTGGATCAAGAATAGGGAATCCGATCATGGACCCAATAATACCAACTAATGCTGCGATAGATGACATTGCATCAGATCGATGATGCCATGCATTGGCAAGGAGCAAGGAGCTATTGGATTTTTTGCCAACCGAATAAGTATAGCGAAACAACCATTCCTTGATAATAATCGATACAAAAGCCATACCAGCCGCTATTGGCTCAGGAATAGGGGGTGACTCGGATTGAATAATATTCCAGCCTTCGTAAACAAGTCCAATCCCAGTAAAAATGATAATAATTCCAATAGCTGTTGTGCCGATGGTTTCGGCTCTACCATGACCATAGGGGTGGTCCTCATCTTTAGGTATTTGGCTTATTTTGTGTGTAACTAATACAATGGCATCAGTAAGCAGATCGGAAAAAGAATGAACCGCATCGGCCACCATGGCAGCACTGTTACCAACTATACCTCCGATGAGTTTGATTACGGAAAGAATTATATTGGAGAGTATCCCGATAATAGTTACTTTTGTTCCCGGATTCATTTTTTTAATTAGGTTTTTTAAATGAGTAATTTTTTTTGAGTTATGTGATTTACAATTTTAACATTGGCTGCAGGAAAAGGATATTTTTTCAAATTCAACAATGAAACCCATTTCCACTGTTGGCATTCAGTAGGCCTGATTTGTTTATTTTGTAATTCGCAGGTGAATGCATGCAGAGTTACGCGAAATTGAGTGTATGTATGCTTGATAGTCATTATTTTTTTTAGAATATTAATAGTAACTCCCATTTCTTCTTTGATTTCACGCTCCAAGCATTCTTCAGGCGATTCTCCCTTTTCTCTTTTTCCACCTGGAAACTCCCAAAGACCTCCCATCAAAGCATTTTTTAATCTTTGCTGGATATAGACTTTATTGTTTTTTATAATAATGCCAGCACTGACTTCTATTTTTTTTGAAGGAATTTTTTTTTTCAAGGGAGGAAACTGCTCTACGGTAAATTTAAGAAAGGCTTCACATTTATTTTTCAATGGACATCGTTGACAGGTTGGTGAATTTGGCATGCATATAGTTGCTCCTAATTCCATAAGAGCTTGATTAAAATCCCCTGGCCTAACATCTGGAACTAAATCTTCGGATTTTTGCCACAATATTTTTTCGGAAGCAGAGGTAGTCCCATTTTCGTTAATACAGAATAACCGTGAGAGGACGCGCTTAATATTTCCATCTAGGACAGGCGCTTTTAATTCGAATGCGATGCTAGATATAGCACCGGCAGTATAACGACCGATTCCGGGGAGTTTTTGTAAAGCTTCGACTGTCTTAGGCAGTTCCTTATTCATTTCTTTGCAAAGAATTTGTGATGCTTTTTTAAGGTTTTTTGCACGCGAATAATAACCGAGTCCCTCCCATAGCTTTAAGACTTTTTGCTCTGGTGCATTTGATAGACTTTCTATAGTTGGAAGGGTTCTGATCCAGCGTTCGTAGTAGGGGATTACCGTTTTAACTTGCGTTTGTTGGAGCATTATTTCCGAAACCCAAATACTATAGGGATCTTTTGTGTTTCTCCAAGGCAGGTCACGTTTTTCTTTGTCATACCAGGCGAGCAGTTTCCTTTGAAGGTTTTGATTTGGGTTGGGCATTGCCTGACTAAGTTTTTGTTTGTTTTTAATTTGAAACACGCCAGTCAAACACCAATAGTTTTTTGATCCCAAATATACTTATGTAACTGCGTGTGTAGACGAACCGGAAGATTATCTTCTAAGATCCATTCAGTTAAATCTTTTAATTTGAGTTTTTCGAAAACAGGTGAAAATAAGACGGGCACTTTTTTATCAAGTTCGTAATCTTGAAGAACTTTCTTGCTCCACTCGTAGTCAGCTTTGTCAGCAATGACAAACTTAATCTCATCTGTCGGTGTGAGATGATTTAGGTTTTCCCATAGGTTTTTATTCTCTTCTCCGCTTCCTGGGCATTTAAGGTCGATAATTTTAATAACTTTGGCGGGTACATTGTTAATAGCGAGTGAACCGCTTGTTTCCAACATGACTTTGAATTCATTTTTTAGAAGGGATTCCATAAGTGGAAAAACTTCTTTTTGCAAAAGAGGTTCTCCTCCAGTTATTTCAACCAATTTTATATCATATGATTTCACTTTATCTATAATTTGGAGGATAGATAGCTTTTCCCCGTCATGAAAAGCATGGGCCGTGTCGCACCATACGCACCGAAGATTACACCCGGTCAATCGAATAAATACGCAAGGGAGTCCCATATAAGTTGATTCACCTTGGACACTTTTATAAATTTCGGTTACTTCGAGCATAAGGGATTCTACACTTTATGAGGGCCACTTTAAAAGAGATTTGGAGGAGTATTTTTACCTCACTAGGGGGTGAAAACCTAATCAACCAGGGTAGGTAGGATTGGTAGTATTTTTTAAGAGGTTAAATACCCATTCTGCTGGTTAGAATTTTAGTTCCCATGCGGGCTTTAGCAGTAAAATCAGTCCAAGACTTTACCTTAGCGATCTGTTTCATGATGTAAAGGGGACTGCTATAAAACCTAGCGTGGCATTCGTCTTGAAGCGTTCTTAATTCTTCTTCTGTGAAATTTTTATTCCAGAATCGAATTTTAAAGTCGACTCGGGGTCTCTCCGCAAAGTCTTGCCAGTAGTCTTCAGTTACAATGCCTTCGTCGCGCATCTGTTGATATAGTTCGGTTTTTGGGTAGGGAGTGCATATTGAGAACTGGGCATAATCCGGTTTTAGGTTTTTAGCAAAATCGACAGTAGCCAACATTTCTTCTTTAGTTTCATGAGGAATGCCAATCATCATATAAGCAAAAAAACCAATCCCAGCCTCTCGGGTCATTTTACAGGCGCGTTCTACTTTTTCAGGTGTTTGTCCCTTTTGTAAGTACTTAAGATGTCTAGGGCTTGCTGTTTCAATTCCAAAATGAATTCTGTAGCAGCCTGATTTTTTAAGGACTAGGAGTACTTCTTCATTTATAGTGTCTACTCGGGCTGATATTTTATAATTAATTTTTATTCCACGCTCAATAATTAGGTTGCACATCTCGATGAGGTTTTTCTTATTGATCGTTATCGTGTCGTCTACAAAAAATAGATCATCTACGCCCATATTTACTAGTTGCTCTATTTCATTGACGACGCTTTCCGGAGAACGGCAACGGAACTTGGTTTGACGGATATCACAGAAGGTGCAAGCTGCTGGACACCCTCTAGTTGCTTGAATGGTAAAAAACTGTCTACCTTCTCCTATGATATGCTGATATTTGCTAACATCTACCAAATGGCGTGCAGGAAAAGGCAGTTCATCAAGATCAAGTAGTTCGGTTTGCGCGGGATTAATATTGGATAGGTTATTTTTTTTCCAACCCAGACCATTGATGACTTGCAAGGCTTTAGAGTCTGATATATCTTTTTCAAGAGCGGTGACAAGTTCTGTGAAAATTTTTTCACCTTCACCAAATACAACATAGTCGATATTGGGTTGATCAAGAGTTTCTTTGGGATACATGTTTACATGAGGTCCGCCCAGACAAATTAAGATATTTGGATGTTTTTGTTTTAGAGATTTGGCTGTTTGAAGGGCATCAAGTAGATTGAATGTCATGATGCTCATTGCTACCATATCGGGCTGAATTTTTTCGACTTGCTTGAGTAGCTCGTTTTCCGTGGTTCCCTCTGGAGGACAGTCAATAAATACTGGTGTGTTCCCAGTGGCGCGTTCGTACCAAGAGGCTACATACATGAGCCCGAGTTTTGGATAGTAGCCTTTTCCACCTTCCAGCGCTTTAGGGACAGATGATTCAATTGAGATTGTTTCAGGGGGTACTAGAAATAGAATTTTCATGAGATTAGAAACGTTTTCCCTTTAAAATCAATGCTTTTATCTTATCACAGAAATCTACAAAGGACTGCATTCAAATGAAACCAATAGTAGCTGTGACCAATATTTTTCCTCAAATAGCTTTGGATAAGCTTTCTTCTACATGTGACCTGAAAATAAACCAATCAGGAAATTCACTTACAAAAGAAGAGCTCTTACAAAAATTCTCAGAAAGTGACGCCGTTATAAGCTACTTAACGGATAGAATTGATCAAGACATTATCGATCGAGGTACTAAACTTAAAATTATTGCTAATTATGGAGCGGGATTTAATAATATTGATGTGAACTATGCCTCAAAAATGGACATATGGGTTACTAACACCCCCAGTGTGCTCCACGAAACCACAGCAGATCTCACTTGGGCGATGATTTTAGGGGCGGCAAGAAGAATTATTCCGGCTGATCGTTATACGCGACAGGGTGAATTTAAAGGTTGGGGGGCCGAAGTTTTTCTTGGCGGAGATGTGCATGGAAAGACTCTTGGGATTATCGGGCTTGGTGAGATAGGAAGTGCTGTGGCGAGAAGAGCTACCGGGTTTAACATGCGTACTTTGTACCACCAAAGGAATCGTTTGTCAGAGCTAGAGGAAAATCAACTCGATGTCGAGTACGTCACTTTTGATAAGGTTTTACGAGAATCTGATTTTTTGACGCTTCACGTCCCTCTGACCGAGAAAACAGAATATATGATCAGTAACGATGAAATTGCTCTGATGAAAAAGACAGCTTATTTAATTCATACAGCTCGTGGGAAAGTCATTGACGATTATGCCTTGGTTGCAGCTCTAAAAGAAGGTCGAATAGCAGGGGCTGCTTTAGACGTTTATGAAGATGAACCTGCGATTACTGAGGGAATGACAGAACTATCAAACCTAATGTTGCTGCCTCATATTGGAAGTGCTAGCTTCGAAACACGAGACAAGATGGCACTATTAGTAGTTGATAATGTTATTGATGCTCTTGCAGGAAAAACTCCTCGATCCTTAGTTCCAGGCTATTCTCAATGAAGCTCTTTTATTTATAGTTTTATAAAACCGATAAATAAAGAAAGAAGGGAGTTTTATCACTAATTTTAAATAAAAATGGGAGGTTGAAGAACATGAGTGAAAGAAAACTAGCAGGAACTGTTCAAATAGATAGTGGAGAGGTTGCAATTGTTGATCCATCTCTTATATTACAGATGGAGGATTTTTTAAAAATTTCGACTGAATGTGGCGAGGGGAAGTTTCCAGTTTATTTTGAAAAAGATGATGCCGAAGGTGGTTATGGGAAATCACGAATTATCATTGAACTAGGACCACAGGAGAAATAAACCACAAGTAGTATATTACTTTATGTGTCTTTTTTATTTCAGTTTTATGGGGTCTGGGTTCAGTCGAGCTTCGAGTTCTTGAACATTAACTCTAAGTTGAGCAACTATAAATGCCGCCTTTTTCCGGAGAGAGTTTCCCGTAATTGATTTTGCTTCGACGCCAATTCCTGAAATCATTTTTCGAATATCATCTAGTTTGTCTTCTAAGCCCTGAGCGCGTTTTTCACTAAAACTTTTTTCTAAGGCGCCTTTAAGTCCGCCACCAGCAAAATATTTTGTGGTTGCCATTAACGCACGTTTTCGTGATACATATTTTTTCCCAGCCTCCCAGTTTTTAATTGCCAGCTTAAGTTCTCTATCAATATTGTCAACTATAGCTTTGTAATCGGTTGGGTCAACCATATCGTGGACTTCTCCAGGAAGAGAAGTAGTCTTGATGTTAAAATCAAAGGTTTTATCTTCACCGTTTAGGTCTGCAGACATTAAATTTGCTTCAACATCACTAGGTGCAAGATGAGGTGCCCAGGCTTGCATGATATATTCTGCACTTTTTACCGCTTTGAATTCGTATTCACCTTGCTCATTGGGTCGAGTGTAATAACCGTTGGGCACAATAAAAAGCGTTCCTACCATATTCTTATGCAAATTACATCGGAGAACTATTGGTCCTGGTTGATGGAATGATATAGTTTTAGTCATCCCAGCTGACATAGCACCTAAATTAAATTGATTGCTGATAGATTTTGAATAAACATTATGTACTTCTCTATCATGGTTTGAGAACTCAACTACAGAACCTACTGGAACCACGTTATGTTTAGGGAAAAATTGAAGTCCTTTCTGCTCGATAGTTATTTTAAGGGTTTTCTGATTTGGTGCTTTCATTTTAGTTTTAGTTTCTAAAAATAAAATAGCATCAGCTCCGGGTGTTAGACCATTAATTAGCATCGAACCTTTGACATTCGTTGTTGCTTTTTTCATTTTAGACCCTTCGTCCATCTTGTGATCTGACCCCTCAGATTTTTTTTCTTTCGTTTTTGATTTTTCTGGAAGAGTGCTGCTTAGCTTGGTTTCTTTGGCCAATTCTTGAGTTTTTTTATTTTTTTCTTTTATAGAAGAATCTGGGTTGTAGCGTCCTAATGCAGTTAGAAACTGGACAACGAAAGGCTTTTCGAATTGTTTTTTATCGATGGCGATGGCTTTTTCAAAATATGGTGCGGCCTCTTCGAATCGCTTTTTCAGGCTGAGCACTATTGCTAGGTCAAAGTGTCCCCAACCAAAATTAGGTTGCAACTCAGTAACCTTAAAGAGATGTTTGATTTCTTCATCGTAGTTTCCTTTTTGACCATAGGCTTTCCCAAGGTAGTACCAGCCCATGTAATAAGAGGGATTTAACTCCACGGTCTTATGGAATAGTTTAATAGCTTCATCAGTGGCTTTTTCTCCAAAACGAGAGACACCCCAGTTAAAGGCAATTTCTGCATCGTTCGGAGCTAGCGCGAGGGCTTTAGCAAAGTGACGATTTGCCCCTTTATATTTTTTCTGAACCCGGTGTGCCGTGCCCCAAAGAGCGAATACTTCGGCTGAGTTTGGGCTGATATTAGCGGCTTTTTGGAACTCTATGTCAGCACTATTAGATTTACCTGCTTCGATGAGCTGCGTCCCCTTCTGAATATGTTCAAGCGTTTTTCTTGATAGCTTACTGCTTTCAGGTTTAGGGCTTGACCTAGGAGTTACCATGTCAGAGAAATCTAGCTGACTAGTATCTGCAAAGCGTTCTACTCGAGGTTCAATTGTTGTGTCCAGATTACTTTCAAAGGATGAAGATGCTTTTTTGAGATTTGTATATGGCTCGAGTTTTGTTTCAGGTCTTGAGAAATGTATCAGAGACCATAGGCCAATAACGACTAAGGTTGTCCAGAGTGCCGGTCCTGAAATTTTTTTAGTAATACTAAGTAGTGTTATTTTCTTGTCAAAATTATTTTTTTGTTGCGCGTTCTTATTCTTCATCTAAATTGAGATCTGAAAAGGTTTTAGATTATTTGGTTTGTTTATTGATATTCTGAAATATGTCTGGCTGGGGGGATTCTTAAAACATTTTTATTGGGTAAGTCATCAGCAGTAACCGGTTTTTGTAAATCGGCGAAAGGCTTACCTTGAATTTTTGCTGCGAACGATGAGAATTTGTGGCGAGTATTTTTAGAGCCACATTCAGAACATGCTGTTTCTTCCTTCTTTACATCTGTTGACTGAAGTAGAGTGAAGTCTGTCTGGCAAGATTCACAGAAATATTCGTAGAGAGGCATATGGTTTTCCTTGTAAACTCGTATTGCTGATCACAATAGGGTTGAAATCGTTTGAATATTAAGATTTAATCATAGCATTAAACGGCCTGTCAATCTGTTTTCAGGTTTTCTCAGGTTCTGTATTGTATAGATTCGCTACAGATGGGCAAAAGCCTATTTAAAGTATTTCAGGATAAGGCTAAACTCCGTTTCTAAAGTGCCTTCCTAACCTTAGTTAGATAGAATTATTATATTTATTCCCTCTAGTTACATAGGCAAATACGACAATGAAAATAATTTCAGCAAAGTCACATTTATCCCGAGAACTAGTTAAGAGTCTTAGAGGGAAGTCGGGATATCTTGCCAACCAATCTATTGAGCTTGCATGTCATGAAGGCATCATACATTCTAGAATAACTTTACTAGCATCGCAGTTTCAACCTGTCAGTCTAGATTTACGACTTGGTGGTTGTGCCTATAGGATTCAAAGTAGTTTTCTTCCTGAAAATGATACGGTAGATACTAAGTTGAATGAGGTAAAGCTGTATGAGGTTGATTTGCGAGATGGAGGTATTCTGGAAAAGGGTGCAATTTACCTTATCCCTCTTCTTGAAGAGATAGATTTCCCGAAGGGGTTTCAAGGGCGCACTAACCCAAAAAGTTCAACCGGAAGACTAGATATGTTTACCCGGGTAATTGTTGATCATGGTCATAGGTTTGATGAGATTCCTAATGGTTATAAGGGGAAAATGTATCTAGAAGTTATTCCTAGATCATTTCCTGTAAGAGTAAGAGAGGGGTTGCGCTTAAACCAGCTACGTATTTTTCAGGGAAACCCTCATCTATCAGATATTCAGTTGAAAAACCATTATAAAAAAACTCCTATTTTGTTCGGTGATGATGGTAATTCGGTTAGAGTCAAAGAGGTAAAGATTGATAATGGATTGTTCATTAGTTTAGATCTAGCGGGAGAGGGCAAAGACCGTGTGGTTGCCTACAAAGCAAAAACAAATTCTAGTGTTATTGATATGAGCCTTAATCGCCACTATCATCCTATGGACTTTTGGGAACCTATCACGCTGGCTCAAATTAGGAATAAAAGATTAATATTAGAACCTGAAAGCTTTTATATAATGATGTCCAAAGAAAAAATATGCATTTGGCCGCATTTGCTTGCCGAAATGGTTGCTTATGAACCAAATAGTGGAGAATTGCGTACCCATTATGCTGGGTTTTTTGATCCTGGTTTTGGCTGGCACGGAGGTAAAAATATGAAAAATCAAGGAACTCGCGCTGTTATGGAAGTTCGCCCACATGATGTTCCTTTCATGGTAGAAGATGGTCAAACATTTTGCCGACTCAAATTCGAAAATGTTATCGAAAAACCTAGCAAGGTGTATGGTAAGAAAATCAAATCTAATTATCACTCACAAGGGTTAGCGTTAAGTAAATATTTTAAGTGATTGAGAGGCGCAAGCCTGCTTTTATATATTCTTTTGTTTTGTGTGAAAGATAGTCTAACTTAGATCAAAATTTTAATCTTTACGGAAATCTTAAAAAGGAAATTGCTGGTGGAAAGAGAAGAAGTTAAAGCTATTATTGAGAATATTCTTTTGGCTGCGGATCAACCAGTTAGTGATAGTCAATTTAAGAATTTACTTGCAGATAAAGTTGAAAAAGTTGCTCTTAATTCTATTTTGGAAGAATTGATGGAGGAGTATAAATCGCGTAATTTGCAGATTCTTCAGGTCGCAGAGGGTT
>Ga0209090_10001418_pt1 | contig 15366 bp, 13 predicted proteins | sample ArcticOcean_MG_C_9_FD_187432 | JGI IMG/M metagenome (GOLD analysis project Ga0209090, IMG submission 187432) | Marine microbial communities from western Arctic Ocean - ArcticOcean_MG_CB2_152 (SPAdes) (version 2) | ecosystem: Environmental > Aquatic > Marine > Oceanic | place: Arctic Ocean... | reverse complement strand
TTAGCAATATATGGAGTTTGTCCATTACTAGGTGACTGTGCATTCGCAGGATATCTAGCACTATATGTAAATGGTGTTTGTCCATTACTAGGTGACTGTGCATTCGCAGGATATCTAGCACTATATGTAAATGGTGTTTGACCAGCTGCAATGTACGGTTGTTGTGCCGATACAGGACTTCTATATGTAAACGGTGACCTATTACTATATGTGAAAGGTTGTCTTGCATTAGCAATGTAAGGTTGTCTTGCATTAGCAATATACGGATACGGTTGTTGTGCATTAGCAATATAAGGTTGCTGACCACTTACAGGGTTTCTGTATGTAAATGGTGACCTATTCTGATATGTGAAAGGTGTTTGACCCTGTCTAGCATATGTAAATGGTGACCTATTCTGATATGTGAAAGGTGTTTGACCTTGTCGTGCATATGTCCCAGGCTGTCTGTTTTGGTATGTAAATGGAGTCTGTCCTTGTCTAGCATATGTACCAGGCTGTCTGTTACTATAGGTAAATGGAGTTCGTCCTTGTCTAGCATATGTGCCAGGCTGTCTGTTACTATATGTTCCAGGCTGTCTTGCATTAGCAATGTAAGGGGTTTGACTGTTAGCAATATACGGGTATGGTTGTTGTGCTGCAGCAATACTCGGTGTTTGAGCATTTGCAATATAAGGATAAGGTTGTTGTACAACTGTTTGTCCTGAAGCATTATTCCACCCAGTAGGTGTTTTTACATAGATGTTATCTGCTGACTTCCATTCGGAAGAACCAGTCTTAACCCATGCACCTTGGGTATCATTCCACCCTGTGGGTGTTTTGACTTTTTGTGAACCTGTTGCCATTTATAGTATCCTTAAAATTTTATATAACTGTTCCAACTCTTATTTATGTATTATAAATTAAGAGTAAAGAACCCACATGTCACCAACCGCACCATCACCACTCGTAGGAGCTGATGTTGATTGATACATGTTTCTCACATAACCACCAGCATTAGATGCATTTGTTGTTGTAAGCGTACCAGCTGCAATGTTTGAACCACTTTCGTATTTCGTGTTCAATGTAGTCTGTAATCCGTCAACATTAGCAACTGTATGATTATGTGAATCATCTGCAACTACTGCTGTAATTGATATGTTACCTGTTCCATCAAAACTTGCAGAACCCGATAGGTCTCCACCAAGAGCAATTGTTCTTGCAGTTGCAAGTGCAGTTGCTGTAGCAGCGTTACCAGTTGTTGAACCTGAACTACCTGAAGTATTACCTGTTACATTACCTGTAAGATTACCTATGATTGCTGATGAGAATGTCTTTGAACCACCAATAGTCTGTGTACCAGTAGTGTAAACTCCATTAGTGACTGTAGCAGCGTTACCAGTTGTTGAACCTGAAGTTCCTGTTACATTACCTGTTACGTTACCTGTTACATTACCAGTTAAGTTACCGAGAATAGCTGAACTAAATGTCTTTGAACCACCGATGGTTTGTGTACCAGTAGTGTAAACTCCGTTAGTAACTGTATCTGCATTACCTGTTAATGCACCAGTAACATCACCTGTTAGGTCTCCTTCAAATGTTCCTGCAACCATTGTTTCTGAACCAACAGACCATTTGTCTTCTGATTCATCCCATATGAATGATTTAGTTGCACTTCCACCTCTTAGTACTGAGAAACCAGTATCTTCTGAAGGTGTTCCTGAAGTGAAATTAGAGTTAAGAACGATAATGTTATCAGCAAGTGAGATAGTTTCTGAGTTAACTGTAGTAGTTGTTCCTGAAACGATTAAGTCACCTGTAACTGTCAATGCATCTGCAACGGTAACAATACCTGTTCCGTTTGCACTTAGTGTTAAGTTAGTATCTGCAGTTCTTGATTCGATTGCATCTACGTCAATTGAGTTTGAGAATGAGATTGCATTTCCATCTGAAGATGAAATATTAGAACCTGCAGTAACTTGTACTGGGCCTTTAAGACCAATAACACCAGTTCCAGTTGGGTCTAAGTCGACATCTCCTGAACCTGAAGTCTGTACTGATACATTTTGGTCTGTATCAGCAGAAATTGTGATAGTACCTGAATTATCAGATACAACTTGTTGTCCGTTAACATATAATGAACCAGGCCCAACAAAGACATCTCTCCACTGTTTACTCGAAGAACCTAAGTCGTAAGTAACGTCAGCAGAAGGTATGATGTGTCCAGCAAGTGAAGTTAATTCACTTCTTACTCTTGCATCTGTGTAGTAAAGGTTTGTTTGTTCTGTAATTCCAGCAGTCGTTAAAGTAATGTCTGCAGAACCATCAAAGTTAGTACCTGAAATTGCTCTTGGAGTTGTTAGAGTAGCTGCACTACCTGTTGTACTTTGGTTAAGTGTTCCAACTGTTAAGTCGATTGCACCATCACCAGCGTCATCGTAAGCTGCTGTAATACCACTATGAGTACCATTAGTTACTAACTGACCAGCAACAAGGTCTTGCACTTCTTCGTCTGTTCTTTCTGTAAAACTAACTACACCACTACTATAAGATAAATCACCACTTGCACTAATGTGTGCTTGTGTTTCTGAAGCACTAGGGCCTGTGTAAGTAATTACACCAGTAGTACTATTATAAGCTGCACTTCCGTCTCCACCAGCATCAGTTACGGAAACTAATCCTCTTACTTGTGCATCTGTTCTTTGAGTAAATGTAAATGCACCAGTAGTACTATTGTATGCTAAGTCATTAGTTGCACTAAACAATGCTCTGATTGCAGCGTCTGTTTGACCATCAATTGTAAGTGTTCCTGCAGTATCATCGTAAGTTGAAGTGACATTTACACCCCCAACTACTAGACCATTAACGATATCTTCGATTTCTTCTTGTGTTTTACCAGTAGATGAAATTGTGATTGTATCTGCAGAGTCATCATAAGTTACGGTTGTTGAACCTGAACCTTGAATTATTCCACCGATTTTGTCTGCGATTGCTTCTTGAACAGCAGCTCCAACACCACCAGCAGCAATATTACCACTTGAGTCAATTACTTCTACACCACCAATGGATAAACCATTTTTGATATTAAAATTCTTTTCGCCTGCCATTAGATAGTACCTCCATCAACCTGTACATTTGCAAGTGTTTTTGATGCACTTGAATCTGCAAGATGAGTGTCCACTAAAGAGTTAGCGTAGTATAGATTTGAAGAACCTTCTGTTAGGTTATCTGAAGTAAGTGCTGAAACAGCAGCTGCGGTTATTTTACCAGCAGATGTTATTACTTCGTTAGAACCAACATTTAGTCCGTATTCGATTACAAATTTTTGTTGTGTTGCCATTTGTGTTTGTCCCTAGAATGGAGTTGAATGAAATTATATACAGATATTTATACGATAAGCGTCTTCTGAAACCACCTTATATGTAATTATGTGAAATTATTTTAAGATTCTACTCGGGTTTCGGATACTTAGTCTTTATTGGTGTAATCATATTAGTTTTCCATGACTCAACACCATTATGGTAGATATAATCCAATTGTTCTTCCATAGTAGGGTATTCTCTCGTTCTGCGTAGTGCATATTGTGAACGAATTCTTGTTTCTGCTTCGTCTAAAATTTCTTGAGTAGGTTTATCAAGGTCTTCTGATGCCCAAGTCAATGTTGACAAGTCCGTTGGGTCTGTCATAGAAAATGTAGTGTTTGGGTGATTACCAAATGTGATTTGAATTATTTCTAAATATGTCATTTTACGAATATCCATAGTGTGTGGTCATTAATCGTTCCATCGTTGGAATATGCTCGGGCTGTATAGTCATTACAGACATTTCCTGCCCAAGCATATCCTCTGTGACCATCAACTCGACAGGAGATTCCACCTGAAGCTTCTTGTGAAAATGTTCCCGATGTAACTATTCTTCCCCCATCATTACTTGTTAAGTAGTTAAAATCTATATTACTTAAACGAATTGCTGTTGAACCGTTAGTTGTTACTCCACTTCCTGCTGTTGAAGAACTAGATGTTCTGTTTGTAAAAGTGGCGTGGTCTGCTGTTTGTAACCAACTGTATAAAGAATTACTTGCATTTAAAACATAACTTCTATACCCTACAGTTCCACCAACATTTTGACGAATCATCATGTTAGTAAAACTCTTAAAGAAACCTCTTCCCCTAGAATTAGTTTTATTTAAAGCGGTCATTGAAGAAACATTTAATTCATTAGAATTAGATGCAGTAAACCAATCGGTGCCTGTTGGTGATATACCTGTATTTCCTGAACCAACAGTAGCATCTCCATTAAACCAATCTACTCTATCAGTAGAACTTGAGGTTGCACCATTAGTTACGCACATTGCAAGTTGCCATCCTCCACCTAAGACATCACCTATGTAATAAGTCTCATATGCAGTTCCATCATGGTCAAAATAATAAGCACCATTTGCAGCGGATTCTGCTAGCAGAGCTGCACCATCAGCAGCAGGATTACCTGCTTCACCAAGTGAATCATTTGAAAGATTAACCCATGCAGACCCATTATATGATTTAACTTTACTGCTGGTTGAGTTGAGATAAGTATCTCCTGCTAAAGGAGATGAGGGGTCAGAACTTGAACTTGGGATTCTAATTCTAGATTCGTTTGCAACTATCGTTGAACCTAGTCTGTATTGGCCACTTTGGTCTAATACGATATCACCATTTGTTGTGAAGTCAATAAGACCACCATTATTAAACCCAAATCTAAGTGTGTCATTAGCACCATTATCCACTAAAACATTCCAAGTACTAGTTCCATCGTTAGAAATTAAATTTACATGGTCTGTCCAACCATTTCCAATTGCTGTACTGACAATTTTACCTACTCCACTTACCAACTTTGCACTTACATCTGAGTCTGCATATTGAGTTATAGTACTACTAAATGTTGTTCCCGATAGACTCAATCCAGTTCCAGCACTATATGTTGTGTCTGTATCTGTATTAGTAACTGTATTTGTGATAACACCAGTTGAACTATCGAATGAAATTCCAGTTCCAGCACTTAATGCACTTCTGGCGTCTGAATCTGCATATTGAGTTATAGTACTACTGAATGTTGTTCCTGTTAAACTTAAACCAGTTCCAGCACTATATGTTGTGTCTGTATCCGAAACTGTATTTGTGATAACACCAGTTGAACTATTGTATGAAATTCCAGTTCCAGCACTCAATGCACTTCTAGCGTCTGAATCTGCATATCCAGCTGGGATATCACCGAATGTCAATGTCCCACTACCATTAGTTTTGATTACTTGACCGTTTGTTCCATCTGTGGTAGGATAGGTTATACTTGCACCAGTTATACTGTTGGTTGCAGTTAGAGTGGTTGCAGTTAAGTCACCCACCTGTAAGTCTGCAAGAGTAAATCCTGAGCCACTTGTATTAACAGTTGTGGTTGGTTCTACTTCAAGACCATCATAGAGTTTCCATGTAGAATCGGTTGCATCTCTGAATAAACCTGTATACTCACTTACATCTCCCTCTCCGCTGAGTCCGTCATTGTAGTTTCCGTATATACCAACATCAAGTGTATCCGAAGTAGTGTTACCACTTGCAAGTTCAATCATTGAATCGGTTACGGATTGTGTTGTAGAATCGATAATGGTCTGTTCACCATTAACTGTAAAGTTTCCTGTTACTGTTAATGAACCATCAATCTCGGCATTGCCAAGTGTTTTGATTCCGTCTTGAGTGTGAAATTTTGATTTAGTAGCCATGTTACTATTTAGTCTTTTTAAAAGATGAACAAAAAAAAGGGGTCAATGAAGACCCCTTTAGAATAATATAAAAGTCGCTACTTACGCACCAACCAAAGTCCTATGGAATTTGATTACTGTGCTGTTAGCTGATGCTGGTGTGATTCTAAGTCTCAAGTCTGTTCCACTAATGTCTGCATCGAATGTTGCCACCGATTGATTCATTAGAGTACCATATTGAGTCATAGTCACTGCACTACCGTCATGCACTAATACCACTTCAGTTGAATGGAAATTAGAACCTTCTGACATTGCAACAACATATCTTGCAGCTCTAAAGTCAGCATGGGCAAAAGTGTCCAAGTTGGCTTCAGTAGTTGAAGTTGTTGTTAACGCAGTAGAAGTTCTCGTTTTCGTATCCAATTCTTTAGAAGTATTGATGGTATCACTAGAACTATCGTAAGATAGGACTCGAATCAACTCAGCGATTTGAAAAGCTTTTGTTTTAGCCATTGTTTACTCCTTAAGTTAACCTAATTTGAAAGGTTTTGAATGTTGTATTAGTATTCGCAGGTGTTACGAGAAGTCTCATATTACCCGAATTAACGTCTGTACTTAGCGTGAATAGTGATGAACCTGAATACACATCTCCGTATTGAACGAAGTATGCATTTGTTCCATCATTAATCAATAGTACTTCAGCAGAATGGATGCCTGAAGAGTGTGATGCCGAAACGACATATTTAATACTCTTGTTAGCGATTCCATTTGTTGAAAGTACTTGTTCTGAAGTAGTAGTAGCAGATAAAGAAGTGAAGAAACCTTGTACAAGGTTAGCTGCTTCTGTTATTGCTGTGACTTCCACGACATCACCACTAAGCGCATTTTCGGTTAAAGTAACTACTGTACTGCTTGTTGCAGTGTAGTCACTTCCACTTACTAATTTTACACCATTTATATACACCTGTTCATACCCTGAAGTATAAACTAGTGTATCACTATTATCGTCTGTTCCTGAGATTGTAGTCCCAGTTCCAGTAATAGTAAAAGTGTAAGTCTTAACGCCACTTGATGGTTGGTCTGACCAATCTAATGTTCCTGAACCATTGGTTTTTAGAACTTGGTTAGATGTACCATCCGAGGTTGGAAATGCAAAAGCGTCATTAACAGTTAAAGATGTTGGGTTAGACCCAACTTCTACGATTGCAGCTGCACCGTCATTCTTTTCAGTATAAAATCTTCCTGAATAAGTATTGACAGCCAACTCACCAAGTGATAAATCACTAGTGGCTGGAACTGCGTTCTGAGTAGAACTTCTTTTAAATTGAATTAATGTTGCCATTATAGTCTCCTATTAAGTTATAGATTAGTTTAGAATGTTCCACCGTCTAGTGAAGTCACTGCGACTGCACCTGAAGTTACTGTGAAATCTGTTCCAAACGAAGCTATACCTTTAACAGATGACGTTGCATCTTTAATAGATACTGCACCTGAAGTAACATCAAATATTGCTGTAGCAAAACTTGCGATACCTTTATTAGATACTGTTGCATCTTCAACGGCTAATGTGATTGCACCAGCACCGTTAGTGATGGTCATACCTTCACCAGCAGTTAGAGTTGCTGAATCCATTAATCCTGAAGCTGTATCTCCGATTAAGATTTGTCCATCTGTTGGAGCTGAACCAGCATAAGAACTGATTGACCCACTTAGAGCAAGACTAGAAACTTCTGTAGCACCGAATGTTGCAGCCATTGCTGTTCCACTGAATACTGAAGATGTGTCTGTTGCACTAGAAAGAGCGACAAATTTACCTGTTGAGTCGTCCATACCGAAGAAACCAACTTTCGCAGTTCCATCGTTATATACAAACTTAATACCACGGTCTAAGTTATCATCTGAACTATCTGAACCAATTTCAAAAACTGGGTCTGCGATAGAAACAGTTGTACTGTTTACTGTAGTTGTTGTTCCGTTAACAGCTAAATCACCAGTAACCGTTAAGTTACCTGAAGTTGTTAAAGTAGCAGTTGTGATATCATCTGTGATTAAGTTACCTGAAACTGTTAAGTTTCCTGAAACTGTAGGGTTAGCTACAAGACCAACTGTTATAGCTTGTCCTGAAACTGAAGTATCAATCTCATTTGCTGTACCTGAAACTGTTAGTGACTGAGTATCAAGGTCGATTGAACCTGTACCTGTATCACCTGCTAGTCCTAGGGCATCATCAACATCAATTGCAGAAACATAGTCGAATACTGCTTTTGTTGTTGGGAATGTTACATCGGATGTTGAGTTTGAAGAAACACCTTCACTTGAAGTGATAACCGCTGCACCGTCTACTGACGCAAATACTACTGCGTTAGAAGCAAGTTTATCTGCATCGACTGAGTCGTTTGCAAGATGTGCTGTATCTATTGAACCGTCTACTAAATGCTCTGAATCTATTGAATCGTCTGCAATGTTAGAACCGTCAGCAACGTCTGCACCAAGTGTGAAAACACCTGTGTCGGACATCGTAACGTCACCTGATACTGCTTTGTTCAACCACATTGATGTGTCATTGTCGTATATTGCGACATGACCATCTGCTAGTGATGTAAAGTTAGTATCTGAAGCTCCACCGATTGTTGATGTTGTTGATATAAATGATAAATTACCTGAAGCATCTGTACCTAGGACTTGTCCTGAAGTACCATCAGCTGCTGGTAATGTGAAGGTTACTGAAGCAGACAAAGAATCCGCAGCTTTAAGTGCTGTGAAGTTTGTGCCGTTATCAGAATCTTCTAAAAGTTTTAATGAACCACCTGAAGTGTCGCCGTTACCAACTGATAAGTTAGAAGGAAGAGTTGAATTTCCGTCTAGAATATCTGTATAGTATTTACCACCAATCGCATGGATTACTGGGTTTGCGCTACTGTCTACTGACTCAATAAAAAGTTTTGCAGAAGCACCATCGGCACTCCTATCTTGTACGTATGCTAATTCACCTTCAGCTAGATTACTAGTCGTTGGCGCACTTGCAGTAGTACTTCTTTTAATTTGAATTACTGTTGCCATTTTATTTTCCTATAAAATTTTAAGTTATTTGTTATGACCTGTCACTGTCGAGGTCGTTGATTACATAATATATTTAAACAGTCCACTCACAATGTGGGTCGATACCTTCACTGGTTGGTATCCTTGATTTGTCTTTTATTTAGTGTTTCTAGTTTCCTAGAAAGTACCACCATCTAGATTATTGGATGAACTCCAAGTATCTGAGGCTGCATCGTATTGTAGTAATCCATCATCGGATTCTGCTACATTTACATCTGCTAGTTCTGATAAGTTCTTTGTTGATAAGTCTGTACCACCACTACCACTTCCAATTGCAACTTGTTTTGCTCTAAGTTGATTTGTCTGATTGATTCTTGCAGACGCATTGTTAGATGATTGTAATATTCTTGCTTTAAGTCCTGACATAATTTACCTCGTTACTCCTGGCGTGACAACTGCTTGACCTTCGATAACTCTTGTTTTAACTCCACCAGCACTTTCGATATTTAAATCGTAAACATATCGTCCTGCTTCTAAAGCAGAAGTTTGTGTATCGGTTAACGATATAGTAACTTGTCCTGCAGCTGCAGTAATACTTGTTGTAAAGGTTGCACTTAAAGATGAAGACGTATAAGTCTTTCTTATTTGTGCAGTTGCAGTATATCCAGTTAAGTCTAATATATCTCCAGCAGAATCAGTTACGTCTACCGTTATAGTATAGTCTGTTCCTTGGTCGATGTATAGGTTTGCAATGATAGCCATAATACTATTTATAATCCTTTAAGTCTGATACTGAGCAGATGGCACAGATTGATGTATTTTTCTTGCAGTTCCACTATCATTAACGTGGACTTCATCCAATTTTCTTAGTGTACCACCATCATTTAAGAACACACCTTTTACTCTTGCAAGAGGCCCAATCGTTCTTGTTGTACTATATGTTGTCTGATATGTGTATGGTTGTTGGAAACTATATGGTGTTTGATATGTAACCTGTACAATATTTGGTTGTCTTGCATTTGCAATATATGGTTGTTGACCATTCGCTATATAAGGATATGGTTGTTGTGCATTTGCAATATACGGACTTTGAGAGTTCGCTATATAAGGATATGGTTGTTGACCATTCGCAATATATGGTTGTTGACCATTCGCAATGTAAGGATATGGTTGTTGTGCATTAGCAGGATACGGAGTTTGAGCACTTACATTCGCATTGGTATATGTACTAGGTTGTCTCCCTTGAAATGTAAATGGTGTCTGATAATTTACATTTGCATTAGTGTAAGTACTAGGAGACCTCCCCTGAAATGTAAATGGTGTCTGATAATTTACATTTGCATGGGTATATGTACTGGGAGACCTTCCATTAAATGTAAATGGTGTCTGATAATTTACATTTGCATTAGTGTAAGTACTAGGAGACCTCCCCTGAAATGTAAATGGTGTCTGTTGTGACACATTTGCATTGGTGTAAGTACTGGGTTGCCTTGCATTCCCAATAGAGGGATTCTGTACATTAAATGTAAATGGTGTCTGTACATTTGAGGTAGAAGGTTGTTGTGTATTACTTCCGTTTGATGTCCAAATAGCCATTAGAAACAACCCCCGCCACCGCTACCAGTGTGAGTATTGTTGTGTTCTGTTTCAACTTTAAATGTATCTACCACTATATTGGGATATCCTGATTTCATAAATGTAAGTGCAAAATTTTCAGTGAAAATCTTATTTGCAGTGTTACACTCGGACGCCAATCTAGTAGTGTATGCAAATCCTGAATCTGTATATCCCCATACCATTGACTGGTTCGCATCTAAAAATGATTTAGATATGGTGTAAGTTACACCTGAACTAATGTCATAAGTTCTTGAAGTTATACCACCGGCACCTAAACCACTAATAGTTTCACTAGTAAGTTCAACTCCATAACTATCTGGCGCAAAACCTGAAGGTGTTTCATACTCTCCCATAAGAACATAACTGGTCATACTACTTGGAGTACTATAAGCAGTGTTTAAACCTGACGTAGAATACTTCATATACAATGATATTTTCCTTGCAGTGCTTCGAACACCAGCGTTATAGTCGGCAGTACTTATATTTGTAGTTCCGTTACTGAACACAAATTTCACATAATGGTCAACTGTTGTACTAAAAAAATTACTACCCGAACTCCTAAACAAAGAAATATCAGCAGCTGCAGAATTATTAATATTTGTTTCGGTTATGGTCTGTTGTACAGTAGTAATAGTTGGACTTCTTGAATTGGCTATTGAAGGTTGTCTTGCATTACCAATTGAAGGAGACCTTATATCGAAGGTAAACGGCGTCTGTTGATTAGTAACATGTTGATAAATTGCAGGTTGTCTTGCTTGACCAATAAATGGTGTCTGTTGACTGGTGACATGTTGGTATATATTAGGTTGTCTTGCTTGACCAATAAATGGTGTCTGTTGACTGGTGACATGTTGGTATATATTAGGTTGTCTTGCTTGACCAATAAACGGCGTCTGTTGACTGGTGACATGTTGGTATATATTAGGTTGTCTTGCCTGACCAATAAATGGTGTCTGCTGAGTAGTAACATGTTGGTATATACTAGGTGTTCTTGCTTGATATGTGAAAGGTGTTTGACCTTGTCGTGCATATGTAGTAGATGTTCTATTCTGATAAGTGAATGGAGTCTGTCCTTGTCGTTCATATGTACCAGGCTGTCTATTATCATATGTGAAAGGTGTTTGACCTTGTCGTGCATATGTAGTAGGTGTTCTATTCTGATAAGTGAAAGGTGTTTGAGTATTTGCTGGTTGCCTTGCTGGAACAGTTCCAATTGTAGGAGCTGTTCCAATCGTAGGCTGTCTTGCAATGTACGGTTGTTGAAAACTCGTACCAGTATTTACAAAAATTTCTTCAGACATAACATAATCTTATATTACAAACCATAAATGACCTGTTGAGGTTGAACCAACACTTGATGGGGCAACACTAACAGTTTCGTAGTCCAATGATACCGCATCTGCAGTAACATCAATACCAGCACCTTCACCTATATTTAGGGTGGTTCTACCATCGGTTACACCAGCACCATCTACATAAGTTTTACTTATACCAGTTCCAGCAACAATTGTGTCATTTACCCTGTCGTCTGTAAAGTATTTATTGTTTGTTCCTTCAGCATATGAATCGGTAGTTGAACCTAAATCGGTTGGCTCCCAATACCCATTTGAATTATCCCAAATTAATGCTTGACCAGCAGAAGGAGTTGTGGTATAATTAATGTCTGCTAATGCACTTGCATCATTAGTAAAACTTGTTACGTTAAGTGGTTTGTTTATCTCTACTCTTAAGTTTGAATTATCCCAAGTAAGTGTAGGAGCATCAGCATGTTCACCTAACTGAATTCCAGCATTATCAGTCTGTGCTAAAGTACTAGAACCTTTCCCTAATACAATTAACTTATCGTTTATTTCTAAATTTGTAGTAGCAATTGAGGTTAATGAGCCGTTTACAGTCAAGTCACCTGTAACTATTAAGTCGTTTCCTATAGTAACATCATCGGGTAGACTTACCGTTATTGCTGCGGTTTCTCCACCACTTCCTGTTACTGTGATTTCGTTTGCTGTACCAACAACTGTTGCCGCATAAGCACCAGTAGTTTGTGTACCTAGTGCAACAGCATTAGGTGCTATTTGGTCTGAATCAACAGCATCATCTGCAATACTTAGGGTTATCGCTGCGGTTTCTGTACCACTATTTTCAACAGTAATATGAGAACTACCTCCATCAGCAATAGTAGCTACATAGTTACCAGTAGTATCAGTTCCTAGTGCAACAGAGTTGGGTTGAATTGTTAATCCAATCTCTACATCACCAAGATTAACTATTTGTCCTGTACCAGCAACATCGCCTGAAAAGGTAAGTGTTGGGTCATCGACATTAAAGTCTAGTGTGTTATCTGAGTCTTCATATGTTACACTAATGCCTGATTCAGTATTTGAACTGACCATTGCACCAACTGTATCTGATATGTATTCGTTTAGTGCAGTACCATCAACAGTATATGCATCTGCTTCCATCGTTCCATCAATATCAGCATTACCTGAAATGTCTAATGAAGCTGCAGTTAATATACCACCAGTTAAGTTTGCACCAGTCTTGTCTATAAGTTGATATGCAGTGAATACGGAATCTGCTGTTCCCGTAATATCGTCAACACCAGTTATATCACCACCTGTGATTGTTAGTGTGTTGTCTGTAAATGAACCTGCTGTTAAAGCACCCGAGAATGTACCTGTCACTCCACTTGTTATGTTACCACTATTGATAGAAAGTGTGTTGTCTGTTATAGTAGGTGCAGATAGTGTCTTACCACTTGCAAGTGTTAGGTTCTCTTCACCATATGTTGCACCATTCAGTTGAATAGTATAACCACTTTCTAAAGCAACTGTTTGGTAGGGAGCTCCTGTTCCATTTAGAATAACACCATTTGAATTAGTATTGTATATTGTTTGAGCAGCTGTTTCTGTGAACTGACCATAACTTTCATTGTTACCCTCTACGCCCAAGTATGAACCTGTGTAAGAGAATATGATAATCTTATCACCGAGACTTGCACCTGTTGTTAATGCTAAGGAAAGATAGTTTCCTAAATCATCGGGGTTTGTGATAGTGTAGTCTACATCTTCAAGTATTAGGTCTGAATTTTTGTACACCTGAATTTTGTTTTTTCTCATCAATAGAGAATTAAAAAATCCATCGTTACCAGTAAATGTTGTTTGACCAGCAGTAGCAGTATAGATGAACTCTTGGAAGAAGAATGATTTATCTTCTAAACTATTAAGTGCATCTACAACTGTTGCAGAACTAGTAGTTCTTAGACCACTCTTATCCCCTACATCTATTGCAAGTTCGTTATACTTCTGTCTGAAGTCTTCTATTGTACTGAATTGGTCAACTGTTTTAGCCATTTAACTTCTCTATAATTGTGTGAAGCATCTGTTTCATATCTGATACTTCATTCTTTAATGTATTTATCTCGTTCTTTTGATTTACAAAAGATTCTCTTCTTTTTTTGTGCAACTCATATGAGTTTCTATCACTGTTTACTATTGCAGTAGAACCCTCATCTCTTAGTAGATTAGAATGTCCTTCTACTTGTATGTAGTCACTCATCTTATGCAAGTGCAATACATCTCAATGCAGATATCATAGGTACTGCGGAAGTATTTGTTCCTTGTCCTACAATCTTCACAGCAAATGCACTGAACTCGGGAAGACCTTCTACACTAAACTCATATTCTTTAAAGTTTCTTGCATCAGCTTCTGTTGTTACATTTGGAGAACCATCTGTATTGAAATATCTCCAACCTAAATCATCAAAAGGTGTAGACTCATCGTTATTCAGAACTTTGTATAGTACTTTAAGGTCTGTAGTTGGCGGTCTAAAGAAGTCTGCAGTCACACGAAGTGATGAAGCAGGATTCTTAAGACTTACTTTTCTTGTCATGTAAGTCATTGCATTATTATCACCATCTGATTCTGTGGATGCAACATATGTTACTCCAGTTGGAACATCGCCTAATGAATTAATGTTGTTTATTCTATTCATAATACCGATACAACCAATTGAACCCACGTCAATTACTGGTGAGACGTTTGGATTTGATGACTGCAACTGTAGAGTTGCGTTGAATGACTTAGCACCCGACATCTCGTTTGTCTCATTGATTTGTGAAGCAACAACACTAGGGTAACCTAAGTATGAGTTGTCGTTCAATGTCAAGAAGTTATTTGTAGTTCTCTTATTGTAAACACTTCCACTAATATAACCTTCGGGTGAAGACATTGCAGTGGTGTTTGTGAATAGAGCAATTCTAGTTCCCTCAACTTGAGTGTTTGGTATCATTGTATGTAACACATCGAAGTAGTAGTCTCTTGTTGATGTTGCTATATCTCCTCCACCTACTGTTGAGTCGTTTGCATTATAACCTGTTTTTAGATCGAATGCAGAAATGTCGGGTGTTACATTGAATGTATCAATTCCGATATTTGACAATGAAGTAAATGTTGTATTAATAGCTGCAACTGGAATACCACCTAGTGTATCTGCAATTGTATCAACTGCAACTGTTCCAGTCGTACCACCGAATGTGGCAGTCGTTAAAGTATCTGTTGATAAGTAACCACTTCCTGTTGTATTAATTACTGAACTTGAAACTGCACCAGCTGTGACTATGATATCTAAAGTACATCCTGTTCCAGTACCACCCGAAGTGGCAATTCCAGTATATGTTCCGTTAGTTGGAGTCGTTGCAGGGGTAAGAGTACCAATGTTCACAACACAATCTTTATTATCACCTGTAACACCTGCTATAGTGACATTAGATGTTGAAGAGTACATTCCATGAGAGTAACTACTTACTTGTACATAGGACTGTCCTGAGAAGGTCTGTATTGGATTCTCTTGCAATATCTGAACTGGTAATGCATCATTCTCAAACTTAAGAACTGGTGTCTTAGATGTATCAAACTGAGCAATCTTCATGTGGAATTTAAGGTCATCCGTTTGTTCTGCAGACCATGTTGATGCATTCTGAGACATAAACAGTGAACCAGTACAT
>Ga0209090_10001413_pt1 | contig 15385 bp, 14 predicted proteins | sample ArcticOcean_MG_C_9_FD_187432 | JGI IMG/M metagenome (GOLD analysis project Ga0209090, IMG submission 187432) | Marine microbial communities from western Arctic Ocean - ArcticOcean_MG_CB2_152 (SPAdes) (version 2) | ecosystem: Environmental > Aquatic > Marine > Oceanic | place: Arctic Ocean... | reverse complement strand
GCAAAGGGTATGATGTGCCACTGGGGGGTATGGGGGTATGTATATACTGCTTATACAATTTGAGAGAACTCTGAGTGTAAACTAGATAAGGGTCGCCCTGCTATAAAGATAATAGGAATAATAATAATAAGAAGGGTTGCTCTTGACCCTGGATATTCCCAGTAAGGTCTATATGCTTTACCCCCTGGAGAGCAACTACTTATATTATACACCTCCTTCTGCATTTGTCAACTCTAAACATAAATATATTTATTTGTGTTGTCAACTAGCTGTATACTTGTTATAATGAATAATATGAATAACAACTTCCTTCCCACTAACTCAGGTAATAAAAGAAAACTCACAGAACAACAACAGCATTTTCTAACAGCACTCGGAGGTACAGCTAAAGGAGATTTAACGATTGCTTTGAAAGCAGCAGGGTATGCCGACAGTTCTAAATCTAATGTAGTAGATTCCCTTAAGGATGAAATTGTAGATGTCGCCACAAAGATTCTAGCAAAGTCAGCACCTCGAGCTAGTCAAAAGCTTGTCGAGATATTAGAAAGTGATGACCCAATCCCACAAGTCAATGCTAAACTCCAAGCAGCCCAGACCTTATTAGACAGAGTAGGAATAGCTAAAAGAGATAAGCTAGATATTAATCATACAGTAGCTTCAGGTATATTCATTATACCACAGAAGGAAGAATTAATAGATGTAACAGCAGAGGATGTAATAGATGAGAAGAAATAGTTCTACAATACCTTTTGGTTATAAATTAGATGTTGATGATAAAACATTATTACCAATAGTTAAAGAAATAGAATCATTGAATGAAATGAAAGATGGTGTTAAGTCAGGAGCTTTTAGTTTAAGAGGAGCAGTTGATATATTAGAGCATCAGACAGGTCGTAAGCTATCAGCCATGGGGTTAAAAAAGATAATGGATAAAGATGTGCCAACAAAAATTAAAGAGCAACCTAAAGGTCTATTAGCAAGAAATGACAAAGAGACAATATAATTATAGCTTTGAACATAAAGCTAAGTTAGCTTCTAGGAAAGCCATCAAAGAAAGAGAACAAGATATAGCTAGATTAAAAAAGAATCTTGAGAATAAGACTAGAAGACTCAGAGATAAAAAAGAAGCATTGAAAGTGGTACAAAATGGTGAAACGAATAAAGAAACGAAGAAAGGTTTGGTTATCGAGGAAGACAAGATTGATAAGCTTCCTAACTCTGTTAAAGAACTCCTACAGGAAGAAAAAGAAAGAATAGCATTCAGACCTAATGCAGGTCCTCAAACAGATTTCCTAGCAGCTCCAGAACAAGATGTATTATATGGTGGTGCAGCAGGTGGAGGAAAGTCTTATGCTATGTTAGTTGACCCATTAAGATATATGCATATCAAAGAACATAGAGCATTATTATTAAGAAAGTCTATGCCTGAGTTAAGAGAGTTAATAGATAAGTCTAGAGAATTATATCCTAAAGCTTTTATAGGTGCAAAGTTTAGAGAAGTAGAAAAGATTTGGAAGTTCCCTTCAGGAGCTTCATTAGAATTTGGTTATCTTGATAGAGATGCTGACGTATACAGATATCAAGGTCAATCATATACCTGGATAGGTATTGATGAATTAACACAATACCCTACAGAATTCCCTCTTCAGTATTTGCAGTCACGATTAAGAACAACAAACAATGCAATAAATTGCTATATTCGGTGTACTGCAAATCCTGGAGGAGTTGGAGGTAATTGGGTAAAGAAAAGATACCTAGATGATGCACCTCCAAATGAATCCTTTATAGGTAAAGATAAGATAACAAGAAAGTTTATACCTGCAAGTCTACATGATAATCCTTATTTAAATGATGATGGTAAATATGAACAAATGCTTATGTCATTACCACCAACACAAAGAAGACAATTACTAGATGGTAACTGGGATGTTTCCGAAGGAGCTGCCTTTACAGAATTTGAATATGAAAAACATACAGTAGCTCCATATGCATTACCTAAACATTGGATAAGAGTAAAAGGAATTGATTATGGTTACGCAGCAGAATCAGCAGTAGTCTGGGGTTGTATTGACCCAACAGATGAAACCTTAATCATATACCGAGAGCTATATCAAAAAGGATTAACAGGAGAAGAATTAGCTCTAAGAATTTTTGAGTTTGAAAAAGAAGATAGACTATCTGTTGCTGGAGTTTTAGATACAGCAGCATGGGCGAGGACTGGAACAACAGGACCTACTGTTGGAGAAGCATTAACAAAAGCAGGACACAAACTTAGAAGAGCAGATAAGAACAGAATTCAGGGCAAGATACAAATACATGAGAGATTAAAATTAAATGCTAAAGGCAGACCAAAACTCCAGATATTTAGAACTTGTCCTAATACAATTAGAGAACTACAAGCAATCCCTATTGATAAATCAAAACCAGAAGATGTAGATACTAAAGCATCAGACCATGCATATGATGCTCTGAGATATTTAATTATGTCTAGACCAAGAAGTATTACACCTTATGAAGATATGCAACAACTTAAAAGATGGACTCCATCAGACCCAACCTTTGGATACTAATGCCAGTATATACATTTAGAAATAAAAAAACAAATCATGAATATGATGAAGTAATGTCTTATGATGATTTACAAAAATATTTAAAACAAGATAATATAGAACAAGTATTTAAAATTAATATATATAGATACTCAGATAACAATGGTATTAAAGACCAAGAGATGGGTTTCTTAAGAGACCCTAAAGTAGAAGGTAATGGAGCATTTAAACCATATGGAAAAGTTAAAGAAAAAGATGAGAATACTAATTATAAGATAACTAAACAAGCTAAACATTTTGGGGAGAAACTTTAGTGAGGAAAAAGAAAGTAAAGACTAAAAGAAGAAAGATTATAAAACCTAAAAAGAGTAAAAAAGTAGTAAGAGTACTTCCTCTTAATGAAAAGATTTTATCTGATGATATTAGTAAATATCCTTATGTTGAAATAGAATGGTTGGATATCGAGGGTGATGATGGCTGGAGTACTTTAAAGATATTAAATCAGGAAAAGCTACCTATTGCTGTATCTAAGGGCTATTTACTTAGTCAAAAGAAAGGAGTAACTAGAATATTTAGAGATTATATTAAAAGTAAAACCAAACCTGTATTTGAAGATATAGGTAGTACAGTTATTATCCCTACATCTGTAATAATTTCTATTAAGAAGATTATTCTAGATTAACAAAAGTAGTTGACAACATGACTAAATAAGTGTATTATAATAAGTATCGTATAAAAATTTGAACAAATAGGAATTGTATGGCAGTTGATGAGACAATGAATTCTTCTACTGAAGAAGATAAACTAGAAGAATTATCATCTTTAGTAATTGATATTCAATCCAAATATAGTCAAGCTTCTGATAAGAGAGGTGATGATGAAGATAGGTGGTTACAAGCTTATCATAATTATCGTGGTAAGTACTATAAGAATATTCATTTTACTCAACATGAAAAGTCAAGAGTATTTGTTAAAGTTACTAAGACAAAAGTTTTAGCAGCTTATGGACAAATCATTGATGTACTATTTGGTACAGGAAAATTCCCATTAACAATTGAAGAAACAGTTATACCAGAAGGTATAGATAAATTTGCACACATGAATCCTATGAAGGAACAAATGGGTGTTGACCAAATTGAACCTCAGATAGAAGGTAACTTAGCATACAATCCTGAAACAGACCAAGAACAAGATACTGGTGGATTAGGTTATCCAGGTGATGGAAATATTTTAGAACCAGGTGCAACATTTAATTCTTTGAATGGTGTTAACCTAGGTGGATTAGAAGAAGAATTTGCAGAAGCAGATTTATCTTCAGGACCTTCTCCTATTCCTGAGATGCCACAAATTAAACCTGCACAAATTGCAGCAAGAAGATTACAAAAATTAATTGAAGACCAACTAGATGAATCAGATGCTAATGTTGCATTAAGAAGTGCAATCTTTGAATCTTGTTTATTAGGTACAGGAATCCTTAAAGGACCTTTTACTTATAATAAAACATTACACCAATACTCACAAGGTGCAGATGGTGCTAGAGAATATAATGCAGTAGAAGTTAAAGTTCCTAAAGTAGAATTTGTAAGCATATGGGATTTCTATCCAGACCCTAATGCTAGAAATATGGATGAAGCAGAATATGTTATTCAAAGACACAGATTAAACAGACATCAATTTAAAGATTTATTAAATAGACCTTACTTTAATAAAGAAGCTATTTATAAATGTTTAGAGATGGGTCCAAAGTATGAAAAGAAAAGTTGGGAAACATCTATTGATTCAGAAAATAATACACTAGGAGATTTAGAATCTAATAGATATGAAGTATTAGAGTACTGGGGAACTATAGATGCTATAACTGCTAGAGAACAGGGAATAGAAATTGATGATGAGATAGAAGATTTTGAAGAAGTTCAAGTTAATGTTTGGACTAGCAATGGAAAAATAATTAGGATTGTAGAAAATCCTTTTACTCCATTTAGAATACCATATCAATCTTTTGCTTATGAAAAAAATCCTTATCAGTTTTTTGGAATAGGTGTTCCAGAAAATATGGATGATGCACAATCAATTATGAATGGTCATGCAAGAATGGCAATTGATAATTTAGCATTAGCAGGTAATTTAGTTTTTGATATTGATGAATCAGCTTTAGTTCAAAATCAAAACATGGAAGTATATCCAGGAAAAATATTTAAAAGACAAGCTGGAGTTCCAGGTCAAGCAATCTATGGAATTAAATTTCCAAATACTGCTACAGAAAATATGCAGATGTTTGATAAGTTTAGACAACTTGCAGATGAATCTACAGGGATACCTTCTTACTCACATGGTCAAACAGGAGTAACAGGTATGACTAGAACAGCATCAGGTATGTCAATGCTTATGGGTGCAGCATCTTTAAATATTAAAACAGTCATTAAGAATATTGATGACAGCTTAATTAAACCTTTAGGAGAATCTATGTTCCAATGGAATATGCAATTCTATGAAGGTGATTTACCAATACTAGGTGATTTAGATATTAAAGCAACAGGTAGTTCTTCTTTAATGAGAAAAGAAGTTAGGTCTCAAAGACTTACTATGTTCTTACAAACTATTCAAAATCCATCTATTGCTCCATTCGTTAAGATTTCAGAGGTTATTAAAGAGTTAGCATATTCTTTAGATTTAGACCCTGATGAAATAATTAACTCTAAGAGTGAAGCAGAAATCTATGCTAAAATTATAGGATACCAAAACAATGCTCAACAAGGAATTGGCGAAGAAGCTCCTATCCCTGGTCAACAGCCAGGAATGGAAACACCTGGAGGAGTACCTCCACAAGGTGCAGGAACAAACAACGCAGGAAATGGCGAGGGGATTGACCCAACAAACAATCCACCAATGCCAGGGGAGATGGGTTTTTCTGGAACGACTGAAGAATCTGCCTAGTCAAATTAAAGATATTCTAAAAGATAGTGTTGACTAAAGAGTTTTAAGTTGTTATAATAACCATTAAGGATAAATATAAATGTACTCTCACAAGAAAAGAACTAAAAAAGCTACTGGTGGACTAATGGATATGCCACCTTATATTGCTAAAGAAGATAAGACAGATGATGGTATATCACCTTATGATATTAAAACACCTGAATCTGCTAGAAAAGGTTTACCTTCTAGATTATTAGGTAAGACTAGAACAAGATTTAATAAAGGTGATGTTGCTCTTTTAGATGAAGATGATATTCCAGAATTAGAAGAACATGATTTAGAACCTAGCGATACTAAATATTATACAGAAAGTGTTAAAGATAAATTAATTAATAAACAAATTAAAAAGTTAGAAAATCAAAAAGCAGTAATAGATGATACAAGTACAAAATCTAATATTGATAATCAAATTAAAAAATTAAAATCTATGATGACAAAAGTTAAAGCAGCTCTAGGTGGTTATATGGATGAGAATGATATTTCAGAACAAACACCATTAGCTTTAAATATTGGTGGTGCAGTTGGAAGACAAGAAGATAGAAAAGATTATCAAGCTTATGCTGAAGGTGATATAGTAGATGATGAAGCAGTTATTGAAGATGATACAGCAATTGTTGAAGATGAAGCATACATGGAAGATGGTTCTTTATTAAGACCTACTGGTATGGATGTAGAAGAAGATATGTTATTATCTGATGCTGATATGGAACTTGTAGATGATGAGAACAATTTAAAATCAGAATCAGTTTTAGATACTACTATGTTATCTGAAGAAGAAGAAAGTGCATTAGATGAAGCAATTGAAATGCATCCAGAGTTAGAAGCAATTATACCAAAGATAGTTGCAACAGAATTTACAGAGGATGAATTAGTAGAAGGACCAGGTGATGGAACTTCAGATTCAATCCCAGCCCTGTTATCAGATGGCGAATTTGTATTTACAGCTAAAGCAGTTAAAAGTTTAGGTGTTGATACATTAAGAGATATGATGGCACAAGCAGAAGCAGATTATGATGCTGGGCAAGTAAGTCAAGAAGAAGAAGCTGTATTAGATACAGAAGAATCTTTATTGGCATAACAGAATTTTTAGAGTGGTACTCTAAGAATAAACAAGCTACCTTATATTTATATAAGCCCTTGTAGCTTTGTTTTCAAACAAGTAACCAATTTTTAGCTACCTTCACAGTTAAGAAGCCCTAAAGGAGGAAACATGAAAGAAGACGAAGGACAAACTAAGGAAGTCAAAGCGAATCCTTATAACAGAAATAAAGCCTGGCATACAGAAGATATTATGCCTACAGATTTTATTACTGCCGATAATGGACCAGCAGATGCCAACACCGACCCTAGAGGTTTAGTTAGAGAAGCTACTGACAGTAATGTCAACCCTGATACTAACACAACTTTAGATTCGGCTACTTCGGATAAGTCTTTACAGGAATCAGCACTTAGTGTCGATTCAAAACCTTATTCAAAAGTTGACTACAAAAAAAGATATGACGACCTAAAACGATATTATGATAGGAAGTTAGGTGATTGGAATACAAAAGAAGGAGACCTTAAAGCACAGCTTAAAGAGAACCGACCAAAGTATGCACCACCGAAATCTGAAGAAGAACTAAAAATCTTCAAAGAGGAATACCCTGACATATATGGAGTTGTGGAAACTGTATCCCACTTGCAATCTCGTAATGAGATGACAAGTTTACAAGAAGAAGTTGAATCTCTTAAGAAAAAGAATGATTCATTAGCAGCTAGAGAAGCTCAATTAGAGTTATCAAGACTTCATCCAGACTTTGGTGATATCAAAGAATCAGATGATTTCCATAGCTGGGCAGACGAACAGCCAAATGAAATTAAATCTTGGATTTATGAGAACAACAATAATGGTAAACTTGCAGCAAGAGCAGTCGACCTGTATAAGAAAGACCGAGGACTTGGATTAGATAAAAAAACTACTACTGAGAACAAGCGACCTAAAGAAGGTGCTGATATGCTAGTTAAAACTAGAGAACATATTGGAGAACCAACTGGACAGAAGGTTGTTTTCAAAACTTCAGATATTAATAAAATGTCTGTCGATGAGTTTGAAAAATATGAGAAAGATATTATGATAGCTCAAAGAGAAGGTAGAGTTATAAAAGATTAACTTTGCTTTCATTTTTATCAACAAGTAAACAAATAAGGAAATAATAATTATGGCACACTTTACAGGTGCTAGTACAACCAACTTTGGTGGTGCAGTACCAGCAGGAACACAAGCAAATTCGTTTTGGGTTCCAGAAATATATAGTAAAAAAGTATGGATGGCTTTAAGAAAAGCATCTACAGTAGAAGCAATCTGTAACACAGATTACATGGGAGAAATAAAATCCTATGGCGATACTGTTAATATAGTAAAAGAACCACAAATGACTGTGGCTGCTTATACTAGAGGACTAGCTACAACAGATGTTGCAATAACTGACAATGAATTAGTTCTAACAATCGACAAAGCAAACTACTTTAGTTTTGCAGTTGATTCTTTAGAAAAAAGATTCGGTCATATTAACTTTGCAGATACTGCATCTAATAACGCAGGTTACAAACTAAAAGATACAATGGATACTGAAGTACTTTTGGATATGTACACACAAGCTATTAATTCAGGTTCAACAACAGATTCGTTGACTCCTATTTTAGCAGTAGGTGGTGTTGCAGCTTCTAAACTTATCTTTGGTTCAATTGCAGCTCCTATTGCTATTAATCATGTAGCAGGTACTGACCCATTGAACTTTATGAGTTCATGTGCACAAGTTATGGATGAAAAAGACAACCCTGAAGAAAACAGATGGTTTGTTGCAGCTCCTGACTTTTACAACTCGTTATCAGATACTTCTTCTAAACTTTTATCCATTGATTACAATGCAGGTAAAGGTTCTTTAAGAAATGGTTTGGTTGCTTCAGGTCTACTTAGAGGATTTGCTATGTACAAATCTAATAATGTTAAAGACTCTGCAGGTAACGCATCAGTTCTATTTGGACATATGAGAAGTACTTCTTGTGCGAATGCAATGAATACAGTTGAGTCTTTCAGAAGCCCAACTACATTTGCTGACCAAGTAAGAGGTCTTCATGTATATGGAAGAAAAGTACTTGATAAATTATCAGTTGGTGCTGGTATTATCACAGTAACTTAATAACTTAATATTGGTAGGGGGTAGAAATATCCCCTGCCTTTTAACTATAAAGGAACTATTATGAACAGCAATTTAAAATTATCTATTATGGAATTAAAAGGTATTTGGAGAGACCATAAAAGATTTGTTATTGTCTTTGGTATTATTTTACTCATTGCAATAATAGTTTAAAAAATTTTATAGGATTAAAAATCCTAAAGTATTAAAGGTATAAACTATTACATGGCAAAAGATTATAAAACATTAGTCAATGAATTATTAGTAGAACTGAATGAACCAGAAGTTACTACAGTTGCTACAGGTGTTGGAATACAAAAACAAGTAGCTAATGTTGTTAACAGAGCTTACTTTGATATTGCTGATGCAGTAGATGATTGGTCTTGGTTAAGTTCTGATGTTCCTGATGACCCTTATTTTGGAAACACAATTGTACCAACAGTAGTTGGACAAAGATGGTATCTATGTAAAGCTGGTTCAGCAAATATAGATGCAGATTTTGATTCAGTAAACTGGACTATGTTTACTCTTGTCGATACTAACTCACCTTACACAAATAATAAATTAGCTTTTACAACTCTATCTTCATGGAGAACTTCTTATTCTTCAGCAGAAGAAGAAAATGCAAGAACGAGTTCCTATGCTACTCCATTAAGACTTATAAGAAGTTCTGATGGTAGAAGATTTGGATTATCTCCAATACCAGATAAAATTTATAATATACATTTCTTTGCATATAATAGACCTACTGCTTTAGCAGCAGATACAGATACAGTTTTATTCCCAGAACAATACAAACCAGTTTTACTAGCAAGAGCTAGATATTATTTATATCAATTTAAAGATAACATTGCTCAATCGCAGTTAGCTTTAGATGAATATAAAAAAGGCTTACAGAGTATGGCTGATAATTTAAATTCGCCACAACCACAATATATGTCGGATGTAAGATTTAGTTACTTACTACCATAGGATAATAAAATATGCCAACACAAGGAGCTTCCATTACTGTCGCAGGTGGATTAGATTTAGTATCAAGTAGTCATGCTTTATTTAGAACACCAGGTGCTGCAACTATATTAGAAAATTTTGAATCAGCTACAACAGGTGGTTACAGAAGAATTAATGGATATACAAAATGGGGTGCAGGTTCAGCTACATCACCAACAGGAAATATTTCAGATGCAATTACAGGATTAATTTCTTATGCAGGTGGAGTCCTTGCTTGTCAAGGTTCAGGAATTTATTGGTCAAATGATGGTATCACTTGGCTTCAAGTTAATAAAGATACTTATGTAGCTCAAACAGGCACAGTTGCAATTACTGCAGGTGCAGCAACAGTTACAGGAACAGGAACAGCTTTTACAACTGAATTTGCTGTCAATGATAGAATACAAATTAATAGTATTAATTATAGAGTACTATCTATAACAAGTAATATATTATTAACATTAGATAGTAATGTAGTTGCTTCAGCTTCAAGTCAAGTTGTAAAGAAAAGTGGAGTACTTGCTGCAGCTTTATCTAGTGCAACAACTATTTTAAGAAGTAATCAAACAAATAATAACTTTGATGTCTATGAATCAGATGGTGCTTATGGTACTTTATATATTACTGATGGAGTAAACAAAATTGGAGAGTTTCAAATAACAGTTTCAAGTGGTGTTAATACTTATTACTTTGAAGAATTAGTAGCTCCAGCTCCAATTAATCCTAGTGTTTGTAGTATATTTTCAGAAAGATTAATAGTAGCAGGACAATCAAGCTCAACAAGTACAGTAGCTTATAGTACTAGATTAAAGCCTTATGATTTTGAAGGTAGTTCAGCAGGAGAAATTGATGTTGGAGATATTATTACAGGGATTAAAGTCTTTAGAAATAGCTTAATTATATTCTGTAAAAATAGTATATTTGAGTTGACAAGTCTTGATTCTACCCCTATACTTAAATCTATAACTAAAAATATAGGTTGTGTAAGTGGAAATTCAATTCAGGAGATTGGAGGAGATTTAATCTTCTTAGCACCTGATGGATTAAGAACAGTTGCTGGTACAGCTAGAATTGACGATATTGAAATAGGTTCTATTAGTAGAAAGATTTTACCTTTAATAAATACTTTACTAACAAACATTCAACAATATACTATTTCTAGTATGGTGATTAGAGAAAAAAGTCAGTATAGATTATTTTATCATCAGTCAGGTCAAGGACAATCAGCACAAAAAGGAATTATTGGAACTTTTAAATTTGATGAAAATGGAGTTCCTGCTTTTGAGTGGAGTCAATCAATAGGAATGGATTTAAAATTCTGTTCTTCTGAATTAAACCCTCAGAACGAAGAAGTTAAATTTGGTGCAAATGAAAATGGTTATGTCTACGAAATAGATACAGGCGACAATTTTGATACAACAAATATTAATGCAAAGTTTCAAACACCTGATATGGATTATGGTGATAATGGTTTAAGAAAAAGTCTTTATGCAGTTAAAGCAAATATTAAACCAGAAGGAACACAACCAGATTTACAGATGAGAATCAGATATGATTTTGAATCTACAGATGTACCTCAACCTGGTGCAGTTAATGTAGGTTCTTTAAACTCTACATCTTTATATGGTTCTGCAGTATTCGGAACTGGAACATATGGTGCAGTAACATTACCAAGTAAGAAAATGATAGTAACAGGAAGTGGTTTTTCAAATAACTTTAGATTTTTTAGCGATGATACTAATGCTGCATATGCAGTCAATGGTTTATTTGTTTCATTTATAGCAGGAGGAAGAAGATAATATGGCAGGATATATACGACAGAGTGCAGCAGAAATTGTAGATACTCTTACAATAGATGCAGTAGATTTAAATAATGAATTTGATGCTATTGTTTCAGCATTTGTAAATACTACAGGACATAAACATGATGGTACAGCAGCTAATGGTCCAGTAATTGGATTGATTGGTGATGCTAATTTAGCTACTCCTTTAAATAAAATTAATGTAAATACAACAAGTGATGAATTAGAATTTTCTATTAAAGTTGGTGCAGCAGCTACACAACAATTTAAAGTTTCTGATGGATTAATTATTCCTTCAGTAGATAATGATATAGATTTAGGAACAGCAGCTAAACAATTTAAAGATGCTTATTTTAATGGTACAGTAACATTAGATGGTTTAGTTATTGGAACAGCTACTACTATTACAGATGTAGATACAGATTTAACTGCAGTATCTGCAAGTGATGATACATTAGCTAGTGCTAAAGCAATTAAAACTTATGTTGATGCACAAGTTGGTGGTGCTGATTTAGATTTTGAAGGTGATACTGGTGGTAATCAATCAATTGATTTAGATACTCAAGAACTTACTTTAACTGGTGGTACTGGTATAGATACTACAGGTTCAGCTCAAACAATGACTTTTGCAATTGATACAGCAGTCGTTGTTGATAAAGATACAGCACAAACTTTAACAAATAAAACTTTAACAACTCCTATCATTTCTAGTATTTCAAATACTGGAACAGTAACCTTACCTACTTCAACAGATACATTAGTTGGTAAAGCTACTACAGATACTCTAACAAATAAAACTTTAACTACTCCAGTTATTTCTTCTATATCAAATACTGGTATAATAACTTTACCAACAGCTACTGATACATTAGTAGGAAAAGCAACTACAGATACTTTAACAAATAAAACTTTAACTAGCCCAACTATTAATACAACTATTAGTGGAACAGCTTTCTTAGATGAAGATAATTTTATATCTGATTCTGATACTAAAGTTGCATCTCAACAATCAATTAAAGCATATATTGCTACTCAAGTTTCAGCAGGAGATATTACTGGTGTAACTGCAGGTGATGGTTTAACAGGTGGTGGTACTTCAGGTTCTGTTACTTTAGATGTTGTTGGTGGAACAGGTATTACTGCAAATGCAAATGATATTGCAATTGATGCAACAGTTGCTACATTAACTGATACTCAAGCTTTATCAGCTAAAACATTAACAAGTCCAGTTTTAAATGGTACTCTTAGTGGCACAGCATTCTTAGATGAAGATACTATGGCTTCTGATTCAGCTATAGCTGCAGCATCACAACAATCAATTAAAGCTTATGTAGATTCACAATCACATTCTAATGTTACAGCTTCTAGTACAACTACATTTACAAATAAAACAATAGATGCAAATGGTACTGGTAATAGTATTACAAATCTTGAAGTAGCAGATTTAGCTTCAGGTGTTCTTGATACAAATTTAACAGCAGTTTCTGCAAGTGATGATACTTTAGCTTCTGCTAAAGCTATTAAAACTTATGTAGATTCTCAACCTCACTCAAGTGTTACAGCAAGTAGTACAACTACATTTACAAATAAAACTATTGATGTAGATGCTACAGGTAACTCAATTACTAATTTAGCTAATGCTAATATTAAAGCAGCAGCAGCTATTGATGCAACTAAACTTGCAGATGGTTCAATAACAAATACAGAATTAAAGTATATAAATACTTTATCAGATAATGCTCAAACACAGATAGATAGTAAACAAGCGACAATAGATTCAAGTGCTAGATTAAATGCTAATTTAGTAGGAGATGGTTCAGTAGATGATACTGAATATGGTTACTTAGATGGAGTAACTAGCAATATTCAAACTCAAGTTGATGCTAAAGCATCTAATGGGTTTGCTGTTGCAATGGCAATTGCTTTATAAGAAGTAGTTGACAATCAAACAATAAAATGGTATAATTAGGATAATTCTATGGCACAAGATTTCGAAAGAATATTAAAACAAGACATAACTTTAGTTGCTTCTCCTATGGAGATAAGACCAGCAGCTGATTCAGATGATGCTATTATAGGTATTAGATGTGCAAACACTTCTGGTACTTCAGTTAACATCTCTGTATATGTTGAGAACACTTCACAATCATATTTTATTATTAAAGATGCACCTATTCCTACTGGTGGTTCTTTAGAATTAATTGATGGTGGTTCTAAAATTGTATTACAAACTGGAGATTCAGTTAAAGCTTATGCTTCTGCTGCAACTTCTGTTGATATAATAACAAGTGTTGTAGATACTATCTCAGCATAATAAACAAGGAAACAATTAAGTATGGCATATGTCGGTAAAGCTCCTGCTAACGCAGCTTTAACAACAAGTGATATTTCAAATGGAATAATTACTGCAGATAAACTTGCAAGTGATTCTGTTACTACAGTAAAAATTTTAGATGATGCTATTACTACTGGAAAAGTTTTAGATGGTGCTATTTTAAATGCAGATATTAATGCTACAGCAGCAATTGCAACAACAAAATTAGCTAGTAATTCAATTACTATCAATGGTTCAGGAGTAGCTTTAGGTGGAAGTGTAACTATAGGTGAAACTAAACCTACTATATCATCAACAACTTTTACAATACCACCTAGTACAGCAACACAAATTACAATATTAGGTGCTAACTTTATTTCAGTACCTCAAGTACAAGCTATCAAAACAGATGGTGCAATTTATAATGCATCAATTACATCTTTTACAAATTCAGGTTCTATTAATGCTACTTTAGATTTACCTAATGGTACTTATTATTTAAGAATAGAAAACAATGATGGTAATGCAGTAAGAACAACTAATGCAATTTTAACTTGTAGTGTTGACCCAACTTTTACAACTGCTGCTGGTTCATTAGGAAGTATTCCAGTTGGAACTGCTGGTAGTGTATTAACTCAAGTTGTTGCAACAGAATCAGGTGGTTCAACAGTTACAGTTGCAGTTACTTCAGGTAGTTTACCTTCAGGTATATCTATGAGTACAAGTGGTATATTTAGTGGAACAGAAAATTCAGGTACAGCAGTTGCAGTAAATTATTCTTTTACTGTTACAGCTACAGACCAAGAAGCTCAAACAGCAACAAGAACATTTACAGCATCAGTAACAGTCTATAATGGCTCAACAGGTGGAGGACAATTTAACTAATGGCTACTACATATTTAACTTTAACAAAATCTACAGGTAGTATGATTGCATGGACTTGGAGTGCATGGGTAAAAAGAGGTGTACTATCGACAGAGCAAAATCTTTTTACTGCTTATAATGCAAGTACAGATTATACAGAAGTGAGATTTGATACTTCAGACAGATTAAATTTTCAAAATAAAGTTGCTGGTGCTTGGGCAGGAGAATTACAAACTAGGAGAGTATTTAGAGATACTGCAGCATGGTATAATATTGTTATCGTATGGGATACAGGAAATGCAACAGGTGCAGATAGAATAAGAATGTATGTAAATGGAGTTAGAGAAACTGATTTTATTGGTACAGATGTTCCTACTTTAAATAAAGCAAGTAACATAGGTGAAGCTAGTATTCCTACACACATTGGTAGTTTCGCTACAAATAGTAAATTCTTTGATGGCTCAATGAGTGATGTATGTTTTATTGATGGTCAAGCATTAACAGCTAGTTCATTCGGAGAAACAGACACAGACACAGGGGAATGGACAATTAAAGACGCATCAGGATTAACTTTTGGAACGAATGGTTATATGATTTTAAGAGATGGTAATACAATTACAGACCAATCATCTAACAGTAATAACTTTACTTTAGGTGGTGGTACTCTTACAGCTACAGAGGATTGTCCAAGTGATGTTTTTGCTACATTAAATCCTT
>Ga0209090_10001410_pt1 | contig 15391 bp, 20 predicted proteins | sample ArcticOcean_MG_C_9_FD_187432 | JGI IMG/M metagenome (GOLD analysis project Ga0209090, IMG submission 187432) | Marine microbial communities from western Arctic Ocean - ArcticOcean_MG_CB2_152 (SPAdes) (version 2) | ecosystem: Environmental > Aquatic > Marine > Oceanic | place: Arctic Ocean... | reverse complement strand
GCAAACTCATATTACTCTGCATTATTACAAGGAGCATATCCTACTAGTGTTGGTGAGATAGCTTTATCCTGGGAAGGTGGTGGCGAATACATGACGATCGACGTTACATTCGCATTTGACAATTATCAATATTCTGCAGATAAAGCAGGAAGTACAGGATCTGGTTCTACAAGAGGAGCGGGTTTATTAGATATCCTTGGTGATATCGCAGGGTTTGCTGATACTGTACGAGGTACGTTAAAGTCAGGCAAACCAAGAAGCATTCAAGATGCAGTTAACAAATTACAGAGGATTGGTAATTCACTAGACAACGTATCGTCTAATTTACCAGACCCAAATAATAAAGGATAACCTTAGGAAATACATTATGGCATTACCAAAAATTGACTTACCATTAAACGAATTAACTTTACCGAGCAATCGACAACAAGTTATGTATAGGCCGTTTACAGTAAAAGAAGAAAAGATATTATTAGTTGCAGCGGAAGCTCAAGATGCAATGGTAGAAATGATGGCGATTAAACAAGTTGTGAATAACTGTTTGTTTGATATTGCGATTGAAGATATATCAATGTTAGACTTAGAATACATATTTTTAAAATTGAGATCAACATCAATTAATAATACGGCAAAGTTTAATATTAATGATCCTGATACGGGTGAATCAGTCCCTGTAGATTTTGACCTTGATACGATTGAGATTATAAGAGATCCTGAACATACAAAAGTAGTAAAGATTAACGATGATTTGGTATTATATTTAAAGTATCCAAACATTGATGATTTCACAAAGATCATAGGTATGGAAGCAAGTGATCCATTAGTGAATTACGTCATTATGGTTTCTTGTTTAGATACATTAGCAACCGATGACGAAGTACATAACTTTAGTGATTACGATGAAGATGAGATTGCGGCATTCATGGACAATATGTCTGGTGATATCGTTAAAAAGATTTCAAGGTTTTTTGAAACTATGCCAAAACTAAAACAAGAGTTAAAGTATACAAATAGTAATGGTGATGAGAAAACATTCGTAATAGAAGGAATGCGAAGTTTTTTTACGTAGGCCTTAGCCACATGAGTCTAGGGCATTATTATCAATGTATTTTCGGTTTGGCACAACATCACAAATGGAGTATTAGTGATATTGAAGGACTAATGCCATACGAGAGAGATTTATACTTTGATATGTTATTAGAATTCATAGAACGGCAAAAAGAAGCCAGAGATAATAAAGGGTAATAAAATAAAATGGCAGAATTAAGCAAAGAGACATTGGCGATTTTAGATCGACTTAAACGCGAAGGTGCATTAACGCGTAATGCGACTAGCGGCAATTCCATTAAACAAATCATGGGTAAGCTTGATAAGTTTAGTGTTGTCTTTGAAAACATCAATACTCAAATTGCTCAAATGAATAAAACGTTTGGGCAGATGCTTGGTGCAAATCCTTCTACCTTTGTTGGACCATTACCTTCTGGAGCAACATCATCTTTAGAACCTACTTCTGTTAAAATTGATGTAGAGTCTTTGAGGGCAATGGGAATTGATGAAGAGACTATTGCTCTTCAAAAACAAGCTGCCGAATTAAATATTAAAAATAATTTAGAAGACGAAAAGCTTCGAGACGAAACGGAAAAGAAACGAAAAGAAGATGATAAAGACAAGCGGCAGAAAGCAAAGTCAGATGAACTAGCCAATTATTGGAGAACCAAAACAATCTCCGGTCAAGCTATGACTAATCCTTTGAGTTTCTTTACTAAACTATTAAAAGGTGCAGCAATTGGTTTTGTTGGATTTAATGTTGTAAGAGGTATAGTAGATCAATGGACAGATGGAGCTTTTACTAAGTTCGTCGCAGATATAGATTATGCTGCTATTGGTGAAGGTATTAAAACATTTACCGGTTTCTTAGCAGATTCTCCTTGGTTAGCATTCTCGACCGCTTTAATAGCTTGGACGGCAATTGATTTTGGTGTACCATTTGCGCTTAATGTTACTGGTGAAGTAATACGAACAAGCATGTTAGCCAAGATGCTAAATAAAGGTGTAATGGGTGGAGTTGAGAAATCACCAGGATTCCTCAAGACAGTCCTGAGCTTAAGAGGATTAGCCCTTGCTACTGCTGGTGTTGCCTTGATGGCTGGTGGTGAAGCCTTTGCCAATGTAATTCGTAAAGAAATGTCAGGAATGACGCCCGAACAAATTAAAAATGAAAAGTTAACCGTTGATGCAGGTGATGTCGTTTCAACATTAGGTTATGCTGCTGGTGGCGCAACAATAGGGTTTATGTTTGGCCCAGGTGGAGCGTTGATTGGTGGTATATTAGGATTTGCTTATGGCATTGGTAGTAAAGTACTTGAGTATATGAAAGCGAGTTCAATGGAAAAGATAAACTTTGACGAACTGGGTGAGCAACAAGCCAAAGATAATGCTATCATTGCACAACAAATGTTAGATGAGCACGCGGCAGGTAAAAGAGAGTTATCAAAAGCACAAATAGACGCATTTAAAATTCAAGCACAAGGACCTACCCAAGATCAAATAAATTCAGTGAATGATGAGATTGCAGATCAGCGAGATGTATTAGGAAGACAACTTGGCGCTTTAGAAAAGAAAGATGCTGGTAAGCAGTATATCCCAGGTCAACATGGGATGGCGGGACGGTACGTAGATATCCTTGACCCTGTAACACTTGCAGCAAATGAAGCTGCTAAGGCTGCGGATATTGCGGCTAAGAAAGCAGAGATTAAACTTGTAGAAGATAAAGTGGCGGCAAGAATAGAGAGCGGAGAAGCAACTGTAGATCAATTAGTAAAAGTTGAAAGACAAGGATTTATGGAACATTTTCTTTTACTAAGTTCTTCCGAAATAAAAGAAAGAAGAGCAAGGATTGCGAGGGAAACCGAAGAAGAAAGAATAATAAGAAATAAAAGAGTAGCGGATAGTCTAAGCACGTTCTTTAAAAATTCTGATGTCGATGACTTTATGACTCCCGAGCAACGGGCTGCTGTTATATCAAAGGTTGAGGCTTCGGGCCAGGCAGGTGGTATAGTTAATATAATTACAAATGAAGGTGCCCGTATTAACAACGTTGATAATAGCGATAAATCAAGTAGTAGTGTAGAGTTCAAAAATCTTGTTGGTGGCGGTAGCGGAAAGCCGGCGATGCCTACGGGTTAATTAAAAAGGGATCCCGAAGGATCCCCTTGTTTTGTTAAAGTGTTTCTACGCCACTCTGTAGATATGCTAGGACCTTCTCAGGAGTTGTTTCTCCATACGGATCCGTACCACAATCATCTTCTTTGCCATCTTCCACAAACATCCTTTCAACAATGCCATTATCTACAACCATAGCATATCTCCAAGATCTTGCACCGAAGCCAAGATTGTCTTTACGAACAAGCATATTCATTCCTGCTGTAAATTCACAAGATCCATCTGGAATAAATTTAACATTCTTTACTCTTAGATCTTCTGCCCATGCATTCATAACAAATGTATCGTTACAAGCAATACAATAAACTTCATCAACATCACTCTCAATAATCTGATCGTATAATACGTCAAACCCTGGGACTTGATTATTTGAACAAGTTGGCGTGAATGCGCCGGGAAGTGAAAATACAACTACTCTTTTATCTTTAAAGTAATCTTCAGTTGTAGGATAAGTCCAATCGAACTCACCTGAGTCTACATTTCTAGTTCTTAATTTAAATTTAACGGGAGGTACAGTTTTCATAATATAATTCCTTATAGATGGGAGGCATTGCGCCTCCCAGATTAAATAGATTAACCTTTTAAGAATTCCTTCTTAGTATTAATCTTTATTTTGCGAGCCTTTTTACTTTCTGGAATTATTCGTTCCAGCGCAATTGTTAAAAGACCGTTTTTGAAGTCGGCGCCATTTACTTCAATATCGTCAGCAAGAGTAAAGCTTCTTGTGAACTTCTTGAAAGAAATACCACGGTGAACGTATTCACCACCGCCGCTGAAGTAATCGAACCCATCATCCCATGTGGAACGAACAGTTAATACATCTTCTTTTACTTCGATTTCTACATCATTAATATCCAAACCTGCGAGGGCAAGATCAATAAAGAATTCTTTTCCTTTTAATGTTCTGATATTATAAGGCGGGAAGCCTTGAGATTGATGTGTTTGTGGGAACTCCACTAATCTGTCAAAGACTCTATCGAATCCTACGGCAAACGGGTGCAGTGAGTTTATGTTTAATCCAGGCATGTTATTCTCCTATTAAGCAAGATTAATTATTATCTGATGGTAATACCCATCGGTTATTGAAAGACCCTTACGGCATCTTACAAATTTATTTATACTCCGGTACTACCTATACCACCTTTTCGGTCGGTTTTTGTTTTTGGAGCGGTCTTACGTTCTGTTAACTCTTCTTGTTGTACTTTTGATATTTTACACTGGGCTAAACGATCACCATGCGATACGATAACAATGGTATCAGACATATTGTGTACAATGATATGAGTTTCATCCACATAATCAGAATCAATAATTCCAACGCTGTTAACTAGAACTAAACCTTTCTTTGTTGCTACACTCGAACGAATAAACATTTCCATCATGTGATCTTTTGGAATATCGAATATGAGTCCTGTTGGAATTAGTACTCTTGCGGCAGGAGGAACTGTAATTCCTATTTGACCTGAACCACCGATAATCTTTGGATAGATAGGAACTTGTTTATTGAATGGAGTATAGCATTTGAGTGTGCTACCGATCTCAAGACATGCCTTAACGTCAAAGCAAGCTGAGCCTTGTGTTGCATATGATGGGATTTCTGCGGTGTCGCGAATTTTAAAAACTTTCATAATGTATGTTCCTATTTGTTATATTATATAACAGTTATGTGGAAATGTCAATGGTTATTTCTTTCCAATATTATATTTGACTGTCAATTCCCATTCATTCTTTTCTTTAAACGAAATGATTTTAATTTGATTCAGAGAAGCTACTGGATCCTTAGTCTTTGTTGGATCTATTATTTTAACAAGTTCCCATTCTTCCAATAAGTTCACAATCGTATTACGACGTGCTATATCTTCTTCTGTTAACGTGTTATGCTTTCCGTCTAAAATAAACAATTCTTTAAAGTGCAGAATCGAGTACCTACCTTGTTTGTGTAGGATATGACAAGACTGATATAATTTTCTTTCTTTACGGCTTGAGATGCCGATACGGGTCAACGTTTCTTTTACCTTCAGGAAAGAATCCTGTGTGGGTAATTCAACTTCGACACCGACTCCTTTGAAAATGTCCGTGTCCATGATTATTCACCTTTTTAATTATTATAGTTAGTGGCAATGGTATTACACCATATAACATTATTTATAATAATCATTTCTTAGCCGCCTTCAGTAACTTTATCATGGATAGTTACAAGCTGTTCTTTGTTTAATACGTTTAGGTATTGTTTGGCAACTGTACGGTTACACTGATACACTTCTTGAATAACATCAAGGTCAGTATTCTTTTCAGCCTTAGGCCACTTCGAGAATCTTTTGCGCTTACGAAGAACAGATTTGTAATAATCAAATTGAGCAGCATAGAATAAACCATGTCGCATATTCATTTCGTTTGCGTGTAATATTGTATCCTCAAAATTGGTAAAGCCACGATTCACTACGTACGCGTTATACATCTTTTCGGTATGTTCTGGTATATCACTATTGCGAATCAATTCATCCTTAGAGAAGGACGCAGCATTCATAAAATCAAATGGGTTCAGGTCTTTCACCGATGATCTCCTCAAGTTCTTTTGCTATTACGTTAAAAGAAGATCCACACTTGTCACATAACGGTATTTGGTGTTTACCATCAGCAGTAGCAAGTTCAACCGTATAGGATTTCTTTTTTGTTGTCTTCTCGCCACAATTAAAACATTCAAGACGGCCAATCATTACGAGTACTCACATTCAATCATTACTTCAGTAAGGAATGCAACCATATTGATTTCTTGGTCAGCAACTAAACCAGACTTGTACATATAATCAGCGAGTGTAACAATAAAGCCAGCTTGACTTTGTAATGTAACTTTGCTTGACATCATATCATAGATACGACGAAACATTTCATTCATGTCTTGATCAGAGTTCTTGGCAACCCATTTACGCATATCGGTAAATTGCTTTGCTTTAAGACAACGAAATAGATCATCAATAGATTCTTGAGCAAGATTAACAAAGATACCTTCATCGATTTTACCAGAAGCAGCATATGATTGTAATTCAGTTAGTACACGTCGGAAATCCGGAAAGTGTTTCTCAATTACTTTAGCAACAACCTTAGGATCGTATTCAACTTCTTCTTGGTCAAGTATTCCCTTAACTCGTTTAAAGAATTCCATTGCCATCTGTGGACGGTCAGCGGTATCAATAGAGAAGTCTACTTCAGATAACCTTGAACGTAATGGACTGATAATACGATTCTTGAAATTACAAGTAAAGATAAATCCACAGTTAGAAGAATACTCTTCAATAAAGTTACGTAGAGCTGGTTGGACGTTAGCAGCATTTAGATAATCTGCTTCGTCAAAAATTACATACTTACGACCTGTACCTGAAAGAGATACTGCGGAAGCAAATGTTGAGATGTCGTATCGGAGAGTATCAATATTAACATTAAGAGAACCATTCTTTACGATATAATCGCAACCTAGTTCATCGAGCATTGCCTTGGCGATTGTAGTTTTACCTACACCAGGACCACCTGTTAATAATAGATTTGGAACACTACCGTCTGATACGAACTTGCGGAAGGATTCTTTGATCTTGTTTGGGAGAATAGTATCTTTAACCACTTGTGGCCGATATTTCTCAACCCATAAGACTTCGTTTGATTTTGCATCAATCATAATTCACCATAACCATAATATAAAATAAAAATATTCGAGAAAATCAGCAGGGGTAATTTCTTACCCCCACCTCTCGAGAAGTGCCTACTAACTAATTAGATTAGTCAATAAGTTTACCAGCCAAACCTTCGACTGATGTATCAACGCCTGCATCCTGTCCACCCAATTCTTGAGTATCTGGTTGCTTAGGACCTTTCTGTCTTAGGAAAGTTTCGAGTTTATTTCGAAGAGTTCCTACACCGGCAAGTTCTTGCCCTTGGAATCCACCGCGCTGTGAGACTACGTCAATAATCTGCAACACAGTTGATAAATCTCCAAGAGTGATTACCACCTCTTGTTCTTGGCCTTCTTGTTGTTGGCCAAAGTTACCATTTACTGGTTCATTCATAATTTTTACCTTTAAAGTTTGTTATAAGTCGACTTTGAATCAATAGCTACGTAATACGTAACACCTTCGCCTTTAAATTCTGAGATACCTTTTGAACAAAGCGTAACCTCATAATCTATCGGCATTAGTTTCAGATTATCAGTTTTAATGATAATTTGGAACTCATCGGCAGTCTCCCCAATTTCGATACCAAAGTCATCTGCACCGTTGTTGGAACTGTCGATTGCTTTCAGATAGCATTTGCCGCCTTCGCCTACAAACGCAATCTCCGAAAATTGTAATACCCCTGCTGCCTTCAATACTGAAGACAAATCTCCGTTACTTACCGATACACAAACATCAGCTGAAGGAATAGTGATTTCCTTTTCTGGTGGAGTATGGATCATTGAGAGATCGGCAAAAACATACTTGGTACGTCTTTTGCCTTCTGATATAATAAAGTATTTATCATTAAACTCTACATCAGGATCGTTATACAGAGATAAAATAGACAAAAATCTTGATAGATCGTAAATACAAGCATCTGACGGGATTGTATCAGGAATGTTTGCGATCGCAATCAATGTCTTCTCTGGAGTTATAGTCTTAAGAACACTACCGCTGGCCATCAAGATTGACTTGTTGATAGAGGTAAAGCTTTTTAGGACCGTCAAGGTTTCGTTAGAAAATTTCATTATATAGATGTCTCCATTTAGTTTTTATATTGTAGTATATTATAACACAGTTATTTGGTTTTGTCAATAGGATTATAGGTTTTTCTATTAGATTTTACATCAGCAGTTGCCGTTACACCTAATTGGCCCAAACTTCCCATATCACCTTTAAAGATATAAGAACCTACGTGGTTGAGTTTCATCCAAGGACACATCCATACTGAGAGATCAGCTTTACGAGCCATCTTACAGAAGAAGTAATCTTCGGATAGGTACCTTCTTGTTTCTGGGTCAATGACACAGTCAAAGAAAGCGTGAATATCTCGAGTACCGTCAAATTGCTCTGTTCTAACGTGATCTGGTTTGTATGCAAATTCAGGATAGGTGTCACGATACTTCTCTAACGCCTGTCTTGTAATTAACATAAACCCAGTACCACCTTCGGCAACTTCAACAGGTTCTGAGAGTTTAAATGATTTCGATCCTTGTACTGGATTGAAAACAAAATCTGAGGTAAACTTTTCTAAGTCGAATGGATTCTCTTTACCAAATCCACCATGATGTGCTGCTCTTGATACCTTCTCCCAAGCAATTGTCTTTTTAGGATATGGACCACATACAATATCATATTTCTCTGGGTCTGAAACCTGTAAGGCAAGCAAGGCTAAAGCATCTCTCGGATCAAATCCAATGTCAGCATCAATAAACAATAAGTGAGTACAGTCAGATCGTAAGAACTCATCTACAATATAGTTTCTTGCTCTTTGAATTAAACTTTCATTAAACAAAAAGTAATACTTGAGTGGGATCTTATGAGTTGATGCTAACATACTCAGGTCATTTGTTGACTTAGTATATAAACCAGTACATTGACCGCCATACATTGGTGTACCAACGAATAGTCGTTGTTTCTGTAGTTCTTCAGTTTTTACTTCAAGCTTCATACTCTAATTTGCTCCAAATCGTTTTCTGCTCGGACAATTGATTGTAGTCTTAATACGTCAGCCAATATATCCCACGAGCTATCATGTGCTTTAAATACTGAATCCCACTTCTCATCATTTTCACAAGGTGCAAATCCATTCTTCTTTAATTCAAAATTGAACTTTGCGTCAATGTAAGTTCTTGTGTCTCTTACTGAATAGAACTTAAGGTGAGAATTCATGTGTTGTTGTTTACCTTGAGAGGCGTATAATCTAGCAAGAATGATTGGATCAAACGTATTTGATCTTGACCACCAATATTTAATCTTTGGAGAATCAATAAGGAAATCGGTAAACTGTTTAACGAAATCCTCAACAGAAAGATCAGAAGTCTTAGGAGCAATGTTTGCCCTTACTTCCTTACTCTGTTCACTCCAAAACTTTAGAGTAGATTCATTGATTTTCCAACCATACTTTTGCACTTGTTCTTTAACGTTAAGTTTAAACTTCCGACACTTAGAGATATCACTTAATGTGTATGGATCGTCAGAGACCATCTTATCCCAATCGAATACCATTGCTGATACGTCAATCACTGCACAATCAGTTACATCTTGACCCATTGTCTCAAAGTCGAAGATTAAATCTTTTCTCATACTATATTCCTTTGTTTAATATACTATTATAACACAGTTTAGTCATTGTGTCAACAGTTTTATGAAAAGAATTCAGTTAAATTTGGACGCATATCTTTTCCAAGAGGATCCATATGAATTTCTTCTTTGTGGTTGTTTTGACGCAGGAATGTTGTATCAGATAGTTCTAATTCACCACGAAGGAACTTAGCAATTTCACCATGAATACTAGCAGATGTAGGAACAGGTACGTTTTGAGCAATATGATTTACTTTCGTAACACCACCGACAAGTTCAAAATCTTCAGGGAATCCCATCATGTGTAATGCTTCACGAATTGTCATTGATCTTTCGTGTACAGGATGAATTGAATCAACCATGTTACGACCAATCACTGCATTCATATATTCACCAAAGACGTGAACTGAACCATCCCAAATACCTTTGCCATCAGCAAACTTCATAATAGCATGGTCAGATAGTTTAACGCCTTTCTCATTGTTAGTATCTTTAAACCATTTATTGGCTTCTTCTAACATGCCGTTACGTTGAACCCATTGGAAGGTTGATTTAATATCTTCTTCAATACAGACTACACGTGGATCACGATTAGTTTTTGCTTTGATGAATTTGTAATAAGGTTCAGTATCAATATTCTTATTAATAATCAAATCTTGTTGTAATGCACCTTCAGGAATCTCAGCGAGATGATCTTTAAATGATTTACGATCTTCTTTGAACCAATTCATAACTGGTGCAGTTGGTGATTTCCATCCGACAGCAAATGTACGATCTCTTGCTTGAGGTAGACCATGATATTTAGAAGATGTTTTATATAGAGTCAAACTATATCCACGTTCTTCACAAATCTTATAAAGGTTTTCAGCAACGCCTTGACCTTTCTTTGTATATAATGCAGGAGCGTTTTCAACCACAACAACTTTTGCACCAAGACGGTCAATGCCATCTTCAAATACCTTATACATCCATTCGTTCTTTGCACAACCTGAACCTTTTACTTCTTCAGATTTGCCAGTGTTCAATTGAGATAAAGCAGCACAAGGTGGAGTACCAGAGACAACATCAACTTGTCCTCGTGGTTCTTGACCGTTGCCTGCGTCTAGGAGTACATACTCAAGACCTTTAGTGTGAGTGACATTCTGATAATTCAGATAGTGTCCATCGTTTGCTGCGAAACCATCATACGAATATACTGCTTCAGGTGGATTGCCAAAAGCACGTTCTGCTCCAAGCATTTGTCCACCAATTAAAGGCACGAGAGGCGCCCATGTTATTTTCTGTGTCATTATTCAACTCCATTACGAAAAAATTTAATTGTTCTATTATTAATTATAATTCCAAACCGGCGAACTGTTTTACAAAGTGTTTAACACGATTATGTAAAAACGATCCATCAAACAGACCATCGCTTTCTAAGAATCTCCAAAGTTTATCCTGTATAGCTTTACGTTCTTCAGGGTTTGATTCAAGGTAATCTATTTTTTCCCACATATCCTCAGCACTCTCAATTCTCAATATCTTAGGTATCGGTAAAATACTTTCAGTATCGTATCCTGGGTGAAAGAATGGAATGATACCATATACTATCATCTTCCAAAATTTCTGAGTGACAAAGTTACCTGTAGGTTGATGCGGTGGTGGAATGATTGTATACTTTGTTCTATAAAATTCATCTTCCACTTCAGCAATTCTTTTTTCCTCAAACATATGTGGATACTGAGTAGTAAATTCCTCAGCCCATTTTCCATATACTTTAACATCGGTACGTCCTTTATCAAGAAACCAATCTTTAATAAATCCGTCTCGAGATTGACCACCATTCAAACCAATAGTGAACAGGATATCCTTATCTATATCTCTCCAATCAACTTTCTTTTCATTAAGCATAAAGATTGTTTCGATTGCAGCATACCTGTGATCTTCTTCAACATCTATTCTATTCAAAGAATCGTCATACGCAGCAATTCTTTTTGTTTTAAACTTACCTTCAGTTTGACTCATTACAACTTTAGGTTCATTCAATATATCTCTTGCGATAGAAGGAACGTATTTAGGATCTCCACACAAACCAACCCAAGGAGTTTGTCGAATATTTAACACGTGCATAATCGGTGCATAATAGTTCTCAAACATTTCCAAGGATTTTGCTGGTGCAGTTCCATCAAGTCGCATAATACCTTTGTTAGAAATACCAACATTAGGCATTGGACCATAATAGATAAGACCTAGATCAAACTGTAGATCCATATTATCAAGTTTAGTTAATAACCAATCATGAATAGCAATACCTGCAGTATCATTTGCTTTCTTATCCCAATCGCCAAATAGATCTATAATGTTACTTGGTACAGCAGGTTGACGTTCTTCTCCAAAGAAAACATCGAGAGTATCGGTATTTTCTTTTGCCCGTACTCTTGTTAGATCTGAACGACCAATTAGATAAAAGTTATGTTCAGGATGGCGTTCAGCCAACATAGTATACATCATAGGCGCTTCTTCATCGCCTGCTGTCATACTACGACCTTTTTCGTTAAAGTAAATCGAGCGACCAATCTTACCAATTACAATATTCACTGCCCTTTCCCCATTTATGTAGAAGTCTTTTACCTAGATAGTACAGATACATTGAATATGGAAATTCATGTAGTGCAGCAACATTTAGATATATCAAAGCGGTTAATAACTCAACTCTTTGAATGTCGAATCCATTTTTATTTAGCCATTTATAATAATCTTGCTCAGCATCCACCAGGATAGAAGGACGATGAATATCAATAGTGACGTTCTTTGAGTCAGAATAGTCAACACTAAACAAATCACGATGAACCATACCATGAGAAACAATTAATCCATGATTGAATTTAGCAAGGTCATAATAAGCATCGCCTATTTCAAGATTACCTTTACCAAAGTTTTGTCTCCAATCAATTAGAATAGGATCGCCGTTAGAATCAATCAAAATATTTTCGTTATGGAAATCACCATGGAACGCAGTAGCATACGGATCAGTACAAAGTAGATCCCAGTTAATACCGTCAAGTAATTCTTGAGCAGTTGGAACATCAATTCCGTTAATCTTTCCTGCTTGATCCATTACTTCGTATTTACTATGAAACATATCAACACGGTCTTGTGTCTTTGTTTGATAGAAATCATAACAAGAAGCAATAAGCTCTGGTGTTGCATCAGTTAGATTAGGCTGCCACATCTTTGCGTTAATAGAATCTAATACATGATTCATTACAGGTTCGCTGATTTCATTACTAAGCAGATCGCCTTCAATCATATCATAGACATATAAGTTAGTATCTGAATACGTAATCTTTGGAAACAAATCTTTATCGAGAACTTCCAATCTTTTAATACGATCCGATATAAAAGTTTCATCAATTGAGAACTTAATTACTTGACCGTCTTTAAACCAGATTGCTTCGTTTTCTTTTTCGAGAATATTAAATTCATGTTCGTCTAATGTTTCTCTTGTCTTGCTAAGAGATTCCATATTACCAATATCACACCATGATTTAAATTCAATGGCTCTTATATTTGATAGACCTTGCATTCCATACGACTCACCCATAGATACTGCTTGAGGGCTTTCCATGTCTTGCCAGAACTTACGGTAATCTTGAATACCAGCAATACCAATGTAGACATTACCGTCGTTCTCAACTCCTTTCGCATTAATGTTTCCGACTTTATTTTGACAGGTTCCTTTATCGTGTACGACACTCAATGTACGATATTGAGTTGTGTCTCGTTCGCCTTGATAGCGGACTTTGTTATATCCCATCCAATTACCAAACTTTGCCATTTCAGAAGGATCTAAATTACAAGGGTCATTAGGAATAACAGTATCGTTAGATACAAATATGAATGGACACTGCAGCCTCTTTTTGGCGCAGTTTAAAGTGTATCCAAGGCCTGATCCTTCGCCTTCCCAATTGTCTACTTCAATAAATTTTATGTTTCTCTCAGGAAAGAATGCAGTCACTACCTGACGAACGTAATCGCCTTTATAACCAAGTAGGATAATAATTTCTTCTGCATCAGGAAAGTTGTCAATGATATGAGCGATTGCTGGTTTATTATTAATCGTCACCAACGCTTTATTCATAAATTTAGTATAAGGGCCGATTCTCGACCCAATACCTGCTGATGGAATAACTACCTTATACATGCATCTGCTCCTTAATCATTGCACTATTCTGAGCAGTAGTCCAAGGCTTCTTGTAAATAGTGGAAGTACCACCAACAAAGAATGTTGCACCAGCTTCTTTTAGATCAGGAATAGAATCAAAGGATACCGCACCGTCAACTTGAATAGTGATTGTGCTAGGATCAATACCTTCAGCAGTTAGTCTTTCTTTGAACTCACGAATCTTTGCTGCAAGTACTTGAGGTTTAGATACTTGTTCTAATACACCTGGGTGAATACCTAAGAACAATACAAAGTCAAGATCAAGATGTTTAACTAACTGAATAGTAGATTCCATACTTGAACCCATATTCAAAGCAACACCAGCAGTCTTACCTAACTTGCGAATCTTATCAATGATTCTTACAGAGTTTGCTTCGTTACCGTCAATATGGAAAGTAAAGGTTGTAATGTTATCAATACCACTAAATTGGTCAACGACAAATTCTACATCTTCACACATGATATGACAGTCTTGTAACATATCAGGAAACTCTGTAGCGATACGTTGACATATCTCAGGAAAGATTCCTAAACGTGGAACATAATGACCGTCCATAATATCAATGTGTAGATACTTATGGCCCATTGCTTGTAGTTCAGCAATATCACGTTGAGTGTTTAAAGGATCAGTACATACGACTGACGCGGAAAAGGTTGGTTCTAATATTTTCATAGGTTACTCCAAAATTGAATGGTTATGTGTTATAATGTCTCTGTCCAGATCTAATTGTGAAACTACTGATTCAGTAACATAGTCAAATAGTATATATGAATATTGTTCGTATATAGTTTTCATTAACTGATGAGAATCTAAAGTAGGAGTCTCAACGACCAAATTACTCATCTTACCAATTGTACTTTCTTTGTTAGATGTGATAGTAATTATATATGAACCTGCATCCCATGCCTGTTGTGCATATAAAATATTCGTTGGTGTTTCTCCGGAAGAACTGTTAATTATAACAACTGAATTACTGTCAATTCGTGGTAGTGTTGTATCGCCTATGAAATACGCATCATAACCAATATGTGATAGACGCATAATGTGAGCACGTAAGGAATAACCCATACGGCCTGCACCAATACCAACAATATCTCGTTGAAAATTGAATGCCTCTTTTAATACGTCAACATACTCATCGATGTTAGTCGTACCTTCGTACATTGTTTCTATTTCTTCAAAAATCTTTTTCATAATATAGGGGACCTGTTTAATATAGTTAGTGCAACATGTAATAATACACCTTCACCACCATTACAAGGTACTATGTGGTCAGCATGATGTTTTGCACGAGCTGTTGCGTTATAAGGAGCGAAACCTAATTCGCATTGTTGTAATGATTCTGCATCATGCCATCCGTCACCGACAAATGCTGTACCTTCAAAACCAAATTCCGATTGAATGTAATCAAGACGCTCAGATTCTGAAACTAACTTGATAGGAACATTCATATCGTTAAGTCGTTTTTCTGTAATGGGAAATCCACGTTTATCTGCAGTGATTGCATATGTCTTGATACCAGCCGCAGCCAGCATCTTAATGCCATCATTATCGTGAGGACCAAACTTCTTCATTACTTTACCATCTTCAGTATAGTAGAATCCGCCGTCGGTCATTACACCGTCTATGTCAGTAACTAATCTCTTAATCATTTTTTAAAATAAAGATTGCGAGTTA
>Ga0209090_10001409_pt1 | contig 15401 bp, 14 predicted proteins | sample ArcticOcean_MG_C_9_FD_187432 | JGI IMG/M metagenome (GOLD analysis project Ga0209090, IMG submission 187432) | Marine microbial communities from western Arctic Ocean - ArcticOcean_MG_CB2_152 (SPAdes) (version 2) | ecosystem: Environmental > Aquatic > Marine > Oceanic | place: Arctic Ocean... | reverse complement strand
ATTTGCTGAAACACCTCCTGCTGCTCGTCCACCTTACGAAAGGTCTTGTCGATTTCAGCCTGGAGCTTACGTATCGTCGCCATGATGATGAGTAGTCTCTATTCTTTTTTTGTGCGTTAAAAGTGCGGAGAATTGGGAAGTGAAGGACCTGAAAATACTTCGTCCGAGCGTATGCATACATACAGAGATAGATATAGTATACAAAAATTTCTGATGGTATTACAACAAAAACAACCTACAAAACAGAAATATGCTGAGATAGTATTGTGTTTACGTCTCTCTCTCTTTCTTTCTTTCTTTCTTTCTTTCTTTACGCTCTCGCTCTCCTCTTCTTCTCCCTTTCACGCCGCTCGGAGGGAGGAGTCTTCTCGCCAAATGCGTTTTTTACTAAACGCGATGGTTTCTCTCTCTCTTTGCACCCGCAAAACGCGCTTTTTTTATCGACTCTGCGACGACGAGTAGTTTTGTTGTATTCGAAACAACTTCTACTCTGAATGTTTACGCCGGCAGAGCGTCACTTTTTTAGCACGCGCTTTTCGTCGCGTATGTGTACAACTAACTCCTCTTCTTCTTCTCTTTCTCGTTTTCCCGCTGGGCGCCGCTTCGCTTTGCCCGGCGCCGCCATCGCGAGAGGGAGAGAGAGAAAGAGAGCGAAAGACGAGAGCGACTCCCGGAGGACAATGCGTTTGTCTCGGAGTTACCCGCACCCTCCGCCGCTTCCATCATCCCCGCCAAACATCTCCTTCTCCGCTTCCGCGACGCGCTCTTCCAACATCTCCACGATCTCTTCCATTTTAATCGGGAGTGTAGATCCTCCTCCTCCTCTCGTCTCGAATATCGTTCGATCTCGAAACTCCACTCGAAAAAAATCCTCCTCTTCGTTTGTTTCTTCTTCTTCTTTCTCGTTCCCTCTGACCATGACCGATGGAAACGCCATCTCGATCGCGTCCGCCATCTCGATGTACACATCTAAATACTTCGTCTCTGGGTGGTAGAGAATGTCCACGTGTAAAGGATCCGGGGCGGATAAGGAGTTGCGTCACGCGTAGTGGCGAAATTGTTGATGTTGATGATGAAGTGGTGGTAAACGACGGGGAAGAGGAGGAGCAAGAGTGGAACTCTTCTTAGCAGGCGATGATGAATAAGAATGGAAACAACGCGTAGTTGGTGTTGTCACCCCCGGGAAAGTCGACGATGATGATGATGATGATGTCGCTCTCGTCGTCTGTTGCGGAATACTACTGATGCAGCGATGAAGAACGCGGCCGAAACTGCTTGTGCTGCTTTGTCCTCCACTCAATAAAGGTGAAGCTGCTGCAACAGCAGCTCGGAGCACTCGTTCTTTGCTCCTAAACGTCGTCATCAAAGACGTCATTAGTTGTGCGGCATTTTATCCAAAATGTAAAGAGAGATACGAATACTTTTATTACTATGTATTATTAATAGTACGGGTTCATTCTCAGACGATGATTGAAAACAATGATGACGAAGATGATAATGATGATTTTATTCTTTGGTGGTGGACCGTCTCCTCGTATCTCGCGTTCTTTCTCCTCTTAATCGCGCGAAACGTTGTGCCACATTCAGGGGAAATGTTCCATTGGAAACCAAATGGAAATGAAAGAAGAAGATTTGCAATGAACCATCGAATTGCCGGGGCGATGCACTTACTCGTTCTCGTTTTCGGAGGTGTGTATCTTATGCTTTTGTCCTCCTATAATACGTCGTCGTCGTTTACGTCGTCGATGAGTCGTCGTCGTTTACGTCTTTCGGTTGTTGCGTTTGACCTGGTGTTAGGGTTGAGCGGGATTCTGGTCACGCGCACGGCGGTGAAGGATTTCGGACGGTTGCACTCCCGAGTGCGAGAGAGAAGAACAAAATCGAGCGGCGTGTTACACGAGACGAAAACAGTCGCGACGTCGGAAATGGAAGAGCACTTCTTTTACCAAATGGTAAATTTGACGCAGGTTTTGTATTTGCACTTTTGCGAAATGTGCGACGGGAAGAACGCTCGAACGCTGGCGCTCGTATTGAGCACCTGGAGCATTTGGCGGTATCGCGATCGGTTTCCGGTGAATTCGTTCTCTCGAAACTACGAAGGCGGCGAAAACGGAAGGTGGTTTGAATCCGTGGAGAATTTTTTGTATCGAGCGAAGAAATGGCAGTACGTGTTTTACAAGACGTGCTTGTTGCACGGGTTGAACGTTTCCAGCGCGATTTTTGAGAGTAGTAGTAGTAGTAGTAGTAAGACGACGACGACGACGATTTTGACGACGCACGGCGAGCGCTTTCAACTGTATTGGTTGTGTTTGAACGCGAGTTACGTGATGGAGTTCTTTTTGCAGACTTTGGTGAAGAAGAAGTACGGCACGCAGTCGAACGCGTTGTTGATGAATCAATTTTTGATGGTGGTTTCCTCGCTTTCGGCGTTTCCGGTCGTCGCGCACAGAGTACACCCGATTGCTTTCGTTGCGGCGTTGGCGTTGAATTTTCTCAATCGGAAACAGGAAACGGCGAATGTCTGCTTGACGTGTGTGGCGTGTGTCGTATTTGAAAGGTTTGTAAAAATATAAACGCGTGCGCGCGCGCTAGATTAGTAGTAGATGTAGTAATAAAGATTATTCATCGCTTGACGTGTTTAATCGCCCTCTCGATCTTCTCTTTTGCTATTTGAATCTCTTTTCTATCTCTGTCGTCTAAAAACTCCCCGCCGTCCTCTTCCTCGTCCCGAAGCATTCGTTCGGCCATTTTTAGCAATCGAACCGCTTCTCTTCCATCTCTCGGCGTACTTCTCAACAACCATCTCGAAGCATCGTACAACTCTTCGATTTCTTCTCTGCGCGTTATTGATGTTGTTGATGGTGGTGGTGTTCCCGTGTTGTTAATTTCTCTCTTCGCCGCTCTCGCTCGGTCACTCTTACCCGACGGCGTCGTCGACGGCGCCTCGTCCGCGCCATCATCGTCATCATCATCGATCCTCTTTTCCGCATCTTTTCTCTTATTGCTACTAGTATCATTCCTCTCGTCCACATCCACTTCTTTCTCTTCTTCTTCTTCTTCTTCTTCTTCTTCATCATCATCATCTGCGTTATTACCTCTACTGCTATACACCATCTCCATCGCGCGTTCTCTCGCGTTTTCCAACGTTTCCCTCGCCCGAATTGCCTCCAAAGGGCAAAACTCGATCGCTTTTTCGAATTCCCCTAAGGCGTCTTTCGCCGCGCGTTTTTGTTCTTTTCGACGTTGTTCCAACGATGATACAAAGTCCTCCTCCTCTCTTCTGCTTTGTCTTCGTCTCAGCAACTCCAAACCTTTTCGAAAGTGTTTGTCCGCTTTCTTCGCGTCCCTCTTTACATTCGTTTTGCGGGGAAAATCCCCTTCTTTGCGGAGGTCAAATTCGTTACTCGTAGTAGTAGCAGTAAAAGCAGTACTGCTCTCCTCTCTCACCGCCAACGCGTGCGCGCTCGATTGTATCCGACTCTCCAACGCAACCATCAATGCGTCCGCGTCCGCCGAGACTCGTTTCAGGGACGTCACGACCGTCGTCGATGTTTGCATGAGTGATTCTTTTTGTTAATTGGTGTTGTGTTGTTGTGACGCGAAAATACACTTTAAACGCAATTATTACAGTTTGATCGCTCGGCGCTTTTCACTTCCTCATTATCGATCTTATGAGATCTTATGATCTTATATTGGCGATGCGTTTCGTTGAATCCCCTACTACTACTCATTGTGTTGTTATTAATAAACGAGAAAACGCTCGTTCGTTTTTTTTGCTTTTATTTTTTTGCTTCTTCTTCATTTCTTCATTTTTGTATCTACTCTAAAATACTAACAAATACCTAATACTTTTACTACTACAATCATCAATCATGGCGTTAACTCGATCTTTGCTCTCGCCGTTCTCGCTGTCCCAGATGGTAGAACAAGGGGGAAGAGGAGGAGGTTTGTTGTTGATTCGATCGTCGTCTTCTCGTACGTGCGGCGGCAGAAGCGCTTTCAATTCGATTTTGAGAGGAGGAGGAGGATTTGGAAGACCTTCTTCGAAGAAAGCTTTTTCCGCGCAAGTCGCGCGCGCGGAGAGCGAACAAGAAGGAGGAGGACAGATGGAGAGACAACAACAACAACAACCGGAACAGCGCGTGTCGATGACGTCGTCGCCCATGAGAGGCTTGCTGAGTCGCATGTTGAGCGATCCGTACGGAGGTAAAAGAGCGCGTTTCCCCGTGTTGTTCTTTTGTCTTCTTCTTCCTTGTCTTCTTCTTTGTCTTCTTCTCGCGCGTAAATCGCGCAAAAAGCGCTCTTTTGATTTTAGATACAAAAACTGACGAGAGAGATACGAATCTAAAATTTTCTCCTTTATTTTCCTTTGTGAATAAATACGCTTAATAGGAGTACTCGGCCCGCGACGCCGAAGAGGAGGCATGATGGACACGTTTCTGAACGACCCGTTCTTTCGCGACACCGACGCCATCACCTCGTCCTTTCTGGACTCCATGATCCCGAAAGACACGGTTTCGAACATGAACCAATTCGATTTCTTAGTCGACATCGTCGAGAAGAAGGACAAGTTTCACTTATCCGGCGAACTTCCGGGGTGCAACGTCGCCAACGTGGACGTGAAAGTCGATAAAGAGAACAACTTACACATCAGCGCGATGAAGTCTATCAAACACGAGGATGACGAACAGTCGTCGGACGGCTCGGTGAAGTGGCACGCGATCGAAAGGTCCTCGGGTAGAGTCGAACGCATCTTTACTCTCCCGGAAGGCGCCGATCCCGAGAAGGTCGAAGCGTCGATGAAGGACGGGATTTTGACTATTGACGTGAAGAAGAAACCAGAAGCGATCGGGGAACCGAAGGTGGAAGAAGAAGGGATGAAAACTATTCCGATCAAAGCTCAGTGAGGGCAAACGCCGGAGAAAGACGAGAGGGGAGGGCAAAAAGGAGAGGAGGATGTTTGCCAAGACGAAGGAGACGAAGAGGAGGAGTCCAGAAAGGTGGAGTTTTTCTCCTGGCATAAGAGGAAAAAGGAGAAGGATTGAAGAACAGACAGAGAGAGAGAGAGAGACGATAAGAAAGAACATACATTTATAAAACACAAACAGACGTGAAATGTAAGCACATATACACTCATTTTTCTTAAATACGTATATTATTTTTGTTACCCGACGACTTCATTGTTGTTGTTGTTGTTAAATTACTCCCACTCGATGGTACTCGGCGGTTTGCTCGTGATGTCGTACACCACCCGATTCACTGCTCTGACTTGGTTTGTGATTCGATTCGAAACTTCTTGCAAAAACTTCGGTTCGAACGGGTACCAATCTGCAGTCATACCGTCGTTACTCGTGATCGCTCTCAGACCGACGACGTGACTGTGCGATCTTTGATCGCCTTGGACGCCGACGGATTTAATCGGCAAGTGCACCGCGAAGGCTTGCCAAATCTCGTCGTATAAACCAAACTCTTTGATGGCGTTGATGTAAATCTCGTCCACTAATCTCAACGTTTCCAACGCGTTGTTCTCTGTAACGTCGCCTAAGATTCTCACCGCCAACCCAGGGCCCGGGAACGGGTGTCTCGCCACGAAATTTCTCGGCACGTCCATGATTTTTCCTAAACGTCTCACTTCATCTTTAAACAACACTCTCAACGGTTCAATCAACTCGAAGCCGAGTTCCTTCGGTAAACCTCCGACGTTGTGGTGCGATTTAATCGTGTGCGAATGTTTTTGATCCGAACCGGGTGGCGGACACGATTCGATCACGTCCGGGTATAACGTCCCTTGGACCAAAAATTTCGGCACGACGCCGGTTTTCTTCTCCACCGTTTTCTTGTATTCCTTGAAGCACTCTATGAACTCTTTCCCGATAATTTTTCTCTTCTTTTCCGGATCGGACACTCCTTTCAACTCGCTCAACATTTTCTCCGTGATATCCACGCAATCCACCGGCAAGTGCAACTCGTTTTTGAACATCTCCATCACCCGTTCGGCTTCTTTGTACCTCAACAACCCGTTATCGACGAAACAGCAATGCAATCGATCGCCAATCGCTCTGTGCACCAACGTCGCCGCGACGCACGAGTCCACCCCACCACTCAACGCGCAAATCACGTGATTAGTCTCGCCAACTTTCTCTTTCACGATTTGAATCTGCTCTTCCAAAACATTCGCCATGGACCAACTTCGTTCGCACTTTGCAATGTTAAACAAGAAATGTTTCAACGTTCGCATCCCTTTCTCGGAGTGCGTCACCTCTGGGTGATACTGCAAACCGAACAAATTCTTCGTCTCGTGTTCAATTGCAACCACGCATCCTTGCTCGCTCTTACCGATGCATTTAAATCCGTCCGGCAACACCGTCGCCTCGTCCCCGTGCGACATCCAGACGTTTTGCGGCTCGATATCTTCGCCGAACAGTTTCGTGTGCGTCGGAATATCCACCACCGGCATCCGTCCAAATTCGCCTTTCCCTAACCCTTCCACTTTCCCTCTCAAGCAGTGCACGATCAGTTGCATCCCGTAACAAATCCCTAAAACTGGAATCTGCCTCTTCTCGCACTCCTCCCAAAAGCCATCCGGGACGGACGGTGCGCCTTTCACGTGCACCGAGTTTGGCCCGCCGCTTAAAATAATCGCGGTTGGATTGTTCTCCTCGAACACGCGTTTAAAAGTCGCATCCCCGGGGAGTAAAATGGAATACACTTCCACCTCTCGCACACGGCGCGTGATGAGCTGCGTGTATTGCGACCCGTAGTCCAGAATCACCACTTGCGACGTGACCGCTTGCGTCATTTAAGAGATGAGAGTTTTATATAAGTCCTTTTTGACTAAAACTCGTTTACGAACAAACAAAGCGTGATTCGAAAGAGAGAAAGAGAGAGAGAGATCTGTCTTCTCGCGTTGTCTCGTTTGAATAATCGCGAACGTGTATTAGTGTGTGAGTGCGTAATGTGTGTATTAAGTATAAGGAGACTTGCCTTTTAAAAAAATTCAAAAATACTCATCAAATGAACATTTTTTGTCCGTGTCATCATATCACATCATCTCAGATGTTCTTTTTATACGTCTTTTCTTTCGTCTTCATCCACGCGAGCTCTTACTAAGTCCCACCTGGCTTTCTTCTTCTCTATGAATCGCTTCACCGGGGTGAAGTTTTGAATCAGTTTCTGTTGGAAGAGGGAGATTTTTTGCTCCAAAGAAGAATGAAGAAGACTCCTTTTGTCGCTTCGAGGAGGACTTTGAACCCGAAAGAGGAAGAAGAGGCTGTGGACGAAGACGTAGGCGATGGCGTAGGCGACGCAGGAGTAGATGAACTTGTCGTCGTAGTTTCTTACCATCGTCGCGGTGGTGGTTACGGCGGTGGAGTGCGACGACGACGTTGAAGACGCCGCCGTGGTCATGGCGGTACCAAGACATTTACCGATTTGGTCGACGTAGTAGTTCAGGAAATACGCGCTCTCGATGCCAACAGCTTCGACGCCGTTGTTTGTAGCGTTCCAAACAATAGCGCTTCTCAAGCGCAAAGAGAGTTCACACAAAGCAGTAAACGTCGCCGATAAGAACAGCTCGGAAAACGCCTCGTGGTGCCAGAGTTTGTAGCAGAAATTTTCGCGAGCGACTTTGTCGCCGGAACATCTTTTCGCCGCTCGGATGTATCTCTCCGCGGCGATTTTAATCGCCGTTTTGAGTTTTGCATAGAAAAGCATATATTTTTCGTCGTCGTAGTCGTCGTAGTCGTCGTCGTCCGTGGTCATTTCCAACTTTTTTCCCTCGTCGTCGTCGTCGTCAGTTAACGAGGCTTTTCCTGGGGAGGAAAACAAAGCTCTCGTGGGCATCGACGTCGACGACATCGGCGTAATTGGCGTAGTTTCCGAATACTCTCGTTCTTGTTCTACTGCTACTATCACTTCTTCTTTCTTTGGAGAAGGATGAACGCTCTCTACTTCTTCTCCTTTGCCGTCGTCGTCGTCGCTACTATTACTACCACCACCACCATCACCACAGATTTGTTCATCGATTAGAATTCTACTCGATCCGGGTGAAATTCCATTCGCCGAGGCGTCCAACAGTGCTCGAGTGCGTTGGTCGTTGCATATCTTTTGCAACCGTTTCGACGCCTCGGAGATGAACAGAGCGTTTGCGAACGCCGTTTCGTGCGTGTTATCATCACAACTCGCGTTGAAATCCACCGGAGAACTTTTCGGCGTCCTCCCGCACTCAAACTTGGCAGTATCTGCCGCCGGCGACAATATATCCTCCCCAGCAATAACCGTCGTCCCGTTGTTCGGATAGTTCCACGAGCTAAACATCGTTCGAAGTAACGAAAGCACCGGCGACGTCGGAATCTTACTTTGATTTTGAGTATTCGCATACGTCGTCGACGATGATATTTCTGGCGTGAACGTGTTCTTCATCGCGCTTCTCTTCGTTTCTTCTTCTTCTGTTTCTCTGTCGTCGTCGTCTCTCTTGTTATTATTATTACCGCGTTTGTTCGTGGTCGTCATCGTGTCGCTTTTCTCGTCGTATCGCCCAAACACCATCGAATTATTTCTTCTCGTCGTATTATCACCACTCGTTGCATTAGTCTTATTATTCAACGAAGGCGAGGCCATCAAAATCGCGTTCGCGTCCAAACACTTCAACGGATAATGATGATGATGATGATGATTTTTAGTCGTTGTCGTCTGAATCGTCGATAATCTGCTCTTATTCGGAGAGTTTGGCGTGAATACAATCTCCTTATCTCCTCCGTAATACTGCACAAACCCGAACGGTTTTTTAACGGCCCCCATCGTTCCATCACGCTTAAGCGTTGGTGATGAATTCGTCGCAGAAGTCGTCGTCCCCAAAAACCGATCTCGCGCGACGTTGTACTCCGGCGAGTCGTCCACGCGCTTGTCCACGATCGGGCGCATTATTTTTCAAAGGTGTTTGATCTGTTATAAAGTTATATACGAGTTATATAACGAGTGAAATGATATTCGCAAACGTTTGATATTTTTATGAGGAGGAACTTTCCCCTTTGCTTTGCCCGTTCACCCGCGTTGAATTTTTTGTCTCGTCTGTCTCCTCAATTTTTTCTTCATTTCTGTGACGCCGAGACATCAAAGGAAAGAAAAAATGAAGAAAAATACAATTGAGCAATTCAAGCGATGAAAAAGCAAATTCTGTTATTACAACTGATGATGATGATGATTCTAATTCGTGCGTAACGTTCCATGTTCGTATCGCCAACCGGATGGTAATGGGCAGTCGTTGTCGAGGAGGTATTGTACACATTCGGCGTGGTTTTTCTTGTGCGCTCTTCGTACCGTCCAAGAGTTCCACGACGCTTTGGCGCTTTCGTGTAAGTACTTCAAACAGTCCAAGTGGCCGTTCATGGCCGCAAACTCACACGCATATGTTCTATATTTATCAAACTTACGCTCAACAAGATATTCGAGTATGTGGAGATGACCATTTTTAGCCGCCCATTCGGCAGTATAAGAATTCCAAGGCGCTTTGACTTCTTCGTGTAAGTATTTGAGGCACTCGAGACGACCTTGTGAGGCAGCACCTGCACACGTTTGCCAATCAATAGGACATTCATTTGCAACGCAATACTTTACCATTTCCAGATTATCTTGACGTGCGGCCGCTTGAATCGTCCTTACATCCCACTCACACTTTTTCTCCTCTCGCGCCCACTTGAGCAACTCGAGTTTATTCGTTCGAGCAACTCGATTGCAGAAATCTGTTTCGTCCCACCGACTCGGCCACAACGATTTATTCTCCCACGCAAACTCCAAAGTCGATATCGAGGACATCTCTTCGACCTTAAACTTCTCTTTCAACTCCCCCTTGCGAGACGATCTCTTAATCAACTTTCTCGTTTCACTATTCAACCCGTACAAGAATTTAAGATCGGTCCCATTCAATCTCGGAAGAATGTGTTGGAAACAAATATCGTCGTCATTCACGATCAAACCCCACACATCTCTCTCCCCGATCCGCCTTTTCTGCGTTCCTCTCGTCGTCACTCCCGAAGCACTTTTAGAAGAGGTTTTGCGCATCATCATCGCAATAACTTTTTTTTATAATTTTTTCTCGTCATTATTATTGAGATGATCTTCGGTTGTTTTTTATGCGTGTCTTTTGGGTCGAGTTTAGGGGGAAATGAATTTTTGGAATGACGACAAAAGAATGGTATTATAGTTTGACGCGACTGCTATCGCCGCTCGTAAGACTTCGCTCGGCTAAAAAAAAGGCATCGAATATTTATCGACGAATACCCACAACGGGGATCGAACCCGCGGCCATTCGCTTAAGAGGCGAACGCTCTACCGACTGAGCTATGTGGGCCCCGGAAGGGGGTGTTCTCACCTTATCAATGAGCACATTCAGTCGTTTTTTTATTGGGGTTGGAAATTGAAAGTAAAACCCAAAAACATTTTAGGGTGTCTAAGGAAAAGAAGTGTGCTTTCAAGTCCCATCCTTGGCACATGAATCTCGAAATAAACGCGGTCGATATGATTTATACGTCCTCATCTATGACTTAGGGACGTTGGATGGTATGCGTACGAACGGATGCACACACCAGAGGATCTCGATTTTTTCTTGTTCTTTTAAGTTGTTTTTCAAAAATTTTCCACTTCTCTTCTTGCGTCTACTTCTACTACTACAACTACTACTACAACTACCAGCTACTTCAAACTATCACAACACCATTACTTACCTATTGGAGAAGGCTATACTATATTATTAATTACAAAACTCAATCACCGCCTCTTCAACTTTCGTCGAAATCTTTTCGCACGTCTCCGCGTCCGAGGCTTCGACGTACACTCTCACGATATCTTCCGTCCCGGAAGGACGAACGAAAGCTCTTCTGTTGATGTTTTTGACACACGAATCCAACAAAAGTATCTCATCGATCCTTTGTTGTAACCCTTCCGGTTTCAAGCACTTCCTCTCGCTGTCGAAACACTCAATCACCGTTCGATCTCGCACCTTCACTTTGGTTTGTTTCGTGGGCAAATCGCGGTACATCGCGTGCCACTCCTGGAACGGTATGTTCCCTTTCTTCCGCAAAATCCCTTCAATTAACAATACCGAACTTATGGCGTCGCCGATGGCTGGATTTATCGTTTGAATGGTTGCTTTTAACGTCAACAAAGCCTTCAATTTCGTCGTCAAAATGACACTTTGTATGTGTTTTTCTTCTTCTTTTCTCAAGTGTTGTTCTACAGACATGCGCGTTAACTCATCCACCAACTCCTTTTCAATCACTTTAACAGCCTCGTCGGAAAACAAAGCTGTCCCGTGGCCGTTGGACTCAAAGTACACGCCAATGTCAAAGTGTTCTTCGGCGGCTTTGTGGACGTTCTTCACGCCCGTCTTTGCGCACACGGTTTCCACGCCATTCTTCTCGCAAAACTTCGTAAACGCCCCGTTGCTATACGCCGTGTGTGCAATTCCGAGCGATATCTTGTGCGCCAATCCTGCTAAGAAGAGTTGTTCGATTAGGAAGAAGGCGATTAAAATCGACAGTTTATCGCCATCGCACAACATAAAATTTTGTTTCTTTGATGAATTTTCTCCTTCTTTTCCTTCTTCTTCTTCTTCTTCGATTGAAAAATACACCAATCGATCGCAATCGCCATCGACGGAGGCGCACCTTTGATTTACGAACGAGAGACGCGTCGATGATGTTTCCGGCGCTCGTTGGTTCTTTTGAACGAAATCAGACCCGCAATTGAGATTAACTGGACCATCGTTCGGACCATTTTTCAAAACCAGCGCAATCTCTTTCGTCGTCGTCGTCGTCGTCGCGCTATGACGACTATTTTCACTACTACTGCTATTCTCACGAATCACGTCAAACAAAGCCATCAACTTTTCAAACGCGACGAAACCAACGCCATTGGCGCAATCTATGTGTAACGGAGGCAAGCTCGTCGCGTTCGCTCGTAAACCCTCGACGACATTTTTGCCCTTCTTCTTCTTCTCTTCGTCTTCCTCGATCAAGCTCAAATACCCAACCGCCAGGCGCTTGAAATACGCCAACTCTTGCGTCGCCGCGTCAATCTTTTCCCACAACAATCTCTCCGTCGCATCTTCATCGTTCTTCTCTTCCTCCTGAAACTTATTTTCATAAAACGCCTCCACCGCTTTCCCGTGCGCGTACACGAAATAGTGCAACATCGGCGTCGTGACGACGCCTCGATCGCAAATCTTCACCGCGACGCCGGATGATCTTGCGCCGAGCGCTCTCGCGCCCTCTTTCGCTTTTTCCACCAGTCGTTCCCCGCTCTCTCTCGTGTCCCGGCCAAAATATACCACCGACGTCTTTTTCGCGTCCTCAAAGTTTCTTCGTTCGTACAACTTTTCCTCGAAACAGTCTAAAGCGTTCTCCAACTGCTCTTCCGTTTTCGCGTTGCAAATCATCTCGCACGCGTGTTCGTACTCTTCTCCCAATACGTTTCCGTTGCCGTCGACTATTTTCAGACCGTTATCGGAAGCCTCGTTGTGCGACGCCGTGACGCAAATCCCCGCCGCATTAAAAGTAGCATTCGAGTTCGTTGTTGTTTGGGAAAACGCGGCGACGCAACTCGCGATGAATCCGCACCGAAACGCGATTGGATCCAACTCAGCGTGATGGCATCGAAACCCAGCCGTGCCGTAGGAGACATTCGAAGAAGAACACGTCTCGTTCTCCTCTTTCCTCCCATCTTTGTCTTCTTCCGAGAATAAGCAGAGACGGATAAAGTTCCTCCGCGTTTCCTGATTGATGCATTTTGTCCTCATTTTTTGTGCGGATTTGGAGGAAAGAGATGTGTGGTTGTTGTTGTTGTTGTTGTTGTTCGGGGAGAGCGCTCTCCGGCCTATCCGCGACGACGACGACGACGACGATGAGGACGAGGACGAGGTCGATGATGCGTGAGGGGGAAAAGCGATTTTGGAGAAAGAAGAAGAACACAAAAGTAATACTAACGGCATTAACCGTTGTGGGTGATGATGATTTTGATGATTCCCAAGAACAACAAATACAAGTTAAAAGTAGCTTTGATACTAATATCGCGCGGCTGAAACCACCGTCTATTGGGTCATCATCTTTGTCCTCCTCCCCCTTTAATTCCTCCTTTACGACAACAAAGAAAACGAGAACGAAGAAGAACGAAATCATCCAACTCTCAATTTCCTCCTCCGGAAAGAAGACAAAGGAACCGATGAGTTATTCGTACGACGAATCGAACGTGTTCGACGGGACCACCATCCTTTTCTCTTTGATCGGTTTCGATATATTCTTCCTCGTCGGTTTAACCGTGTGGGTAAACGGCTTGAAACGGAGGTACGAAAACGCGATATGGAAGATCAAACGGTTGGAATCGGAGAAGCGAGACTTAGCGGTGGCGTTTAACTTGGAGAAGGCGGATTTGGTAGATCCTTTGAATACGAATGCGAAGAACACGAACAACAGTAGGCGAAGAATAGCTCCCTTACAAACGCCCCCGACGGTACCGCCATCTCTTGGAGGAGGAGGAGGCCAACCGGGGCCCGCGAGCGCGAACGACGTGCTCCTCCAAGGCTTGAAAGCCGAACGCGACGCGTTGAAGCAAGCGCTGAAATCCGTCCAAGGCGAGATGCAACGGTACGCGAAGGAAAACGCGACGTTGGAAAATGAGCTCGAGAGGGCTTTGTTCGAGGTGGAGAAGTTAACACCGATAGATTGATAATAGTAGATTGATGATGTATCTTTGATGTTTAAAGGAGATATATCGCCGCAAAAGCGCATATCAAGTTTGTACTTATACTCTATATTATATAAGGACGAGTGAGGGAAATTTTTCCTTTTTGTTGTAAATCTCAAAGTCTGCTTTTTTCTCTCCATAAAATTTCACTTAAATACCAAAAAAAATGCCCGCAGCTTTACCAACCGTGACGGTTCAAAACGGGAACGGCGCCTCGGTCGCGCTCCCGGAAGTTTTCACTTCGCCGATCAGACCGTACGTTTCTTCTGAAATCGTCTTTTTTATGGTCGCGTCGTTTCGCGCGGTCATCTGTTGCGTAAATGATGCGCTTGTTTTTTTTGTGGGGTTTTCGATTTATGCGGAAAATTTCGCGAACGAACGCGCGCTGGAGCGATGATACGCGACCGCGTTCGAAGCTTTTAAACGATCGAATCGCGCGTCACAAACACTATTCTAACCGATTCTTTCCTTTTCCTTTCCAATTATTATTATTATTAAACAACAACAACAGTGATATCGTCAATGCCGTGCACACCGGATTGAACAAAAACTCGCGTCAAGCGTACGCCGTCTCCTTGGAAGCGGGTCACCAAACCGCCGCCGAGTCCTGGGGTACCGGTCGCGCCGTGTCTCGTATCCCGCGTGTTCCGGGTGGTGGTACTCACCGCGCCGGTCAAGGGGCCTTCGGTAACATGTGTCGTGGTGGTCGCATGTTTGCGCCGACCAAGACGTGGAGAAAGTGGCACCGCAAGGTGAACTTGAAGGAGAAGCGCTACGCCGTGTGCTCCGCGTTGGCGGCGTCGGCGGTGCCGGCGTTGTTGATGGCGAGAGGTCACAGAGTCGAAAACGTGCCGGAAGTGCCGTTAGTGTTGGACGATTCCTGCGAAGGTACGACCAAGACGAGCGAGGCGATTAAGATTTTGAAGGCGTGCGGCGCGTTTGACGACATCGAAAGAGTCAAGGCGTCCAGAGCCGTCAGAGCGGGTAAGGGTAAGATGCGTAACCGCAGATACGTCCAACGCAAAGGTCCGTTAGTTGTATACGCGAACGATTCGGGTATGACCAGAGCGTTTAGAAACATTCCGGGCGTTGAGTTGTGCTCGGTTGACAGACTCGGTTTGTTGTCTTTGGCGCCGGGGGGTCACTTGGGTAGATTTATCATCTGGACGAAGAGCGCGTTTGAAAAGTTGGACGGTGTCTTTGGCACCAAGGCGCAAGCCAGTTCCTCCAAGAAGGGATGGAAGCCCCCCGCGCACATCATGACGCAACCGGATTTGAGCAGACTCATCAACTCTGACGAAATCCAATCCGTCGTCAACGCTCCGAAGACTGGCAAGACGAGAGCGCACGCGCCGCTCAAGAGAAACCCGCTCAAGAACAAGGCGGCTATGGACAGACTCAACCCGTACGCGAAGGTTGCCGCGGAAATGCGCCAACGCGCGGAAGCGGAGAGAGCGAAAGCGAAGGCAGGCAAGAAGGCGGGCGCCCGATCCGCGGTTGGCCAAAAGTTCTACGAAGCCATGCTCGTCGAATCCGAATACCACAAGGGTGGAGACGACGCCGAGTTGTTCGAAAGCTACAAATTCTGGTTAGGCGAAGAACAAGTGGAAGCGAAGCCGGAATAAATAGACTTACATCTAGTACCATAATTGTTATATCCATCG
>Ga0209090_10001405_pt1 | contig 15423 bp, 10 predicted proteins | sample ArcticOcean_MG_C_9_FD_187432 | JGI IMG/M metagenome (GOLD analysis project Ga0209090, IMG submission 187432) | Marine microbial communities from western Arctic Ocean - ArcticOcean_MG_CB2_152 (SPAdes) (version 2) | ecosystem: Environmental > Aquatic > Marine > Oceanic | place: Arctic Ocean... | reverse complement strand
TTTTACTCCGTTCGAAGTCCAATCGTACGGTTTTGCTTTCAAAACCGGGAGCGTTTTCTCGCCGGCGCCAGTCTTACCGAGCGTTCGCGAGAGAATGTACATCAGCGCCTCTTTCGATTCGTCCTCTTTCAGGTACTTGGCGATGAATTGAAGTCTCTCAAAGTTAGATTTACCAAAATCGGTTTTGTACCACTCAGCAATAATCTTCGACGCTCTGATTTCATCCACGATACAAGGTCTTTCTTCGTCGTCTCTCTTCCCGTCCGTTCGGTTGATGAGCAAAGAGCATCGATAATCAATTTCGACGTCGCCTTCGATAAACGCAAAAGCAGCGTCTTCCAGCTGCTCATCAATTTTATCACCTTTGAAAACTCGAATGGGTGGACACGACTTCGCTCCGCACACTAGCGCGAAGTGAATTCTCGGATCCATCGGCGTTATGCAACATTCGCGTCTCGCGTCGCCGTTTTTAAACGGTCCTCTCGAGAGTTCTGGTTTGCCTAACAACACGCCAATCGCCGCCGGCGAAGGTCGATTCGAACGCAACACGCCGTGTTCGATGTCGTTCGCGGAGTATTGTAATCCGCCGATATCATATTTGGCCTCGTCGAAGAACTTCAATCGTTTGAAGGTATCGTCCGGTACGCCTTTAACGATGGTCGCGTGGACAATTAACGCGTTGTAAATGTTGATGAAAAACGCCATTCGATCGTCTCTGTTCAACAAACGCGGATCGCATCTTTGCAACTCAGCCGCGACGGCTTTGTACTCCTCAAACTTTTCGCTCTCTTTCATACCTTCGTAATCTACGTACGTTCCGTCTGCGTTCAAAAATGAGCCGTACAATTCCAATATGCGCTTTCGAAGATCGTTCGCCACCGTCGTCGCGTCTCTCGCCGCGCCGCGAAAGATAAACTCGCTATTCAATCCAGCCACGCCAACTTCAACTTCGTCTTTTTGAAACCGAAATACACCTTTTTGGTACCCGTTTACGCCGAATTTGCTAGGATCGATGTTTACAGAGCTACTAAACGCGTCCGTTCTATCGATCGAGTGCATCAACTCTTCTTGCACCATCATCTCGCCCACGTCTAAAGCCGCTTTTCGATCGGCGCAAATATCTCTCACCACCAACCACTGAATAAACCGTTCCGCGCTGAACGTTTTCGGATACCTTTGCGGACAAAACGGAATTATCGTCCTTCTCTTCGTTTCAACTAACTTCAACCCGCCTTCCTTTTCAGGATCTCTCCTCGCCATGTTCACGATGTGCACCAATCCTTCGTATGGAATCTCGTCGGCGAACTTTATGTCGCCGCCTTCGCGACTTCGCTCTGTCGTTTTTCCCGTTTGTTCAACTACTCTTTCCTCTGTTTCCTCCACAACGCCACTCGTCGTGGTGGTATCAATCTCGCACTCCTCCACCCCCAACGCGTTCTCTTTGCACATCTTCTCCTTCAGAAGCTCTCGCATGATAATCTCCGGCAACGCGCTTTTGCTCCTCCCCTCCTCTTTCGTCTTTTCACCACCACCATCATTTCCATTTATCTTCTCCATCAAACTCCCATCTTCGAGAGCTTTGATCAACTCGTCCGCGCCGCCGAGTATTTCTCCGTCCACGTAAATCTGTGGTATCGTTCGCATGTTCGACACCGATTTCGAGAGCGCCAAAATCCTCTCCCCGCTTTCCTCTCGTTCAAACGAGTCCACATCGACGTCGAGATACGAGAGCGACATTTTATCTAAAGCTGATTTCGCGCGCTTACAGTGCTTACACGAGGAGGAGGTCACGATGGCGATCCTCGTCGTCGAATTCTCGTCGTTCATCTCGTCGTCGTCTTCTTTGGTCAATCGGGACGGCTCCGCCACGACAGAAGGAGAAGATCTTCTCCTTTGTTTCGTAAGAAGAGGATTCTTGGTGGTAAAATCGTATCTTCTCCCCGTCGACGTCAAAGGAGGAGGATTCCCCGAAGAACTGCTGCGAATGCCGCTGCTCGATCTTCCTCCTCCTCTGACTCTCGCCGGACCGAGGAAAAAAACAGAGCAGGACGGTGAAGAAGTGCTCATATATGTGTGTTTATCTCCTTCTTCTTCTTCTTCTTCTTCTTATATCTTCTTCGTCTTAACTTCGTCACTCTCTCTCTCTCTGAAGCTTTTTATCCCAAGAAGAATTGAGGAGCAAAAACATTTTAGGGTATTAAACCCTACTTGAGATCCAAAGTACCACCAAAGGTCAAGTTCATTTCCGTTACCCCTTTTGCGTCTTTAAAAGGAATTCAGATAGTAGTAAACGCACAGAGAGAGCACAGAGAGAGAGACAGAAGCGAAGGGAAGCGAAGGGAAGAGAAGGGACTGAACGTTGTTTTATATTATATTTTCGAGGTCGAAGAGAGCGGCGTCTTTCTTTTTGAAAGGGCGCAGATATATATGATGATGGACCACAACGAGGAGCGCAAAGAGTCTTTTTACCGAGCGAAACGAATTCATTTTCTCGGACGAATCGTGCACGTGTGCACGCAAAACGAGAACGGTCCGTGTCCGTTGCTCGCTTTGGCGAATGTTTTACTCCTCAGAAACGCGATTCAAATGCGGAATTTTGCGACGACGACGAGTAGTAGTGGTGGCGAAGAGTCGTCGTCAAATCCTCAACTTTATTCCTCGCACGAAGTCATAGCGACGTTAGCGACGAGAATATTAGACTCGAACGTCTCCGAGAAGACGGGGGAGGCGTATAAAGGGTTTCAGTTGGGCGAGAACGCGCGAGAACGAATGTATGAGAACAACGAGAAGAATATTGAGACGGCGTTGTCGGTGTTGCCGAGTTTAGTGAACGGGTTAGATGTGAACGTGCAGTTTATCGATTCCGAGGCGTTTGAGTACACGGCGAACTTGTGCGTGTTTGACGCTTTGGACGTGAGTTTATACCACGGGTGGGTGGTGGACGCGAAGTTTGACGTCGCGACGGGGCACGTGATTAGTAGACTGAGTTATAATCAACTCGTAGAACGGTTGATTGAATTGAGAGACTTGGAACAAGAACAAGAGATGATCGAGGAAGAGAAGAAGAAGATCGAGGAAGAGTTGAATTTAAGCGCGAAGGAAAACGTGCTTCACACGGAGGATTCGCCGACGACTGGGGAGCTGAACAAACAGTTGGACGAGTTGGCGGAGATGATGGAAGGTGGGAGCAACGTGACGACGCCCAGATCAAAAAGTAATCAGAATAGTTTTAGCGAGAATAACAACAAGAGCAACAGTAATAACAATAACGATAATAGCAATAGCGAAAAGAGTTTAGCGGCGATCGGCGAAGAAGAAGAAAGAGAAGAGGACGAGAGAGTGCGTTTACAGAGACAAATATTGAACAATTTCAATAAAATTGTCATGGAGCGCACGGCCATCGAAGAGTTTCTAGAGGCTACCTCCACGCAGTGCACCGAGGAAGGTTTGAAATCTGTTTTTGGTAACATGCGGAACAACGAGTTGGGCGTGTTTTTTCGAAACAATCACTTCTCGGTAATTTTTAAAAGAGATAATCAGTATTTGCTTTCTCTGGTTACTGACGAGGGATTCATCGACGAACCGTCAATTGTTTGGGAAATCGTCTACGACGACGGCGCGATCGACGACGACGATATCGATTACGCCGAAGAAACTGACGACGATCAATTGGCGCGGTTGATGAGAGAGCAACGCGCGAGAGAACGCGAACAAGTTTTCTTAAACGCCGATTTCAAACCGTTCGACGGCACAGGCGAAGACTATTTCGATGTAGAAAAGAGCTCACCGGGTGCGATTAAGACGAGAAGCGGACGCGCGTCAGTCTCTTCCTCGCAACCAGGCTCGGCGATGAGCGGAGGTGGCCTCGCGGCGTTTTCGCCGCGGCAAGGCACCTCCTTCCCTGCGTCCCCGGCGAAAGCTTTAGGCGGGACTCCAACAGCCACGACGACTTCCTCGGACGATGATTTCGAAGTCGCTCGAAAACTGCACTCGGAGTTAAACTGCAACGCTCGATTCGAGGCCCCAGTGGCTCCGAACGCGCATCACGTCGACGCGCAATTTATTCCTCCGTCGCAAACGTACGAAAACAGCGCGGATGCTGATTTAGCCTACGCCATGCGTTTACAAGAAGAGGAGGAACAATCTGCCGCCGCCGCTGCTCGAGAACGCGAAAATGGAGGACGTCGTTCTGCTGGACATTTCGCGGATATCCCTCCAACCTACGGCGCTCGCGGTCGCTTAGCCGAGGACCCGATGTACGCCGCCAACGCGCCGCACGAACAAGGCCACGGAGAGCAACGAAGCGCCTATTTACGTCCCGTGAGAAAGATGAAAGTTTCCTCCTCGGGTGGTAAGAAAGGCGGGAGTGGGAGCGGTGGCGGCGCGAAAACCAGCGAAAACTGTTGCATTCAATAATAAATACGATATAATAGTCCGTGTAATAATACTAGTTGCGAGCGATTCTCGCGTCCTCTGCCGCTGCCGCTGCGTCTATTTTTTCTCTTTCGCTTACAACAGAGGCCGCGTCGCGTCACAAAAATTCGCCACCATTTCCGTCCAAACTTTACTCGCGAGGAAGACCGCCATGTCGTTCTGGGATTCCGTGACGACTGGCGCCCAAAACGCCGCCGAAACGACGAAACTCGTCTCCATCGTGCGTCTTTTGTTCTCTTTCTCTTTCTTTAAGTCTCTCTCTCCTCTTTCGCGCGTAATCAGAAAGCGAAGGTGAAACAAAACTCCGACACCCGACACCCGACACCCGGGGAAATGGTCTCGCGACACATCATCTCTCCCGGTCGCGGTCCTCGAGCGCTCATCTTCGCCTTCAAATCTTCTCTCGACTGACAAACGCGTCTTTTCTGTTCCATGTGATCGTGCAAAACAGAGAACGAAACTCCAAGCGGAAGTGATGTACTTCGAACAACAAATCAAACAAATCATGCAAAATTTCGGAGTCGAATGTTTCCCGCACATGGAACAATCGAATTCGGGCTTAGTGCAACAGGCGTTTTTAAACGCGCAAAGAGGCATCGAGGAATACCGAGCGAAAATTGAAGAGAAGAACCGAGAGATTAACGAATTGAACCAACAAATTGAAAACGTCGGGAGATGATGATAACACTTGCTTTTGTGTATCGATTGATTACTATTACGCGTGAAACGTAAACGCGTTCGAGAGACGCTCGACTTTTGTGTTCTTTCCTTCATTCAATTAAGTCGCCATTTCAATTGCACTCTTTTCCCCTTCTTAAATCATGACATCATCATCGTTGTTTCATCATCGCGTTCTCCCCATCGCGGCGGCAACGCATCGTTATACTTCTTGTACTACTTCTTCTCGCGTAAAAACGAACGCGGGGCTGCTTCGCGTCGTCGATCGTTTCGACGTCGTACAATCATCATCGTCCAATTTTCGCCTCCAACGAACATTGCGAAGACAAAAGCGGTTCCCGAAGCGAGGTTTCCCAATCAACGCGGGTGGGTACGAGGGGCAGACGGAGGAGGAAAACAACGCGCTGGAGAATCTGAGAAGGCAGAGAAATCAGAGAGATGTTCGACGAGAGGGTTTGAAGCCGTTCGTGGCACCGACGAGGAATGCATTGACCACCACCACGAACGACAGGTTTTCCTCGTACTGGGAGGAGGACGAGGACGACGACGAGAGGAACAACAACAACAAGAATCCTCAAACTCCGAGAGGAGTGCCGCCGAGATGGCAGAACGTGTTGAAGAAGTACGTTTTAAACCCGTACGGAGTGTTTGCACTCGTCGCTTTACTTTCAGTTTTGAATCCTCAATATATCGATAAAGGCCGATCGAACTTAGCGATGCAACTGTACAACCGAGACACGCCGGGCGATATCGTCGCGTACAAAACCAAGGACGGGAACTTGTTCAAAGTTTCGAAAGATGAGGGAATAATCACGTATAACGGGAAAGGTGGGATGGTGGTGGATAGTAAAGGAGGCGTGTGGATTGCGGTTGCAAGGAAGGATCAGCCGGAAATTGTCAAGGAGAAGTATTACGTCGGGCAGATTGAAGACGTGCCGGTGTTGCCGAAGAACCCGACGAAGGGCGAACAGAAGTTGTTCGATAAGTACATGCAAGAAACGTTCGCGAAGACTTTGCAGGACGTGCCGAAAGATTTGAAGAAGGTGTACAATACGAAAGATCCAGAGTTTATTTTACCGTTAACGGAGAAAGAGATCGCGGAGGATGGGTATTATTTTGGAGACGAGGAGGATTGGATGGCGCGAAGAGACTGATGATATACGTAATAGAGTTTTTTAATACCTGTTGTTACAAAAACAATGTAAAAAGTTACCAGCGACTGCCTTTTGCACCGCCACTAGCGCCACCGTCACCGCGCCCACCTCCTCTGGAATACACTTCCTTCCCGTGCGCGTTTCTCGAAAAATTCGAGTACGATTCGCTCTTCGGGTTGTTGCCGTTGTTTCTGTCGTGGTGATGGTAGCTGGAGGCTTTTTTGTTTTGGTACTTGTCCACCTTCGCTTTGCGGTGCTCCACGTACGGGACGTTGGGGAAGGTTGGCGGAATTTCCTTCTCTTTGTGGACTTCGGTCCACCCGTCGTCGTCCTCCGCGACTACTTTTTTGTCTATACTTTTTCTTCTATTGTCTTCTAATTCGAGCTTTTCGATGGCTTTGGAGACGTCTTCATCCAATCGACGCGTCAACGCCAACAAACGGTGGTCTTTACCCAACGCTTGGTCCATCAATGGCGTCACTAAAACGCCTTTCTTCTCGAAACCGCGAACAAACTCTTCCATTTTCTCGTCTCTGGAGATGACAAAAGCGATCGAAACTTGTCGGTCGTTGATTTTCTTGGAAACCCACTCGTAACACTCGTCGTTACAGCAGTACATTTTAGCGACGTAGGAAAGCAACAAGACGTCCACGGGACCGCCACACTTTTCTTCCAACAGCGCGTCGCCATCTTTGACCAAATCAAACGCGGAAAACTTCATCGGTTGTAACTGGTTGCAGATTTTTTCCCAGCTTTCGGCGATGTCCAAGCTGATCAACTCCACGTCGCCGTGTTTCTTCGCGTCGTAGCTCGTTCGAAAAGCGTACTCGACGAACCACTTAAACGCCAAGAGTTCAAATCCAGGTCCCCCGCCTAAAGAGGCCACGCGTAAAAAAACATTCTCCACGTCCTCTTCCTCTTCCTTGGCCGCCTCAACCGCGGCGTCCGCGTCGTACTCGTTCGTCTCCCTCGGTTTCTGTCTTCTCTCGTCCATCTGCTGTATCTTTCGATCCACAAACTCAAACAAGCGCTTCTTCTTCGCCTTCTCGAACGTCGACCACGCCTCGGTCAACCTCTGAATAGATTTATACCGACAGTACTCAAAAATCAACCCCAAATCGGCGTATTCCTCTTGCGACCACGTGACGTCTTCGTTCTTGATGGCGGGTTTCCTCGCGTAAATCTCGCGGCCTTTCTCCAGCGTCTCGTCGATGTTCTTCCCGGAATCCGTGATTTCTTGGCGGATAGATTTCAAAACCGGCGTGACTGATGTCATCAGTTTCGTCAGTAACGCGTCTGTTTTTGTTTGTTGCAGGAGTGTCGTCGAGAGGGAAAGAAAGAAAGAGAGAGAGAGAGAAAGAAAATGTCAGTAAATGTGCTACAAAGACCAACCACACCACTTCACGTGAGAGAAGAGAACCAATTTTTTCCTTTTTAAAATGAAAGAAAGTGCCCCCGACCCATTCGGAGAAGAAGAAGAGCCAAAAGCCGGACGAGCACTCCTCGTCTCTCGAACGAAAGACCAATCAAACGCAGACGACAAAACGCCTCTGGTTCTGGTTACGTTCGGTTAAAGAGAGAAAGTTCAAAGACGAAGAAAAGATTAGAGATCGAGAAAATCTTCAAAAACAAACTTACATCCTTTCTCCGAACACGTAAACGGCCACCGTTTGTTCCTATCTTGGTAATACTGAAACTTGTGACTCTCGTGTTCGACGACGACGCCGCCGAAGCACGCGTCGATGCGCGAGGACGTTTCCGCTTGGATGTAGGATGATTTCGTTGTTGTTGCTGACATTCTTTTGTTCTTTTCTTAAAATTCTGAGGACGTTTTTGTGGAGAACGACAAACAAAAAAGAGGAAGAGGAGAGCAGATTTTAATTAATTAATTAATTAATTAATTGTCAAACTTTTTGTCGCGTCACTTTTTCTCTTCTAAAAAAACTCTCGATTTGGCAAATGCACTAAAAAAAATGAGTCATCATCATCAGCCGCTCGTGAAATACGAACCGTTCGGTGCGGAGGTGCCCTTATCGGAACCGTCTTGGTGTGCGCGCTTTACTTTTTTTCTCGTTGTTGTTGTTCTTTTTTCTTCGTGGTATTCGTAGTATCGGTAGTATTCTGATATACTTCTGTATTTACGCGCGGCGAATCGATGAGAGCATTTTTACCGAATTGATTCCGTTACGCAAACACATTACGCGTTTACATTACACATCGGTCGGTGGTTCGGGGAAGCCGTTCTTTCTCTCTCTCTCTCTCTGCGTTTGTACGCAGCGAAACGACTCTGTTTGATTCGTACGATTTGCGCTGACACCACGTCCTTCTCTCTCTTCTTCGCTCCTATTAACGACATCTAAAAACAACCTGATGAAAACAATCTCGTGACACAAAACAGACCAAAACTTGCACTCGCCGTTCTACAATCAATCGCACGTGCAATGGCGCTCCAAAATACGCTCGTTTTTCGAGAACGAGGTGGAACCAATCGTGGACGATTGGGACAAACAAGCGGTATTGAACAACCACGCGAAGTGTAAGGAGTACATTCAGTTGATGTACCGGAAATCTGCCGAGTATGGGATTTTAGCCGGGGTGGTTGGCGCGCCGTGGCCGTCGAAATATACGGACGCGCCAGCGCCGGCGAATTACGATTACTTTCACGAGTTGATTAACGTGGACGAAGGGACGAGGTGCGGAGGTGGCATCGCGTGGGCGCTCATGGGTGGGTTGGGGATTGGTTTACCGCCTTTGATTAACTTTGGGATGCCGATGGACCAAGGTAAGTGCGATCGAGTCATTCGAGAGTGTTTAAACGGGACGAAGATTATTTGTTTGTGCATCACCGAGCCGGGGGCTGGGTCGGACGTGTCGAATTTGGCCTGCACAGCGAAAGACTCCGGCGACGGGCACTTTATCGTCGACGGGAATAAGAAGTGGATTACGAATGGGATCTACGCGGATTATTTTACCGTAGCAGTGAGAACTGGGGATAAGAACTCGGCGCATAAAGGTTTGTCGATGATTTTGGTGGAGAGAACTATGCCCGGCGTAACGACGACGAAGATGGATTGTACGGGCGTTTGGCCTTCGGGGACGACGTATATTGAGTTCGATAACGTGAAAGTGCCGGAAACAAACATCATCGGTCAAGTCGGTGGTGGCTTTAAACAAATCATGTATAACTTTAACCACGAGAGGTGGTTGTTAGCCGCCCAAGCGTGTCGAATGGCGAGGATTTGCGTGGAAGATTCGCTATCGTTTGCTCGATCGCGACGAACGTTTGGTAAGTTTTTAATCGAACACCAAGTGATTCAACACAAAATTGGCGAGATGGCCACGAAAGTTGAATCATTACACGCGTGGTTAGAGAACATTACGTTTCAAATGAACACGATGAAAAAATCGGAACAAAACGTAAAATTAGGCGGGCACATCGCCATGCTCAAACTCGCCTCGTCGCGAACGGCGGAGTTTTGCGCCTCGAGCGCGATGCAAGTCTTCGGCGGCGCTGGATATACGAGAGGTGGTAAAGGCGTCCGAGTCGAACGCATATACAGAGAAGTGAAGGCGTACGCGATTCCTGGTGGAAGCGAGGAAATCATGTTGAACTTGGCGTCTGGACAATTTAACTTTGTCACGCGAAGAGCGCCGGACGTTAAAGATCAATACATCAAGAAATTGACCATGGAATTGAAACAGTTGAAGTCGAGGTTATGATCATCGTGAAGAGAGAGAAAGAGAAGGGAGCCCCGAGGAGGATTTATACATAGAAGAACAAAGAGAGAAGAGCAATATTATACATGTTAAGAGAAGAGAGCACATATACCAACCCATAAGGAACACTCTACTGCCATCATATGCTTCACTTTTTTTACAAGACACGAGAGGTATGCGAGCCAGCGCGGGCGAGCTCGCGGTGAACCACCACCCGTGGACAAAACCGAAACCTTCTCGACGCCTCAAGAAAACGTGTAGTCGAATGGCTGCCGCACTTCGCGCGTCCTCCAACGACGAAGCATCATCTTCGTCAGTCAAAGATACGGATAAAGATGTAAAGGATTCCATTCAATCGAAGGCGAAGAGGATGTGGACGCGAGCGGATAGGTTTCACGTGCACTCTGTGAGTGGAGGATTGTATTCAATTTTAGGTTTTGACGTCATGTACGAGTGGTGCCGAAACGATTACGGCGCGATATTCGGAGGAGAGATGAGTAAAAGTGCATTAGTAGGTGAAGCAACAACACTAACAACGGGAGTAGGGGATTGGAGCGTCGCGGCTTCGATATCGGTTTTATTAGCCACGGCGTGCGCGTTAAGCGGCATACCGTTAGCACAAAACAAAGGTTGGAGAAAACAGGAGTTATCACTTCGATCGATTGCGTTCCAGCTCGTCATGACGTGGCAGTTGTGTCGATTGAATTCAGGCGAGGCGTTAGCGCCGTTGGACGCGATTGCTTTGTACGGGTGCGCTTTGCCGTTCGTTTGGCACACGTTGACGTACATCTACGTCTTTTTCGTTACGGAGGATGATAAACGGTCCGTTTTGTTAGTTTGGCTTGGAGTTCTTTTGTTTAGTTTGCAGTTAGTACCGACGGCGTTGGCCATTCAACACGGAGATTTATTGAACTTGAGAGAAGGGTTGCCGCAGATGTGGGAACACTCTCTGTTCGGATTGATTTGGTTGTTGAACTGGTCCACGTTTGGGGCGAGTTTAAAAGCGCGGAATGTGGTTGATGACGTTGACTTTCGAAAATGGTTTTTAATCCGCCCATCCGCGCTGTGGATGTTGATGTATGTTTTAGATACGACGCGGTATCACCCTTTCTCGAGCGTGGGTGATTACGCGTTCACGCTAGCGGGCGCCTTAGTGGCATGACTCGTATTCAAATGCGTTCAGATTTACAACAACTCCTCTATATATTATATACTCGCTCTCTCATCTCATCTAATTTTATGTTTTCCCTCTCTCTCTTTCTTTTTCTAAAAATCTCTAATCGCCTTTGACTTCCGCGTCAAGCTGCGCCTCTCTTCTCCCCGCGAGCGTGTACACCGCCGCTAACCATACCAATGCAATGGTCGAGTGAAAGAAAACCATGACTGGTAACGCTGCAATAATGCTCCCGAACCAAAATAGCAGACCTTGTTGCATGAAACTACCACCAGTTTTGCCAAATTGCGAACCCAACACGTCCACGGCGGCCTTACCTTTAGATTTCGCCTCATCGTCTAATGCAATATACACCATCTCTTCCGCTGGTTTGAACAGCGAAAACTTCGCCGCTCGTTCGACAATGTAAATTGCAGCACCGCCAACAACTAAAATTGGAAGCCAATAACTCGTTTGCGACAAAAGGCCAACTCGGGACGCGTAAATCGAGGTACCGAAGAAGAACCAACCGAGAATAATGACGCACTTTGGCGTAATCGATAAGGTTCCTTTCCACCCGATGTTCCTAAACAGAAACGGTGCGGAGATCATAAATATTCCAGTTACGAATCCAGAGTACATTTGCACGTTGCCCATAAATTGCGCGTACGCGGTCGGGTCGGGGTGTAAAATTCTCAACTGCGTCTTCCAGGCGACTTGGAACAAAATCGTAGAGATGCCTTGTGAAATCGCCATCACGGCTAAGCAAGACAACTCTGGCGAGTTCGCGACGAACTTCAACGCATCAAACAAACCTCTTTTCGACTTCGACCGATTTCTTTTTGCCATTTGCGATTTCGTCGGCGGTGCGCTTTCCGTCATTCCTACCCGTTGCGAAAGTTCTCTCTGCACAAGCTCTGACTCGTCCATGGAATCTTCGTCTTTACTCTTTTGTATATCTTCGATGGGAAGAATTTCAATCCTAGCCACCTCTGTGTTCGAATCGTCTTCTTCGCTCGCTTCATCGATGTCCGCGTCGTCCAAATAGACGTCGTAAACTTTCTTTTTTTCTTCATTCTTCTCGGGCGTAATTTTATTATTCTTCTTCTCAACCTTCAAGAACCGTCGCCTTTGCTTATCGCAAATGTACGCGTGAATCAACGTCGCGCACCCACCACACGTTAAAACTACCGTCATTAAAAAGCGGAGCTTAGCATCCCAAGAGATGAAATTTCCACTCCCGGTGACCCATTTCATCATAAACCCAGAACTCGCCTGAGCGACATTCGCCCCGATACCGAGCAACGGATATATAATCGCCGCGTCGTGCAACGACGTCGTCTCGTTCGCTAAACCCCAAAACAGCAACGACAAAACGACGTCGCCCCATAACTCACTAAACACGTAAAACAATGAATACGTCCAATTCGTAAAGACCGCGATGCCGCCTCTCAAACCGCTCGGCAGCCATTTCAACAACTGCACGGATAAGTCCACCGGGTGCAAAACCGAGCGCATCGGGTACAACACAATCGTAAACAGCACAAAAAAGCTTATGAATGTTCCAATCGCGGCATAAAACAGCTTCTCCCTCCCCCACCTTTGGCTCAGTTTCGTAAACAAAGACACGAACAACAACGACATCGGCAACACCGCGTACACCGTCAAATACGGAATCTGCTCGGCGCCGCCAAACGCAGTCACGACCAGCGTATCTTTCAACGCGTCCAAGATTGAATTCGCAAACGCCATGCAATAAAACATCGCACTCATTGGTAATAATCTAGAAAGTAAAGGTTTCACGGCTGCAAAGCCACCCACGGCTAACCCGCTCGCGTTGGCGGTTTCGCCTCCTCGGTTCGAAGCCGTGGCTGACGAAGTGGTGGTGGTAGATGATAGTCTTCTTTTGTTGATTTGGTACCGTCGTCTTCGCGTCATCATATTCACGTGTGCGCCGCCGCCGCGTGCTATGCTGGTCATCGAACGCTCTTTTCCCATCGTCAAATCCTTCGTGGCATTATTCGCTAAAAACAAAGTTGTTGTTGCTTTCCTCCTCTCTTTCCCCGACGACGACGATGATGATGTGTTGGGGAAAAAGACGCCGCCAATATTCCTTTTGTTGCTTGTCACAAACGCGCAACAAAAATTCCTCCTCTTCTTCGTTAAAGACGTAAACGACGACGAAGGCGAACACGGCGAGCTTCTTCTCCTCCTCCTCCTGATTGTGTGCTCGTTCTCACCGTCGCGTTTTCCCGGCGGCAAAGTCGCCTTCGCCGAAGAAGAAGAAAAAACCATCGACGACATCCCTTCTCTGACCTCTCCGAGGTTTCAAAAACACAAAAGGGAAAAAAAATAACAATTCAACTCTCTCTCTCTCTCTTTTCCTAGAAAACTCGCGTCGTGAAAAAAGAGGTTTTACTATAAATACGGGGACGACCTTCCTCCGCGCTCTTCCCTTGTGTGTGTATATATATCCTCTTTGAGACGAAGAAGATCGAGAGGAAGAGGAAAAGGAAAAGTTGTGCGGATGTTTTGGAGATTTCTTTTTTGCCTTTTTTGAAAAATTTTTGTTCTCTCTTGCTTTTTGTCTGAAAACTCTCTCCGTCTGTCTGTGAAAAATGAATAAAATCATCAAGCAAGGGTCTCGTTGAAAAAAAGTGTGAGACGCAGGAGTGCCCAAAAAAGACCAACGCACTGGTCATTACAAAGAGATAAAATTTCCCATCGACACAAACACAAACACACACTCGACGGTGGTGCGTGTACATATAAAGACAGCTTTCTTTGTGTTCTCCGCGCGAGAAGAGAGAGAGAGACAGAGAGTGAGAAGAAATAAATGACTTTTGTAGCTTCCGCGACGAATACGAACGTGTTCTTGAGGAGGAGGCAAACGACGACGACGAAAAGAAGACATTTTACCAATACGACGAGAACGATGATGACGACGACGACGACGGTTTTGAGACGACAAAGCCGCCGAAACAGTTTTAAGGGGTGGTTTCCTTCTTGCGGGTGTTTTTCGCCCGCGCCGTCGTCGCGTGCGACGTCGTCGTGTACTACATCGTCTGCTTTAAATTCGACGCCCGTCGTCCCGGCGGCGAAACCAATTTCTTCGGTTTCTTCGTTTTTCAGCGCGGCGAATATTAGGGAGAATGAAAACAGGAAAACGGGTGGTGGTTTTGGTGGTGGTGGTGGTAAACGTTTCTTCTTTACCCAAACGTCGTTTACGTCGTTTACATCGTCGGTCGTTACCCGCAGCAGCAGCAGCAGCAGCAGCGCGGCGACGTCAGATGATGTCGCCGACGCGATTGCAAAACAAGGCGATTTGATTAAAGCTTTGAAAGCGTCCGGGAAAACGAACCAGGACGAGGACGTGAAAGCAGCCGTGGCGGTGTTGAAGGAACTGAAAGCGAAAGCGGATCCGTCGGCCGGAGAAGCGAAAAAAAATAAAGAAGAGAATAGCAGCGATAAAAAGAAGAAGAACGACGGCGGCAGTAAAGGAGGGAAAGAGGCGGAAGCGCAAGTGACGCCGCGCTCGGAAGACTTCTCCAAGTGGTACCTGGACGTCATTCGAGAGTGCGAATTGGCCGATTACGGACCGGCGAGAGGGACTATGGTTATTCGCCCGTACGGGTTTGCCATGTGGGAGACGACGCAGACGATTTTGAACGAACAATTTGGAATGCGAGGGGTGGAGAATTGTTATTTTCCGCAGTTGATTCCGTATTCGTTCATTACGAAGGAGGCGTCGCACGTGGAAGGATTCGCTCCAGAATTGGCCGTAGTCACGCAAGGAGGTGGGAAGACGTTGGAGGAACCGTTAGTGGTGAGACCGACGTCGGAGACTATCGTGAACCACATGCTTTCGCAGTGGATTCAAAGTTATCGAGATTTGCCGATTAAATTGAACCAGTGGTGTAACGTGCACCGATGGGAGATGCGAACGAGGCCATTTATTCGAACATTGGAGTTTTTGTGGCAAGAAGGACACACGGCGCACGCGACCGCGGAAGAAGCGAACGCGATGGCCATGGAAATGATTAAAGTGTATTCAGAATTCGCGGAGAAGACGCTCGCGATGCCTGTCATCGTTGGAAAGAAATCCAGCATTGAAAGTTTCGCGGGCGCGAAGGCGACGTTTACCATGGAGGCGATGATGGGCGATAAGAAAGCGTTACAAGCCGGGACTTCGCACGATTTAGGCGATAACTTTGCAAAAGCTTTCGAGACGACGTTTTTAGATACCGATGGGAAAGCAAAGAACGTGTATCAAAGCTCCTGGGGCGT
>Ga0209090_10001401_pt1 | contig 15467 bp, 25 predicted proteins | sample ArcticOcean_MG_C_9_FD_187432 | JGI IMG/M metagenome (GOLD analysis project Ga0209090, IMG submission 187432) | Marine microbial communities from western Arctic Ocean - ArcticOcean_MG_CB2_152 (SPAdes) (version 2) | ecosystem: Environmental > Aquatic > Marine > Oceanic | place: Arctic Ocean... | reverse complement strand
ATATAGTGTATTATACGGGGTTTTTACCCAAAAGTCAAGCCTTTTCTCAACTTTTTTTAAACTTTTCCTTTATAACCTAATGCTTCCATTGCATGAGAAGGTGAGCCAGTTGTCTCATATCCATATCTGCTCATGTAATTGTGATCATGGCTTGAAAGTCTCATGTACTCTTCAACTGAAGCATTCTTAACTAAGAAGTTAACCCATGCTTTCCAAGGCTTGTATGAACCGTACTTGAAACGAGCAACAAATGCTGGCTTGTTTAGTCCTGCCCAGCTAGGGTGTGCTGTAGGATGAACATCCATCATCTTCTGAGCACCATCAAAATCGCCTTTGTACATTAAGTACATACCGTCGAATGAAAAGTCTTCTTTGTTGAATCTTGTATTCATAATTTGTTTCCCTGTTTTTGTCATAATATGTATATATTATACAGGTTTGGGTACCCAATGTCAAGCCTTTTTTGAATTATTTTGAAATTAAATTGCTTTGAGAATCAAAGACTTAGTGGTGGGTATAGAAAATATGTCTGCCAATAGTGGTCACAGGGGTCATTTTAGAAGCCCATTTGGGACTTACATAGTCAGCATGATAGTAACGAGAGTCATTCAATCCAACTACCCTTTCACCATTTTCTAGCACATTGAGTGCTACCCTATAGGATTCTTCCCAATTCTGACCTTGAGGGCGTGTCCAGTGCTGGGACTTTTGATTTGCCCATGAGAATTGATATCTATCTAAGACTACTGAACAAATATTATTTGGATACTTCAGGCTTTCAACACGATTCAACGTGATTTGTGCTACAGCATACTTTCCAATTGTAGGTTCTCCACGTGCTTCATGGAAGATGTTCTTGGCTAGACAGAACACATCTAAATCTCTATATTTAAGACCATGATCTGGAAATGACATGATCTTTATTGGGGGTTCTTTTAACTCAGTCGAGTCGGATTTAAGGGTGTGTTCTATCAAAATCCCATTAGGAATAAACACATTGATTTCAGTACTAGAATCTTCGGTGTAGAATTTATCTACAGTCAATACTAAACACAAACAAACTATACCTGCTACAAAGACGTTCTTCATATTTCCTCCTAGAGTATATATATTTACCCCGTTATTAATTCATATGAATAATTCTATTATACAGTGTAACAACCCGATAAGCAAGTTATTATGGGTAAACTCCTAATAGGTGTACGATCTTTTTACACTCTGCAAGTCTTCTCATACTTAACAAGGTTCCATATAGATCATCGTTCTTTTTAACTGAGAATGCTAACCAGAGTATTAGTAAACTCCTAGCAATAAACATTCTCACCAACTAATATCCGGACGACTATCGCCCTTACCATTCCAATGTATCTCGCAACCACACTCCTCAATAATAGGAATGATTGCTTTTAAATTCGTTACGCCTTCCTTACTACCATCAAAGCAAAATGTACTGTTAGATTGTTCTTCAGGAGAATATGTTTCCATTGTGCCTTCACCTTCGTACTCATACTCATCTGCCTCATCTTCTGATAGTTCTTCCCAGTGTTCTTCATTTTCGCAATCTTGTTCGTGGTTGAATAACACTTTAGAGTAGTCTACATCATTACCGTTAGGCAGATTATCTGGAAGTGTATCCCAGGCGCAAGACTGACAGCATAGTTCTGCCCAACCAACATACCAACCTTCTTCAGTTAGTCGCTCTTGTAACTTTCTAAATCCATTCACTCATCATCTCCTTTGCGTAGTTCTTCTTTTTGGTGTCTTCTAAATCGTTTGTTGTATTTCTTTTTGATTGCTTTAGCAACTCCTGAACGTGTAAGGTATACGTAAAACTTACGAGCAGATGTAAGTGCATCATACTCATCGCCACCTTTCATAGGTATTCTCTCTTTCTTTTTAGACACGATATTCTAACTCCTGCTCCATAGCAATTTTAATCCCTGTATTGATTGACGGCACATTCTTTAGAACTGCTTCAATGTGATCAGTAGTCATATCACACAATGTAATATATGCTAATGGTTGATCTCCGTTAATACCGTATGTTCCCCAATCACATGCTTCCCGAATAACTTCGTGTGTATCTTCTAATGTAACGATCAAGTGTTCTTCATCACCATTAGCACTACAACGAACATAGGCTAGTCCACCGTCAAGCATATATGTCTTGCCATTAGTATCAGTGTGCGTGACATAATCATGTCGGTGACGGCTTTGTAATATTGTGCCGTCTGGTGTGCGAAGGGCATTGCGTATCAATAAATATTTATCAGTCATTACTGCCATCCTTAATTATAATCCATAGAACTAACATCGGAGAAAATAAACAAACCAATCCGAATAATTCATAACTAGTCATTATCGTTTACCACTAGTACTGTTCTTAACTACTTTAAATTCAATATCATCTTCAAATGCCATACTGAAGGTATCTGAATCATGGGATTCAATGAAGGTATAAAACTTAAACCATAGAAATGAAATATCTAAGCAATGCTCAACTAATGATACTGAAATAGAAGGGAGCAAATACACAGTCTTTTCATAAGTCCACTGATTGCTGAATCGATATACTCTTTTACTTGTAAACATCGTAACCTCATTATGTGGTACGCCTGGCTGGATTCGAACCAGCGACCTACTGCTTAGAAGGCAGTTGTTCTATCCACTGAACTACAAGCGTGTAATACACTTTACGTCCTTGTTGATTGTGTGTGGCGCGGCTGAAGAGATTCGAACTCCTGACTTCCTGGTTCGTAGCCAGGTACTCTATCCAGCTGAGTTACAGCCGCGGGCCTTGTTAGTCTTTATATAAGACTTGGGTAACATTTTTAATAACAAAACTACGCCAGCCTTCTGCGTTGATATCGTAGACTGGTAAACTGTTATTAGGATTTTTAATTGTTCTTGCTGGCTTCTCTTCTTCACCTTCAGTGACGACCTTCGCAGGAAGTAACTCAGGGTTTAGAGTACAAGTCATTACTCGTACATCACCATTAAGTTTAGTGAACGTTACCTCAGCAGTCTTAGACTGTAGTTCATTTTTAAGAACTGTTCTGAATGTAGTCCAATCTTCGTCGGTCCAATCTTCTACTGGTTGATTAACCAATTCTGTATCTCCTTGTCCGCCACCTCGGGTTGAGTCATTCGTTAGAACACCTGTTACAAACGAAACTTGCGTCTTTACATCGAAATTATTAATTTTATTTTCCATTTTTGCGTACATATTTATCCTGTTAAAAAGAATGAAAGCAAACAACAGTACAAATCTTCAGACTTGCCTAGCCCTTCAGCGGACGCCAGCGTCTGCTCTCAAAAGTGTAAGACATGCCCCTTAGCAATATATAGCAATTTACGTTGCGATGTCTTATGTTTAGTATTATACTACCTTGTGGGAGTTAAATAAAGCATTCTGGGTAGATTAATCTACCTAACTGATTGACTACTTACTAGTCCACATAACAGCATGTTCTTTGAATTTTTCTGCTGATCGCAGTATAAGATCACTTATATGGGCGCCCACTTTGGCTGATCTTACACAATTTACAATTACTGCAATCCTTACTGTGCCAGGATTAACAGTATTTACTGCATGAACTGCTCGGGTATTGTTTATAAAAAATGTTTGATTATTAGAAAGTAAAGATGCACTGATTATTTTATCCTGTAGAGGTGTATTTGTAAAAGACTGGTCAAGACTAAAGACAGGCCTTATCATATATGGCTCAACTGTTGGTTTCATTAGTAAGAAGTTTTCAGTCTCTTCATTTTCAATATACATACGCAAGCCGTAATTGTCAGGATCACTATGGTAAAATCCGGTGCCAGCGAATTCAGTTTTAACTGGCAGTAACACAATTGATGTTACATCATCGTTTTCTAATCCATACGCGGACGAAAAGAATTTTGCAAGAACTGGAAAAGTTATATCAAAATCATATTGCCAAGTACTGTTAGTTTTAGCATAAATGATATTCCAAGGATATCCTGTTTTAAGAATTTGGCTGGCATCTTGTCTACCTTCAATAACAATTTGAGAAGAAGAATTTTCTTTAACCCATCCTAATAACTTTAGTATATCAGTTTTTGGCACTAATGGCGTGTCAAGTGGTGTGTATAAGATATTCAGTGCATTCGAAATCATGCTATTATTTATTAAAAGCTATCTGCTTCGCTACCTTGTGGGAGTTAAATAAAGCATTCTGGGTAGATTGTTCTTGGCTTCCGTTTCCGTTCACCATACCTATCTTTCCACCTTGTGCTACTATTCTTTCTACCATATCTTCAAACTCAATTGGTTTCAAGTCTGTGTGTTCAGCAGATACGCACAAGAATCTAGGGTCAACTTGATGACCACCATACCTCATCACTTTACCAGCATGTAGATGACCATGTACATTACACCCAAATCTACCTAATTGATCAACATGAATTGGTATGTGAGTGAACACTAACCCGTTCATTACATGACAACCTCTAACATCTTTGAACACATCTACGTACTTGTGCAATTTCAAGTTGTCGTGGTTACCCTTGATCAATATCTTAATGCCATTCATTTGCTTGACTCTATCAAGTCCTCTAGCATTGAAGGCAATGTCACCTAACATGTAGACTTTATCAGTAGGCTTCACAATCTCGTTGTGGGCTTGAACCATAGCATCTTCCATTTCTTCTACAGTATCAAAATCACGGCATTTAGTGCCGTCAGGATTAGTGAAGTTCACAATCTTGTTGTGACCGAAGTGTAAATCTGCTATGAAAAACTGAGACATATTAGTTCCTTAATGCGTTAATAGAGTCTATTATAGCACCCTTAGGGCATAGTGTCAAGTCTTTTAAAAAATTATTTACATCATGTATTCCTTATAAATATGTGTATGAATATATTAATACCCGCCGCAGGTCTCGGTACAAGATTCAAAGATCATTATGACTGCCCAAAAAACATGATTGACGTTAAAGGCGAACCTATGTTGGTCGCATCAGCAAGAAGTTTAAAGTTGTCTACGCCTGAAAACACGTTTATCTTCGTTATACCAGAAAATGAGTATACAGTTGAATTAAAAGAAAGACTTGAAGTAGAGTTTCCTGGTTGTAGAGTACTGAATATGGCAGGAGAATCTCAAGGGGCGGCTGAAACAGCAGTATCAGCACAAGGGTTTTTCTCTGAAGATGAAGAATTATTGATTGCTAATTGTGATCAGATCATGGCTTGGAGTGATGAAGCACGTGACAGAGTATTCACTAAATTAAGAGAGTTTGACGCAGGTATTGTCACTATTAAAAGTGATGATCCTAAACACAGTTATCTCAACCTAGAAACGGGCGAGATTGTAGAGAAAGAAGTTGTAAGTGATCAAGCATTAGTTGGTTTGCATTATTGGAAACAATCTAAAGACTTTATCAACTCTACTAGATTGATGATGCAGTCTGGAAAAAGATCAAAAGGCGAATATTATATCGGACCTACATACAATTGGTTCGGTGGCTCTGCAGGGTATTATGAGATAGAGGAGAACGAAATTCATTTCATAGGCACACCAGAAGACTTACAAGCATACCTTGAAAAGTGATTGTAGGCAAACTCAGCGATACGCATCGAGGTTGGGTTGTTGGAGATTTCGAACCCAGTCTTCTTAAAACCAAAGACTTTGAAGTAGGTATACTCACACATCTAAAAGGCGAACAGTGGCCTGCTCACTATCACAAGAAAGGCACAGAGTATAACATTCTAATCAAAGGCTCGATGAACGTGTGTGACACAGAATTAACAGCAGGTGATACGTTTATCATCGAACCCAACGAAATAGCAGACCCTACTTTCTATGAAGATTGTACGATTGTCTGTATTAAAACCCCAAGCGACACACAGGATAAATATATTGTATGACTGCAAAATTTTTATTTGATGTTGACGGCGTACTCTGCGACCGAGGTCAACCTATCAATGATCAGTTTAGATGGTGGTTAGAAGATTTTCTATTAGACAAAGAATATTATCTAGTGACCGGATCTCCTAGAAATAAAACAATAGGACAAATAGGCGAACGTTTAACCATAGGATCTAAGATTGGGTTCCATTGTTTAGGTAATTCTATCTGGACTGAGAATGGATTTGAGGTTGTTATCAACAAGTTCACGTTTTCAAAAAATGAGTTAGCATATTTAAAAGGATTCTACGAACGTAGTATCTACAATGCAAAACAACCTTGGGAAGATGTACTAGAAGATAGACCAGGAAGTGTAAACTTTTCATTTGTTAAACGTGGAGCAGATTTAGAACACAGACAATCTTTTATAGAATATGATAATCTTTATAAAGAAAGAGAAAATTTTGTTAGACAATTAAACGATACACATCCTAGATTTGATTGCTATCTAGGCGGGGATTGTAGTATTGATATTGTATTGCGAGGTGCTAACAAAGGACAAATCTTTAGCTGGGATTTTAACCCACTAGAACAACATTATTTTTTCGGAGATAGATGTGAGCAATATGGAATTGACAAACCTTTACATGACTGTATATTAGCTAGTGTACCTCCTAGAGAATCCGATGAACCTCCGTCTGACGGTTATAGTCACTCGTTTGTTATCAAAGAAGGCTACAAAGAAACTTGGGAGATACTAAAATCGCTAAAGACGGAATAACATACATTGCACATAGAGGCAACTTAGAAGGACCGAATGAGATGGAGAACCATCCAGATCATATTGCAAAAGCACTTGATCTAGGGTTTGATGTAGAAGTTGATGTTAGAATAGTTGATGGTAAAATGTTCTTGGGACATGACGAACCTAAATATGAAGTAAGTCAAAAGATACTACTGAGTAGTAAGATTTGGTTTCACTGTAAAAACATAGAAGCATTAAAATACATGACAGAAAACTTTGGTTCTAATAGACTAAATTATTTCTGGCATGATATTGATGATTACACATTGACGAACAAAGAGTATATTTGGACTAGCCCAGGATTTGATCTAACTGATCGAAGTATTATGGTAATGCCAGAACTAGCATACGAAGATTGGTTAGCACATACAACTAAAGTAAACTGCTTTGCTATATGCAGTGACTATGTGCAATACATAAAAGAAGAAAGAGAATGAAATTAATAGGAGCAGGAGACAGTTGGTGTTGGGGTGCTGAGTTAGTAGACCCAATAGAAGAGCCAACGCCTATAATGAATTTGCCAGGCGGTGGATTTGAAAGACAGGCTAAACCCGTTAACATTGACTTTCGTCTTAAAAACCGTTATATTAATAGACTAGCAGATAAACTTAATGCTGATGAACTAATAGACTTGAGTAGCCCATCGTTATCAAACGATGCAATAGTGCGTAAACTAATGGAGTGGCTATCAGTAGAAGGATATCTTACAGGTAGAGACACTAGTGACTTGTTTGTATCTATAGGTTGGACAAGCCCTGAACGCAGAGAGTTTTATTACAAAGAAAAATGTTCAGAAGACAATTGGATGCCTTTCGGTCCATGGAGTATGGATCAGGAACACGAGAGTAAAGACGTTGATCAGTTTATGCGATTATACTTTGATAACTTTTGGAATGAAGGAGAATTCTTACATAGATACATCAATCAAGTTTGGCAAATGTCAAAAATACTAAAGAACTATGGCATCAAATTTGTCATGCATCAAGCATTCTATCATCACCATGAGAAGATGATTTATGATTGGGACGATAAAGAATATGAAAAGAGTTTTAACAAAGTGACGCCAGGAGATAAATTACTGTGGGCAGATATCGAAGATGATACTTTCATCAGAGACACTACAGCCTGGCAACACATGTTAACTAAAGGCACTGCGGAAGAAGTGTTTGTTGTGTTTCATCCTAGTGCTGAAGGACACAAGCATTGGGCTGATTACTTGTATCAGCATTGCACAGAGAAGAAGTTAACATGAAGAATCCAAAAGTAGGTGATAAAATAGAACATACATGTGCCCTTAACGGAAAGTTTGAAGGCAAAGTTATACAAGTATTAGCAATGCAGTTTGTCTACAAAACAAAAGACGGTACCACACGTTTTTGTTTGTTCAAAGAGTCTTGGGGTTACAAAAACAAATGAAGTTAGATCATATAGCAGTTGTACTACGTGGACATGTGAGAACATGGCATTACATCTATCCAATGGTTTTTGATTTCTATGATAGCCTTGCGAACAATGTTGATTACTACTTTATAACCTGGGACACAAGTAATACTGATGGTATCGTAGAGACTTTTAAAGATCAGAACCTAGTACATTTTCAAATTGTTTCACGCAATATAGTTGATGGTGAATACTATGATAGTTTCACTGGGCCTGGATTTATGGGAGCATTAATTCTTCCTCATCTTAGTGCTACAGAACAAAAGTTAGCCAATCATATGTATGATGCAATTTTTGATTCAAGACCAGATGTTTTGCCGCATAGGATGACAATAATACATGGTGATGATGCAGGTAAGTATATACCACTTATTCCCCCTGAAGAAAACACAGTTGTTGTCGAACATTTAGAAGTGCATACAAACAACATTGCTTTAGGGCATCATCCGAGAGGCGGGCTACCTGATATTGCTATTGGAGATTGGTTCCTGATGTTTCACAGTGATACTTATAGATTAGTGTTAGATAGATATCTACACAAAAACAGTCAACAAGCATGTGATAAACCAGGAAGTCAAATAGAATACAGACAACTTATTGAAGAAAAACAAATAAATCTTTGTACAAGTGACTGGTTCCATGCTAACATGATAAGACCTACATGTTTTGAGATTTCTTGGGATTTAAGAAATGACCTTTCTACTATTATCGATGAATCGCGGAACTGGCCGTTGATCTCTACAGAACACAAAAAAGAACTGTGTACTAAGTACGGAGTTTCATTGGCTGACTATATGGACACACCGTCTCTTACTTGTAAGATTTAAGTATTTCTTCCATCAACTTCGGTTGTTTATCTGCTACATCTGCTTCCCAAGGTAGTCTTAGATAGTCAGTATACATCATCTGTGTGACATCTACTTCGTAAGTCTGTTTTTCCCAAACATAAACTCCAGCATGAGTAATCATTAACTGACCTATGTGCATTTGATGCAAGTGTATCAACTCATGTACGAGAGGAATCATTATATCATTTATCTGTAAATCTTTATTAAGTCTTATCTTTGTTTGATTCTTATAATCAATTAATGTATCTCCGTAAGTATGTGGAGCCATAGCAGTAAATTCTATACTAACAGACTCTGGCAAACTTAATAGTTGCTCTACTTTATCGCAAATTATTTGTATTAATTTATGCTTTCCTGATTCTTCAACGAATTTAAAATTTATATCCATACTGTATTTACTCACTAAATACTGTATATGGCTACGTTGACAGATTTTATAACAAATTGGGGAGAAGTCGTAGAACTTGATTTCCCAAAGATGGACTTGAACCATGTCAGACATGTTTGTGACAAGCATCCAGGCTGGAAAGAATATCAAGGTCATAAAAAGCCGAACAATCGTCATGGACTAAGTGTTACAAGTTTAGACGGAAAGTTTGACGGACCTGACTTGAACAGTTTGAGAGAATGGGCAAGAATACACGGCGAGTCTTACAATGAAGGAGACTTTACAACTAGAACGAATGTCTGTGCATTGATACCAGAACTAGATGAGTTCTTAAACTTCTGGGAACCTAACTTAGGGAGAACACATTTCTTAAGATTAGATCAAGGTGGACATTTTCCACCTCATAGAGACAACGGAGCGATAGTAGCAGTGCCGACATTTAGAATTCTTGTGCCTATATACAACTTCGGTCCTAACGACATGAAGTGGATACACGAAGATCGTGTGTTGAACTTAGAATTAGGTGCAACTTACTTTATCAATACAAGTAGATTGCATAGTTTATTCAGTTTTGTTGATAACTGTCTAATGTTAGTATTGAATATCAACCAAGATGAGCATATTTTAAATAAAATGGTGAAGAAAATTGTCGGAATATAAAGCATTCTATAATGATTGGTTAGACATTAGTGGTATGAAAGATGCTACTGGGGAAGACCATACAGTAAATTTAACTACAGATTTTTTTAGTAAATTAACTCCGTTTAGTGATTCGAAAGCAAAACAATGGAGAGTTGAGGCCGCTAAACGATGTGCAGAAACATTAGGCGAGTACCCAGCATTATGCTTTAGTGGTGGCGTTGATAGCCAGGCTATGTTACAATGTTGGTCAGAGGCAGACTTATCAGCACATGTGATTATATTTAATTTCAAAGACGGCTTAAACAAACAAGATTGTGAACATGCTAAAGCATATTGTCATACATGGGATATACCGTACAGAGAAATAGAATTTGATATTGTACAGTTTTTGACAAGAGATAACACAGACATGACTGTCAAGTACGGCAACATTAGCCCTCATTTTAACACACATTATCGATTTGTTGAAATATTAACGCACATGGGTTACACTGGCGTGTGCTTTGGTGGACAAGCACCAGATCGAAACTGCGGAGAGTACGGAGTTAACTTATCTAAGGTTCCTTATTATTGGGCTACTTGTACAGAGACATTTGATATTCCGGTTCAAGGTAGTTTTTTAAGTTTTAGTCCTGAGTTAGCATGGTCAATTTCTTTATCTACTCCTGACATTAAAAATTTAGATTACAAGAACAACAGTTCTACTTTGCACGAGTATGGTGCATTAAAGGCAGCCGAAGCAGAAAAGTATGAAGCGAAGTTAATTGGTTATAGACGAATGGGATTTGATCTCATGCCACAACCACAAAAGTATACAGGGTTTGAACTAGTTAAAGACTATTTTGAAGAGCAAACGGGAGATGGCTGGGCATTTGAGAAGCAGTTTAGACACCCGTTACGTAGTATGGATATGGGAATATACAACAAAGATGCACATGTATATAAAGCTAAAATATCTGACGAACAACAAAAAGCGTTAGATGTTATCTACCTCAAGCACTTTCCCTCTAGCGATAGCGCCTCGCCCGGGGTTTGAATATAACTTGCCACCTAAAAAGTTAATAGATTTTTCTTGGTTAGTTGTCACCCACAAACACTTCGCCCAATGAATATTCCACTGCGTTGCCACTATACCTTCTAGTCTAGGGTCTTTATATGGGTTTAAATGCGTTACTAGTATTTTATAATGTTTTGCATTAACCTCCCAATTTCTTATATTAGTTTCTTCTATTTCAAATCTTTCATTAATCCACTCAGGCGTTGCCCACTGTGGATACTCACTGTATAATTTAAAAGGCAATTCTTTGTTTATCTCTGTAAGTTCTTCCGGCTTATCTCTACCTAAAACACCTGTACATATGTTAAGATAAAACCATAAATCTTTCCATTTTGGTGTTGGTCTTACTTTAGGAAAGCCAAATGACGGCCAGACTTGAATCGTCTGTCCTGTTTGTAACATGATTATTAGTCCTTCTTTAGATCGAGGATCTTTCCAATGCAAATTCTTTGGCCAGTCATCACTATTTTGTATTCTTACAGATATGTTATCTTCAAATTCATATGGTGTTTTTGGTACGTGCCCTAGATACATTTCATACCACCCGAAGTTGAGTACAAACTGTACGTTAGGATATTTTTTAGTTAACTCTGTAGCATACAACATAGTACGTTTAGAATTAAGTCCTATGTTGCCGTTGAAAATAACAAGATCGACATCAGGGAGATTTAAGTCAGAGAACTCAGTTGATTCATTAAAACCATACATAAGATCGTGTATTACATGAACTTTAAAAGACATATTGATATTTAGCGGGGATAAATACACTTATAATTAAACTACTTCTTTTTTACTATAAAATAAAATATAGTATATTAAAGATAAATACATCTATAGTAGCATACAACACATTGGAGCATACAAGCATGAGTATCAGAGTAACATTTGACAGTGATGAGTCAACCACCGGATTCGCCGCAAAGCACGGTTTACCAACACCTACAGGCAATAGTTTAAACGTCAGTTTTCATTTACTAGAGCAAGCCACTAAAGACGCAACTGTTTCAGTTGTTGCACAGACAGACGAAACTGAACATGAATTTTTAGTTAAAGGTACTCAATCTGCAATCGAGTTACATGCAACTGTTGTATCAGATATGGGTGGAGGCTGGTTCAAAGTTACATCAACTGCTGGTGCTGAGTTAGCTAAAGTAGTCGATGCTATCGATGTCAATAGTCAACCAATTGAATACTTAGAAGTAACTTCGATAACAACTCTTAACAGAACTAATTCTGAACTTGACCCTTTATCAGCAGAAGGTCAGTGGCCACGTATTCGTGTTGCAAGTAGATATAGACCACTTCTGTCTTCATACTCAATGCATGACACAACGGCTGTATCAAAGCCTGAATTATATATTATGGACTCTGGTATCGACTTTACTCATCCTGAATTTGATAGTGCTAGTCTAACTAAAGAAGATTTTTACACTCTCCCTGCATTCAACGGAGACTATTCAGATCGCCTAGGTCACGGAACTGCGGTGGCAGCCATGGCAGTAGGTAAAAACTTAGGTATTACAACTCATTGTACACTTCGAAATGTTAAGGTTGGTGGATTCGTTGACGGTGCTCCTTACAATGCTAACTTAATCGAATTATCTGAAGCAATCGATGCTATCCTTGCAGAAGTTACAGCAGATCCAAACAAAACAAGAATCGTTAACATGTCATTGTGCATTGCTCGTTCAAGTTTCCTAGATGACAGAGTTCTAGGATTAATCAATGCAGGCGTATCTGTCATATGTGCGGCAGGTAACAGTGGACAAGATGTTGAAAACGTCAGTCCTGCAGGCATAGATGAATGTATTACAGTTGGTTCTACTGACAAATATGATATCCCATCAGGTTTCAACAACATCTCGCCAGGAGATTCCGGGCTTACAGTTGCTTCTGGTCTAAGCCTAGATATCTTTGCTCCTGGAGAAAACGTTTTAGTTGCTCATCCGGCACAGTGTTTGACCCAAGATGGCACCTTAGTGGACGTTGGGTTATACGGTGAGACATCAGGTACATCTTTAGCATCACCAATAGTCGCTGGTATCGCAGTAATAGTTGGCGCAATGAACTCTGGTTCTGTACTATATAGTGAAATGAAAGATACGATACTTGGTACTAGTACTAAAAATGCATTATTGTTTGAAGATGACGTATTCTCTGAAAATCAAAACGCATTAGCATATGTTTTTACTGCTGATCCAAGCTCAACTTACAAAGAAGCAGGCATGATTTCATACCTAGGTGTGAATTGCGGTCAAGATCCTGAAGCAGAAGATATTGTTGCTGATTTAAACTCTAGTATTAATATTACAGCATTTACTACATTATATCCAGATGATGCTCCAGTATACAGTGTGCATTGGGATAACGCTGAAATTGAATCAAAATACAGCGAATATGTTAATATCATGCCTGATACAGGCATTATAACAATTAGCCCGGCTAGTGGAGTTACTTTACCAGAAGCGACTAGTTTAGAACAAGTACAATTTATAGCCAGAGTCACAACCTCAAGAATTGTGATGCAATCAACTTCAATATTCTATTTTAACAGTAACCCTGATTACGCAGATACAGAATCCTCTGACGTGACACTTGCATTAACAGACTTAAACAGTATTAGTTACTTTGCCGCCTGGAGCACTAATATTAAATAAATTTATAATATGATCGATCTGCGTATTACTAAATATACATATGCAGATCGAACATATTACTAAAGACAAGCCCAATCCTCATTGGTCTATACAAAACTCATTAAATGCCTATATCTATACAGACGTGTATTCTGATCAGTTATATAATAAAATTGAACAAACTGTTCTTTCCCAGTTAGATAATCCCAACACAGATACATACAAAACACATGCAACTACCTTTTCTCATAATAACAAAAAATTTCATGTTAGCAAACATAAACAAAACGACAGAGAACAACTAGTTGTTTATGATTTAACATTCGAAAAAGATTATTGGCATCAAACTATAGATACGATACATGATTGGTCATGGCAATATCTACAAAACAACATTCATCCGTTATTCTATCGTCACTTAACTACATTTAAAAATCTGGAACCATTTGCTGACGAACCTGATTCATGGATTCCGTATCGTTGGCACTTTAACTATAATTTGTACACTAAATATTTGGCATTGCACACTGATATGGCTGATACATATTTTAACACACCTAATTCATGGGCCGCAAGAGGAAAGTCCGTAACATTTTATCTACATGATTACATAGAGGATGGTGGTGGAGAATTTTATACATTAGGAGGAGATTTTGTGTATCGTCCCAAGAAAAATCAAGCACTATGCATCAATGGCAATGGAATAACACACGGTGTTAATTCAACCATGACTGATGACGGCAAACCACGACTAGCATTTACAGTCAGATGGGCACACAAAGATGATTTGTATTTACCTGGTCATCCAGACAAAACATTATATAAATTAGGATTAACTGTATGATCATTTATAAAAAAATTACATGGGAAGAAATTCTTCCTATTTGGAAAGAACATCTACCGAATATGGCACTAGAACAAACAAGTGCAATGTGTTTATTATTGGGGCATCATAGCAATAAGCCAAGATATGATTTAAAAAATCTGGAATTTACTCCTACGTTCTGGGGTGCATTTGACAAAGATAAATTAATAGGTGTTAACTCTGGTCACATGACACTAGATAGATTATATAGATCACGTGGTCTATTTGTCTTTCCAGAATATCGTGGCTTTGCTATAGGTCAAAAGTTGTTAATGAGAACAGTAGCACAAGGCAAACATGAAAAAGCTATTGCTTGTTGGAGTTATCCGACAATGGGTGCTATGTCAACTTATCGATGGATGCAGTTTGGACAAAAAACTTCATTGTTTAACTTTGAGTGGGAACAAAGTGAACCTGATTCAAACGGTGAGGTAGCAGTGAATAGTAGAGCCTGTCATGTTATAGATGTTAACGCCATGATAGAATATCACTGTATATTTTATGACAAGCCTTCTATTTCTATATAAAAACTAGTCATAATTAATAACAGACTAATCACGCCTAAAAAACTACAGCCTAATAATAATGCTGATACAAGTATCCTCATTGGAGTTATTTCATACTCTTCTGATGTACCTACACCTATAAGTAATTTTCCTATATGTTTAAAAGAGACCATTGTATAAGTGCGAATGATGCCAGCATTATTCCAAATACTGTAATTTGTATTATTGCTGGTATAACTACAAACATCTGCATTGGGTCAAACTTGCCTTCCATAAAATAGTCAGTGGACATCCACTCATCTACTTCTTCAGGCGTTGCGTCTTTGTTTTTCTGAAATGGTATTTCTAACTGAGTTGGGTATTGCTCTAGTTTGTTGGGTGCCATGGTGCTATCCAGTATTTAAAAA
>Ga0209090_10001399_pt1 | contig 15476 bp, 22 predicted proteins | sample ArcticOcean_MG_C_9_FD_187432 | JGI IMG/M metagenome (GOLD analysis project Ga0209090, IMG submission 187432) | Marine microbial communities from western Arctic Ocean - ArcticOcean_MG_CB2_152 (SPAdes) (version 2) | ecosystem: Environmental > Aquatic > Marine > Oceanic | place: Arctic Ocean... | reverse complement strand
GCCGACTGCCAAGCTGGTCGCTGTTCCGCTGGTGATGCGGTCGCTGGTGATGCCGACTACCAAACGCAAGGCGCAGGTATTGGTAAGCGACATTGACGACGACGAGAGCGACGACGAGAGCGACGACGAGAGCGACGACGAGAGCGACGACGAGAGCGACGACGAGAGTGCGATTAAGGTTTCGGAGATGGCAAACGGATGAGCTGGGTGGACATGTGCGATACTGACGAGGAGGAGGACTTCTAATGAGGGTTTGCGGATGGGGTTTGCGGATGGGGTTTGCGGATGGGTTTGCGGATGGGGATTGCGGATATAATGTAGAATTTTTTATTGTTATTTATTGTTATTAATTGTTATTAATTGTTATTTATTGTTATTAATTGTTATTAATTGTTATTCATCATCGCTATCAATAATATTACTATTTTCTAAATGGATCTGGAGGTGGTCGAGGTGATTGCGGATGTAATCGCACGCCTCTTCGGGTGTATCCAATACTGTCGTATATAAAACTTCGCTGTTAGGCATCGGAACCGAAACTGTTATTTTAGTTTTATCTATACTAACACGAAACTCTTCGAATGCGTTTGACGTGGATCTATAGACGATGGTGTTGTCGCTATTATTTGCCATATCCCATCCTTCGCCAAAAATGGTTTGTAGATTACTACTAATAAAGGTTGCGGAATTCGCCGACATGTCTGTTACGATGTATGTTTTAATACCTTTAAATATTTTGACTATGCTATTTTGTATTGAATATAGTATTAAATATAATTGCTGGAATATATATATTTCAATATATATGGGTAAACTAGAATCAGAACTTAAACCAGAAATTGATATTCTTACGAAATATTTTGATACGCAGACGAGCGATGGGAAGACAACGTCGCACTATTACGAGACCTCAGCTAATAATTTTATCAAAAACTCTATAAAAAAAATACGCTGCTCTACTGCGCTATACAATTCCATATGGACTGATGGTCTCTGTGTGGCGCACGTCATTGAGATGAACGAGATGTATTCGTCGCGACTGTGCGGTGTGGAGGGCGATGCGGGGTCTGACGCGGTTTTCCAGACCAACCACATTGACGGACCGTTCGGTTTTGTTCCGTACTTTACGCTCATACGATGTATCGTAACCATATACAACGAGACCGCGATTAAGACGAACCTAAACGGAGTTGTCGAGGTGTGCGGTGCGGGCGATTTCTTAGCGCACGACTATAATCGCGACCTACATTACATATTTGGGAAGCAGGGTGCCGACGAGAAAAGATACGTCTTGAAAATACACTACGTTCTCTATCCCGTGTGGATGCCGATGTTTTGCGTGGATGTCTATAAGTATTGTAATGTTGGATGGAATTCGATGGCGAGGAGTCTATTTAGGTTCGCACTTAACCCGAAGACGCCGGTGGAGGTATTCATTAATTGGGGGATTAATACGGCGACGTTTCTCGCTGCGTGGATTGCGTGGATTTTATTCGCCATATCGTCCGTCTCCTTTCTCGAGCTCGGTCAGTCGTGCGCTAATTACATTGAACATATTGAACAACGATACGGATGATATTAAATCATCCTTCGTTTTTTTGAAGCTAATTTCATTTCTTCGGTTTCCGTCGTCGTATTTGATTAAGTAATAATGTTATTTAATCAAATCGTTTTTAGTCGCTCTATATTGGGTTCGAACCAATGGCCTTCCGATTAACAGTCGGACGCTCTACCAACTGAGCTAATAGAGCAACAACCAAAAAAAACCGTTTCGTATATTTATACCTACTATTCCTGTTATGTATGATACATCGGAATTAGTCAAACCTATTTTAATATACAATCGGTTTATTTTTATCTGGATGTGTGGTTGGTGTGTGCTGTATGATACCTTTATACCGGGTTTATGTGTGCAATACGATAGCTAATCGTTGCAATATTGCACCATTTTATATTTTTATATTTTCACATTATCTTTGATAACATGGCGTCATATTATATCAGTAAGAGATACCAAAATTGAATTTTGCAGGTATCTTTAATGTTCGGAAACACTAATTGCTCGTATTATCTCATTATACTGATTTGCTACTGCTGCGTCTTCGTCATTGCGTGCGCAGTCGTGTAGCGGTGTGTAAACTCGCCGAGCGTTATATTACAAGCTATACACAATATGACTATACCTTCTCGTCGCCGTTCGCCTCGTAGTCGCCTCGTAGTCGCCTCGTAGTCGCCTCGTCTTATCACCTGCTTGCGGACAACATTAAATATCAATCATTGAATAATTTATATTTGGATTTGCTGTTAGTTGTCCTCGTCCTCCTCCACATACTAATAATATGTATATACTTTAAATAGTTTATAGTTTTATTATAATATTAGTATAATGGGTCTCACTCTCAGCGGTGTGCGCCGGATATTCCAGAAAAGGGGGGAGGGGCGTGTCTACGAGAAGATAGCGACGGACGATGTGGCTGAGACCGACGTCGTCGTCGTGACGGTCTCGGAGGATGAGGTGTGGGTGGATGATGTGGGGCGCTCCTCGCTACAGTCGCCCGTCCCGAGCAAGGGATTGAAGCGGTGCGCGAAGAGCGCGGAGAGCGCGTAGCCGGAGACGGCGCCTATGGCGGTGCCGGCGAGGAGTTGAGTGGCGGAGTGCATTCGGAAGGAGTAGCGCTGGTATATGGTCAGGAGCGTTTGGAGGGTGGCGAGGACGGTTACCGCATCATTTCGGAACGTGAGGGCTATAAAAACGAGATTATTGGTGGCGATTTGTGCGTGTCCCGACGGCATTCCGTATCCGCGGCTGTTCGCCACGTCCTGCTGATTTATTTTAATCATCTTTTTAGGACGAGACTGCTTTATCAGGCGTTTAAGGAGGCCGTTAAGCCAATAGTTAATTAGATTCCAGAAGATTACGAGGAGAATTTTGTTTCCCAACGTGCTTATAAAGAACAGCGAGGTAGCGGTAGCGGTAGCGGTATATATTATCAATAAGATAGCGGTAACCATTAATATATATGGTCCGTGATATCCAACGCGAAAAATTGTGTTCGCTATTTTAGTGACATTCATTTGGTATATATTTTAATTAATATTAAAATTTAATATTTTAATATGGATATTAATATTAAAAAATGGATAATTTTAATATATTAATCTTATATATATGAATAATATTAATGGACTCCCTGACGTTCTATTTTCACCGCTTAGCAAGGACTACTGTCTTTACTTTTACCTTATGACCATTTTTTCCTTTATTATTTTGATAATCACCGTCATTATGGTAATATCTAGATATATCATGACCAAGGGTAAGAGCGGTTTGTGGGATGCATTTAGTGTGGTTCCTATTCTACTTAGTTATTTCCACAGCAGACTGTTATACTCTATATGTATTAACTAGACAAGGAATTACGACAATGTTCTATTATAATTATAATAGAACATTCATTATTGGTAAGGGTGCTATGCTATGCTATGCTATGCTATGCTGTGCTATGCTATGCTATGCTATGCTATGCTATGCTGTGCTATGCTATGCTATGCTATGCTGTGCTATGCTATGCTATGCTGTGCTATGCTATTCTACGGTGACGACCTTGGCCAAGTTTCTTGGGTTGTCGGGGTTGATGTTTTTGTTGACCGAGAGATAATATGATAACAGTTGGAGTGGGATTAGGGTGAGGAGGGCGCCGTAGTGCTTGTTTTTAGGAACGATTATTCGATTGCTTTCTGTGGTGGGCGTGGTGGGAGTGATGAGTATCACGGGGGAGTGGCGGGCCTTGATCTCCTCGTGACAGCTCGTAATTTTGGGGTCGTGCTCGCCACCCTCGCCCTCGCTATTGATGATGATGACGGGGAAGTCGGCGTCGAGGAGGGCGAAGGGGCCGTGCTTGAGGGAGCTGGCGGAGTAGCTCTCGGTGTGGACGTAGCTGATCTCTTTGATTTTGAGGGCGCTCTCGTCGGCGACGTACTTGTCGCACCCCTTTCCGAGTATGAACATGCTTCGCGCGTCCTTTAGTGTGGTTTTGGCTATGAGCTCCACTTGGTCGGTGGTGTGTGCCAGCGTCTTGGTGTAGTCGTTAGAGAGGTTGCGGAGGCTTTTGATTACGCTGGCGCGGAGGGTCTTGCTTGTGCCTTGCTTTTGCGCGAACCATATGGCGACGAGCGAGAGGCACACCACTTGCGAGGTGAACGACTTGGTGGACGCTACGCCCACTTCTACGCCCGAGTTACAATAGACGCCACAATCCACCTCGCGTGCGATGAGCGAGTCTACCACATTAACGATGCCGATGGTTATTGGCGACGTGGGGCGCAGGATGGCGAGGCAGCGGTGGAGGTCCTTCGTCTCACCCGATTGCGAGACGAGGATTACGGCCACTTGGTCGGTGGTTTTGGGGAGGTCGGATGGTCGGAGCTCGGCGGCGTCGATTGCTTGTACGGTGACGAAATTACACAGCTGCTTGGCGTATTCGGCGCCGTAGAGGGCGGCGTTGTAGGACGAACCACACCCCAGGATGATGAGATGCTTGGCGGTTTGGAGCTCCTCGCTCAGCGGTTCGAGTCCACCCAGTTTGACATCGGAATCGCTCAGGATGCGTCCGCCCATGTTGATGTTGTTCATTATTGTGCTCGGTTGTTCGTGAATCTCCTTGAGGGTCCAGTGGGGGAATGGCGCGGGCGTGCGGTTTGGTGGCGGTGTCGCGGTGACCTGATTTACGGGGTAGGTCACGGTGGTACTCACGATTATTTTATCGTTGTCTCTATAGAGCGTACAAATGTCGTCGGTTTCGAGCGTTATATACGTGTTCACGCTGCCGTCGAAGCCGCTCTGCTCGGAGGTCACGATGGCGAAGGCGTCGGTCGTGCCGACTAGGAGGGGCGAGCCGTTTCGCACGCAGTAGAGGTGGTCGGGGTCCTCGGTGTTGACAATGACGAGTCCGTAGGTGCCGCGGAGCTCGGCGATGGTTCGGCGGATGCTCTCCAGCGTGTCCTTTGCTTCTTCGTAGTGGTGGGACAGCAGGTGGGCGATGACCTCGGTGTCGGTCTCTGACAAGTAGGTGTGAGGCGGGAGCTTCGCTTTCAGCGCCGCGCAGTTCTCTATGATGCCATTGTGGACGATCATAAAGCGACGGTCGTAGGAGAGGTGCGGGTGGGCGTTCTCGTTCGTCTTGGCGCCGTGCGTCGCCCAGCGATTGTGTCCGATGCCCGAGGTTAAGGTCCACGACGGTTCGATGCGGTCTCGTAGCCCGGCGGAGAGGAGCGATAAGGAGTTGGAGGTGGTGGTGGAGGCGTGTTTTTCTACGATGGTTTCGGACGCGTTGATGAGCCCCACGCCGCACGAGTCGTAGCCGCGGTTCTGGAGCCGGCGGAGACCATTCTCTATGTGGCCGATAATTTGTTCGCTCGAAGTGTTCTTCGTAAGAACCCCGATTATTCCACACATTTATAATATAAAATAGTGTAATAGTTAAATAGAATTAGGATTTAATTAATATAAAAATAGGCGGCGGTTATACTATAATGACTGAATGACCGAGTGGTTAAGGTGGTTGCCTGCTAAGCAATTGTGTTTTACACGCGTGAGTTCGAATCTCACTTCAGTCGTCGTTCGACTACCTCTTCAAGAGGTCCACGAAATATACCTGATAAACGGTCTTGTTTATTGAAGATAAAAATAGGATATATAATGCGAATATTAGAATGCTTATCGCGATGTCCTTTTGGGAGACGAGGGGTCTCTTGTCGATTACGAAGTGTTTGTAGGTGTTGAGAGTGGCGATGGCTAACTCAAATAAGACTATAGAAACTTTATATAAAAATGGTATTTTATTTCTAACGTAGAAAAGGTTGAATGGAATTGCGAAGGAAACCGCAATTATGGAGAGATACAATGGTGAAAACGATGAAATATTACCGATGTAGAGAGCGGTTGAGAACCATATCCATATACAAAATACCTTTAGAAAGGGGTGCTTAGAATACATATATAATATAAATATAAAACTCTGAGTGGTATTGTGATGATGGAGTAAATATATGTGTGTTAGTGAGACTGTCGCTTCTACCGACCAACGGATATATTGTGATATTGCCAAACAGAAAACCTATTATCAACTATATAATCATAATAGGTTTTCTTATATAACTGGAAATGAGTAACAAAATGATAAATGAGTTATATTTTAAATAAAAAATAGCGCGCGTCTATTTTTCTCATTTTCTGATTTTCTCATTTTTCTGATTTTCTGATTTTTCATATTAGGTTTTACTTTTTATTTTGCCATTTCGTAGAAGTCGGTTTTCGCATCGTTGTAACCAGCGCCACCTGGTGTAAATCGCTTATTAATCCATGCGCGAGTGGGCATGATGAGTTTTTGTTTGAGTTTATTTACGGCGAAGACCTCCTGGACCACACGACGCTGGACGATGGCGCAGAGTTGTGCGTGAACGAATGTATAGTATCCGCGAATGGAGCCGAATCCATCTTTTTCAGCAACATCAACCTCTTCAAGGATGATGGCTTCTGTCTTTTCGCGCCACTCTGGAACGCGACGGATTTCTTCGAAGGTCACATTGACATTCGTGTAACTTTTGAGCCTTTCGTTGTCTCCGTATGTGTTGCGTTCCTTGTTAAGATTTGCGGGAAACCAGCTCGTCTTCGCGGCAGCGATGACATCTTGTTTCGAAGGCGATTGCGTTTGGTAATCTGGTTCGTAAGCCATATTGATTGTTGTACATTCATATTAACGTGTAATTTAATTTCAATTTTATTCTCAATGTTGTTTAAATATTCTCGTGGTTGTTTGTTATACGTAACTACTATACAACCAGTAACTTCCTTCATTATATAGAGTATAAAATATAGTTATGGAGAGATTTTAAGATAAACTATGATATTTGAAATATATAGCAAACGACATAAAATAAATCATAATAAAAATGATAACAAGTCTCGAATCTCTCGGTGAGTTCATACCTTTTTCATCTGAATCCTTTATTGTTGTTATAAGAATAAATTGTTCGTATGTTATTAGCAAATGGAATGACACATGATATGTGAGCCATTTATCTATGCCTCTTTTGTATAGCAAATGAGATTTATAATACGAATATGTTATGAGCCCCCCTATTACTATTCGCACCGCTATGCTATTAATTTCCTTAACATATATCGCACCATTATAGCAAATTATAGCCATCGAGCATTTAGCGACGATTAGGTCACAATCTCTTCTTATTGAATAATTTGCGTGCCGCCAAAAATTAGCAGACACAATAGACGTAACGCTCAATACGGCTGTAATAAATGGCATATTGTTAACATATGCGTAAGACGCGGGACCTAAAAACATAAGAGATGTTCCTACTAAATATTTACTTTGATTCCAAGGGGCAATCAATCTTTCCTCCATTATGCGTATTTATAGCTTAAACTTTAGTTCTAAATAAGTTTTTAATTTGACTTCTAAAAAAGTAATCAAATTAAATGATGTTAAAGGTCCTACCGAGATTTGAACTCGGGATAGGAGAATCAGAATCTCCGGTGCTAACCGCTACACTATAAGACCATGGACGCTAGATGTTACAGGTCCTACCGAGATTCGAACTCGGGTTGGAGGATTCAAAGTCCTCAGTGATGACCCGCTACACTATAAGACCGTAAATGAGTGATATAACTATAAATGAGTGATATAACTATAAATGAGTGATATTTAAATAACCTGGTTTTTCCGCATACGAGATTCCGGCGTCGTCTTAATTTATACCATACTAATGTAAATAGCACCCCTGACGAGACTCGAACTCGCAACCTTCGGATTAGAAGTCCGACGCGCTATCCATTGCGCCACAGGGGTTAATCCTAAATTAACCACCACAAGGGGGGCTCGAACCCCCGACCACATACTTTCAATAAAAATAAAAGGCATGCGCTCTACCGACTGAGCTATTGCGGCTTTATAATGATCGAAGAGGGACTTGAACCCTCGACCACCAGCTCATAAGACTGGTGCTCTGACCAACTGAGCTACACGATCATCTGCACCGTGTGGGGTTCGAACCCACGCATCCGGAGATACCACATCTTAAGTGTGGCGCCTTAGACCACTCGGCCAACGGTGCTTCATATTTACTCCTTTTTGTATTTTAAAATTTAATGGTCATGGAGGGGCTTGAACCCTCGACATTCCGCTCATAAGACGGACGCTCTAACCAACTGAGCTACACGACCATTATTGCGCCGTGTGGGGTTCGAACCCACGCATCCGGAGATACCACATCTTAAGTGTGGCGCCTTAGACCACTCGGCCAACGGCGCACATATTCTCACTGACCGGAATCGAACCGGCGACCAATTGATATACTATTGGTATCACACATTTACAGTCAACTGCTCTTCCAACTGAGCTACAGTGAGCTACTCATACATATTAGTAAGGACTAATGCCTTTAAGCGTCTTTGAATATATTACTATATAATTAGTCCCAATATATACACTAAAATACTATATAATATACTACTCATTAATACTCGTTCTCGTCGTACCAATCGTCAATATCACTGTATAGCATCTGACACACTCCGTCTAGGTAAGAATACACTGTCGCTTTTATATTCGTTCGGTTGGCGTCCGTGTTTTCCTCTATCACCTTGTCTATCAACGAGGATAGCTCCTCCTCCACATCATCGTCGTAGTAATCTTTCACTGCCTCCGAGACCATTCGCTCCCCTAAGTTGTTGGAGATGCGCGCCCGTTGCTCTACTTCTGGGGCAAACTCGTCGCGACAATACGGGCACGTGTTGTTCACCCGCGAGTGGCGCGCAAAACACGATGGACACAATACATGTCCACATTTTAGTGTTACACGCCCTTGCATAGATTCCATACATATCGTACACTCATTCGGTTGTTTTTTCTTGGGACGCCACTTTTGCTTCCGCCCACCTGTTCGTGGTGAAGCGGTGCCGATACTGAACGTCCCTGACAACGCACTAAACAGATTGTGTTTGATGTTGTGAGGCTTTACGCGACCCTTCTTACCACTCACAAACAATACAATATATCTTTTCTCCTTTTTATCATATTCCAATATTGTTACCGATTCACCATTTAACTCTGGATTTCTCTCCAGTCCAACTAATTCAACTTTAGATTCTGTCATTGTATTCATTGATTATACCTATATACTATATATCGATTCACGTTCAATTTTATAAAAAAATGGGTTATTACCCTGCCTCTATTTTATTACTTATCAATATAACGGATTATACTCATTCACTCATCGTAATTGATCATATCGACATTAATGCTTTATTGAGCTTTAGTTTGGCTACGTCGTTGTTATATTGTTGCGCGTCTTTGAAGAGCTTCGTCATGCCATTTACATTGTTCTCTTTCAACAGAGTAACCGCGATTATCTCCTTATGCTTTTTGCCTTTTGAATTCGCTACAATATGACTGTTCCATCTGCCATTTTTGACATCGTTGAATATATCCATCGTGGAGTTTACACTACGCGTATATTGCTTCGTCGTGCGGTGCCTTGGATTAATCAACTGCCCTTGTAATAGTTCATACCGTCCCGAACCCCTGCCCCGCGTCCTCCTTAATCTAATCCGCGCCGCCAGCATGCCTGCCGAATCCGGTGACCTCGCTGGAGCGTCCGTGTCGTAATCCATCGTCATCTCCATCTTCAGGATGAGGGTATCCTCCTCTATCCCACGACGTGTGCGTTCGAGCCATCGCCCACCCCAGTTTGGCATCTTGTAGTTTTTGGCGAACCAACGCTGGTAACCGCGTTGATATTCTGCGATAGCTTTCTTGTTGACATCGCTCACTGCATATGATAGAATCTTCCACGCAATTTGCGACGGAAGCCAGTCATTTACCAGCTCATAAACCGATACATTTGACATCGATGACATTGTCGTTTTTGTTGAGTTTGATACTCGAGTTGCTTGTTGTGCTTACCATCTAACCCAACAAAGCCTTTCAATTTTAACTATCACATCGTGAGATGGCTCTATCACAACGAATTCGGAAATAACTGGATTCATGGGTTTACACTATACCACACACATACAATAGTTACCAGAAAAGGCAGGGTGTTAACCCATTTTTCTCTCTATAACTATACAATATACTCATTCATATACACACTCGTAGAGAGATTACCATATAAACTACCATATTGAGAAACGGGAAATGAGTGGGGAAACCAGATATCGGTTACTATCCGTTAGATATACACACTCTCATTAGAAAAACCCCCATAGTGGGAGTTTTTCTAATAATTTTTATTTTTTACATATTACACTACAAACTCTATTCCTTGTCTGGCTCCTCATCCCTTATATAGTAAGGTCATAACGCCTGCGTTTGACATAGTCATTCAATATGTCGTGTGCGTCGGTAATCCTAATGAACGCTGACGCACTACCTCCCTTATCGGGGTGGGTCTTGAGAACTAGTTTGCGGAACGCCCTCTTTATCTCGTCATCAGACGCACCCTTGCTAACACCCAGAACTGCGTAGTGTGTCTCTGTTGGAGCACATGGCTTCGCGGGCGCTGAGGGTGTCTTGTAGTGCGGGCGCGGTGGCGGAGGTGCCTCCTCTTGGGCAGGTGGTGGCGGAGGTGCCTCCTCTTGGGTGGGCGGGGGCGGCTCATTCCACCACCCTCGCAGTTCCTCCTCCACGAAATTGCCGACGCTCTGAAACACCGAGAACCGCGACTTTTCGCCGTGTTTGAGCCAGAGGTACTCCACCTTCACCTTCCAGCCGGTCGCCGTATACTTCGTCGCAAACACATAGCCGAGACGGCCCGCGTCCTTCTTCGCATTGGACACCTTGCGCACACGGTCACCCTTGAGCGGGATGTAGGACATTGCTTCACGTGGTTTGCTTGCTTGTTGCTTGCTTGTTTGTTTGTGTGCCTTCCCATACAACCGACCAAACCATTTCAATTTTTTTACTCACCAAAATGACGTCAGTATCTTGTCCCGACGTATCTTGTCCCGACGTATCTTGTCCCGACGTATCTTGTCCCGACGTATCTTGTCCCGACGTATCTTGTCCCGACGTATCTTGTCCCGCTTTCGTCACTATGACGTCACTATGCGATGTGGCATAAAAAATTGAAATGGTTTGGTCGGTTGTATGGGAAGGCACACAAACAAGCAAGCAAGCAACAAGCAAGCAAGCATACAACGACAAGCATGACGCACGCCAATTCCGTCGCATCCAGAGTCACAATCACGGTCACACGCGGTGGCGGCGCACACAAGCGATGGCATGAGGAACCGTCTAAAATTCCAACGGTTATGAATCAGCTTTTCGCAGAGCAAAATATATCGTCAAAACACCAACTCGATCATTGGTGTGGTGACGAAAAACGCGCCAAACTGTATAATTACGTTAAATATATGGCACCTGAACATTGGAATAAACTAAAGGTTCCTGAATCCAGCGTCAGATTTAACTACGAAAGGGTACTAACTGGATTCAAGATTTCAATGCATTAGACTATACCACACACATACAATAGTTACCAGAAAAGGCAGGGTGTTAACCCATTTTTCTCTCTATAACTATACAATATACTCATTCATATACACACTCGTAGAGAGATTACCCTATAAACTACCATATTGAGGGCAAACGGGAAATGAGTGGGGAAACCAGATATAGGTTACTATCCGTTAGATATACACACTCTCATTAGAAAAACCCCTATTGGGAGTTTTTCTAATAATTTTTATTTTTTTTATGGATTTTCTTTTTTATATATTACACTACAAACTACTCTATTCCTTGTCTGACTCCTCATCATCAGCATCTTCCGTCTCATCATCCTCGACTGCTTCCACCTCGACTGCTTCCACCTCGTCGACTGCTTCCACCTCGACTGCTTCCACCTCGACTGCTTCCACCTCGACTGCTTCCACAGCAGCAGCCTTCTTCTTCGCAGCTGTCGCCTTCCGCTTCGCCGCCGTCGCCGCCTTCTTAGCCACTTTCTCCTCTTCTGTAAGCTCCATTTTAACCTTCTTTGTTTTTTTTACGTTATTTGTCTCTACAGGCTCCTCGACTGAAACCTGCTCCTCGACTGGCACTGGCTCCTCCTTCGTCTCCTCGACTGGCACTGGCTCCTCCTTCGTCTCCTCGACTGGCACCGATTCCTCATCATCGCTTGAACTCGTATCGGAACTCGCATCGCTCTCATCCGCGAGATTCGAGACCAGCTGCCCGATGAGGTCCTCGCACTCCTCACCAGTCGCCTTCTTCTTCTTGGACGCGCGCTTCTTCTTCGGCGCATCATCCTCCGTGTCTGAAGTGCTTGGAGATTTAGGCCGCCCAGCCTTGCGCGCCTTCACCTCGAACTGCTCCTCAGGAATAACCCAGCCAAACGTAGCCGCCTCTGTGACCGCAGCCTCCTTTGCGATCTCACGCTTGCTCATCACGTTACCGAAGTTCACTGGCTGCTTACCCACCGGGGTGCGCCAGTCCTCACCAGCAACAGCCCGGTCACGGATGTCTCCATGCGTCGGTTTGTCCGTATCGTTCGTCTCCGCTTGGCCAGCACACGTCGCGCAGTATGACCCGCCCTTCGGCGACATCGTGCACTGCGTGAACAGCTCGTGGTTCGGGCGGATGCCCTTGCACCAGTTGTCCATCACCACGCCGCAGAACGGAAGTGGCATTGACGGCGTCACCATCTTCTTCGCCTTCTTCTCCTTCGGCACCCGCTTAGCCTTCGGTTCCGCGCGCGACACCTTCGTCGTTGAAAGTTCCAGGAACGTGACCGCCTCCGTCTCGTCAAACCCGTACTTCTCCGACAGCGCCTTCACCATCGCAAGAGCAAATTCCGTCGTGCTAGCAACCATCGCCTTCTCCATTGCGGTAGTCATCATAACAGAGGTATTCATTGTCCGATTGATTGATTGATTGATGCTTATCGCTTCTTGTTGTTTTAATGTGCCAAAACCTACAACCTACCAATCCATTTCAATTTTATTTAACACGACGCAAATGCCCCAATTTACGCACAGCAAAAAACCACCCATTTGGGCAGTTCCCTACTCCCATATTGTGGGATTTTAGCAGTTTATACACGTTTATGGTGTTGGTCTACACACTACCTCTAATATCCACACACTATACTCGTAATCCCTGTCGTTGAGCAGTCGTCAAGACCCAGTCGCTCTTGTAGCACACTCTCCACCATCTTACGCTCGCATGCGCGTCTCCGCAGCTTTCCCACGAAGTCCGGGCACTTATTCAGGTCACATTCGGAATACAGCGATAGGTTGAACACCGCCCCCCCCGTAGCAGAGGTCTGTGGACTGAACTCCGATGGCGGGCTCCCGTATTGGTAGGGACGCTTGTTTGCCCATCGCACGAAGTAGCGACGCTCGTTATCTGGGAGGAACCAGATTGACCCAGAATCCGGCAGGTCCAACTCAGACTCCGCATAATCGTTCTCCCATCCACGCCACGTCGTCGTAACCTCTCCATGAGGCATACCCTCGTAGACTTCAGTTCCCGCTTCTTGGTACTCCACCACCACACCGAATACCGCAGGATACACCAACACCTCCGACGGCTCCGCGTTCACTCGCAACACCATCGACGCGATTGCCTCCGCGTCGTTCATTCCGAACCAGGTGTTTCGGACACGCACCATCCCCGACGTATGCACCATATCGCCCACCTTGAACCGCGGTGCGGTCGGCTCGGTAGCGTTAGGGTAAAGGTCGCGAATAGACATGCTGTTTGATTGCTTGCTTGTTGCTTGCTTGTTGCTTGCTTGATTGTTTGTTTGTACTTACACTACAACCAATCAAACCATTTCAATTTTTTTTAACACGTCGCAAATACCACTTTCGGCGATACCTTACACTTTCAGCGACACCTTACACTTTCAGCGATACCTTACACTTTCAGCGACACCTTACACTTTCAGCGATACCTTACACTTTCGGCGATACCTTACACTTTCAGCGACACCTTACACTTTCAGCGATTTGCGGGACAAACGTCACTATTACGCGTCGCTCATTTATTATCGCTCATTTACACCATTTGCGACGTGGTAAAAAAAATTGAAATGGTTTTATTTCCTCTTGCTTATAGCACAATAAAACAACAAGAGGCTATTAGCATCAACCAATAATGGCATCGGCTACGAATGACTTCGCTCAATTGTACGTGACACCGAGACAGAAGGTGGCGCGCGAGAAGAGGGAGCAGTTGGAGGCACAGCAGCAGGAGTTGGACTTGCGGATCGCAGCACTGAATGCGGCGCGTGAGTGGCTGGAGCAGTTGGAGGCACAGCAGCAGGAGCTTGACTTGCGGTTCGCAGAGTTCGACTTGCAGTTCGCAGCGCTGTCCGTGGAGCAGGAGAACATACAACAAGCAAACAAATTAACGAATTACGAAGAATGTCACGAATACGCGTGTAATAAGACAAAAGGAGCCGTCGCCAAACTCTTGCTCTATGAGTTTGTTAATGACTTGCTGCCCAAGGAACTTGTTTGGGAAATATACAGCTACGTCGCAGAGCCTCACGCACCCAAGAAAGACATCGTCGTCCAGTCCACGATGCTGCGAAGCATGATCAAGTGTGATTGTTGTTCGGTTTATGACACCATTGAGAAGATAGGGGTTTGGGACATGGACGAGAAAATTTGTGGAGGTATGTGTCTTGAGTGTTGTAACGGGCTCGATAACCTCGAGCCAGAAGACCCAGACTACACTCACCCCCATTCAGTGGGTTGGTATCGCAACCGCGGTGGTTTCCCGCGATTGACGACGTGCTTCTGATGAGGGTGAGAATTAGGGTTAGGGCCAGGGTTAGGGTTAGGGTTAGGGATAGTACTAATCCGGCGCGGAAGGGTCGTTGCACCGAGATGACGACTCGCGCCGACCAGACAGAGATATTCAAGGAGATTATGGTGTGGTTCGGGACTGGACCGCATGATAGAACAAGCAGAATGGAACTACGAAAAATGAAAGAACAGCGGCTGCGCTGACAGGAGTGTCGTGCGCTATGAGATGAGAGGGTTTGTGATATGTCTATAATGTAGATTTTTTTTGCCATATCACTAAGTCTAGTTGCTCGAAGAGGCGCTCTCGCGATACGCTATTCGTACAAAAACGTCGCTAAGCATTTTATCACTTCTTGAAGTGTATATTCATATACCTCTGGATGTTGAAATAGGTAACAACATCTCCATCTGGAACATCAAGTAATTCTTTCAGACTCTTATCACATTCAATAATTCTCCTATCATCCTTATTCTGTAAATTATTATCTTTAATATATCCAATTAAAAATTTGGTTACTTCGGTTCGCGCAACCATCTCGTCCTTATCTACCCCCATAAAGTTTTTTAAATCATCGCTAATTTGAACCTTCAGTGCGAACCCAGATGGCTTGCGCTTTGGTTTATTCTTCGCCTTTTC
>Ga0209090_10001396_pt1 | contig 15491 bp, 10 predicted proteins | sample ArcticOcean_MG_C_9_FD_187432 | JGI IMG/M metagenome (GOLD analysis project Ga0209090, IMG submission 187432) | Marine microbial communities from western Arctic Ocean - ArcticOcean_MG_CB2_152 (SPAdes) (version 2) | ecosystem: Environmental > Aquatic > Marine > Oceanic | place: Arctic Ocean... | reverse complement strand
CAATGAAACGTGTAGTTGCATTTCTCTGCCGGGCAGCGACGGAGCCCCGTGTCACCGCCGCTCGCTGATACGGCCAAGTCGAGCGACGCCAGCGTAGCGACCTCCTGGTACTGAGCCCACGTCGCAGAATCGCCCTTGTCTACTGTACAAGCCCTCACGTCGAGCGTCGTCATGGGTGCTTTGCAGGACGTGTCCGGACACCGGAGCCGCTCGTCGAGCTTCTTGTCGTCGATCGCGGCTTTCACGGTGCCCTTGACGCACTCCACGCAAAACACGTGGCCGCAGCGCAGCTTGCAGCGCTGCGCGCGAGGCACGTCGTCCATACATATAGCGCACTCGACCGTGCCGCCGGTCGACGACCGCGGAGGCGATCCAGTACCTCCACCTCATCGTCCGCTTTTGATGAGCGCTTCGGCGGCCCGTCGAGCTCCTCTACTTCGTCGTCGTCCGTCAGCTTGGCCGGGCGCTTCGACGGCGACGGGAGGATCTGCACGTCATCGTCGCTGTCGTCGGCGCGCTTGCGCTTCGGCGGCGATGCGATGAGCTGGACCTCGTCATCACTTTCCTCTATCTCTATGACGTCGTCGCGCTGCGGCGGCGGGGGCGGGCGCGGCGGCGGCGCGGGCACCGATGGTGCCGATGCGCCACTCTTTGCCCGGCGTGCTTCGCGCTCCTCTCTGAGCTGTTTGAGAATCTGTGGACTGAGTGATGCCGTGTCAGCCATGCTAGGCACTCTCGATGAACAGCACTTACAAGCTCTCTGATAAAAGTGGTGTTCCAATGCACGAGACTCCACAAAAACACGGTGGCGTCCGCACCGCGCTGTGCGATTTGCACTCCGCAAACTTGTTAATCCTAATCCGCACCAAGCCAGCAGTGCAGTTTTGACCCGCGTTCTGCCCACGAACCCGCTTTGACTTTTGGCGGCACGGGTTTCTGCCCAACAACCGTCGATCAGCCGCGCGTCGTCTTGCGGTACGCGCCGTGTGCGTGGAGGACTCACGTCCGCTCGAGCCGTGTAGAGAGCCGCTCGCAGCCGCAGCGCACGCGCAGCACCACCCGCGGCCGCCGCGCCCTGACCCAGCGGAAGCGTCTGTATTCCAGCGCCGCGCCCGCCCAGAGATGGCCGCCATGAGCAACGAGGAGCGCATGGCGCTCATGGGCATCTCCGACCTGTCCGATTTAATCACGCCCTCTACCTGCTACGGCCTCAACATCAGCGCGGGCAAGCCTATTGTAAACCTCTTCCAGGGCGACGAGCGTTTAGTGTGCCAGAGCGCGGAGGACGAGCAGATGATCATCAACATTCCGTTCCGGGAGGCGGTGATGATCCACTCCGTCAATATTACGGCGCTGGAGGGCGAGGAGGCCCCGGAGGACGTAAAGCTCTATAGCAATATGCCGTCCCTCGGCTTCAGCGACTGCGACGACGGGCCCTGTGCTGCTAAGTTGACGCTGACGGCCGAGGATCTACGGGCCGATAGAGCGTGCGAACTGAAGATGGCCAAGTTCAACTTCGTCAACGTCTTGTCGATTTTCGTCGATACGAACAACGGTGCGGACGTGACGTCCATCGGCTCCATCAAGATCAACGGCAAGACGCGCGAGTCCACGAACATGGCCAACTTCAAGAAGGTCGGCTGAGGCTAGGGGGTCCACTCGCGTGGGCCCCTTTCGCTCGCTCCCCGCCCGGACGCCCTGTATGACGGCCGCGCACTCTACTCCTAGGTGCGCGGCCCGACGGCGCGGTCCGGAACGGAGAGCTTCCCTCCCCTTTTTAATTGCAACTATATTGTGCTTGGTCTTGGTCTTTACGCGCCTAGTGGCAGCTGGCGAGGAAGGCGGCCAGCCGGTCGAGGTCCTCGTCGAACTTCAACTCCTCGTCGGCGCGCTCGTGCGCCAGCGGCGGCGCCGACACCACGCGCCGGCGAGACGTAGCCGCCGGAGGCGCGTCGGGCTCGCGGCGGCGCTTCGTCTTCAGCTCGCGAGGTCGCGGCGCCAAATCTCAGGTCTCAGGCTGGATCGAGAGCATGACGGGTTTGCGGGCGGACTGCGAGCCCTCCCCACGGCCTCGAACAGGGGTCGATGCACAAGCTACACACAGAATACTTACAAGTTCAAACCAAACAATTGCCTCGGGCACGTCGCGCGCGAACTAAGCGCCGCCACGTCACACACGAACTAAGCGCCGCCACCAACTTGGGGCGACCGCACGCGCGTCCGCTTCTGCACCGCGCGCTTGCGCACGTTTGGGACGCCCTCGTCGTCCAGGTAGGCCTTGACGGTCTTCGCGTCCGCGCCGCACAGACGAGCGATTTCGTTCGCGTCCACTTTTTTGCGCAGTAAAATGGGCTCGTAGAGCTCGGGGGAGGCCTTGATGAGCCGTGCGATGGCCACGCGCGCGTCCGCCTCGTTCGACGGCGCGTCGTCGTCGGAGCTGGCCCCGTCGCGCGCGGGCGTGGGCGCGTCGCGCGCCCGGACCCGCGACTGCGTGAGGTCGACGAGGTCCTCGTCGGAGGACGCAACTTCCACCGGGGGCGGCGGCGGCGTGCGTTCGCCCTCGTCGTCCGAGGGCCCGGTGGTGGCCTGCGTCAGGTCACAACACGACTCCTCGTCCGACGACGAGTTGCGGATCACGCCCTCGTCGTCGACGTCCTCCAGGGTGGCTAGAGCGCTCAAAAGTGTGGCCCTTCTAGCGTCGACGCGGGCCAGCTCCGCGCGCAATGAACCGGCGGAGGACCAGTCGATCGGCGTATGGACCGAGGCCCAGCTGTGGCGCCGCGGCGTCGCGTGCGCGAGGACTGTACCAATGCCGTCGTCGCTCGAGTCGTCCATTCGGCGCGTCGATGGCGTCCAACGCGAGTGATGCGTGCGACCGCTGGTTGCTGGAGGCTGCTGTTGGTAGTGTAGTGTGGAAGCACTGAGTGTGTACGCGACGGCGTTGGCCGAAGCGGTGCTCAGGCGCTGCGGGGGTCACTTCTCAGAGACTCATAGAGTGTCCTGTGCGTGTGCTGGCACTTGCGTAACACTCAACCTTTCAATCGCGTGCGGGTTTCAACGTGCGGGTTTCGTATAAACTCTCACGCGCGCGGCCAAAGTGCAGGGCGCCAGCGCAGCCCCTGGTCGAACGCAGGACACCGCGGTACGAGGAAACGCACCCCTGCTGGGAGGCTGCCTCACGAGCGTCTCCAAAACCACGCGAAAGCTAGGCACACCACAAGGAGGGGGCCAGCGGTTGCGAGATGTACGACGTGGTCCTCTTCGTGCTGGGCGTGGCCTTAGCGGAAGTCGCTACGACGATGCGGCTACGAGATTGGTCCTGGTACGCGATCTCGATCACGCTGGCACTCCTCATGGGCGCCATCGCCGGCGCGCGACGAGCGGCCCACCGGCGCCAGGTGCGAGACCTCGAAAACGCGCGGCGGGACGGCTACAAGAAGGGCGTGGCGGCGTTCACCGCAGCGGGCTCCGACGAGCTGAACTGGTTCGACCACGCGCTCGAGGTGTTCTACCGGCGGTACTGCGTGGACGAGGGGTTACTAGCGAACTGGATCCGGGTGCGAGTCGAAGCCGCGTTGCAGAATCGGGAACTGTTTGGCGGCGTCATCTCGGGCGTGACGATCCCCCGCTTCGTCATGGGCGAGCACCGCTTGGTATGCCATCGGACGACGCCGTTTCGCGTGGACCGGCCCGAGGAACTTTATTTGGATCTCCAGCTGAAGTGGTTCTCGGAATGTAGGGCCAAGGTGGCCTTCGAGACGCACGCGCTCACTGGCGGCGGCGTGTTTACATGTAACCTCACGAACGCGTCCTTCGAGGGGACACTAAGGGTCGGCACGACCTTCGTGGACGCGCGGCCCTGGGCCGGGCAGCTGCACCTCAGCTTCGTGGAGACGCCCGCGGTGGATTTTGACATTGAGGTGCTCAAGGGCTCCGTCACGTTACCGTTCGACCTCAAAAAAGCGGTCGCGAAAGCGTTGAAAGAGACCATGACCTGGCCCGTGAAGCGGACGCTGCCCTTCGACAAGTGGTGGGGCATAAATGCCGTCGCCCCGGCGGAGGGCGAGCACCCCAAGAAGCCAGCTAGCATTGGCGCCTTCTCCCTCGAGGTCGTCGAGGCTAAAGAATTAATTATGGCCGGGGCCGGCCGGCGCGTCGGCGTCGGCTCGGCGGACCCCTACGTGCGCTGCGACGTCGATGGCGTCTCGAAGCGGACGGGGGTCAAGCGGCGCACGCTCCAACCGCGGTGGGAGGCGGCGACGTTCCATTTGCTGGTGCCGCACGCGGACGCCCGAATACGCATCCGCGTCGTGGACGACCAGGTCCTGGGTATCAACGACAAGTCGTGGCGCGGCGTCCATCCTTCATTGTCCTTCTGATCAACTGGTTTCTTGCACAGGCTCGGCAGCTTCGAGCTCGCGGCGCGCCACCTCACGGCCCCCAAGATCCGGCATGAACCGATGGGCGCCCGCACGAACACGAAGCTCGTCGCAGGCCGCGCGAAGCTGGCGACGTTCTGCCGGAGCCACTCCCGGAAGACGACGCCGCTCAAGGAGGAGTCCAAGGAAGCGGTTTCGGCGACGCCGTCGCCGCGGCGTTCGCCGAGGCGGACGCCGTCGGGCGGCGCCAAGTCGGTCTTCAAGTCGCTGCGGCGCGTTACAGAACCCGTCCGGCAGTTCCCGACCGTGGAACAGCCCGAGCAGCTCGCGTTGTTGGTGCTGAACCAACGGCGGGCGCGAAAATACGAAGAGGGCAACATCACCGAGACCGACGTTTTGACGAACGAACCCTTAGATGTGTGGCTGCGCCTCCAAGGCGTGAAACAGGGGAGTCTCCGCACGCGGCTCGTGTATCGGGAGTTCGAAACATCGCCGCACGAGCATTCGTTCCTGGCCGCGGTGTACGTGGAAGTCCTGGAGGCCGCCGAGCTGGCGAAGCACAAGGGCTCGCGGCGAGCGCGGTCCGCCTTCGTCGAGGTCGACGTCGGGCGCCAGAAGTACGCCACAAGAACGGTGGCCAACGCGAACCACCCGCGGTGGGACGAGGCCTGCACGTTCTTTGTCGCGGACCTCGAGACGCCCTCGCTGCGGCTCACAGTCAAAGAAGCCGGCGTGGATGCTGCCAACTCGCAGATCACGCGGCTCGTGCACACGGCGGCGCGCGCGGCGGACTACGCCGCCGGTTTAGACAAGCGCTTCTCGAAGGCAGTGGTACTCGGTGATTTAGTTCTTTCGTTGACCTCGGACTTCGGGGACCGGTGGCTGCCGCTGCAGAACGCGCGGTCCGGCCGCGTCCACGTCTCCATCAAACCCCTGTACCTGGACCGCCGGACCTTCCCGGAACCATCGAAGCGGAGCGTGTTTAATTTGGATGACGCGCACCACCGCACCTCGAAACGCGCCCAGGAGTGGCGGGACAACGCCCGGGCGAACCCAAACGCGGCGCTCTGGCAGCCGAAGGAGGACGCCAAGGCCTGCACGCGGTGCAACGCCCGCTTCTCGCAAGCGCGCTGGAAGCACCACTGCCGCCTCTGTCTGCGCGTGTACTGCCGGGACTGCTGCGACAAGCGGCGGCGGGTCCCGACCTTTGGGAACGACACGCCGATGTACGTCTGCCACGACTGTTTGCGGCGGGCGGAGCTCGTGAAGCGGGGGGAGGCGCGGGCCGCGGACCGCGCGTTCCCGGGACCGGAGACGTCTGTGGTGGAGAGTAGTCCGGCGAATTCGCTTGTCGACGACCCCGCGGCGAAGTCGCGTACGGGCGGTAGGGGCGGCGCCGTGGCGCTCAAGCTGCAGCCGGCACTGCTGTGAGGATCTCGCGTCGATGCCATCGACGCGGCGTATCCCCTAATGTGCTGTGTTAACTACGTTTCTTTTACTCGTGGCCTGAAGATGGTCAGGGGGTCGTCATCAGGCCGGCGCCAGACCGTCGCCAAGAAGCTCGAGCCCTCATACACGCGGGCCGTGGGCACCGCGACGGACTCGAAGCCCGCGGCCCCGCAGAACCGCTCGAGCGTCTCCCGCGAGCGCCAGGCCACCCATGCTCGCATCTCCCTCGAGCGGGCCTGGGACCAGCCCTCCGCATCCTTCCCCAGCGGGGTGGATATGAGTAAAACGCCGCCCGGCTTGAGGCATTTGAAAACGCCGTCGAGTGCGTTCGGGAGCGATTGCGTCGGTACATGTTGCAGCGACGCGTTGGCGTATGCGCCGTCGAAGCTGCGCTCGGGCAGGTCCAAGGCGCACAGGTCCTGCTCCTCGAAGATGCCGCCGGGGCAGCGCTCCCGCGCCACGGCCAGCATCTTCTCGGACCCGTCCACCCCAACACAGTCCACGCGTCCATGCTCGAGAAACGCGGCGACATCGCGCCCGGCTCCGCACCCCAGGTCCACGATCCGCCGGCGCGCCGCGGTGTGCGGCATCGCCGCGAGCAGCAGCTCGATGTGCTCGGCGCTCGCTCGCCGGTTCATCTTGGCGTACTGCAGCGCCACCGAGTTGTACTCGCGCATCGTTTCCGCGAAGGCGTCCTCCGTATCATTCTTCTCGCTGGGCGTGTCAGTTGTGTCTGCGACGGCGTCCTGCGTCGTCGGGTCATCGTTCTCGGCTTCCTGCGTCTCCGATTTATGACTCTCGCCTGGCGGCTGCTCGGTGGTCATGGTAGACTGATTTGGCCTGTTCGTCCTAGCCTGTCCACGGCCTGCTGCGACCTCTTGTTCGCAGTGTTGGCAGTGTGCGTCTCTTACGTTGTTTGGCACTCGCTGGCTGCTTTTCCCTGTCAATTGCGTGCTCACCTAGATCAGGCTGCCTCTCTCACGAGTCTCGGTGGTAATACCCGCGCTAAAAAGCTTGATCGCCTTCGTACATCGTCGTTCGCCTATATGTATAGAGCGCTCATCGGTGCGGAGGCCCGTTTGCCTGGTTCGTCGCCCTGATTTTGCTCGCATGCGCAAGTTTGACACGAAAAATCTGCTCGCTATTGGTATTGGACCGGGCCGGCGGCGCGGGATTCAAACACCGCGCGTTCTGCAGTGCCTGGCATCTGCGTGAACCGTTGCCGTGCTTTGTCGACGCGAAACACGGGCGCACTGTGGAGGTCAGAGACTCGGCCTGTCACAGCAAGTACGAGTCCCATCGTCGGCCGTGCGGACCGCGGGGCGTCTTTCGGCGCTCGCCCAGAGCGGCTCGGCCCAGCGCTCGTCCGAGGGCGGCGTGACCACCGCCACCGCGGGCGAGGGCGCGGCGCCCTCGCCGTCGTCGTCGTCGACGAAGGCGATGCCGAGGTCCATGCCTCTGAAACCCATGGTGCTGTCCGCGCGGCGGCCTCGGCCGCGTCCTCTGCCGCGGCTGCGGCGCTCGCTCGGGCCCGGCGCGCCCATGTACGGCCTCGGCTGGGCGAGGTGCTCGGGCGTCAAACCCTTGAAACCCGGAGATTTGGGTAGGCCGGCCGGCGCCGAATGTGGTTAAGCTCTCCGGTTTTGGGCGTTTTGGGATCGCTTTTTTGCCCGGTCGCGCCTTGTTACAAATGCGCTCCCTCTGGTTGACCGTGGTCAGCTCTCGCGCTCGTCGCAAGGAGTACTGTGCTGGGAATCAATATTTGGTTCCAAGCTAAGGGTCTCTGTGCGGTTTTTCGTATTTATCTCTTCACCCCGAAGGTACAACTACCTTGGAAGTCCGCTGCAGTGATCTCAAGCTCGAAACCGAAACTCGCAAAGAAGTTGACAAGCAAAGCACGCTCCAAAACCGGCTTGACTTGTACCAGGAGCATCTTCAATCTCGTACACGTCTCCCACTCGCCCTCACCGCTGCCTTGCGCGTGTGGATACGTCCCCTGGGGGTGAGTGAGGGACGTCGAGCGAATTCTGGTATCAGGACGGGTTTTCGACTGCATACGATGTATCAATGCACCGGAGACAACAAGGACACATGCTCTAGAGCTGGTGCGCAGCAGCACGCGGTCGAATCGATACCAACGCGCATCATGCATCGACCACTCGCCGCAGCAGTCCTCGCGCTCTGCATCAGCCGGGCCATGGCCATGCGCAAGACTGCTCCGCCGCCGGGCCTGCTCCCGCCCTTTGCCGGCCTGACCTTCGCGCCGCCTCTAAACCTCGAGAAGTGGGACACCATGCAGTCGAAGCGCGTGCAGGTGCAGATCCTGTACACGACGGGCGAGGACAAGGACGAGGTGAACCACGAGCGCACCTTCCTGCGCACGAAGCGCGTGCTCCAGGACCGGTACCCCGACGTGCGCGTGGAGGGCATCGACGTCAAGGAGGACGACACCTTCAAGATCCTCGTGGACGCCAAGGCCGTATATTCGAAGCCGCGCGAGCGCGAGGGCGTCTACCTCTCCACCAAGGTCCTCGACAAGGAGATCGGGAAGGCGCGGAGCGCGCGGCGGCCCACGACCAACGTCTACGGCGGCGCGGACGACCTCGAGAACTTCTCGGACGGCCGGGCCGCGGCGGACGTGCCGAAGTACGACTAGCGACGATTTTGTGTGTGTAAATACCCCTGTGTACATATCACGTTCTTACTTGGAGAGGAGGAGCCGCAGCGCCCGCGTGGAGTAGGTGCCGTCGATGATCTGGATCTCGTTCGAGCGGATCTTGTCGTGCAGCTCGCAGATGGCGTCCTCGATCGTCTGTTTGTAGGCGAAGCGCACTATGTGCACGTCCTTGAGCTGGCCGAGGCGGTGGACCCGGCCCGCGGCCTGGATCTCGTGCGACGGGTCGAGGCACGGCTCGAAGAGGTAGAGGCGCGTCGCCGCCGTGAGCGTCACGCCGCAGGCGCCCGCCTTCAGCGTGAGCACGAAGACTTTGGCTTTATTCTCAAAGGTTTGGAACTCGCGGATCAAGCGGTGGCGCTTCGTGATGGACGTACTCCCATCTAACCCGGTCACCTCCCACGTGCCCTCCTGCTGCAGCATGGCGACGATTTTGACATGCGCGCCCGAGTGCTCCGTGAACACGATGCAGTGCGCGTGCGGCTCGCTGGCTTTGACGGCTCGTGAATCGTCGCGGAGCGCGTCCAGCTTCGCGGTCGTCGGGCAGTGGATCGGCGCGACGACCGGCACTAACGACATCCAGGAATAGCGGTTGGCCTTCGGCGCTTCATTCACGTGCGCGTCGGCGCAGGCCCGCCGCACCTTGGCCAGGTCCATGTCGAGCCCGAGCTGTTTCACCATGCCGACGCGGCGGCGGACCTTGTCAGCACACTTCGCGCGGAGCTCTTCGTAGCCCGCCCGCACGGCCTGCGGGAGGTCGATGCGCACCGTGCGCGCGTCCAACTTGGGGAGCGCGAGCGCGCGCCCGCCGTTGATGACCTGGTCCTTCGTGTGGCGGATCATCAGAGAGCGGAGCGCGTCCGCGGCACCGGCGAACTCTTTGGGTCTCAGCTTCCTGTCGAACTTCGACAGCTTTTCGCCCTAGCACCCGAGGGCCGCCGCGCCGCTCTTCATCTGCCCGAGGCCGTTCGTAAACGGCGTACCCGTGACGAGCCACACCGAATCGAAGCGCGGCGTGAACGTCCGCCGCCGCCAACCGGAGTCGTGTTCGGTCACGGCGTACTCGGCCAGGAACCGCTCGGTCGCGCCGCGCGTCGCGTGCGCCTCGTCGACGATCAGTCGATGGTACCGCAGCTCCCGGTGCGTGAGCAGCGAGTCACCCCCGAGCCGCGTGTTAGGCGACACAATGATAACATCATACTCTCGCAACGACGCGTCGAGCTTGCCCCTGTTGAGGTTGTTGCGGTCCTTGGACGAGCCGTGGTTGACGAGGATGCGTAGCTCCGGGGCCCAGCGGCGTATCTCGTCCTGCCACTGCCCTATCAAAGTGACCGGACACGAGATGACCGTGGCCTTGAGCACCAGCTGCCGGGCGCCGCCCAGCAGCTTGGGCGCCGCGACGAAGCCCTTGCGCTCCGGGTTCGGCACGTCGCGCTTCTCGGCTTTTGAACTCTCTTCCTTCTTGTCGCTCCGCAACATCTTGTAGTACGTTCCAAACTCGACCTCCTTGCCCTTGTAGAAGTACTTGCGTAAAGTTTTCTCCGGGCCCGCGACCTTGTCGGCGTAGGGGTGCCGCCGCTGCAACGCTTTCCATTGGGCATCCGTTGGGTTCGTCCGGGGGCGCGCGAGGATCAGCGAGATGACGGACAACGTCTTGCCCATGCCGACCTCGTCGCAGAGCCAGCCGCCGCGCAGCGTTCTCAGGACGGCCCCGACGCCCTGGGGGTTCCACCGTGGGCTCCGCGCCAAGCGCTCGTCGCTGTCGGGGGCGTTCTCCAGATCGAGCATGAACGCAAGCGACTGCCGCTGGTACGGTCGGAGAACCGTGCCCGGCGCCAGCCCTTGCGGTGCCGGCGCTTCGACGGGCCAGACTTGCGCCGTGGCACGCAGTAGAGCGCCCATCGACGTCGCGGCGTCCGGCTGGTAAAGGTCTGTCGTGAAGCGGCCCGGCTGGGCCGCGGCGGCGCTCGGCGGCGCGGGGCCGCCCGCCTGCTGGATCAGCGCCGCCGCGCGCGCGTCGTGTCTCAACCGCTGCGTCGCCGGGTCCACGTACAATAGGCGGCAATGCTGCGGCCACGCGGCACAGCGCGAGGCCGGGACATCACACACGACGCAGAAGCAGTTCGCGCAATGCTTCGTCGCATCATTCGCAAACAGGTGTACGACGCAGTTTTCGCGACAATGGGGAAAATGTTGCAATGCGTTCTGGCCCTTCGAGCCCGTAATGGCGACGTCCTCGTCGTCCTCGTCACCCACGTCCTCGTCGGGCTCGTGCTCCGGCAGCGGCGGCGGTGGCGCAAACGGGTTCTCGTCGAGGCACTCGACGCCGTCGTCGCTGTCGTCGTCATCCGCCAGCGCGATACGCGGCTTCTTGTCGGTGTGCTTCGCTGCCTCGTCGTCGCTGCTGAAACAGAGATCTATGACCTTTGCATCCGCCATGGCTGCGCTTAGAGCCGACGCGGCTGCGTAGTACAGCCGACAACGAAGCACAGCGGCGGGCCAATGCCAGTGACCGCGGCACTCCAGAGAGACGCAGCGCGTCCTGCAGTGGCCAAGAGACGCAGCGCGTTCTGCAGTGGCCAATATATAATCGACACACGTATCGGTGCGCAGCGTTCTAGCGCAAAGCTTGGACGGCAGCTCGACTAATTTTTTATGAATTCGATTTCGTGCGGGTTTCTCCCCGGCGAGCTACATAGCTGGCCTCGGGCTAGTTGCAAAGGATTCACACATAAATATAATTTACCAAAGCGCCTAGAGGCGCCCCGGCGTCGCCGCCAGCGCCCCCGCAATTTTCGCTGCCGCGTTGCCGTCGACGCCCATAGCTTTGCGATCGCGTTGGGCGGCGTCGTCGTTCCCGCTCCAGACCCCCTTGGTGAACGTGGCCAGGCCCGCGGCGAAGAAGCCCCCACTCATGGTCCGCGACGCCTCGATCTTCCGCTCCTGGAGTGGGTCAATCTTTTTGGCGGCGGTTATGCGCGCCCATCGCTCTTCCGTCCGCTGCCGCTGTGTGCGCTCCGCTAAAACTTGATTTCCCGTCACGGTGCCGCGGCGCCACTTCATGTAATCATCTCTTTGAGCTTTAATGGCCGCGGCTTTCGCCGCCCGCGTGGCCCGCTCCTCGCGCGCCGCCATGGCGGCATTGAACTTGGCCAGTTTAATCGCATCTAACTCCAGGTTGGCCTGGTAGCACGCTCTTTCCTGCATCGTCTTTACGAGTTGGATCTCCTTCAATGTCTCCTCCGGGGCCTCGTTCTGTTCCGCGGCTTCCAGGACAGTTCGTCCATTGGAGTCCCTGACGAGAATAGAGGCGCCGTGCCTCAAAAGTAAACGGCAGATGCTTCTTTTCGTACAGTAATGCAACGGCGTCGCGCCGAACTTGTTCTGAATTGTAGGGTCGGCGCCCGCCTGGCACAGCAAAAAGCACGCGTACCTATGCCCCCGTTGGCATGCCAAATGTAATGGCGTGTCCCGGCCCAGCAAGCTCCGCGGGTTGCACGGCGCACTAAAATCATGCAACAAAACATCTAAACAAGCCACCCGGTTGTTAATGGCCGCCACGTGCAACAAATTCCGTCCTCTCGAAGACCCTCTTTCATTGAGGGCCTGCCGTAGGCGACCTTCTCGTTCGGCCTTTTCTAAATAGGCCCGGACCTGATGTGCTAGACCCGCGGCGCACTCCCGGTAGATGCCGTCGTCCTTCTCGCCCCCCTTCAACGCGTCTGGCAACGACTCCTTCCGCGCTTCATCAAGCTCCTCCAAGTAGACCCTTGCGCGCTCACAAGCCGCGGCCGCCATGCGCGCATCCCGCTTCAACGCCTCGTCGATCCGCTTCCGTCTTTCAGCACCTTCCTCTAGTTGCAGGAGATAACTCTGTGCACTTTTCACCGCCTTTTGTGCCGCGAGCCGGTCCGTCACGTGGGGGTCGTGGAACCGATCCAGGGCTTCGTTGTACCGTAGCATGAAGCGCACCTCGACCGCGCCGCCCCCGACGCTGTACCCGTCGTCCTGCAGCGAGACCCACTCCGTGTGCACCTTGCGATCCAAGCCCAGGCGCAGGGGCAGGTCCCCCCGTCCGAGCGATAGCCCGCGGGAGCGCACACCTAAGTGAACGATGGGCGGATGCTTCCGCAGGAAGGGGTCCTCCAGCCCCAGAAAGAAGGCCTCCTTCCAGGCCGGGTCGCCCCCTTGCCTCGGCTGCGTTTCGACCTCGTGTTCCACGTCTTCGCCGTCCGCGGTCGGCACCGCGAGCAGCACGGAGGCATGACATTCGCCGTCCGGGGCATTGAGCCCGCGCGCCCTCACGATGGCGACGCACAGCTCGTTCGGGTGCTGTTTTGTGTTTTCGCCTTGATTCGGTGAAAACGGCTCGTAGTGCAGCACGGGGTTGTGCGACCAGTGCAGCGTCACGAACACGCCGCACCGCCACTTGTCCAAATGGTCATCGGCCTCCGCTCCACTTGGTGCCCGCAGCGCGACCCAGCCCTGGAAGGTCCGTCTTGGTAACGAGTCGCACAAATTCGCCAAGGGGACCGCGCCCCTTCCCAGCACCGCGTGGTCCTTGAGAGTGAGACCGATTTCGTACTCCTGTAACGATTCCCAGTTGTTCCGGGGCGTCGTCGAGTACTCGTCGGGCGCGCTGAGTCCGACGGTCCGCACCGCGCGCCACAAAGGCGCGCCCGTTCGCTGCCTCGCTCCGATTTGGAGAGGCGCATCTAAACCGGGCACCGTGAGTTCAACAGCCACTTCATTTCTATCGAACCGGTCGTAGGATTTGGGGGGCGGCGGCGGCACGCCGCGCGCCCTAAAAACCGCGACCGACAGCTCGTTCGGCGGGAAGGGGCCCAGGTCCCTATCCTGGGACACGTCGAAGGGCGCAAACACGTGCGAGGCGTCCCAGACGCACTGGGCCTCCATGAGGCACCGGCCTCGTATCTGATCCCGCTCGTCTAACAAAGGCACCCAGGCGCGCCCGACCTGGCCCGGTTCCCTTGTTAACGCCCCGAGCGGCATGCGTGCGCGGCCGATGAAGGCGTCTAATCCATCGACCCCATCGCGAGCGAAGCAGTCGGCCACGACGCATGTATTCGTGTTGTCCCCGGCTTCCGCTACACTTTCGCCGTCGATCTCAAAGGCGAAGGCCTCGTCGAAGATGGGGTTGAGATCGGCGAACATGGTCCGCGTCTTCTGCACGAAGCCGTCGCCCGGTTCTACCGAAACAGCGACGTAGGGGTTCGCCATTGTGACAGTTCTTTGTAAGGGCCGCCAGGCCGCAGTCGGCGGCGCATGTAAAGCTTCGCACCGCAACACCGCGACGCGCACCTCGTTGGGCGCCCGGTTCAGCATTTCGTCGTCAATAGCTTCTGCGCTGAAGAACGGCGTGTCGTCTACACTCACTAGGCTCGGCTCGTGGACTAGTCTACACGCCAGGAGGATCTCCCCCCGATCATCATCATCAATGTCGTCGGGCCCCGGCGTGAGGGCGTACCAGGTCGCAACGGACGACCCGTCCTCCTCTAATTGGGAAGGCAACCGGTCCAGGCGGAAGGCGCAGCAGCCCATCAATTTTCTGGAAGTGATCCGATCTTCGTCGACGTCCAGCACCCGCACTCGAAGGGCCATGGTCTTGACATCCACGTTTACAGGTAACGGAGCAGTTAATGTAGAACCCCAGACCGGGTCACAGTCGTCCTCTCTGGTCAGGGTCTCGACCTCGTCGCCGATGCCGCCCGACCCGACCACGTCCAAACACACGAGGGGGTTCGACTGGTGCCTTCCAATAGTACCGTCGTCGACGGGCCGCAAATCCTTGGCTCGCACGACGGCGACCTTCAAACAATTGGGCGCTTGCTCTTCCGCGAGCTCGTCCAGGTCGTCTCCAATGATGTCCGGGAACCACCTGCTTTCCAGGGCGTCCCTGATGGCCAGAGTCTTCGGCTCCAAGGCATTCAAAGGTAATAAGTCGACTTTCAACGAAACCGCGCCGCGCTCCTCGCCGCCCGCCTTCAAAGGGTACCACTGCGCCGCTACTGAACCGTGGGCGCCACCTAATCTTTGGAGCGCCTCCAGGCTCACGTCGACGGCGCCGAGGAGCCGCGGGCGGTGCCGCGGCCCGTTGTAGTCCAAGAGCTGCACTCTCACATAGGGTAAAGCCGGCCCCACTCCATCAAAATGGAACTTCTCGTCGCCCCACTCCGGCTCGTTCGTGTTCTTGACGACGCTCGTCCGCACACTGGTATCGAGGGGCGCCTCAAGCGGCTGCCGGGCGACGACGTCCACAAGCCGCACGGCCGCAAAGGGGTCGCTTTGGGGCAGGCCGCGCGCGCCGAGGACCTCGACCGTGACGCGGCCCCGGCGCCAGGCCTCCTCGCGCCATTCTTTTTTGCGCGTGGCCTTGCGCGCCGGGGAGCCGGACATGGTCCGTCGCTGCGCCGGCGGCGGCGGCGCGCGCACGGCTGCGGCTTTACGTACACGTCGTCCGCTTGCGACCTAGGCCGTGTGCCGGGCGCTTGCATTAGGGCAGCCGTTTGGCAGCGCCATCGTCCAAGCCTGCCGAGGCGCTGGGAGCTGCACGGTTGGGCTGTGGCACCCACTGGCTGCTCACGATGGCTCCCCCGCTGGGAGACCTCACGATGCGCTTGAATGTGGCACAACACGCCGCCGCGACCGCGAACGCGCTGGCGCCGGCGGTCGAGGGCCAGCCGGCGTGGTGGCCAGACAAACAGCAGAGGCCGGTGCCCCCGGCGCGCGCGGACGTCGCCGTTCCGGACGCCCCGGCGCCGAACAGCACTATGACTGAGGCACCGCCGCCCCTGTGCGTCGATCCGGGCGCAACCGCCGACGCGGCCGTTGACGCGGCCGCGCCGGCCGCCGCGCCCGAGGTGCCGGACCCCTTCACGACCGTCTGCATGCAGCCGGCCTTCGACGCGGACGGCGTCGAGTGCGACACTGCGGGTTGTGAGGACCTGGACTTCACCGCCACGCTGTTA
>Ga0209090_10001395_pt1 | contig 15506 bp, 10 predicted proteins | sample ArcticOcean_MG_C_9_FD_187432 | JGI IMG/M metagenome (GOLD analysis project Ga0209090, IMG submission 187432) | Marine microbial communities from western Arctic Ocean - ArcticOcean_MG_CB2_152 (SPAdes) (version 2) | ecosystem: Environmental > Aquatic > Marine > Oceanic | place: Arctic Ocean... | reverse complement strand
ATTGGCAGAGACCGGTCGTAAAATTAGAGTCGATGCCAACCGACGTCAACGTTTGCCATGTGCTGAAGGTTGGATTGTTTCAGGTCCAGACCTTTCAGCATATCACGACATTCTCGCTGAAGAATTGAATGTCGAGAGTATCAGTATCGAGAATGATCTCGACCGTTTCCAACGTATCGAATTAAATCCGAATCGTCGTGCTCTTGGCGCAAAATGCCGACAGGAATTACCACAGGTTCTCGCTGAGATTACCGCTGCTGATCACGAGTCCATGTGGGAGCAGATTCAAGCCGGTAATAACCCGAAAATATTGGGCTATGAAATCACTGCGGATGATGTAGAATTAAGAAGGGTTGAACGAGAAGGGTTTGCTGCAAAAACCATCACTAGTGAAGATGGTAATGACGTGTCACTAGTATTGGATATGACCGATTCAGCCGAGTTGCTTTCCAAGGGTCTTGCTCGTGACATAACACGTAGAATTCAGGCCAAGCGCAAGGAGATGGATTTAGAGATTGAAGCAACTATCTCATTGCGGGTATGGACCGCTGAGGCTCCTGAGATATTCCCTGCTGATGAACAATGGATAATCAACGAAACTAGAGCTTCCAGTTCACAATTCCAAACCGGTGAAGGCGAAGGTGATTTCTTTGAGGTCGACGGGGCAAAAGTTTGGTTCCAAGTCGAATAATCCTCACCGGTCCTACGGACCGTTCGACGACTAGTTCAAGTCTGAGAGAGAGGTCGACGGGGCATGCGCAGGGCATTTCTGGCAACTCTTATCATGTTCAACATGATGTTTGCCGGCTGCTTTGAAGAAGCAACTGAGCCAATGATTGAACCAGTATCTCCTCTTTTCAACACATATGTACCGGTCAACGATACAATACCTGGTGACGTATGGAACTTTAGCACTCAAATGATGGATGGAAGCGCTGAAATCGAATTCCCGTGGTCTGTTTATGACAAAGATTTCGGTGGTAATTGCTGTGAACATTATCTCGCAACTACCAAGGAAGGATGGATTCTAAACTTTGGCGGAGAATATCCTACTTGGAGCGAAGATAGAGGACATACTTGGGAAGAATACCAACCATCGCTAATCACTCAACTTGGCTGTCGCACACCAAAATACACTGTGCCTGGACAAGAAGGACTTGGCGAAGGTAGTATCGTTCAAGCGACAAATGGTGACCTTATCTCAATGGGCTGGTTCCCATATCCATCGAATAGTGGTGGTGACCAATTCTATGCTTTCCTTTACGATGCAGAAGATCAGCAATGGCAATGGTGCTATAACCGACTCACTGAGCCATTTTATGACCGCTCTTGGCAAGTTGAAGTCATAGGTCCAATCAGTTCGGCAATAGGTAGTGGACCTTATGCAAGTCTTGTGATTTCCAATTTCTGGCACCAATCGACTAATCGTGGTGGCCAAATCAGTGTCGATGGTCTAAATTATTATTATTTCCAATTCCCTGATCGTGATGATAGTTCGCTTGACACAATGAATATTGACTTGAAATTCGAGGACTTAGGTGTCGAATGGGACCACACAAGACCTCACAAAGAGATGCGAGCATTCCCAGTTCCCAGCGGTGGACTATACTTCCCCAACTTTTTCTCCGATGGTGGTGATGCTTTCCTAGATACATCTCTTGAGTGGTGGCGAGCAACTACTGCAGATGGCAATACCCTACCATCACAATATTGTTCATTCGACTCGAGTTCTGCTCTACACTGTATAACCAATAATGCCAACACCTTCCTCCATCAACTATCTTGGGATGGTGGCGAAACTTGGGATGAATATACCTACAACCTTTCAGGAAAGGCAGAAGGTATCGAAGAATGGGAGTTTCACGCTAATGGTGCACATGATCTCTTCGTCCTCAATGTGCGTTACCAATCAACCGAAGGACCCGATGTCGACCTGGTTTACCATGTTAGAGAATACAGTCAAAGCATCATGCCAGATACAATTACAAACATTGGCCTAGGTGACCTTGACAGCACTTCTGGTGCTGGCGAGGATATCAGATTTGACTTTGCAACTTTAGCGGTACTCAACGACGGTGGAGTCGTGGTAGCCTATCATGATTCAAGTGATGATGACCCCTTATTTGCAGTAGAACACGTACTACCAGAATATGGCCCATACCCGGGTATTTAGAATATTAAGAATAAAAAAAGGAGAGGAATAAAATGCGCAAAACAATAATGATTTCAGCCCTTCTACTAATGGTTTTACTTCCGGTCCAAGCAGAACCGGCTAGCACTGGTGGCATTGTCATCAGTGAGGTTCTCGTCTCAGTAAACGGGGAAGGTTTCGATGATAGTACCGATTGGAATGGCGATGGTGTCTATGGTAGTGAGTCAGACCAATTCGTTGAATTATGGAATAGTGGAACTAGCGCAATTGACATCGGAGGATGGTGGCTCGACGATGTCAGTGGATTTGGGTCACAACCCTGTGAAATAGTTGAAGGGACAAGTGTCCCAGCCGATGGCCGCGTTGTAATCTTCAGGGCGGATTCTGGTATTGCTCTCAGTTGGTTTGAAGGGGATTCCGTGATTATATCCGATGCATCAGGCAGTGAAATAGACCGTATGGAACTTCCAGCCAATGCTTCATTCTTTGGTGAGTCATTCATTCCAAATGCTAATGGTACATCATTGGATAAAGTTCAACCACCAACTCCTGGTTCTGCAACTGGTGAAACTGTAACAGGCAATGTAACAGGCATCTCCTGTGAGACTCAAATCGATGCAAGTGGTATTTCTATCGCTGATATCCAGCAAGGAAATGTAGCTGTTAATTCAACGGTATCTCTGCGCAATGTTGTGATTACTAGTCAAAGTGGTAATGATAAATTCCATGTTCAAGATCTCGGAGGCGGCGATTATAGTGGCATTGTAGTCTACGTTCAATCAGGCACTTATTCTGCTATAATCGGTGATACTATCGATATTACAGGTATGTATGTAGAGTTTTATGATTTGAGTGAAATCAAAGTTCATGCTGATGATATTATTGCAAATTCGACTGCAACTCCTGTTGCTTCCCAAATCAGTACAACTCCTGCAGATTGGGAGGTTTACGAAGGATGTTTGGTGACTATCAAAGATACTACTGTCAGTGACACTGTCAGTAACTTTGGTGAAGTAACTCTCTCCATTGGTATAAAAATGGATAATGAATACTTTGATTATTCGACTACAAAAGGTGATGTGATCAATGTTAGTGGTATCATAACCTATAGTTATTCGGCTTACAAAATCAATCCGAGGTCAGGCGCTGATCTCAGTGGAGCAAATGTTGCTGACTTTGGAAATACGGTAGAAGCAATTCAAAGAGGAATGATTCCAGCAGGTACCGAAGTGAGTCTAACCGGGTTGATAGTAACCGCTGAAACCGCATTTGGCGCTTTCTACGTACAAGATGTAGGTGGTGGTGAATATTCAGGGATTATTGTTCAGGTTGACCAAGGATGGGCAGAGGTAATCATTGGTGATGAGGTATCTGTAATAGGTACTGTCGCTGAGGATTATGGTCGAACTCAGATAGGCATGACCGATCTTTCACAATTGAGTATCACTGGAAGTGGTACACCAGTGGCTACAACAATCTCAAGTAAGCCGACAAATTGGGAACCTTACGAAGGCTGTTTAGTAACGATTCTGGGTTCAAAGGCAAATACAGGTGAAGACCAATATGGTCAAGCAGAACTAAATTATGACATTCTTATGGATGATGTTTATCATGATTTTGACATCAACCCCGGCCAAGGTTTCACCAGTATCACCGGTCCTGTTGATTTCACTTATGGCAAGTATGTGATTCTTCCACGATCCCAAGCAGACCTTACTGAAGGCACAGTAACTACCGGCACAGGAAATGATGACACTACCAACCCTGATGGTGGCAGCGATGATTCAAATCCATCAGAAGAAACAGGAGCAGAGAACCTAACCGAAAATGGAGATGATGGTTCAGATCCATTCCGTCGTGACCTCAGTAGTAATACAGATACGAAACAAGACTCAGGCGCCTTACTTATGGTGATGATAGCAATAGCATTCTTGGCTGGATTGATTGGTGGCGGTATGTATCTCCTCAACAATTCAGGTAAATCAGAAAATGAATTTACCACCCTTGAACAAGCAGCACTGATAGAATCTGAAGAACAAGAAGCTGTGGCGGCAGATAACGCTGAACAACAGACAGATGACGATGCCCAAAGTGAGGAAGAGTTTGTCCCAGCACTACCCAGTGGACCACCACCAAAGTGAATTTAGTAGAGGTCGAATATACAACGGCGACGCTCCGCGAAAGGGGTATGAGGTCGCAAAAGTAATGTTGAAGCCAAGCAGAAACAACCCTTGCGATACCCTCTGGTAAGAAACTAACGCGTCGGTAGCGTCTAAAACGACCCACTGAAAGCCCATCCAAACAACAATCCCATTCGCATGGGTATTCAGATAGACCCATGCGAACTATCTATATTTGATTAGTTCATACAGATTGCCATCATACCAAAAGGTAATCCGTAAGAGAACAGTGTGCACTACATGACCGAGTTATTTGAAGACGACAGTGAAATTTACGCTTCAGCAGAGTTTAGCAAAGGGTTAATACTCTACTTATGGATTATAATAAACCTAATTTTACTCAGTACTATAATTGGAATTGTTGTAATGTTTTTCTGGGTACCTTTTGGCTGGATAGTTCATATGAAGCAACTTCAAAATAACTCCTTGACCTTGACTAAAAGTGGAATCAAAATACGAAAGGGATGGATATTCAAGGCACAACAGAATATACCACTCGATAAACTCACTGACATATCCATACACGAGGGGCCAATCCTCGGCATGTGCAATATTGTCAAAATAATATTCGAAACCGCAGGTGGAATACCATTGCATCTAAACGGACTCACGAAACCCGTTGCATTACAGTTCCGTGACATTGTCATGAAGCAGCGCGATGAAGAACACTTTCAAATATCTAGGCACCAGAGTACAGGTGGCCAGGAGACGCAGTCTAATGGCGTACTTGTTGAAATCAGGGACATTCTTCAGCAGATCAATACGAACCTTTCTAAGCGAGAATAATCATGGCGTTTCACATCTCTGGAAAAATTGGGGTTTCTGTTAGTATTGTGATGCTATTACTTGGTGTCGGAATCATAGTTTCTTCATTCGGTACATTCGAGGAGGCAGAGGATATTGAGACATTCATGGCACCCAGCGTAACAGAGGGGGATAATGTATCAGTAATTGTCCAAGAATTCACCGATGCTTGTGAAGGATTGATTCTCCCGTTTAGTGGCACTATCCGAATTGGTTTTTATTAACCGACCTCCAATTCCATTAAATCCCACTAGCCCCTGACAGGATTATGTCCTTTGCACCAACAGATTACGATTTTGGCATCGCCTCGAACTACAGCTTCGCAACAACCATCACTTGCGCAAATGATGATGCTCGGAAAATGTTTGTTGAAGGATTCGGCCATATGCTGAACTACAACCACGAACAAGCGATTGCATGTTTCAGTAAAGTTACCGAACTTGACCCTACATGTGCTATGGCATGGTGGGGAATTTCATACTGTGTCTCTTCCAACTATAACTGGAGCCCAGGGCTTGGCTCTGGACACGATTCCATTCAACAAGCGGTTTCTCTCAAAGCAGGCTGTACCGAACTTGAGCAAGACCTCATCGATGCATTGGCTCAACGCCATTCTGCAGAAGCACGCGACGCAGCAGACCCTACGGTCCTAAACATGGGTAACGACCCTGAACTGAATGTTGCATTCGCAGAAGCAATGGAACCTCTTTACCGAAAATACAGTGGGAACTTGGATGTTGCTGCAATTTACGTAGAGGCTCTCATGAATCTGAAAGCTTGGCAACTATGGGACAAGAATGTCTCCACCGATGAAATCACTCCCGCTGACGACAATACATTGTTGTTGGTCAAAATAATGGAAGATGCATTTGAAAACATCGAAGGGGCCAAGCAACACGTTGCAATGTGCCACTTATACTGCCACGCTCTCGAACTTTCTCCGTTCCCTGAGCGCGCATTGCCAGCGGCTGATGTTCTACGCACTGTCATGCCAGGCATGGGCCACCTTGTGCACATGCCTTCTCACATTGATGCGTGGGTTGGACAATGGAAGGAAGCGATTGAATGTAACATTGCAGCAGTAGAAGCAGATGACAAATACGTTGAACTCACTGGTAACGATTCTCAGTTCTACAAGTTCTATCGAATGCACAACCACCACTTTGTGGTCTGGTGCGCTATGTTTGAAGGACAATATGAAACAGCCCTCAAGTACGCACGAAAGGCAGTCGACACACTTCCTGCAGGAGACGAAAATTCAGGCGTTCAATTCATGCTTGCTGGTATCATCCCAATGGGCGCAATCTTCCTAGAATCATACGTCACTATGCCTTGGCATGTGATGATCAGATTCGGTAAGTGGGATGAAATCATTGCTGAACCAATGTATTCTGACAAGGATGTATTCCCATCCACCATCGCAACACAACACTACGCTCGTGGTGTAGCTTATGCCTCAAAGGGCATGGTTGATGAGGCAGAAGCAGAACAAGTTCTCTTCAATGAAGCGATTCAAAACCCAGCACTTGCTGGACGAGTACTGCATAACAATTTGATGTACCAAGACCCAAGTGATGGTCCATGTATTCTTTTGGTCAATGCCGCAGTCCTCGCTGGTGAAATCGAATACCGAAGACAGTTCCTGGCCAAGGCTCGAGGTGAAGCATCTGACTTTACTGCTGCCTTTGACCATCTACGTCGTGGTGTCGATCTTTCTCTCAACCTTGCTTACAACGAACCTTGGGGTCAAATGCAACCTATACGCCACATTCTCGGCGCTCTTCTCCACGAACAAGGCGAAATCGAAGAAGCAGAAGCAGTTTACCGTGCTGACATCAAACTTTGGAAGGACAACATGTGGGGCCTCTTAGGCCTCAAGCTTTGTCTTGAAGCACGCGGTGATGCTCCTGAAGAACTTGCAACTGTCACTGCGTTGTTCAAGGAGCGTAGTTCTCGCGCTGACATCGTACCAGCAAAGACCTGTTTCTGTGCTCAAGACAGCATCGAAAAGAATTGCTGCGATTGAACAGATTAAATCTCAATGATTTTGTTGTTTGAATGGGCTTTGATTCGGTTCTTTGGAACGCGACCCATAGCAATAACGGCATGTGCAAAAGATATCCAATACTTTCAATCAACCATGTCTACCAAAATGATGATCTAAGGAATTTAACGGAAGTCGTAGAGCAGTTGGTCTTCCGTGAACACATGCCCATGGGTTTGGAATACGCCTCATATCCTCAAGCAGTCTACGCATTTCCGCGATTGTCAATTTATCATTAGCCTTTACCGCACCTCTGCAAGCATTGAGGAATGCGAGGTGGTCTTTCCTTGCATCAACTGTTTCCAAAGGAGCGCCATCTTCCGCAGTATCTTGTAGTAAGTCGAGCAAAAATGGAACGACATCATCTCCTTGTAACAGATTTGGAGCAGAATTTAGTAGCCATCCATCTGAATCTTCACTCAACTCAAATCCAACTTCTTTCAGTTTTTGATGAGATGCACTTATTCTGGCATTTTGTCTTGGGTCCAATTCTAATTTCAAAGGAATTAGCCGTTTCTGAGGTAGCCACAACGTTTCATCATTACGTAACCTTTCATATCGAACTCTCTCATGCAGTGCATGTTGATCTATCAATAACAACTCATCTTCTGCCTGTACAAGGATATAGGAATCAGCGAACTGCGCCAAAGGTTCCATCTTAGGTAGTTCATTGATTATGCCTTCTAGTGGCTTTTCTTTACTTGGAGAATGAGATTGACCAGTGCCTGCATGACGGTGTAATTCCCTTTCTGCGGAAGAAAGCGCAGGTGCAATAGGATTCTCATCCATTCCAGGAAGCATTTCTTGGTCGGCCATTGAAGTTGAAATAGGTCGCTTTTTTTCCTGTTTACTAGTCTCTTCTGCAACATTGCCGACTAGATTCAATTGAGCTCCAGCAGCGATTGCCCAAGAAGGAACTGAAGCCACAGACCCTTCTACCTCTATAGAATCATTTATTGCGGACGGTATGGTGCTAGTTCCAGCCGCTTTTAGAATTGGGTTCTGTGGGGACTCAGCATGGATGATTCGCTTCTGGCCACCAGCCTTCAGCAAGTCTTCAACTGGTTGAACGGCGGAATTATGTGATAACCCTTGCAATTCAGATATTCCCCCAGCGGCATCGGGTTGTGTTGGAACAGATTCAAGGGTATGAGAAATTGATCTTTCCAGTCTTTCTAGAACTCTCCAAGAGTGCCTCAATCGGACTTCTCTCTTGGTTGGGTGGACATTTACATCGACTTCACTGGCTGGTATAATGAGACTTAGTACGGCGATTGGATGACGGCCTTGCATTAGTCTTGTCTTGTATCCTCTACGAATCGCTTGCAAAAATGGTCCAGCAGAAACCGGCCTGTTATTGATCAATATGTGGACATCATCGCCTTTGCCTCTAGTCGTATCAGGAGTACTTATCCAGCCACTCCAAGATTCTTCACCTGGAGCATTATCATCTATTGCTGGGCTGGATAATTCAAGCATTGCGGAAGCCTGACCGCCAAGAAGATCATACAAACGGTCGCTCATCGTTTCACTAGCAGGAACATCAAGCATAACTTTCTCATCTATTAGCAGCCTAAATCCTACATCCATATGGGCCATTGCATGAGATACAACAACATCGACGATTCGTGAATTCTCAGTAGCAGCTCTGCGCTGGAATGCAAGACGTGCAGGTGTGTTGTGGAATAAGTGAGCAACTTCTATTCTTGTTCCATGAGCCATACCTTCCGGCTCAACTGACTCTTTATCACCATCCTTCATCGATATGCTTCTGCCATCACAGTTTTCAGGACGGCTTGCAATTTTAAGATGCGAAACCATGCCAATACTAGCCAAAGCCTCACCTCTAAATCCGAGAGTATGGATTGCAGATAAGTCCTCTAACTTGCGTAATTTTGAGGTTGCATGTCTGTCAAGGGCAAGCGGTAGGTCTGCCTCATCAATACCTGAGCCATCATCTTCGATGCATATCAAATCAAACCCACCTCTTTCAATTGTGATTACAATGCGAGAACTACCAGCATCCAAACTGTTCTCTAACAATTCTTTTACCACTTGAGCAGGCCTTTCAACTACTTCACCTGCAGCGATATGACCAATCGTTTTGTCATCAAGTTGAATTATTCGATTTGCTTGACTCAATTTATTCACCACCAAGCATTTTCTTCAATCTGTAAAGTTCATCTTGTGCCTGTCTTGGACTCAAATCATCGGCCTTTATGGTCGACAAATAATCCAATACTTCTTGCTGCCCTGGTTCTAAGGATGCTTGCTGAATCTCAACTGTTTGGCTTGCAGAAGAACGACCCATTGCAGCAGCCGCAAAATAGCCCATGAGGCTAGCTTGACCGCTATCTCTAGTAGCAGGAGCACCGGTTTCACCCGCTTTTGCACCATGGGCTTGACTTTCTAGGAACGCGAGTAAGTCGCTAGCCCTCTCAACGACTTCTCTTGGTAAACCAGCTAATGCAGCGACCTGTACTCCATATGAATCATCACAAGGTCCATCGGCAACGGTATGCAAGAATTTCAATTCACCATCAGATTGAGCAACTTGGACATGGACATTTATCAATCCTTTGACCTCTTCCTCCAATCCAATCAATTGGTGGTAATGGGTTGCAAATAGTGTTCTAGAGCCAATTCTGTTACAGATGTCTTCTGTTACAGACCAAGCAATAGATAGTCCATCAAAGGTAGAAGTACCTCTGCCAATTTCGTCTAATAGTACTAGTGAACGTGAAGTCGCTCTACGTAAAATGTGGGCTACCTCAATCATCTCCATCATGAATGTTGAGCGTCCTCTTCGTAAATCATCACTTGCTCCAACTCTTGTGAAAACACGGTCAACCAATCCTAGTCTTGCTTTTTTACAAGGGACGAATGAACCGGATTGGGCCAATATGGAAAGTAGGGCTGTTGTACGCAAGTAGGTTGACTTTCCACCCATATTTGGCCCAGTGATCAACAAAAATCTTCGTTTTGCATCTAGGTGGATGTCATTTGGAACAAATCCACTCTGTGTTTCCAATACAGGATGTCTTGCTCCTTCAGCCTTTAGATGGTCCCCTTCGGTCATTTCTGGGCGTGACCAAGCTCGAGACCTTGCAACATCTGCAAAACACTGTAAAACGTCTATTGAAGCGACTCTTGCAGCAATATTGGCTAAGGTTACAACATGCGTTCGACATCTTTCTCTTAGGGTTGTAAACATTCGATATTCTAATTCCTTTACCCTCCCACTTGCGGTTAACAATAAATCATCACGCCGTGATAACTCATCGGTAACAAAGCGGGAGCCATTGGTCAATTGTTGTTTTCTTCTCCAATGCTCAGGTGTTTTGTCTTCATATTTTTTTGTGACTTCAATAAACCAACCAACTTGCCGATTCATTTTAATCTTCAAACTAGGAATCTCCAATTCAGCACGCATAGTTGCTTCCAAATCTCTAAACCATGAATGGCCACTCTCGGCAGTGTCTCTTAGTTCATCAATCTCGTCATCAATTCCACTTCTAATCAGTCCTCCATCCTTCAATCCCAAAGGTGGTTCGTCGACCAAGGTATGACGTATATCCTCGCCCAAATCACTTAGAGAATCTAAATCTAGGGATAGGTGCGATAACAATTCATTGTCTGCTTCCTTACACAGATTGATGACCGCTGGCATTCTTTGTAATGCGATTGCGGTAGCCAATAGGTCTCTTCCATTTGAGCGATTATAGGCTAATTGAGTTGCAAGCCTTTCCATGTCTCGTAAACCTTTCAAAGCCTCTCTCAGAGCATCAAGCCTTCTAGATGAGCGAGTTAATGAAGCGACTGCATCATGCCTTGCAGAAATTGCATCGATATCGGCAAGAGGGCGTAATATCCATGTTTTCAACAAGCGACGGCCCATTGCAGTACGGCATCTATTGAGGCTAGAAAGTAAACTGCCCTCATATTCTCCGGTCAAAGTTGAAGTTAATTCTAAATTTCTTAGAGTGGTTTGGTCGAGTACTAAATGACCTTCTTCCTCAATAATCTCGACATCTCTTAGAGGAACATCATCGGTGATATGCATTGTTGAAAGATAATCGGCGGCCAATCCTGCAGCGGCTATTGCCAAAGGAGCATCATCTAAATCTAGATGGCCAAGGTCTGCAACCTTCAGAACTTTTGTCAAACGTTGCCTTCTTTTTGCCTCGCTCGCTTTATGCTGACTTATTGTAACGCCATCTAAATGCGAGAACATAGCGCATAGCGTATTGTCCTCAGCATCGCTTGGCGAGATAACGATTTCACTTGGATTCCAACGAAGAACTTCATCCAAGGCCTTTGCGAAGCGATCTGCACCATGGCATGTGCTGGCCCATGCCTGTCCAGTTGAAGCATCAACAACTCCCATCCCGAGGCTGTCGCTTGCAAGGCAAATTGCTATCAGCAGAGAGCGTTCATCAGTTCCTAATAGCGATTCTTCATACAAACTGCCTGGGGTATAGATTCTGCTAACCGCCCTTTCAAGAATCTTGGCACCTTCTCTCAATTCATTTTCTTGCTCAGCAACACAGACTTTGTGTCCGGCTTTTAGCATGCCACGAATATTTTCTTCCAAGGCATGCCAAGGGAATCCCGCCATGCGGGTTGGTTTTGTGGATTTTTTATCTCTGGAAGTTAGAGTTAGGCCAAGTACTTCAGAAGCGATTTCTGCATCATCGTGGAATAACTCGTAAAAATCACCCATTCTAAAGAATAAAATTGAATCTGGGTGGGATGATTTGATTTCATCAAACTGGTCCATCATCCCTCTTTTTGTCATGCTAAAACCCCGTCAATGCTCACGCCGGATGTAGTGGTCAATGACGAGAGCACATGAAGATTCTCGCTATAACTTTCTCCGTAGGAGGACTTATACAGTGAATTAAAGAATATTTGCGGCAACTAAAAACGCAAGTCGAATAGATTAATTGCTTCAGTAATTGCGAAATCGATCTAATACAGTCCAGCCCATAACGAGTAAAACAATACTAAAGAAAGTTAGGAATGCAAAGTTCAAGAATCCCCGCCCACTCTCTATAGAGTCGTTTACAGTAGTGTCTAGGGTCATCATTTCAAATGCCCCATTGGCATCCATACCATGCATAAAAATAATCCCGCTTTCATATTCAGAGATTTCTATTTCTAGCGGTATTGGTTTTGCCAATTCCTCAATCTCGATTATTCCATTGTGAAAAGTCGCAATCGAGTTTGTTCCCTGATTCCCAATAAACCAAGTTTTACCCTGTGAATCAGTTACTGCAGATTGTGAGGGTATATCGATTTCATTGATTGAGCCATCATCTTTAACTTGATATGCACCAGTATTTGTGGCGACTATTACTTGTGAATTACCAGTGGAAAATAGGTTGTGTATTTGCCCTTCATCACCAGTTGAAAAAGATGTTAAAATAGGTGCTACTGAGAGGTTTCCTTGCCATTCAATGATTCCAATTGCAGTGCGAACACTTGGACTTGCAGGGCTGTCTCCTGAACTTTGAGTATTTGCGATCGTACCCGTTGCAACCCATTTTTCTTGAGACAAATGAACGATATTATTCCAATTGACTAGATTTGAATTTGCTAATGGTGGTGATGCAACGTAATATGATAATGCTCTTATCGATGAAGTGCCATCACTTTCTTGAGTGACTATCATAGCAGATTGTGGCCCCATGTTCTCTTGGTAATCATCTATCCAAAATTCATCACTAGAGTTGAGATTAATTTCTGTATTTTGTAAGTCCCCTAGGGTGATTTCAACCAGTTGAGTACTGGCAATTGATAATATTGCCCGATTATCTCCCATTCCATTGATGAAACGAATTTCATCACCTTTGTCATATTCCGTTGGTTGGTATATGGGGTTCACGGACTCAGTACCGGTTTGGATGAAAAGATAATGTCCTTGACCTGGATCATATGTATGTGTTAATTGGCTAGCAATATCTACGCCATCGTCAAAATAAACTATGTCCAGGACCCTATAACCATCATGGGCGGCGTCACCAGCCCCCAAATCAACCCCAGCCAAAGTACTGGTGCCTTCAATCGCGACTCCACCCAGTACGGCGAATAAGAAAAAAATGCCAATAGCGAGCCACTGATGCTCACTTTCTTGCTCCAGCAACTTGCGCCAGCGTCCTTCCATAATCGATTGGCAGTGTAGGGGGCAAAAGAAGGCTTTCATCAAAGTGTTAGATTGAGCGCGATTTTGCAAGTTTCATATCTCATACGGATAAGGCTTCAATCAAAGCAATGATAAGGGGACCATTGGTCGCAAGGTTACTTAGAGGTTTACATATGGCACGAAAACCAGCATCCATGTATCGTCAACTCAAGGGACCAGCATATACTCGTCGCAAGTATATTGGTGGTGTCCCAAATAACCGTATCATGCAATTCCACGTTGGAAACCGTAGAGCTGCAGAAGTCGGTGAATTCAAAGTAATCATTGAACTCCGTTCTGATAACAATGTTCAAATTCGTCACATTGCTCTTGAAGCAGGCCGTGTTATTGCAAACTCTACCATTCGTAAGGTAACAGGAATGGAAGGATATTCACTACGTGTTCACACCTTCCCTCACCATGTTCTACGAGAGAATAAGCAAGCAACTGGTGCAGGTGCTGACCGTGTATCACAAGGAATGCGTTGTGCATTCGGAAAGAACGTTGGAACTGCAGCACGTGTAAAGCGTGGTCAGAGAATCATGTCTATTCAAACAAACCCTGAAAACTACCTATTAGCACGTGATTCATTGCGCAAGGCTAGCATGAAAATGCCAACACCTTGTACAATTCGTCTTATTGCAGGCCACGAACACCTCAAGGGTCTAATTTGAATGAAGATGCAGGGATTCGCTCCCTCATCAAGCATCACACCTTGTTGTCTTGGCGCGGATATCAAATACCGATGGCCAATACGAATGAATAAAAGGAGGTGAGAATGTGCGAGTAGCAGTTTTGAAAGAGGACAGTTGTCAACCAAAGAAATGTAATGATGAATGCTATGCATTCTGTCCACCGGTTAGAAATGGCCAGGAATGTATCATCTTAGATGACCATTCAGGCAAACCCATGATTTCAGAGAGTCTGTGTATTGGCTGCGGTATATGTGTCAATAAATGTCCACACGATGCTTTGATCATCGAGAATTTACCTAGTGAATTGGAACAAGATATGATTCATCGATACTCAATGAATGGATTTAGATTGTTCAGACTCCCTACGCCGAGTAAGGAAAGCGTGGTAGGTATTCTTGGACCCAATGGGATGGGTAAATCAACAGCAATCAATGCACTATCTGGAAGAATAGTGCCAAATCTTGGAGATTGGATGGACAAAGAATGTAATTGGGATGGGATCATTGAAACTCTGCCTAGAGGTGAATTACGTGATTTCTTCATTTCAGTGCGAGAAGGGAAAATAAAAGTTGCACTGAAACCGCAAAACATCGACCGCTTGCCAAAAAGGGTTCAGGGAACAGTTCGTGATTTATTGAATAAAGTTGACGAGAGAGACATGTTTGAAGAGATGACCACTGATTTGGGAATATCTCATCTTCTAGACCGAACAGTTCAACAATTATCTGGTGGAGAATTACAGAGAATGGCTATCTGTGCAACGATGTTGCGTGATGTTGATGTTTATTTCTTTGACGAACCATCTTCTTACTTGGATATCCATGAGCGCATGAGAATTGTAAAGATAATTCAAAAACTATCAGAGACGAAACGCGTTTTGGTAATAGAACACGACTTAGCAGTTCTAGATGTGCTAGCAGATTTGATTCACATCGTTTATGGGAAGAAAGGTGCATTTGGAATTTTCACTCCAGCCCGTTCAACTCGTCAGGCGATTAATTCATACCTGGATGGGTACTTACCAGAACAAAATGTTCGTATCCGTGATAAACCAATAAAGTTCCTAAATCACCGTGGTGGTTCGGCAGAACTTGGCAGCCAGGTCATTAGTTGGGGTGGTTTGGAAAAGCAGTTAGGCGATTTCAAATTGAAAACTGGGGAAGGAAAGGTCCACAGGAGCGAAGTTGTCGGAGTAGTCGGTCCAAATGGAACCGGCAAATCTACAATGATAAAAATACTCGCAGGAGAGCATGAATATGACGGTGGCTGGGTTAGTAGTGATTGCAGTGTCTCGTACAAACCTCAGCATATTGATGTAGACATGGACTGTACAGTTCAAGTTTGGCTAGATGCTGAAGTTGGTCCACGTTGGAGAAGTGGAGAGTATAATGTAAATGTTATTCGGGCTTTGGGTATTGATGAATTATTGCCTAAGCGAGTCAAGAAA
>Ga0209090_10001387_pt1 | contig 15556 bp, 12 predicted proteins | sample ArcticOcean_MG_C_9_FD_187432 | JGI IMG/M metagenome (GOLD analysis project Ga0209090, IMG submission 187432) | Marine microbial communities from western Arctic Ocean - ArcticOcean_MG_CB2_152 (SPAdes) (version 2) | ecosystem: Environmental > Aquatic > Marine > Oceanic | place: Arctic Ocean... | reverse complement strand
CGGCTTTGCTGAGGCTTCTGAAGAAGTGTTTGCCGAAGTTCAAGAGCATAGTGATTTGGCTAATCGTATTCATCAGAGCTTTGTTACTGCACGAGCTGATATCGGAGCATGGGCAGAGATTTCTGATCAAGCCTATCTAACGCAGCGTAACCGTGCACTAGGCGGTTAGTGGTTGTACCCTAGGTATACCCGCCCATGACTTAGTTATGGGTGGGTTTTTCCGTTTTTAGTTCTATTTATCCATATGCTAGTGGTTTTAACCATGCAACACTCGTCTAGCCCTTTGAACTCATTAAGTTCTTCGAGCGTTTTACTTAAGCAAGATTTACTGCTTCGCAGTCTCGCTTTTACTGTGGTGTATGCTACGGTTATTTTTGTGCTTAATAATTTTTTAAACTTCTGGGCACTTTGGCCAGGAGCATTGAACACCCTAGGGGGTGAATTACCTACTGGCCCTGCTGCAGGTCTTGGATGGCTTCAGGTATTGAGCTATGTGGCGGCGCCTATATTGGCGATGGTGCACGTATTTAGATTACGTACTGAAAGCTATCAAAACCTTTCAATGAGAGTTTCAGATTGGGCGGCCACCAGTATAAAAGCTGCCTTTTGGATGGTTTTATTGGTGGGCATGGCGGACATGTTAGTGTCTTTCTTGCGTATTGAGTTGATGCTAGAACCTATAGTCGGCAGCGACCTCACCAGTGAATTAGGCAAACCAAAGTTTCGGGGTGCTTATGTGCATTTACCTTTGACGTTATTGGCCTGTTTTATTGCCATACGCAGCAAAGGTTTAGGTTTTATATGGCTGCCTTTGTTAGTGGTTGTGGCTGAATTTCTGATTGTAATTACCCGTTTTATATTCTCTTATGAACAAGCCTTTATGGGTGACCTTGTGCGCTTTTGGTACGCCGCACTGTTCTTATTTGCGTCGGCTAATACCTTGCTCGTTGAAGGGCATATTCGGGTCGATGTAGCCTATACTCATTTTAAGGCCCGCACCCAATCTTGGGTCAACATCTTTGGTGTGAGTTTACTTGGGTTACCACTGTGTTTTACCATTCTTACACTAGGAATGTGGGATAGAACTAGCAGTATTAATAGCCCATTACTTAGCGTAGAAGTGTCCCAAAGCGGCTACGGCATGTATGTGAAATACATTATGGTGGGCTTTTTGGCCATATTTGCTTTTTCTATGGTTATTCAATTTTCAAGTTACTTGCTCAAGCACTTTGGTGTGCTACGTGGCGAAACAGCGACAACAACGGCTAAGCCCTAGGACACTCGGTTATGGAACTTTTGTTTTTAGGGATTTTAGTCCTGTTAATGATTACGGCGCTTATTTCTGGTTTTCCTGTGGCATTCTCTTTGCCGGGCTCTTCTATTATTGCCATTGGTCTAGCTGCCTTAGCAGGCTGGATTTTTGCCGATAACCCAAATGCCTACTTCCACGAAGGTGGCCCAGTACAATGGCTTAGTGCAGGTGTGACAAATTTTAGAAGCCTTTATTGGAACGTTGAGCGGGATACTCTGATCGCGATCCCATTATTTATTTTTATGGGCATTATGCTGCAACGGTCTAAAGTTGCAGAAGATTTGTTGGTGACTATGGCCCAGTTGTTTGGGCCAGTACCTGGCGGTTTGGGTATTTCTGTGGTCCTCGTGGGAGCACTTCTGGCCGCCACAACAGGCATTGTCGGCGCAACTGTGATTGCCATGGGCATGATTTCTTTGCCTGCCATGCTGCGTAATAAGTATTCACACTCACTGGCTACGGGCACTATCTGTGCCTCTGGCACCTTAGGTCAGATTATCCCACCGTCAATCGTGCTTATTATTTTAGCTGACCAGCTCAGTAGTGCAGCCGATCAAGCGAGCGCCATGCGCAAGGCTGCATACCGTGAAATTACTGGTGAATTCTCTATGCCCTCAGCGCTGGACATTTCCTCTGCCAGTGCGGGTGATATGTTTATGGGGGCCTTTATCCCCGGCCTTCTATTAGTGGCCTTGTATATATTGTATATCCTCTTCACCGCCATCATTCGTCCTAAAATGGCACCGCCAATAGGATACTCTGGCGCTTATGATCGCCAGTTTCTAGTCAAGGTATTAATGGCATTATTGCCACCTTTGAGTTTGATTTTTGTGGTTCTAGGATCCATCTTAATGGGCGTAGCAACGGTTAATCAGGCTGGAGCCGTCGGAGCGGTGGGGGCTATGTTGATGGCAGGCTATCGTTTACACCATCGTGACGAAAGGCGCTACTGGCCAGCTTTTATAGCTATTTTTTCTGTTATTGCCCTAGGGTTTATCGTTGCCAATTTTGATCTTAATATTAAGAGCATAAATACTGATAAAGATCGCCTAGGTGTGACCCTGGGTTTCGTTGCTTCAGCTACACTGCTTATGGCAATCGCCTGGAGTGGCTGGAGGGTCTTTAAAACAGGCACCACCCTACATGAAGTGATGGGGGAAACGGCTAAAACTACTTCTATGGTATTTATCATTCTTATTGGCGCAGCTATGCTCACCTCGGCATTTCGTGCCTTTGGTGGTGAAGAGCTGGTGAAGGATATGCTCACCAGCCTTCCTGGTGGTTTTTGGATGCAGTTCTTCGTGGTCATGGTGGTGATCTTTATCTTAGGCTTCTTCTTAGACTTTATCGAAATTGCTGTCGTGGTGGTGCCTATTGTGGCGCCCATATTACTGGCAGACCCTAGTGCCAACATTACGGCAGTGTGGTTGGGTGTGATGATTGGCTTGAATATTCAAACCTCGTTCCTTACTCCGCCCTTTGGTTTTGCGCTCTTCTACTTGAGGGGCGTGGCGGACCAACTAGTGAAGACCATTTCCATCTACAAAGGTGTGGTGCCATTTATTGGGCTGCAGCTATTGGCCTTAGTGATTACCGGGTTCTTCCCAAGTTTAGTCAACTACCTGCCTAATCGTACTTACCTCACTTCTGAATCTGCACCACCACCTATGAATCCGCGTATTCAGCCGTGTTTAGAGGAGCAGGTGCTCTCCTTATACGCAAACCAAGAGGTCAGTTTGATAGCCAGTATTGATACCATGGCTGCGGTGGATGCAAGCTATTTGTCTTCTGCTGCAACGAAAATTTTACAAGACAGCCTAGGCAAAGCGCGTCAAACTTTTGTCAAAGTAGAAGGCATCTATCAATCCAAGGCTGAACTAACAGACTTTGAGCAAAGTTATGAGGCCTTGCATTTTCAGGTGCGAGATATTCAGCTTACTGTGCGCCGCAATAAACGTTTGAGTGAAGATGCACGGTTACAGCTGCGTCGCCTCGATGACATTGAACTCAATGCCACTCGTAAGTCTGACTTAGAGCAACGTATAGTTGATCTTCAGCAATTAAATCAGCGTTTAGAGGCTAGTATTCCTGCAACATGGGCAATACAAAGACCTATTTTTGAAAAACTGAATAAGGCAGAGAAGAAGTCACGTAATGACTACCGCCGTAACGTCGATGAAGCCTATGAAGGTATTCAAGAATTACGCTTATGGATAACCCAAGCATCCACATTAGCCCAGACAAAAGCTGATGTGGCTGATCTTGCTTCAAGTATTGATCAATTAGATGCCAATGGAGCCATGGCAGCCATCAAACTGCAAGAAAGAAATATGGGCGAGTTCGCTGGTGTAAGTAGCATTAAGTCTAAACTGTCTAAAGCTCGTCGGGCCTTAAAAGGCAGTAAATATGATCCAGAGAAGGCTAAAGGCTACCATAGCCAAGCCATGGAGATGTTAACGGCAGAAATTCTATGGCGCCAGCGTGCTGTAACGGACATGGCTCCTGCTTTAGTGAGTTATGATATGGCCATTAAAGATAGCATTGGTTTGCGCCTGCAGGAACGTATGAGTGTGGATTTAGCCACCACTGTTTCTGCTTGTATGGCTAGCCATAAGGACGTCTCTCTACAATTTTGAGCATTGGCGGTGGATTGAGCCGAAGTGGATGGGGTAGAATGTTAATAATACCTTATTGCTTCGGCCCATTTCATGCCCACTCCTAACCACGATTTATTCAAAACAATCGCTCAGTCCCACTCGCAGTTGCGCAAATCAGAGCGCAAGGTGGCAGACTATGTGCTGGAACATCGAGCAAAAATTGTGCAAATGCGTATTGTTGATTTAGCCGCGGCGGCTTCGGTAAGTGAGCCCACTGTAGTGCGTTTTTGTCGGGCGCTAGACTTTGATGGATTTCAAGATTTTAAGCTTAATTTAGCCCAGTTTGTGGGCACTAATACGTCGTACCAACAATTTCATTTAGATAGCCGCGACTCAGTGGAGCAATTTAAAGAAAAGATTTTTGATTCCACGATGGGTAATCTAATGCGGGTTAAATCTGATTTAGATGCCGCTAACTTAGAAAAAGCCATTGTGGCCTTAGCCCAGTCTAAGCGCGTTGACTGTTATGGTTTTGGGGCTTCTGCACCCATCTGTAGCGATGCACAACATAAGTTTTTCCGCCTCAATATATCGGCTGCAGCCTATTCAGACCCGCACCTACAAACCATGGCTGCGGTTACCTTACAGCCTGGAGATGTGGTGATCGCGATCTCTCAAACGGGCCGCACTAAAGATCTGCTTCACTCTACACAACTTGCTATGGATGCAGGTGCAACAGTCATTGCCTTGTGTCCAAGTGATACGCCCTTAGCTCAACAAGTACAGATTCCTTTGTATATTGACTTGGATGAAGACAAAGAGCTAAACACGCTAATGTCTTCTCGTATCACCCAAATGGTGGTGATAGATGTGCTGGCCGTGGGAGTCACTATGAAGTTAGGTGAAGAAACCATGACCCACTTAAAAACGATTAAGCGTTCTCTTAAGAGTTTGCGCATACCTGTTAAGCGCACTAAATAGTAAATTCACCCCCAGCCAACTCAATCTAGCAAACTATCCTATTACAGAAAACAGACTATCTAGGCCTATTTAAAGGATAGATATTCAATGCATAAACAAAGTACAGTTTATTATCGGCGTCACTAACCAGAATTAGGCCAGTAACACCTGAGTTTTAGATTTCTATTTCCATTCATCTAACCTTGTTTCTGCATTATTTATTTGAAAGTGGGGGCCTAAGGATGACATATGCCCGTTTTATTGTTCGTCCTAAAATAGTCAAATAAAGCTGGCCGTCTTAGGGCCGAGCTATCCGTTTAATCAGGAGAGTAGCAATGAGTTTGTCTTTAATAATACGAATCAGTGCGGGTTATATTGGCCTTTGGGTATTAATGATGGTGTTAACCCCAGCAATGGTAGCTAGTGATCTATTTGGTGTTGAACTAACTGAGACACTCAAAGAGCAAATGCAGTTTACGGCCATAGCTGCTGTTGGTGTAGGTAGTATGCAGTGGATGGTGACCTCATGGGCGCCAGAGTATATGGCTAAGTTTGGTCGCCTAACTGCTGCTTTTTGGGCTGCTTTTGCAATTCTGAATGTATCTCTAATATCCTCTGGCACTATAATAGCCAGTGGGCAAAACTATAGTACATCACTTATTATGGTGGCTTTAGCTGCGTTGTTATGGATAAAGTCTAAAGTCTAAGCGTATAAGTCAAAGTGGTTGGCTGGTGAGGCCTTCTACCTTGGGCAGTCACCACATGGGTTGTAAAAATATGAGGAATTGGTGGCCACAGATTTTAAAACTGTTAAGACGTTATGCCTTTAACTAGTCCAGCAACGTGACTAGTTATGTTGCACTTAGTCTGGTTAACTTAAGTCATCTGAAACTGCTCTGATTATCTGCGTGGCTGATAAAGGATAATACATATGAAATTTGAAGGTAATGCGAGTTTACTGCAGCAAAAAATGGCTGGCAGTAGTGCCGGCGTGGCGCGGCGTCTTGCCGTGATGAATGCCCTTAGCCTGCAAACTGGTGACACCGTGTTAGATGTTGGTTGTGGAGCTGGTCATTTAGTTGAGGATATTGGCCTTGCTGTGGGCTCTGGTGGAAAAGCCTTTGGACTTGATCCAAGCGAAACCCAGTTAGAGTCGGCAAGGGTCCGTTGTGATTTATTGAGCAATGCCACATTCTTATGTGGCATGGCCGATAAGGTTGATTTGCCCAGTGTGTCTTGTGATGCCATTGCCTCAATCCAGACCCTGGACTATATCGAAGATGTCGGTGCTACATTAGCCGAAGTGGCGCGACTATTAAAGCCTAAAGCTCATTTTGTTAATGTTTCTGTACTGTGGGATAACTTCAAATTTCATGGGGCTGATGAGAAGCTTAACGACTTAATCCATGAAACTTTTAAGGCGCATTGTTACCATCAAATGCTGCCAATGGAGCTGTCGGGCAGGATGGCTAAACATGGCATTGGCAACATCCGTACGGAATCATTGGCTTTTGTTATGACACAACGTCATGAAAATTCACCAGCAACCTACGCAGAAATGGTACTCGCTAATTTTGCTATTAGTCAGGGTGTAGAAGAGGAAAAGGTACAGCAATGGCGGTCTCAGTTAGAGCAAGCAGAAGCTGAAGGTAGGTTTGGCTTCACCAGCTTCCCTGTGCTTACTGTGGGTACTAAGCTCTAGAGCACTGGTTGGAATCCATTAAATTGACTTGTGCATGATTGATGCGACTGCTGCGATTGTAAAAATAAGTAAACCATTAGCGCTTTAAGTGTCATTACTATCACTTGAGCGTAGTGTTAAGTTACAGCAAATTTAACTCTTAAACATAATGAAGAAAATACTTTCTGCAGCGTTTCTCCTAGCATTTTTAACACAGGCTTATGCTCACAAGCCTGTGTTAAATGAAAGCTCAACATACCCTGCTGATGCACCGTACGAAATAGAAGAGCCAGAAATATCAAAAGCCATCTACTCAACCCTTACCGGTGATCCACACTACTATCGAATACAATCTGCAATAGACTTTGATTTTTATGCTGGCATTTTGGCTGCTAAGATTGGCGAATGTGCCCTTGAAAGTAAGTTTTCATTTGAAGTTCTAGATTCTGAATTTGATAAAATCCATCTTGCTGATGGTGAAAACTTTGACTGGGTACCTTGGTATGAAGAGTATGGTAAGCAGTGGTACTGGAATGGACCAGAAGTTGGTGAAAAATTTTTATCCAATGAGGTTTTTAAAGCAGGAACCTATTACATTAAAGTATTTAATAAAACAAATACTGGGCAATATGTTATTGCCGTCGGTGACATTGAACAATTCTCGTTTACTGATATTGTTGGTTTAATTTTCTCGATGGGCAAGATAGAGGATGAGTTTTGGGACCCTGATAAATGTAGTAATGGTTAGGCCTTTTTATTGGTCAAGATAACAAGTCAGTTTCAGGAGCAGTTGTTATGGTTAAATATTTTGTATACAGCCTAGCAGTAATTCTAATCTCAACATCAACAGTATTTGCCGCAGGACATTCAAGCGACTTAAAGTATTCGGTTGGTGAAAAAGATTTCAAAGGATATATTTCTAGGCCTGTAGGAAAGTCTTTGGGTAAAGTCTTTATTATTCATGATTGGAATGGGTTAAACGAATACGAGATCAAGCGAGCCGACATGCTGGCAGAATTGGGTTATGAAGCAGTAGCTCTTGATATGTTTGGCGTAGGTGCGAAGCTGGAGGGTTTCGAGGATTATATGCGAGAGAGTGGTGCTCTTTACAAGGACCGAAATGAATTTCAGTCAAGAATTTTAGAAGCGGTAAAAGCTGCGTCTACAAGTTCAGATACTGATGTAGCAGAGTTTCTTATAGGGTATTGTTTTGGTGGAGCCGCAGTTTTGGAAGGCGCCCGTTTGGGCTTAGATTTAGATGGATTTGTTAGCTTTCATGGCGGTTTAGATACACCAGAGGGTCAAGATTACAGTAAAACGACAGCACCCGTTTTGTTACTTCATGGTTCAGCCGACCCAGTTTCTGGAATGGATGCTTTAGCTTCAATTCTTGATCAAATGCAAAAGGCCGAAATATCACACTCCGCAGAGGTTTATGGTGGGGCGCGCCATTCATTCACTATAGAGGGATCAAGAGATTATAATGCGGATGCTGATGAAAAATCTTGGAAAGCTCTTTTAAGGTTTCTTGAAGGAAATTCTTAGAGTTTAGTAAATAAATCTTACGCAATGATTTGAAGTGATCCTATTTTTAGGACCGTTTTGCGGCTTTGCTAGGATGCATCTGGCCTCTATCCGCGCTGCTTCTAGTATAGTTAACTACTCTTATTCCATCTTCGAAGCACCTGTTTCCATACGCACAATTTTACCATTTTCAATCATTTGTACTATGATAATCGACTCACGGGTGCCGTCAGGAAATCGCATTATTGAATGCTCTACTAGAATATCGTCGTTTTCGTAGATACACCGATCCATCAAGCGATCAAATTTACCGCTTTCCATCATAGCTCTAAAATCGTGTTTAAAATCTGACCATAATATTGATGTGCCCGTTTGATGACGGACAAACACACAATCGTCATGAAAAAATTCAGACAATGTGTCAAAATTTCTTGTGTCTCGGGCTTTCTTCATTTCTCGATATATTTTCATGTTAACTCTCTCAATTATTAGGTCGATGACTTTGCTGCACAGCAATAGTTTATTAATTATGAGTTTTTATAGCTAGTACAAAATCAGGAGTGACTTAGTTGAAATAAATATGTTTAACTAGGATCGATACAAATTAGACTGATTAATTTTCATAGGAGCAATATCTTATGCACAAAGTAGCGATTGTCACTGGCGCGTCAAGGGGGTTAGGGCGAGGTATTGCCCTTACGTTGGCAAAAGAAGAAGGTTATATAGTTTACGCCACAGCGCGCAATAAAAAGGCGCTTGAAAGTTTAGCTGCAGAAGTGGCAGCTTCTAATTCTAGTGGTGGTGTTATTCATGCCTGTCCATTAGATCAAAAGGATGATTCTGCAGTGCAGGCCTTTGTTGCACGGGTGGCCGCTGAACAAAAGAGCATTAAGCTTTTAGTCAACAGTGCCTATAGTGGCTTAATCGCTATTGCCCCGCACTTTGGCAAATCGTTTTGGGAGCGCCCGTTGTCTGTCTATGATGAGGCCTTTGATGTTGGTGTGCGCAGCAGCTACGTAATGAGTAAATTTGTAGCCCCGCTCATGATTGAGCAACAACAGGGGCTGATCATTCAAACCTCCAGCACTGGTGCATTCCACTATGCTTTTGATGTTGCTTACGGTGCAGCCCACTCAGCGATGGACCGCCTAACTGCGGATATGGCTCTGGAATTGAAGGATCATAAGGTTAACGCAATCACCCTCCATCCAGTGGGTGGATGCCAGACAGAAGTCGTATCATTCCCGGGTGGAGAAAGTGCGGTTTATGTGGGTAGGGCGGTGGCCGCATTGGTAGAAAAAGCCACTGAAGCAGAGTTAAAGCAAATGAGTGGTCAAGTGGTTATTACTGGAGAATTATCTGAAAGATATAATTTTTCAGATGATAACGACCCTCAAGGAGAGGCTAAGAAAGCAAAAATTGAAGGGGCTAAGGGCCAGCGCTCAATGATGGAGCAGATCCAGTTCCAAAACCAACAGCAGCGAACTCTTGACGTCTATGACACTGATAATGGCTTACCATTTAAGTTCACTGACCTCAACAGTGCTATGTTTGGAGAAATGTTTTCTGGCGCTAAAGACTTCAGTTAGATGAGTTAGTAGGAGCTATGTGGGGGCTAATATAAGAAATTATATAGAGCCTGTGATATGCACTTGCTAAGATTAATGAAAATCCCGAGAGCTGACTTTTAGTTGTTCTAGTAAGTGACTGCAATCGATGAGTTTACCTGCAATTATGTGGGTTACTTGGCTGTCTGGATCGCGCTCTAAAATGCCTTTTACTTTCAATATTTTGGCATTCAAATAAGCCTGTCTTTGGGCGCGTGCGGTGCCTTGCCAGACCACTAGATTGGTATTGCCAGTTTCATCCTCTAGGGTAATAAAAGTCACACCAGAGGCTGTGCCGGGTCTTTGTCGGCCAGTAACTAATCCCGCTGCAGTGACGAGGCTTTGGTGAGGTTTATCGGTCATCTGGCTGGTGCTTAGGCAACCCTGTAGCAGACCTGCATGGCGTAATAAGGCAATGGGATGTTGTTCTAAACTTAGGTGTAGGCTGGCATAGTCTTCTGTTAATGCATCTAAGGCGGCAGGTCCAGGTAATTGATCTGGGTTGGTTTCTCGAACCTCCCGTAGTAATGGTAGATCTTGATGATTATCGAGCAATTGCCAGCGGGCTTGGTAACGGTGGCCACTAAAACAGGTGAGCGCATTAGCACTGGCGAGGGACTCCAGTTGGCCTTTAGCAAGGTGTAATGACTGCACTTGGGGAAGGTCTTTAAATCCTTGTTTGGGCCTGTGTTTTAATAACCGTTGTATATGATCTTGGCGCACCCCCTTCACTTGTCTTAAGCCTAAACGTAATGCTAATTCTGCAGTCTCAGTGGCTTCTAAGCTGTGGTCCCAAACACTGTGATTAATACACACGGGCAACACCTCTACACCGTGGCGGCGGGCGTCTTGCACTAACTGAGATGCACTATAAAAACCCATGGGCTGGCTGTTGAGAATGGCGCAATAAAAGGCTGCAGGATAGTGGTATTTAAGCCAAGCTGAGGCGTAAGTCAAAACGGCAAAACTGGCAGAATGTGATTCGGGGAAACCATATTCACCAAAACCTAATATTTGTCGGTACAAACGCTCTGCAAACTCTGCCTCATAACCCCTTGCCAACATACCGTCTACCAGCTTATGGTGAAATTTATCCATTTCGCCATGACGCTTCCAGTTGGCCATAGCGCGGCGCAAACTATCGGCTTCTCCACCACTAAAACCAGCTGCCACCATGGCCAGCTTAATGACTTGTTCTTGAAAAATAGGCACACCCAAGGTGCGTTCTAACACCTCTTGCACTTCCTTTGATGGATAATCCACGGTTTCTTTACCGGCTCGGCGGCGCAAAAATGGATGCACCATGTCCCCTTGAATCGGTCCTGGGCGAACAATGGCAATTTGAATTACAAGATCATAAAAACAAGCTGGTTGTAGGCGTGGCAACATGCTCATTTGGGCACGGGATTCTACTTGAAATACCCCTACACTATCGCCCTGTTGGAGCATGGCATACACCTTGGCATCATCATCCATGCGGGTGATATCGGCCAAGCTAAGTTTACGTCCGTGGTGGTGTTGCACCATGTGTAATGCACGCCGTATAGCGCTGAGCATGCCTAAGGCCAAAACGTCTACCTTGAGTAAAGCGAGGCTTTCTAAATCGTTCTTGTCCCACTGAATCACTGTGCGATCAACCATGGCAGCATTCTCTATAGGCACCAGTTCACTTAAGGGCCCTGCACTAATGATAAAACCCCCAACATGTTGTGATAGATGGCGGGGGAACCCTTGCAGGGTTTGCACCAGCTGTAAGAAGCATTGGCCCACATGGCTTTGGCTGTCTAAACCTAGGCTTTGTAATTGCTTATCCCACCCTGTGCTGCGATCTCGGTGGTCTACATTCTTGATAAACAGTTCAAGTTGGGGCAGGTTAATACCCAGGGCTTTGCCTACCTCACGTACAGCGCTTTTAAAACGATAGGTAATTACAGTGGCGGCTAAAGCTGCACGGTGGCGGCCATATTTTTGATAGATATACTGAATGATCTCTTCACGCCTTTGATGCTCAAAATCCACATCAATGTCTGGCGGCTCGGCCCGTTCTTTAGAAATAAAACGCTCGAATAGCACCTGTATTTGGCGAGGGTCTACAGCAGTGATTTCTAAGCAATAACACACTACAGAATTGGCGGAAGAGCCACGGCCTTGATATAAGATTTGCTGGCTTTTAGCGAATTGAACTAGGTCGTACACCGTTAAAAAGAAGTGTGCATAACCTTCTGAGGCAATAAGGCTAAGCTCTTTATCTATGATCAGGGCAATGTCATGGGGTACCCCAGCGGGAAAACGGATGCCTTTACCTTGCTCTACAAGATGGTGCAAATAGCTGTTGGCATCATAACCACTAGGTACCAGCTCGGCAGGGTATTCATAACTGAGTTCTGATAAACAAAAATTACATTGTTGGGCAATGGTTACACTGGCTTGTATCCATTGGAGCGGATACAGTTTGGTAATTTTATCTAACGGCCGCAGGCTATGTTCGCGGTTGGCTTGTAAGGCATAGCCACAGGCATGTACAGGCATACCAACACGAATGGCGGTGAGTGTGTCGTGTAACATTTGTCGATCGGGGCTGTGCATAACTACTTGACCAAGGGCGACTATGGGCAAATCGTAAGCCTTAGCTATGGTTTGACAATGGGCGTGTAGGCTCTGATCTAAGGCGCTTAAACGTCGGTGGCAGCCTATCCATAGGCGTTCTTTATGTTGGCTACTTAATTTTTCTCCTAACTCATTAGTACTGTTGAGGTGGGGGTTCCAGATAAGTAAGCACTCACTTAAGTTATTGAAGTCATCTCCATAAACTTGGTATTTACCTTTTTCACAACGCCGCCTTGCAAGGCTAATGAGCTGGCATAACTGAGCATACCCTTGGCGATTTTTTGCCAACACTACTAAGCTTTCTTGGGCCTCAGATTGATGGGGTTTAAGTAAAAACTCACTACCAATAATGAGTTTAATATTTAAATCATTATCCTTTTTATGCTGATAAGCTCGCACTACTCCTGCTACTGAACATTCGTCCGTGAGGGCAAGGGCTTTATAGCCTAAAGCATCTGCTTGTTGGAGTAATTCTTGTGGGTGGGAAGCAGCCCGTAAAAAGCTAAAATTACTTAAACAATGTAGCTCAGCATAATCGATGACAGGCTCGGTACTCATGAGAAATACCCATGTAAAAACCACTCTTCCCTAGGCGTGCGAAATAACCAGCACACCTGTCCTATGGGGTTGCGAGCAATAAAGTAGTCACGGCAAATACTCACGTTATCCCACCAACCACTTTGAATGCGTTCAGGGCCAGACAAGATACACCAACGGTGATCAGGCTTATGGTTTAAGGCTTGGGGTAGGGTGAATAATAAACTTGGGCGTAGGGCTCTTGTGGCTTGCTGTGATTGGTAATGACTTTGGGGCAGCCCTTGGTAGAAACTTCGTTCGGGGCGATGATCATCCTGCAAATACACTTGTTGTACGGCATGGTCTCCAAGCTTACTTTGTAAGCGACTAATGAGTTGTCCTGCAGTGAGTTTTCCTCCTGGGGGCTCAAATAACTGTGCTGACAAGGGTGCCCATGGCATTTGCCCTTTGGTTTTAAGGCTAACGGCAATAATGGGTGCCTGTAGTTTTAACTGCTCCAGCCTCAGCATGGATAAAGCTAACCAAGATTCTGCACGGTACTCGCCATCGCTACAGCCTATGTGTAATCGTTCAGAGGCATGTTCTTGGTACTCTAGGCCCAAACTAAGTCCTGCAGCCCGTAGTTGTCGGGGAGCCAAAAATGCCTCTAGGTCACTTAACAAACGTTTTAATGGAAAACGTAACGCTGTACTGTGTTCAATTTCATAAAGTAATTCTAAACGTTGACGAAAGCGTTCAGGGGGCTGGTATGCAGGCCAGCTAGGTGCGCTGCTGGTCTCTAGTTGTTGTAAAAAAGTGACTAGGGTTTGGCCTAACCGTTGGCCTAGTGCTGATCGAGGTAATGCTTGAGCTTGACCCAGGGTATTAAGACCAAGACGCTCTAATTGTAGGGATAGTTTATGGTCTAGACCTGCGCGATGGATGGGTAATTGGCTGAGCAATCTTGTGGCTTCGTCTTGGTTTGTTAATAAACGATCGTTGCCTGCGCGGGCCAGCACCTGCGCAGCTAAGGGGCTGTGAGCGCTGGCGTAATGATAATGTAAGCCGCGCTCCATAAGAGGTTGCTGCAGCTGTTGCCAGTAAGGGGCAAGGCCCTTATATAACCTTAGCATATCGCTGGTTTGTAACAACAAACCTTGGGGTGGATCAAGGTATAAGGTGGCGCTGGTTTGATACAAGCGCTGGGCAAGTTGAGCTAGAAGTCGCTGCTCTTGTTTGGATTCGTAGGCAATGACTTTAAGTTGAGCGCATAAAAGTGCAGCTTGGGCTAACCCTGTGCCTATTTTTATGCCTAGTTGGCGTGCTTCTGGGTTGGTTTGCACTACCTCGTTTTTATGAACTAAAACGCAGGCTTGGTTATAAGCTTGTTGATGTAAAAGGCTATCTAGTTGAAGGCTAGGAAAGTATAAGTAAAGCCACTGCATACATCACCGCAGTTTAGATGGCAGTGCCACAATGTTGTTCATCAGTACAGGGACATGATGAGGGGATGAATGGCCAGGTGTTGCTAAAGATGGCCAAAGCTCATGCATATCTACTTGGCATGGGTGTTGTGGCCACAGGCCTTGGTATTTATAGATTTGTAGGCGCAACCCTGTGGCTACAGGGGCGAGTGATAAACGTGCACTAACCGGTAAAGCGCTGGTGCTAGGTTCGGCCTGAGAGTGTAACCAAAACATGAGGGCTTGGTTGTCTTTGGCAGACACTTGTAAACGTTTAGCTTGGGGAGCCGTTAACCTAAGTGCCCACAAAATAAGGTGGCTACAACAACCACTATTAAGGCTCTGTTCGGCACTCCAAAGGGCTTGTTGGGGATTTTGGCAGCGTATTAATAAAGTTTGGCTTAGATCAATACCATGTTGTGCTAAAGCTTGGCCATTTAACTCTGCCGGTGGATTGATCCACACTTGTAAGCGTGATTGAGCTTGGGCCAATAAAGGTAACAGCAAACGTAATTCACCAATACCTGCAGGGCCACAGGCTAATTCCACTAACCCACTGTGGGGCCAGCCTCCTTGTAGATGTGCATCTAAGGTAGGGTAAAAGCTGCTTTGACGGCGATGATCTGGCCCTGCCACTTGCCGAGCTCGCCAGACCAAGCGCTCTTTTTCGAGTTGTAAGAGAACCATGGTAAAATCACAAATACTGTATATATATACAGTATTCTGACATGTTTTTGGCTCAGGTCAAGGGAAAAGCTGCTTTAGTCTCCTCAAAACATTAGCTCGAACTCTCGTGCAGCTCAAATAGGGACTTCAAAATCTTAAAGGCCTTGGTGGAGCCATTAACGAAGGTCAGATTGATTTTTTTACACCCATAAGTAAGCCCGCCCTAGCCCAAAATCTGTACTAGCAAAAAACAACAAGACAATAGATTGTTCGGTATTAAATAATAATTGCTCCTAAAATATCAATTAAATCTGTATGGGCAATGCCATCATTGCGCCATGCAATTGATGTTAATTAATAGAGGAGCTTAACCGTGCCATTACAAGCTAGTCAAAATGTTTTTATTACCTGTGCAGTAACAGGGAGTGGCGGTTCCCAAGACCGCTCTCACCATGTGCCCCGCAGCCCAGAGCAAATCGCCAATAGTGCCATTGATGCAGCTAAGGCCGGTGCTGCAGTGGTACATTGCCATGTACGTGATCCCGAAACAGGTGCGCCAAGCCGCCGCTTGGATTTGTACAAAGAGCTGACTGAACGCATTCGCGCCTCTGAAGTGGACGTAG
>Ga0209090_10001379_pt1 | contig 15612 bp, 12 predicted proteins | sample ArcticOcean_MG_C_9_FD_187432 | JGI IMG/M metagenome (GOLD analysis project Ga0209090, IMG submission 187432) | Marine microbial communities from western Arctic Ocean - ArcticOcean_MG_CB2_152 (SPAdes) (version 2) | ecosystem: Environmental > Aquatic > Marine > Oceanic | place: Arctic Ocean... | reverse complement strand
TTCCAATATTGTAGAAAACCTACCAACAGGAACAGTTAGTGGTTCTTCACAAATATCACTTAGTGGATTTAATACTTCACAATTATCCGAAAATACAAACCTTTATTATACAGATACACGAGTAAAAACTAAATTAGATGCTGAATTAGTACTAAGTGGTAGTAATTTAGATGAAATGACCGTTAGTGGTTCATTTAGTGGTTCGTTTCAAGGAGATGGTAGTAGTTTAACAGGATTAACAGTAGACCAAGTTACAACAGTATCAGATACGTTTACTAATGTAACTTCTAAAGTAGTAACTCACAACTTTGGTACAAAAAATGTAATTGTAACAGTATATGATGATGATGATGGTTATTTTATACCAAGTTCTATAATAACAACAGATACTAATACTGTAACTGTAACATTTGCATCAACCGAAAGTGGTAGAGTAGTAGTTGCAAAAGGTGGTCATGTTGTACAAGGTACGGCTGCAGATGCAAACCTATTAGATGGTGAAGATGGAACTTATTACTTAAATTATGGTAATTTTACAAGTATTCCAAGTGGAATTATTAGTGGTTCTACACAAATAACAGATTTAACTACTCATAAAGAAACAGTTAGTGGTGCATCTTCATATGCAGTAGACCACAACTTAAATGAACAATATCCAATAGTTCAAGCATGGAATACTACAACTTCACAACAAGAATTACCCAATTCCATAACAACAAACTCAGTAAATCAAGTAACTGTTGTATTTTCTACAACTTTTGCAGGAAAAATAATTATTAAAAAGTAATTTATGTTTAATTGCCCAATCGCAACAAAAAAATATGAATGGTTTCAAAGCAAATATATCATTGATATTGCCATAGAAACTGGTACCAATCAAGGACATGGTACATTATCATTATCCAATCATCATGATTTGGTTATAACTTGTGAAATCGATGATACTCGATGTAATACATCTACTATTAAATTTGAAGAGAATGGATTTCAAATAAAATCAGAATTTTATACAAAAAAATCTAATTTACCAGTTTATGAATTTCAAAAAGATAATAAAAAAATTTATTTGATAAAAGGAAGTTCTACTATTGTATTGGATGATATACTTGATAATGGATTGGGCTTTGAAATTAAAAAATCAATTGTTTTTTATTTAGATGCACATTGGCATAAAAACTTTCCTATATTGGAGGAATTGGAATCAATAAATAAGTACAACCTTTCAGATAGTAAAATAATAATACATGATTCTTATGTACCTGGATTTACAGAATGGAAAATTAATGAAGATGGAAAACGAATACAAGAATGGGGAGGTACTGACCATTACGATTTACGTCTTGATTATGAATATATAAAAACCAAAATATTTGAAATTAATCCAGGTATATTATCATATTTTCCAGATGATGTATATAATTCTGGAGATGGTGGAAGAGGAATTTTATATGCAGTTCCACCAGAAGAACAAAATTTTGAAGAGTATTTAAGTTATAATAGAGGAACTCCTTGTATAGAATTAAATTCAAACTATTATTCACCAGAAAATATTGAAAAAGCATCTATACAAAAATTTAAATATAGGAAATTTATACAAGGAGTTGATTATTAAAAATAAAATTATGTATGATGTTTATTATACAACCGGAGGAGGACCTTGGGTAAATGCGGGTAGTGATACATGGGTAAATCTATGGATGGAGTTAATAGCTCCTAAGTTAGATGTAAAACCCATACTTCTTATTCATAGAAACAAACCAAACGAGTATGGTGATTATAAATTTCCAATAGAAGCTCATTGGCACGGTGATGATATTGAATTAGCAGAAACTCTTTGTAAAAATGCAAGAAGAATAAATATATTACATGGTCATTATACTCCAATGAAAATTATTCAAGATAATGAAGATAAAATTCATTCAAATATTTTACATAATTCAGTAGACCATATTTTAAAATCACAATTGGGTACAGATGCTTCATTATCCTGGCATCCTTATTTAGATTCCAGTTGGGAAACAGAAGTAAACAAATGGGCTAAACATTCAATATGGGTAGGTTTATTTAATATTATACATGAAAATATAAATATTACTAATTTTTATGAATTTAAACACAATTTACCTCTTTCAAATTCAAATTACCTCGGATTTGCATCAAGATGTGAGGGAAGAAAAAATCCACATTATTTGGATGGATTAAAATCTTATATATTTACAAATTCTATTGAATTTAATATAGTTTGGAAACAAGGTACTAAGTTAGATACATCCAAATCTAAAATATATCATTATAATTCTAAATTTAAAAATACTTTTTACAACATGGATTGGGGAATCTCCCATTCTACGTTTACTAGTGAACCCTTTGGGTATGGTATATTTGAAGCAGTAGATTATGGTAAATTACCAATTTTACACTCAACATGGTGTAAAGATTTTGAATATCCTTACAGAGCTTCATCTAAAAAAGAATTTAACGATATTTATAGTAAGTTAATGGAAACTCCTTATTCCGAAAAAAACAAATGGTTTAAATTATTAAAACAATTTATGATTAATAATTATACCAATAAGAATAGATGGACAGGAGATTTACTTAATATTTATAATATATAGGAGAAAAATAATTATGCCAACATTAAGTTCAGGAAACACACTTTCATTAAATGCATTAGCAGGAGCAAATGGAGTAACACAGGGAGCAAACGTATCATTGGGTACTATTAAAGGCTCACCACAAGCAAACGATGATATAGGACTTTCCACATTTGCAGTAAATTCCATTGGTACAATGGGTGGATTTACATATGCAGTGGAAGACACAACAGAAACATATACAATAGATTCAAGTGGTGGAGGAACAAACTTTGCAGCCAATAATGGTTCTTATAGTGGAAATGTAACTTGGTCAATTCCAGTAGGTTCAAAAATATCAGTAAATACAAATAGTGGGTTGTCTGCAACTTTTAATGTAGCATCAATGACAAATGTAGCTACACAGACAATATTACAGGGTGCTATGACACATACTATTAGAGGAAATTTCGCAGATGGATATAATGACCATATAGGTAGTGGAAATGGATATGGTGTAAATAAAGATAAAACAGTTTATTCAATCGATACATATGATGGAAACACAACTGGTTTATGTTTAACATCTGATACACCAATTAAATTGGCAGATGGAACATCAATTGAAATCGGTGAAGTTGAAGAAGGAATGAAATTACAAGGATATTCATTAAATAACCTTGATACATTTGGAGATACTGGATATATGAATTGGGACACTTCAGAACTTAATCAATCAGAAAAAGAAGTTGAAGTTGAAAATGTAATATTTTCATTTGCAAGTAAATATTATGATATAAATGATGGTGATGTGAAATGTACCGCAGAACACCCTTTCTTAATTAACGAAGATGGTACTTACAAATTTAGAAGAGCTCATTTATTAAATCAAGGAGATATTTTAGTAAAAGGTGATGGTAGTAATATAGAAGAAGTTTCTATTTCGTCAATAGTGTCTATTGAAGAAGATGTAGAAATTGTATCATTAGATGTATCTGATACCGATACATATATAGCTAATGGATATATAACTCACAATAAAGGAGTAAACACACACACAGATTTTGATGGACCAACTGCACCAACATCAGTTAGTTATTCAGGAGTTAACCTATCATGGAGTGGAGGAACTGCAGATACGGATTCTGGTGGATTATCAGCATACGATATTCAAGTTGATAATAATTCAGATTTTTCATCACCGGTTATTAATGAAACTAATTGGAATGCATCCCCAATGCAAATGGATGGGGCAATTGCAGTTGGTACATATTATGCAAGGGTACGAAACGTACAATCAGGGTTAAGGTCACCTTGGACTACGGTTGGTGGAAATAATACATCATTTACGACATCAGTATGGCCTCAGTAATAAATTTTTTATGGTTTGAAAAAAACTATATATTTATATATACTAATAGAATACTAATTTAAAATATATCAAAATGGCAGAACAAATAAAGTTTACAGAAGAAGAAGTTTCAGAAATAAATACATTAAGACAAAATGTTGCAAATGTGTTTACAAGATTGGGCCAACTTTCAATTGAAAGAAAAAGAAGAATTTCAGAAATTGAAAATTTGGAAAAGGGCATCTTAGATGAACACCAACTTTTAATAGAACAAGAAAACAAACTCTTTCAAGATTTAAATAAAACGTATGGTGATGGTAATTATGACCCAAATACTGAAGTTTTTACACCTACTGAATCAAAGGAAGAAGAAAAAGAAAATGTAACCGAAAATACTGAATCGTAATTTTATACTTTACAGAAAATAAGTTATACTTATATACAGAGTATTATTATACAAAAAAACATAACAAGGAGTAAATAAAATGGCAGAAAAAATTGTATCACCTGGCGTATTTACGAGAGAAAATGACCTTTCTTTCTTATCACAAGGAATTGGTGAAATCGGAGCAGCAATAATTGGACCTTTCCATAAAGGACCTGCATTCGTACCAACCGTTGTAAATACACAATCAGAATTTGAAGAAAAATTCGGTACACCTGATGGTTCATACTATACAGGATATACCGTACAAAACTATCTTAGAGAAGCAGGAACAGTAACTATTGTTCGTGTGGGTCATCAAGGTGGTTATACACAAACCGCACCAATCGCTATCATAAGTAGTGGTTCTGTTTCGGGAGTTAAATCAATAGGAACCGTATTTGAAACACATTTAGGAAGTGGGACTCTAGCAGGCTCAACAGTAGTTGCATCTGTATCAGCTTCGGCTTTCGAAATAACTCTAGTAGGTGAATCTGGTATATCAGCTTCTATCAATCCAGTAGATGGAAATGATATAGGTGATGTATTTGGTGTTAACCCAAGAGGAACGAAAGATGGATATTCTTATAACTATTTTGAAAAAGCAGCAACTGATGTTATTACAAATGGTCAAGAACAAGTATCTCTTATTACATTAGCAGACCAAGCATTTTCAGGAAGTAATGGAGATGGTTCTACTTCACATGCTTCTACACCTTGGATTAAATCACAATTGATTTCTGGTGAAAGACATGAGTTATTTAGATTCCACACTTTAGGTGATGGTGGTCTTTATAATAAAGAATATAAAATTGGTGTATATAATGTAAAAGCAGCAGGTTCAACGAACTCTACTGATTACTCAACTTTTTCAGTTGTAGTTAGAAAATATTCTGATACAAATAAAAGAAGTAGCGTAATTCAGACATTTAACAACTTAAACTTAGACCCAGCTTCTCCTAATTACATCAAAAAGATAATTGGTGATAGAAACCTATCAATAGATGCAAATGGAAAACAAACTGAAAATGGTGATTATCCAAATAACTCAAACTATATTAGAGTAGAATGTAAAGAAGAGGGTTCATTCCCAATAACTTCAGCACCATTTGGACATGGAGCTTATATAAATCCAATTGTAGTTGGTAATATTGGTTCACATGGTTTAGGAGAATCTATTATACCATCAGTAATATTCTCTACCGGTTCAGAAAACAATACATCATCTAATTCAACACATTATAGTGGTATTGATTTAGAAACTCTAGTAGTTAAAATAGATAACAACAATTACTTATCTCCAATACCTAATTCAGCAACAGTTGGTGGTAATACAGATTTTTCATTTGATGCCGCATTTACTGCAATCGTAGGTGGTGTTGTTACTACTAAAAACTTTGCATATTCGTTATCAACATCGGATACTGCTACAACTATTAATAAGAGACAGTTTATCGTAGGATTCCAAAGTGGATTCGATGGTATATCTCCAACAATCAAAGAAGCCAAATATGGTGATTCTGATTGGGGTGCTGGAAACTCACAAGGATTTGATTTATCAAATTCAACAGCCAATGGGTCAGTTGCATATCTAAAAGCAATCAACTCAGTATCTAATCCAGATGATTTCGATATCAACTTAGTTGCTGCACCTGGTGTAGTTAGAAGATTACATTCTTATGTATTTGATAAAGTAGTTGATATGGTAGAATCTAGAGAAGATGCATTCTTCATAGGTGATGTGACAGATGGTGGAGATGCAATTTCATTAGCAATCACACAAGGTAACGCAGTTGATTCTAACTACGTAGGTACATACTACCCATGGGTTAAGACAATTGATAGAAACACTAATAAACTAACAGCAGTTCCACCATCAGTATTGATGCCTGGAATATATGCAGCTAATGATGCAGTTGCTGCTGAATGGTTCGCACCAGCTGGTTTAAATAGAGGTGGTATAGTAGGAGCAGTTAGTGTATTAAATAGACTAACACATTCAGAAAGAGATACTTTATATGAAGGAAAAATTAATCCAATCGCTCAGTTCCCTGGAGAAGGTATCGTAGCATTTGGACAAAAAACTCTTCAAGATAAAGCATCGGCACTTGATAGAATTAATGTTAGAAGATTAATGATTAAAGTTAAGAAGTATATTGCTTCTACATCAAGATACTTAGTATTTGAAAACAACACTTCTCAAACAAGAAGTAGATTCTTAAATACTGTGAATCCTTATTTAGAAGGAATACAACAAAGACAAGGATTGTATGCATTTAGAGTGGTAATGGACGAAAGTAATAACACACCAGATGTAATCGACAGAAATATATTGGCCGGAGCTATTTATCTTCAACCAACAAAAACTGCTGAATTCATCGTGTTAGATTTCAACATCATGCCAACTGGGGCTTCATTCTCGGCATAAATTAAATAAAAATAAAAAAACTATATTTATAATAGAATATAATTAGGAGAAAAACAAAATGGCAGAAGTATTAGAATTTAACGATATGTTTTATACCAATTTCGAACCTAAGATGAAGAATAGATTCATCATGGAAATCGATGGTATCCCTTCATATCTAATAAAAACAGCAAACAGACCTTCAATACAATTTGAAACTGTAACACTTGACCACATTAACGTTAAAAGAAAACTTAAAGGAAAAGGTGAATGGCAGGATGTAGAGATTACTCTATACGACCCAATCGTTCCTTCAGGAGCACAAGCGGTAATGGAATGGGTAAGATTATCACACGAATCATTAACAGGTAGAGATGGATATGCGGATTTCTATAAGAAAGATATCCAATGTTATCTATTAGGACCAGTTGGTGATAAAATTGAACAATGGACTATGAAAGGTGCATTTATCAATAACGCAGTGTTTAATGATTTAGATTGGTCAAACTCGTCTGATCCTGTTGAGATTACTTTAACTCTATCTTACGATTACGCAGTTTTAGAATTTTAATACTCCCAAAATATATTTTTATAAAGAAAAAAGTTCTCTTAGTGAGAACTTTTTTTATGCATAATTTCTAATTTTTCAAAACTTATATATTTATATACAAACAAATAAATTAAATGTTATGGCAGATTACGATTTTCCTACGGAAATTATAGATTTACCTTCTAATGGTAAATGTTACAAAGAATCAAACCCACTATCAAAGGGTTCAATTGAAATCAAATATATGACTGCAAAAGAAGAAGATATACTTGCTTCTCAAAATTTGATAAAAAAGGGAGTGGTTCTTGATAAACTATTTGAATCTATTGTAGTTCAAAAAGATATTAATACCGATGATATTTTAATTGGTGATAAAAATGCTATTTTATTAGCAACTCGTATCTTAGGATATGGAAAAGATTACCAAGTAGAAGTAATTGACCCTTTTACAGGTGAAAAACAAAACGTAGTTATTGACCTGTCAAAGGTACAGATAAAAGAAGTCAATAATGAACTATTCAATAAAGAAAACAGATATGAATTTGAATTACCTATTTCAAAAAAGAAAATTGTTTTCAAGTTACTAAATCATAAAGATGAAAAAGATATAGGTAATGAAATTCAAGCATTACAAAGATTACAAAAAGGAGAATCAGTTTCTCAAGATATAACTACTCGTTTAAGATACATGATACAAACAGTAGATGGTAATGAGGAAAGAGGATTTATTAATAATTGGGTTAGAAATGGTTTATTAGCTAGAGATTCAAGAAGTTTAAGAAATTATGTAAAATCAATAAGTCCAGATTTGGATTTAACATATCAGTTTACTTCTGATATAACAGGTGAAGGGGAGGCACTTGATATACCGTTAGGTGCCGGGTTTTTTTACCCTACCGACTGATTACTCAATTCAACTTCATAGTCAACTCTGGGAGATGGTTAACTATGGTAATGGATTTACTTGGAAAGAAGTATATACCATGCCTATCCATTGGAGAAGGTTCTATTTCAAGAAATTAATAGATTCTAAGAAAAAAGAAAAAGAGGAGTTTGATAAATCAAATAAAAAAAAGGGTCCAACAGGACCAAATGTAAGAGTGAGGAAATAACATCCTCACTTTTTTTTTACCCTATATTTATATTAGTATAAAACTATATAAAGGAAATCAATATTATGTCCAAAAACAAAATAAATGAATTAAATATGGTCTCTCGTTTCGTAGGAGATGTATTTGATAATTTAAAAAATGGTACTGCTGATAGAATTATTAAACAAGTTAAGCAGCAAAAGATGCCAAATGATGTTGTCAAAGCCATCGAACAACTTAACAAAGATTCAGAGAAATTAAGACAAACGTTGGAAAAACTTAAAAAGTACAATAAGAAAAGATAACGAAAGTTAAACAATGGCTGAAGAAAGAAATAGATTAAAAGTTCTTAAAGAAATAGAAAGTCTTGAAAAGAAGATAGGGGATTTCAAGATTAAGAACGATATGCGTCTTAAACAGAGTAGGGAAGAGGAAAAACAGCAGCTAGAAAAACTTAGAGATTTACAAAAAGAATCTAATGACTTAAAATTAAAAAATCTAGCTTCATTAGCAAGTGAAGAAAAAAGTATAGGAAATATATCAGGTTCATATAAACAATTTCAACAACAACAAAGTGGTGTATTAGATATTGCAAAAAGTTTAGATGGTTTAAATTCTCAAGAAATTGAACACATTACTAATGCACTTGATGTTTCAAGAGATTTAGCAGACTTAACTGTTGAAGATAAAATACAGATTGAAGAAAAAACTGCTGAATTTAATAAACAATTAGATGCTCTTGCAGAAATTGATGGATTTAATCAACAAATATTAGATAAGTTACGAGCTCAAAATAATGAAGCAACATCGTTAGCTGGTAAAACCAAACAACAAAAAGAAGTATTAGATAGAAGTGCACAAGCAAACGAAGAACTTAAAGGAAAAATGCAAGCATTTTCTGAAAATGTTCAAACTGCTCTTGGTCATATGAAAAATGTATATGGTATAATGGGTGCTGTTCTACTTGTAACAGGTAAAGTACTAGAAAAGTTTTTTGAAGTTAATAAAACACTCGGTAATGTAGGAAGAGGGGTAACAGAACTATCAGCTCAATCAACTATATTATCATTTGTATTCGATGATGCAGCAAGTGCAGGAAAAGAATTAGCAGAACAATTAGGTTCAACTGATAAAGTTACTATGAGATTGCAGACTAGTACACTAGCCATAGCACATAATATGGGTATTAGTGCAAGTGAATCTGCAACTTTATTATCATCTCTTACATATCTTAATAATGGTTCAGCAGATACTGCAATAAGTTTAGCAGCAGGTGCAAGAAGTTTTGCAGAGATGAATAATATACCAGTTGCTTCTATGATGGGTGATATGGCAAAATCCACAGAAGAATTTGCATTATTTGGTAAAAATGGTGGTAAAAATATTATTGAAGCAATTGGATATGCAAAAAAATTAGGTGTAGAGATGTCTCAGATATCTGGTGTAGCTGATAACTTATTAGATTTCGAATCATCTATTACTAAAGAATTAGAACTATCTGCAATGTTAGGTAGAAACATCAATTTATCAAAAGCCAGACAATTGATGTTTGATGGTAAAATGAAAGAAGGGATGGCGGAAACTCTCAAACAATTAGGTGGTATCGCCGAGTTTGAGAAAATGAACTATTATCAGAAAAGAGATTCCGCCGCTTTATTGGGTGTATCTGTTGCAGAAATGCAAAAAATGATAACTAATCAAGGTTCTATAAATGATATGACAGACGCTGGAACTGATTCATTTAGTGCTATTAAAGAAGGGGTAATGGCTTTTGTTTATGAATACGGAGCAGGAATAGTAACAACGGTAGCTGGTTTAGCTCTTTTAAGGTCTGTTGCAGGTGGAGCTGGTATGGCAGTGGGTAGTGCAATGACAAGTATAGCAGGGGGTGTAACAAGTTTAGGTGCTTCGGTTGGTGGTGTCTTAACAACCGTTGGAACTGGAGCCACAACATTTTTAACAACAGTAGGAGGAGGAATCGCGACATTCTTAACATCATTAGGTACAGGTATAGCGGCATTATTAAGCGGAATAGCAGGTGGAATAACTGCATTAGCTGCAGCCGCAACAGCTGGGTCATACGGATTAGGAGTTCTTGCATTAGTCGCTTTAGCACTATCAGTAGCAATAATTGGAATAGGATTTGCAATACGGCTGATGACACCAGCTATTGAAGCAGTTGGTCATGTATTCACCGCTGTATTTAGTGGAATATCAAGTATAATAGATTCATTAGGTACTGCAATTGGTACTGTATTTGGTTCATTCGCAGGTATGTTAGAGGTAGTAAGTTTAGAAAAAGCAGCTGCAATTGCATTAATTGGAGCTTCTTTCATAGGACTTGCCGCTGGTATAGCAGTACTTGCAACTGCAGTATTTTGGGGAGGAGGAAGGGTTTCTAGTTTTATGGAATCAATTGGTTCAATAGATACTTCTACTTTATCAAGAAATGCTAACGCAGTTAATAACTTCGCAACAGGTATAGGAAGATTAAATCAATCTATAAAAAATCTTGATACTGAAAAATTAGAAAAACTTGAAGATATTTCATTAAGTTTATCAGTAGGTGCCGCTGTAACCGGAGTAGCAAGTAGTATTGGTGGGATGATTGATTCGGCATCAGATATGTTATTTGGAAATGGAGAATCAGGTGATGATGTAAATAAACTGATGTTAGCTGAATTGGTGTTAATAAAAGACCATTTAGCAACACCAAGAGTAATAAAAATAGATAAAGAAAAAGCAGGTCAAGAATTTGCATCATCAACCGATGGAAGTTCAAAAAATGTAAACCAAATTTAGGGGTGATATTATGCCAACAATATTAGAATTATTTCATAGTAGTGGGTTAAAGGATTCAGTTAAGACTGATACAGAAACTCTTGTCGAACAAGAAACAAGTGGTATCCGTATTAAATCTGCAGTTGAAATAAATAATCCTCTAATATATGGAAATGAAGCAACTCGTATAGCAATAAGAAGTACTCCATCTGTTGAAAAAATGAAAGGAGCTACCGGAGGTAGTGGTGGAGATGGTGGATTGATAGGAAAGGGTTTAGGTGCAATTACTGGTGGAGGTTTTGGTAGAGCAGTATTTGGAGGGCAAGTAAATTCTTTAAGTGAAGCAAGAGATGGTGTAAATTCTAAATTAGGAATACCTTCTTCTGCTATTCCAACTTATGTAGATGGTCATGGTGGATTACAATTGGGTGCAGAACCTGATACTATGATTACACTTGGTAAAATAAGAAAAGATGCAGCTGGAACAGAATATGGTAAGTTCTTAAAACAAACCGGTGGAGGTAAATTCTCTACAATAGGTAAACAAGCATTAGGACAGGGTATTTCACTTGGTAAAGACAAAGTAAGAGATGTACTTTTAGGTAAAGCACAATCTGTTGGAGAAAATATATTAGGAGGAGGGGGAGATGGTGAAGATAGTTCATTTCCATATAGTTCTCAACAATCATATACAACTACAATTCGTAATGTAAAAAATAATGAACCAGACTCCGATAAGATTCAATCTCAAGCTACCGAGAAAGTAGATGAACTAAAAAGTAAAACAAAAGATTTACTTAAAAAAAATAAAAAAGTTGATGAAGTCGTTGAAGATAAATCAACATCAGATGAAGAAACTTATTCTTTAAGAAATGAGCAGTTTAAAATAAAAGATAGTACCGAAACTAACTTATCACTTCCAACAGAAGAAACTAAAGATGAAGTTAAAAAAGATACTGATAGTGATTTAACTGAAAAAAAACCTGTCGGTGAAAGTGAAGAAAGAGTTGATTATAAGGATGATAATAAATATTCTGATATAGTTAGAGAAGAACAGAATAGTGATACCTCAGATGGAAAGTTTACAAGAATAGATTTAAGTTCATTACCAGGAAGAGTAGATAAAGAACCTACATTAAGTTCAACTATAAAACACTTAAATTCATCATTTAGTTCAGAAACTCCATATTCAAAAGACAGGCCATCAATGGAATCTATGTATGGAATGGGAAGTAAATTCGATAATTTAAATAAAGATGGAAAAGAGGGAGCTAACTTTACACGAAAAGAACTTGAAGATAATGATTTAATATCAGTTTGGATTGCACCAAAAGGAGGAAAATCTGTACACTTTAGAAGTGTTATTTCAGGCCTAACAGAAACAGTATCACCAAATTGGAGCTCAAGTAAGTTTTTAGGTAATCCATATAACTTTTATAATTACGAAGGAGTTGAAAGAAGTGTATCTTTTAATATAAAACTGTTTTGTTATTCCAAACAAGAACTTGCAAATATGTGGACTAAAATTCAATTTATTTCAAACAATTGTTATCCAAACTTTGACATAATTGATAAAAATAAAGTAATTACACCACCTATTATTGAATTTAGAATAGGAAATATTTACAAAAGTAAAATATCATTCATTGAATCACTTTCTTATACGATACCTGATGATTCTAATTGGGAAACTATTGACGGTTTACAATTACCAAAAATTGTAGAGATTGCGTTATCAATAAAATTCATTGAAAGTGCAGGAGCAGAAGATACTTTATATTCATACGAAATAACAAAGGAATCCTTAAAAATTATTAATGAGAAAAGAGGAGCCGGTGGTGAAACAGATACTCAATTTTCTGAAGAATCTAAAACTAATGGTGGAGAAAATAAACCACAAGTTGTTCCACTTGATAGTAGTGGTGTGGAGATGACAGAGGAAAGAGAAAAACAAAAAGATAATTCAGGTATCAATAAAGCTCCTAAAGATATTAAAACTGGAAAACCTTCGGTTGAAGAAACAAGTATACCAATACCAGAAAATCAAAAGCTTTTTGAGGAAGCTGAGAAAAGCCCCCGATTCAAAAGAGACCTTACTACTGAACAAAAACCCATTGTGCAGGGACTATTGGTAGACGGATATGAAGAATATAAAGGTAAAAAACTAAAAAGTATAAGAGAAAGTCAGAACGATATAGGTATGGTGATATATTTTAAAGATGATGGATTGGATAACACAATATATATGATTTCACGAAAAGGTAATGTCACCGGCCCCATCTACTCATTCTCGATGCTTTCTGATGACTAGTTATGAATAAAGTTCAATTTCTGATAGGAATGGATACTAATGGCAAGATTAAAAAAATAATATAAATTATGGCAAGTAGATATGATAACAATAGAGTAAAGAAATTAAATGATGGCAGAAGAGTCTATCGTTCTAAGATATATCCTAATATTCCTAAAAAAGATAATGATGTTTACGTTGTTACACAAGGGGGCGATAGATTAGACACTTTGGCATACCAATTTTATTCAGATTCATCTCTATGGTGGATTATAGCAACTGCAAATAATATACATGGAGCTGATTTTGCTCTAGATGATGGAACAATACTTAGAATTCCAAAAGACCATATTTCAATTATGAGCAAAATAAGAAAATAATATGAGTGGATTTCCTCAAAGAGCAAATATAAACGTAGATATCGCTAAAACTATATTAGAAAGAGCAGGTAACAACGAGTTAGTGTCTAAAAAATTACCTTGGATACGAGTTACTTCTTGTTTAAATGAATTCTTATCTTTAGATTCAACTCCATTAACAGATTCTTTTAATCAAAGATATGGTAGTGGTGGTAAAAGTGGTAGAATTGGAATTGACAAAAATGGTGATTCAGTTTATGCTAACGATATAAGGGACTCTACAAATACTAAACAAAATTCAGATGACTATACTAACATAGGTACTGATAGAAGTCTTAGAAGTTCACCTGTTATAGAAAGTGTGGCCGTAACACAAGGTAACGAAGGATTATCTAAAAAAGTAAATTTTACAATAAAAGCGTTTACAGTCGGACAATCAGAAGCACTAATACAATATTTTTTAGAACCAGGTACTAATGTTTTGGTGGAATGGGGATTCAATGAAAAAGATTCCGTTATCCAAAAAAGTGTAATTGAAGCATGTGCAATTGCAGAATATAACAATCATAAAATCATAGCCGATAAAAGGAAAGACTCCAAAGGAACGTATGATGCTTTATTGGGTATAGTAACAGGTGGTGCAATGGCATTTGGAGATGGTGAAAGTTATAATATTGAAGTTGAATTAACTTCTATTGGAGAAATACCTGCTTATTTACAACATCATAGAAATGTAAGAACAGAAAACGGAAGTTCAAATCCAAACAATAGTGCATTAGAATTTAAAATATCCGATATAGATGATGATGCCGATGCCGAAGGAGGTTCATCTATTGGATTGGCTTTATTCAAACAAATGTTTAATGATTTACCAGCACATAAAAGAATAAAAACAATAAAAGATTTACAATTAGAAGAGTGGGCCACTCATGAAAGTAATTTTGTTAATATAGATAATGAGATTAGAGAAGATATAATTGAGGCCACAAAAGATGGAGACTTAAATAGTAAATCCGAAGATGAAGGTGGTGAAGAAATAACAATACCAACAGATACTCCTTTATTTGATAAGGATAGGTATATTAGACTTAGTTTAGCTTTTACTATATTAGATTTAACACATTCTAAAAATTTAAAACCCAATAGACAAGGTACTTGTAAGGCAGTTGAGACTCAAAATCCTTATATAAATTGGAGAACCACCATTTGCAAAGCTCATAAAAATATTTTCTCTAATGATGGTTCTATTTTAATGATACCAAACAAATATACTCCTAAATTTGGTTTAAAGGATGCATTATCATCGAATCCTAAACCAACAGTACCAATAAAATTTGAAGAAGGGTCCAGTACCAATATCATAACCAGTGATGTAAGGCCAAACGAACTACCAACGGATTATGAATTTCCAAGGTCATATGCAATCGAATATCAAGGACAAAAAGTGATTGACTCTGATTATGAATGTATATCATTTAAGGCATTTGAGTGGGGATATGTAAAAGATTTATTTATTAATTTTGATTTTTTTATAGAATGTATATCAAGTCCTGGATTATTAACAAAAGATGTTTATTTTAAAATTTTAAATGGAATTTCATCAGCAGTTAATATGTATTGGGATTTTCAAATAGTAGAACAAGGATATATTAATCCTGAAACAAAATTGGAAGAAACTAATAATGGACAATATGTAGGTGATTGGAATGATAAATGTATCCAATGGTGGAAAAAAAACATAGAAGATGAATGTACGAATGGTACAAATGAACTAAAACTGGTG
>Ga0209090_10001372_pt1 | contig 15660 bp, 12 predicted proteins | sample ArcticOcean_MG_C_9_FD_187432 | JGI IMG/M metagenome (GOLD analysis project Ga0209090, IMG submission 187432) | Marine microbial communities from western Arctic Ocean - ArcticOcean_MG_CB2_152 (SPAdes) (version 2) | ecosystem: Environmental > Aquatic > Marine > Oceanic | place: Arctic Ocean... | reverse complement strand
TCGCTGTTGAAATTAGAATAAGCATACTCTGTGTTTATTTCATTAGGCCTTCTATTTACACCTGCTCTAGCATTTTTTTGGTTTGCTTCTAATGTTCCTCCCGCTAATTGAAAATTTTCTGCTGCTTTTCCATTTGATTCAATTCCTTCTCCCCTTTCAATACTAAGAACTAAATTATCTAAATTAACTTCTTCATTGATTTGATTTACACTGGATCTAAGTTTAATCCAGGGGGTATTGGTAGATAATATGTAAGATTTGCGAGCAAGATCTCCTTCTTTACCTACTACCTCCTGTCTCTTTTCTAATTGTTTAATTATTAAAGCAGAGACTTTTGAACCTATTCCTTCTTTAGCCATTACCTGTTTGCATTTAGAGTTTCATAGTTTTGCACTATTTCATCTATATCAGCAGGGATTCTTAATTGTATTCCAGGTTCAACTACAAGTCCATCTTTCTTAGAGTCATTAGCTACTGCTATAACCCACCATAAGTTACTATTGCCGTAAAACTGTTGAGCTAGAATATCATATCGCTCTCCTACTGACGTAATTAAATACGTATCACTTTCACCGTAAGGTATATCAGGGTATACTGAATTGATAAAATATCTTTTACCTTCGGTAGTTTTTAATTTTGTGTTATTTTTATACCTAATTGCCATAACCTATTAATTTGTTAATTGCTTTATTGCATTAGTTTTCGCTTTTTCTAGAGCGTCGCTACTACTGCGGCCAGAGATATGTCTACCTGTTGCTTTTTTTCCTGTACTAGTATCGGTATACACTACTAACGCAGAATATTTTGGTGGAGCGGTTGGTGTAATGTTCGTTTTTCGTTTCTTAGTCAATTCTTTTATATTAGTCGTAGCTTTATTATTAGGTACAGAACTTTTAACATTATTTTGAATAGCAGAATCTTGATTGACTCCGCCTGCTGCTTGAATATCAAGAGTTGGGTTAACTGTTGCAGTTTGAGCTGTAGGTGTCTGAATAGCAGGAATGTTAGCTGGTGCAACTGGAGTAGGTGTAGGAGGTGCTATTACCTCTGAAGGTGCTGGAGGTGTTATAACTTCTGCTTGTGGTCTAGGCTGTATTGTTGGTCTAGGAGGTAAAGTGCTTGCTGTTCCAACTTTTTCTCTTGGTTTTCCGTACTGAGCACCAAAGTATGATTCGTTAGCTGATAAATCTATATCGTTTTTAACTTCAAAGTCATGTATAGGAGTAAACGATACACTTACATTAAGTATAGTAGGTACTTGTGGAATGTTTTCATCAAGTAAATCTATCTCCCATGGGTACCCTTTTTCCCAACTTAAATCTACTTTTGATATAAATCCATCTTGTCTGTCAAAGTATTCTCCAATAGATAACGTTGTTAATGTGCCTCTCATAAAGTTACCTGCCTTACTATATGTAGGGGCAGTTGATGCAACTAAATGATTTAATTTTTTATATAATGGTAACAATTCTTGTTTTGAGAATGCTGCTACTTTAAAACTAAAAGAAACATCTCTTTTAAATCCTTGATAAGTATAAAACTCTTCAGCTCTACCAACATACTGGGTTCCTGTCCAATCTCCAGTGAAGCTATCGCTCATATCATCTAAAAAAGCTCTAAAAAATATAAATTTCTGTCCATCAGGCGTTAAGGTATTAAAGGTAAAAGGTATAATGTCACCATTGTAATATTTCCATGTAGCTTCTTCAGCTACTGCTGCTGCATCTGTATTACTTACTTCGATTACTTCAGACATATTAATATAATCCCCTACTCCTTTCTTCGCGTACCCTAATCTTACCCCTACCTCTTGTGTTGTATAATCAGCAAGTAATTCTTTAGGTGTATTAGAACTATATCCATTAGTATCTGGGCCAATGCTTTCTCCTTTACCTTTTACACCTGCATTAACACCGTACTTACGTACCTTTCTAAAATCAATTAATTTAGTAACTCTTTTGGTACTAGTGCTTCCAGCTGATACTGTACCTCCTAATTCTGTTTTAAGGTCTTCAGATTCTGGAATTAATTGATCTTGAAGATACATTTTAAGTTGAGAAGGATTGTTAGGGTTATACTTTCTTTCAATTACACCGGTAACTCCTCCTTCTTCATCAACAAATGTTCTAAATTCTCCTTCAGCAATTCCATCTGGTCCTATTTGCGGCATTATTCTACCTGTAGTAGAAGGCCCTTGGGGGTTCACTCCAGCAGAAAATGGAGTAGCTTTTAGTACTGTTGTTGCTTTATCTAGACTTGCTGAATGGTGGTTTAATCGATTGTATCCATCGTTATTTGTACCTAAGTAATCAGGAAGTTCTTCTGGGGTCTTATACCCAGGTGCTGAACCTGTTGTTAAGGTATGTGTCGGTCTTAATGGTTGTAGTTCACCGTTTACTTCAATATTTTCTTCTGATGCTTTATATTTTATACTAGAAGAAAAATCAGCTACTATCTTAGTATTTTTTTCCTCAGGGGTTCCTTTAATAAGAGTTCTTGCGTCTAACCCAGCATAGCTACTGGAAGGAATGTCTATATTTAATTGATCAGGGCTAATGTCGCTTCCTGAAGGTAACGTTGCGTATCTGTCATTGTTAAACCCTTCTTCACCTCTACTATCTGGTATTATAGGTAATCCAGCATCACTGCCTGGTTTTTCCAGTAACATGCTTCCTGTAGTAATAGTAGGCCTAAGGGGTTTTTCTTCTCCTTCTATATTAATAGTCTGTTCTGATTCTTTATTTTTTAAAAAGTCAAAAGCCTGTGGTTCATATCCTCTTCCACCATCATTGTCAACTATTACTTTTTTAGCTCCTCCTCTAATTAAAGGTCTTCCTTCAATATCAGTTCCATCAGCATTACCTGTAGTAAGGTGGTTGACAGGGTCTTTAGGTCCTTTTAACTCAGATTGAATAGAATCGTGCATTTCTGCTTCTTCATCAGTAATCAATCCTGTTGGAGTCATAGGCTGGAAATTTTCCTGTCCTAAATTGTCTCCTTTAATTTTAAAAATACTACCTAGATCTACTTTTTTAAGGGGATCTTTTAGTTTCTTTTTTTTATTTGTACTTGTAATCCCTTTAAGTAAGTTTCCTGCTGCTCCAATAATTTTCTGACCTATTGGGCTTTCAACTGCTCGGGCAAGCGTATCAATATAGGGGTTTACTCTTAATTTATCTAACAGTGTAGAAGAAAAATTATCTGCTCCAGGTTTTAAGTCATATTTACTATTAAGTTTCTCTAGTGCGCTTTCATGTTGAGGTCTATAGCTCTTCTGTCCATCGTTATCCGGTATGATTGTTTTACCTGTTAATGCTCTGGAAGAACCTAAAAGATTATTAATCCCTAAAGTTTCGGCAAGAAATCGACCGAACCCTGTTTTTGATGAAATATCGTTTTTAAGATAAGTATCTTTAACGAATCCATGTGTGAAGTGTGTACCTGTTCCATTTACAGGTGCTTGTGCAAGAGTTGCTCCTATAATAAGAGCTATTTCTTTTGGTGAATTGCCAAGTAAAGCTTGATTTATACTAAACTTAACTCCTTTTTCTTTTATTACAGTAGCTAATCTCTTTAAATCATCTATTCTTGAACCTATAATACTACTTGCCTCTGGAGTAGGTGTAGACTCAAATGTTCCTGAGATAAGACCGGTAGAGTCTTTTTCAAAGCTATGTTTAGGTACATTCTTAGTTACATACGGAGCCTTCCCAATAGTCTTATCTGTAGACGTAGTGGTAGTATACTTCAGAGACTTTAAATCAGTATTCTGAGTTATTAAAGGTAGTCCGTATTTTCCTGACATATATTAAAATGCTGCGTCTTCTGGAGAATTATTTCTATAAGTCCCTGTTGATGGTAATTGTCCATCTAAATCATATTGCGACTGCCCTACTTGTGTTTTAAAGTTAAGGTTAGTAGCAGATGTAGGTCTCTGATTTCCATTTCCAGCTGTACTAGGGTTTGATGCTTCTGTGTTTGTTCCTTGTGCGTGTAACTGTGATGTAGGTAGTGCTCCTGCTCTTATACCTGGTAATCCACCATCAAGATCTAATACTGAATGTCCTGTTGATTTTTTAAAGTTAAGGTTTGTTGCAGACGCAGGTCGATTTGTTCCATTTCCAGTTGTAGAGCTTAAAGATCCAATAGATTCTCCTCTATCGTTTACTGCTCCTTGTCCTTCCATATCAAAAGCTCCTTGAGAGTGTGTTTGAGAAGAAGGTGAAGCTCCTGGTACTGTTGCAGGGATTTGCCCTAGGAGAGATTGTGCATTTTTTGTAGGTCCTGAGTTTAATTTGTCTAATAGTCCCATGTGTTATTAATTTAAATTGTTTATTATAAATAGTTTTAAGATAGAGTTGTTGACTCTATAACTGTTCTTTTTGTTATATCATCGCTATCTAGATAAACTCTAACATTCGCACCAGATTTAACTGCTGCGATAAGTTCATCTAATTTAGCTGTATTATCACCATTGTTACTATTTCCTCCTGTTCCTGCTATACCTTGAATTAGTGAAGTTATAGCTCCTGTTGCAGCAATGGCTGGTGCCGCTAGAGCAGTTGTACTAATGAGGTCTTTTACCTCCTCTAGTTTATCGGTTTCTAATGACTTTAAAGCTTCTGATAGTTTTGCTACTCCTTCGGCCATTATTTTAACTCCATTACCGGCGTTCATTAAACCTGTACCCATCAATGCTATAGCTCCAAGCATTGCAATTGCCGGTAAGGAAGAAAATATAGATGCTGTTAATATTGCTAATCCAAATGCTACTGAGGCTAGTGCTGGTCCCATGATTAATAGTGCAGCTATTTTCTTAAAGGTGATTGCCCCAAGCATCATTACAAAGCCTGTTGCTACTGCATTTATAACACTTGGTAACATTTCTAATGCTTTCATTAATACGTCACCAATTACTCTTGCCAATCCGGTTATTATTGTACCTATAGCATATATAGCCGGTGATGCCATGAGTAGTGCTGCTCCTAAAGTAAGTATTACAGGTATAGCTGGGTATAGTGTCATTAATCCAGCAGAGAATGCTGCCATTCCTGCTCCGCCTGCTGCTCCTGCTGCAGCTGCTGTTGCTGAGGCTACATTGGCTGTTTGTTGTGCTCCTATTCCAAGCCAAGTTGCTGCCGTTCTTGCTACTATTGCAGCTCTTTCTGCTATGAATTGCCCTATTCTAGTCTTACTTAAAAGTAAGTATATTCTATCTACTGCTATTTTTGCTTTTGTTGCTAAAGTAGAAGCCGTAGTTGCAATTCTATTACGCATTGAGGCAGTAGTAAGTAAATTGTAAGTCCCAATTGCAAGTTTTCTTAACTTATCACCAGCAGCAGTTACTAGGTTGTTTATTTTAGCAAAAATAGTACTACTCTTTATTGTGTTAGTTAATTTTTTAATGTTAGAAGATAAAAATTGAGTAGTACCAGCGTATGCTTTTTGAAGGGCAGTACTAACTTGTGTAAGTTTATTGCTTAATACAGTTTGTATATTTTTAATTCTCTCTACTCCTATCAATCCAAGCATTTTTGCTTTCAAAAACTTAAAAGCTTTACCTATATTTTCAAGACTCTTTTTATATGCGTTTTGGATTACTACCCCTGCTTTTGTTGCTAAAGTATGAGCTTTTAATGCTATAGTTTGACCTATAGTAAGCTTAGAAGTAATAATCATACTTTTATTTAACTTACCTGCTGCTTGAGCTTTTTGTATTGCGTTTAGACGAGCAGAAGTCTTAACAAGTTCTGCCATAGACTTACCTGAAGTAACTAATCCGCCTATAAAGCTTGCAAATTTAAATCCAAAGACGGCTGCAGTTAAAGCTTTTAAAGTAAACATTATAGGTTCAAGCCTTAATAATGCAGCTAAACCTTGAGCTAAATAGCCTACAAAACCAGCTATTGGTGCTATTATAGAACCAAGCATATCTACTATAGGTACTAATGCTTCTAATATAGGAGCAAATGACTGAGCTAATTTACCCATTAGTAACTGTATCTTTTCTTGGACAGCCATTCTTTCCATGTCTTCTTTCTTAACTCCGGCTGCAAGAGCTGCCTGTTCAGAAGTCATATTATTTTCTAACCCTCTTTGGTATGCTATTTTACCTAATTGATCTCTAGTTAATCCAAGTGCTTTTGCTTGGGCTTCTTGTTGGATTCGGTTCATTTTACCGAACTGTGCAATTGAAGCAGAGTTTTTAAATATTTCTTTTCCTACTCCTGCTAGATCATTATTTAAAGCAAGCTCTCTTGCTTTTCCTAAATTCATCTGTCTACCTGTAAGTAACTGGGCTTCTAATTCTGCTTCTATGGATGATTCAAAATCTAATAGACTACTAGCTACACTATCTAATTCAGACAATGACATTCCTAGTCTTCTAGCTGCTGATGCTGCTAATCCAAGCTGTTTTGGCATTCCAGAAAATGAAGCTTTTATACCGTCTGATGTAGTTGCTACATCTCTAAGTATTTGTCCTTGTGATACAGCGGATCTATTAGATCTATTGAAAGCAGATGTAGTATCTACTATACTATCAGTAACACCGTCTATGTCACCAGAAGTAGTTTGTGCGATCATTGCTAGGCCTCCTGCTTCGTTAGCAGCAAGTCCCATTGTGTTTTGTAATTCGGCGGCACCTTGTAGAACATCATTAGAGAAGATATTCTGAGCATTCATACCAGTTTGCTTGGTAAGTTCTGCTATAGTTTCTAAGTATTGCTGTGTGGTAGCTAATCTACTATTTAATCCTTCAGTAAATACAGCATTTTGCCCAGTAAGGTGTACTGATTCAGTAGCTGCTTTATTAACATCTAAAAATCCAGAGACTATAGACCCGACCAGTACAGCAGGATCCGCTAGTCCCTTTGCAAATCCTTTTAAAAGTATACTAAAACCTTCTGCGGCAATTTCAAGCTTAGTAAATTTTCTTACATTAAGTGCGGTGTCTTTCGACATCTCTCTCATTGTAGCGGCGGATCTTCTCATAGCGTCGTGGAAAATACCAGAACGCATTCCAAGTCTTTCCATTAATGCACCTGTACCTTCAACTAAAGCACCAGTTACCCCGCTTAATCTACTTATTTCGTCTTCTGTATCTAATCTTGCATTAGCTTGTTTTAATATTTTTTTGGTAACTTTTCCTTCATCAAAGTAAAGACCAAGTAATTCTCTTTCTTGGTCAGTGAGATCAGTAGCATTTTTGAGCATTTCTCCAATAAGCTCATTTATAGTATCTGTTTTGGCTCCCATCTCGATAAAGCCAGCTATCTGATCTTGTATTTCTCCTACTATACTATGGTTTTCTCCTAACCTTTGAGCTTCTTGATTTAATATCTCAGAATTAACTTTTATTTTCTCCTGCAGAGCTTCTACTTCTGATCTGGTTAGATCTACAATAGATTGTTCGTCAAATTTTAATTTTTGGGTAGCATCTAATAATTGACTAAAACCTTTGTTAACCCCTTTAACAGCAATATTATTTTTAGCACTAATGTCTAAAAACTCAGAAGCTATACCTCTTAATTGAGAATAAAGGCCAGTAGCAGAACCTGCCATACTTTCTAACTCTGTCCTAGCTGTTCGTATATCTGAAGGTAGAGACTTGAATTGCTTCATAGCCTGTTCATCGGTCAGTTCAATAGGTTGTTTATTGAGTTGTGTTCTCAACCTATTGAGCTCCTGCAGCAATACTTTAGCTTCCTTTAAATCTTCATTTTCTTTTGCCACTTGGGTATATTTTTATATAAATAGGAAAGGCCTCTATTATTTAGAAGCCTTTGCTGTATAAGATGGTTGTTTTATTGCAGGTCCCATTGGAGTAGAAGAACCTCCTTTTCCCTTGTTTGCCTTTTTCATCTCTTCTGCTTCTTTTTCGAAGAATTCATTTATCTTTTGAAAGGTAAAATTACGAAGCCAGATCGGCATATTATATATAGTATTAAAATCATATCCACCTTTACCGTGGAATACTATTTCATGTATTTGCGTGAATAAACTCGCCCTATAGGTTGGCGTCAGGCCAAAGAAAGGTAATCCCTATCGGTATGTCGACGCCCTCCTCCGCACCGTCTGGGTAGAATTTTAAGTCTACGTCAGGCTGTATTTCATTAACAAATTTTCTAAACGCTCTTGAATCTCTTGCTAAAAAATTATTATCTACATAAGGACGTACTGCTTTTTCGTCTCCATTGACTGATAAAAGCATATACTTAAGCCTGGTAGATAGCTCTGCTGATGATTCTTTGTTCATTTTCTTTAAACCTTCAATTTCTCTCTGTACTGCTAGCTCATCACCGTGAGTAAGGAGTTTAAATGTAAGTGTGTCATTAGTAGAAGGTGTAAGAAAAGTAAATTCATTTTTACCATCCTTAATTTTACTTTCATTTATTGGTTTATTTTGTACTGCTGAAAGATCAACGTTAACTTTTTCACCGAGATAAGTAAAATCGTAGTCTTTTCCGTATCCTAAAATACGAGCAGCTACTAAAAGTGCATTTTTATCACCAACTAATATATCATTATATGTAATGTCTTTATTAACTATAAGAGCTTGTAATAATTTGTCAATAACTGTACCTTTTTGAATAAAGTTCTGATTAGTTAAAATATCTTCTTCTTTAGCAGTCATATACTTCATCTCAATAGTTCCAGCCCTAAGGGGTGAATCTTCTGCGTACAATAAGCCTTTTGAAGGTAAATCTACAATTTCTGTTGGAAATTTATTTGCTTGTTCCATAAATTTTATTAGTTATAACTAGTTTAATAATAAATATATGAATAAAAAATTTAGTAGCCAACTATACCGCAACTTTTTTAAAGTAATGGCTTATCTTTTAGTATAGATGAAGGGTTTAAGTGTAAAGTGTCAGGGTTACCTGAAGGTTCTATATTATTATTAAAGTTATATAGTGCTCTTTTAACATATTCATCTTGAACAGAAACAGGCATATGATTATCTCTTGCAATAGAAGGTATCTCTCGTATAATAGATGTATCAGTACGAAGTATATAGTATTCTTCTTTACTCACAGGAGATATAGTGTATAACTGTGCTCCCATATGTTTTGCTAGTGTTTTAATATAGCTATAATGTAATTTAAAGTACATCTCCATATTATTATTATCCAACAGTAGTTTTTGCGTAGACTTATTAAGTAGTAATCTTTTTTTACTGCTTTTATAACTACTTTCTTCCAACCATTTAAAAGAAGGTGATACAGTTAACCATTGATCTGCATGTATGTCGTAATATTCATACCTATAGGGGTGAAAAGCAAATAAGAATATACTTTTGGGTTTTAGTATATCCTTAAAATGTTCAAGAAGTCTAGTACAAGTTCCTATACCTGTACCGGGTATAGATAAATTTAGGTAGTTACCTTTTATTTTTTTATTTACTCTATAAGACCAAACGTTATCTAAATAATGGCCAGTACCAAAAGTATGACTACATCCTAAAAATATATTACCCTCAATACCTTGATGGAAATCTACATTTGTTCTGAAGCCGTAATTATTAAATGTGTACTCTATAGGATTATCTCTATAATGTAGTAAACTTTCATTCGATGGATCATCTTCTAGTCTTTCTTTTAGATCAATTTCAGCATCATTAGGTATCCAGTTCAGAGTCTTACCTGCATGTTTACTAAATTCGTGAAGATTAGTGAGTGTAAAGTCCATTACTATAATTTACGAAGAATATAGGGAATAAAAAACCCACCATATAGGTGGGTCTTAAATACTTGTCGGGTAAAGTCTTAGTAGTTAAGGACGCAATAATCCATTGCTACTGTAATTCCTAGTTCAGCGACATCAGATGTAGCCCAATCGAAAGAACCTTGTTCCATTGAAGTAATGAAAGCTCCTTTGATTATCCATTCAGATACTATATCTCCTACTGGGCCTAATACGTTAAGTACTAAATCTTTTTTGTAGAAATCTGAGTATCCTGCTCTTCCTGTTACTGATTCGTATGATAAACGAGCCCATTCCATTACTGCTTGTGCTCCAGAAGGTGTAATCGGATCATATAAAGTCATGTCCATGTTACCCCATTCTCTTTTACCACGAATTTTTCGGTATGTGTTAATATGATCGAGTTTGACTTCTTCGTCCTCGAAGTTAGGAGCTGTTACGTTTTTAATCATAAAGGACGGAATGTTGTCGATATACATTACGAATCTATTCTGTACTTTAGGCTCGAAAGCTCTAAACATTATCTCATTTGGATCTAATACTGCCATTTTATTACTTTATTATAAATATTATAAATTTAAAATTATGCTCCAAATGTTGCTCCTGATGGCTCAATCGTGAAGTCTAATACGATAAACTCGACTGTTTTAGCAGGTTGAATGAAGATTTGACCAATCAATTGGTTTCTATCTATCACATCTGGTGTGTTATTTGACTCGTCCATTACTACTCTATAAGCGTAAAGTCCTTGTCTCTGTACTACTGACTCTAAGAATGGATTAACCTGTGCTAGGAATCCGTTTCTAGTTGTAGTTGTATTTTGTTCGAATACTAGTGTTCTTGATATATCACCAACGAATTTTTTAAGTTCGATCATTAACCTACGAACGTTTACTCTGTCTAATGCAGAAGATTTAGTTTGTAAGGTTTTTTGTCCGAATACATTAATTCCAGCTCCTGGGAAGGTAGCGATTGGATTAATTGTAGCATCGTATAGTGTATCTCTTTGATTTCTAGTTAATTTTCTTTCTGCTTGAATAACGTCTCCGATTCCTCCTCTAGTAAGTCCAGCTGGTGCAAACCATGGTGCAGCGGCACCGTCTGTAAATGCATATACTCCTGGTATAATAGTTGAAGCTGGTATCCATACGTTTTTACCGGTAGCTGATTGGGTTTGTAACCAAGGCCAGTAAGCAGCTCCATAAGAACTATTAACTGAGTCTGCAGCAGCGGCTGCATTTGCCACACTAGTACCGTAGTTAGATAAATCTACTACTGCAATCGTGTCTCCTCTACTTTCTGCAAGAGAGATAATAGAATCTACTTGAGTTCCGTGGGAAGCTCTGGTTAAACCTGGTACTGAAATAATGTTGTATACGTACTCATCTGTATTTCCTAGTAAAGAGATAACATTAGTATAATTACCTCCTGTAAGTCCTTGACTTCTTGTACTTATATCTCCAAAGTAGTTATTTGTTACTCCTGCTACTACATTGTCTCCTGATCCTCCTGTAAATGAGCCTGATTGTGCTGTTGGTAAAGAACCAGAAGCAGCATCTACTCTTATCGAACCGTTATTACCCATGTAATTTAATGTTGGGTTATTAACAGCTGATATTCTAATGTATTTAGATCTATTAATATATTCTCCTGTAGTAGAAATAAAAGCTGGCGTTTCACTAGTATTAATAGTTTTAACTTGGTTACCAATTACTTTTTCTACGTAGTTAGTAGATTCTGGATCTAACGTCATGTTAGTAAAAGATTCTAATACTACTTTATTTTTATGGTTATCGTCTCCTCTTCTAATGTTAAGGCTAAATGTACCTTTTTTACTATTAACATTAGTTACTTCCCATCTTACATTATCGTTACTTCCTTCTACTAATGATCCATCAGTGTTCTGTGAGCCTGAGTTATTATATAGAGCACCTTTCCCTAATGTTTGGATTGTAAACGGGTCAGTAATACTTCCTGTTGCTGCTGCAACGGTAGTACTGTTAGAAGCTCCAAATGATCCTGTAACAACTCTAGTTACAAGCATTGAGTTTCCTCCGTTACCAAAGTAAGACTTTACAGCAATTGAAGTTAAAAATTCTTGTTTAGTGGATCCAGAAGTAAATGTAGTACCGAAAACATTACTATATTGCCCGTAAGAGGTAATTAAAGTAGGAGTTTCCACCGGTCCTTTGACTGCTGGTCCAATGATTGCTGCCCCGGCTACAAGAGCGGCTGGAGCGATAAATGATATATCGTTCTCTCTTGTTAGTACGCCTGGGGAGATTAATGTTTCTGCCATGTTATATAAGTTAAATTATTGAGTACTCTTATAAATATCGTAAATACTTCGAAACCGCTAGTATAACGGTGAACGGTATCGTATATAAATATAGTGAGTTAACTCTAAAAGACTATAAAGGTATAAATTCTCCTGAATCTATATTAACAGAGCCTTTTCCATACTTATCTTCTAGTGTTTTTGCTAGTTGATTTTCTTGAGCTTTGAGCTGATCTAAAAATTCTAATGCTCTAGATTTTCTTTGTTTAAGACTCTCTTCAGATATAGATATCTGTCCAAACTCGTTAACTACTCTTTCTGTAGAACTTTTTATTTGTGATAGTTGATCGACTTCTTCTTTTGTTAGTTTCATATTATCTTTGATTTATTTTTTAAGGCTTCTACTAGGTTTGGGAATAATTCTTTCCAGTCTTCTCTTCTTACCTTGTCTACTTCTTGTGTTGTGTTAATAAATTCATTTATAAGATTACTATCTTCTGTATTGTAGAAATTACTTTTTAATCTCTTAAAAAAGCTATCTTCTAGTACTCCCTCTATATTGTCTAGTTTTTTCTTTCTAACTTCTAAAGGTATTACCTTGACATTATGATAGTCTGGGTAATTTACATAATTATCTCTTATAGTACTTATTACTCCTGTACCGTCTTTATAATATAGGCCTTTTTCTTCTAAGTACAAATGAAGTTGCTCTATATATAAAAAATTAAATACATGTATCGTCTGGATAATAGCATAAGTAAAGTTATATTTATCGGTATATTTTTTTATATTACCAATTACGGTTTCAAATCGACTTAAGCTTCTTATGTAATCGTTTCTTTTAAAAGTATCATCTAAACTAAAGTTTAAGTTAACTTCTTTAAAGTGGTGTAATTTATCTAATATTGGTACTATTCTTTCAAACTTATAATTTCCATTCGTAATATAGGTAATGTATATATCTTTTGCTAAATCTCTTTCTATCAGCAAATCTAATAAGTATGAATGTTTATCAACTAAAAATGGTTCTCCACCACTAATATGTAACTCATCTAATTTAAAACCATTTTCTAATAAATCTAAATATACTTTCGGATCTTCTACCCAATCGTAGTCAACTCCTTCTTTTTTTAAGTTATCATACCCGCTAGGCAGGTTAATTTTATCTTTAAGTTTATAATAATCATCTACCCAAGATGTTGAAGATTCAGCATTACAGCTTCTACATTTTAAGTTACAGAAATTACCTAGTCTGAGTTCTAAATAAGTAATATCTGGTTTTATAGTGCCGTCTTCTGATGTTATATCATTTAATGTTTTTTCATCTATAATTTTTTCTTTATTTCTTTTAGAAAAACCTCCTGCTTTTTCTATATTATGACAAGTAAGGCACGCTTCAGGTACTTCCCCATCTAACATATCCCTTCTAATCTTTCTAAAAGATTCTGAATTAACTATTTTATTAACTCCGTCATTAATATGTACTGGTCCGCTTTCTTGGTCGTTAAAGTTTTGAGAAAGTGCGTATTTACTATCCCAGTTCGCTTCACAACATACAGACGACCAACCATGAGGCATTACACTTAAATGTTTCCACGGAAGACTACATATAAACTTACTCATAGTAGTGTTTATTTTTTAAATCAGCAAATTCAGGAAAAATATTAAAAAAGTCTACTTTTCTTAGCTTATCTAAATTTGCTTGAATTATACTGTACGTTTCTTCTTTATGATTATCAACTTTTGATTCTAACCCTTCTTTAATATACACTACTACCTTTTCAAAAGCTAGTATATCCATGGTTTTAAGGTTGTCTGGTGCATCTAAAGTTTTTATCCATTCTATATGCTTATTATACTTGTTGACTAGAGCACCTAAGTGCCCTTTAGGTAATTTGTAAAGAGCATATTGAGGAGGATTATGTAAAATATTAGCATGAATTTTACCAACAGTTATATACTTCTTTTCGATAAATTCTCTATGTAAATCAACTACATTGTAAGAATTCATCCAGCTTATAGTTGGGGCTATATTAAAATTTAAATGGGGAACCTCTTTCTGTAGTCTTTCAATATTAGCTTCTACATTATCCCACTTAATATTAGTACGAAGATATTCTCCTCTAGAATGAGAACCGTCTAGACTAGCTTGTACACATATTTCTTTAAATTGCTGCCATAGAGGCACCACATCCCATTTACCGTAAGTTAATTTAGCCATATTTGTGCTATACAGTAAGGCGATTTTCTTAGCTCTACCTTTATCTATAATCTTATTTAGTAGTTTATAGTGTTCTGGTAGCATTAGTGGTTCTCCCCCTGCAAAATATATTTGCTCAATGTTATCTATTTGATCATATATTTGAGTAAGTAGATTATCTGTATTCTCTATCGATTTTAACTTAGGTTCTGAGGGGAGTGAATGTCCTAATTGTACTGAGTCACCATACCATGCAGTTGACCATCCGCTGCTACAAGTTACACATTTAAGGTTACATTTATTAGAAAAACGTATATCAATATACCTCAGTTTTAGATCCGGTATAAAGAAATTATTAGCATTAGTAGCTTTTACTACTTCATCATAAGCATACGAACGGTTAAAGTGGTACCTTAGTGACCCTAATCCCTTATCTTCTAATTCCCAGCAATGATTGCAAGCTTTAACTCTTACTCCGTTATGCAGATCTTTACGCAGTTGTACAGCAGCAGGAGAGTTCATATGATCAAGTAAATTATCATCGCCAGAGTATGTGGATAGCCTGCTTTCATAATTAAAAATACAACATGGCATAAACTCACCCTGCATTCCTATGTAGGAAGCAACATAGGGAGCAGAGCAAAAAGTACTGTTTGTACTGTTTAAATCTTTTTTCATTAAATTAATTTTGTTTCTAAATCTAAATTTCAAACAACGTTACTATACTTGTTTAATTTGCGAACCTCATTTAAAAATTGAGAATGTTCGGGATGATCTCGGTCAAAAACATTTACTTCTTTAAATTCTTGTTCAGTATATGTTCCCCAATTAGAAATTCTATAAAATAATACCGTATGTTCTTTATGTCCTTTAAAAATACTATTCATAAGTATAGTAAATTTTTCAACTTCTTTATAGTTATCTCTTTGTACTACAAATGATGTGGTAATCCTTTTAACTGTCTCAATAGTATTAAGGAAGTGAAGGTTATCAATTAAAGTGCTCCATTTTCCACCTCTTCTTATCACTTCATATGTTTCTTTACATGCCCCATCAATACTAATTTCGCATTGATCTATAAACTGGTGTACTTTGCTAAGTTTATCCCAAATTTTAGGAGTCCAAAGTATCCCGTTAGTATGTATTATAATTCTCTTTAGATTAGGGTACTTTTCTACTGGAAAGTCAATTAGGTAATCTCTCATAGCTTTACTATAAAAAGGGTCACCTGTACCACTGGTAAAGAATTCTTCAAGTTCATCTCCAAAGCCTTCTTCAATTCTTTTCAGTTGACTCAAGGTCATAGCTGTGTTAAGATCTGTGTTAGGTATAATATTATCTCTACACGTTGGGCATCTTAAGTTACATGTTCGATCTATGCAAATTTTGACACGTTTAGGTTTGTTATAATTATCAGCATTGAATTCCTCAATAGGTCTTATAGGTCCAGTAACCTCTCCTTTGTTTACAGCATATT
>Ga0209090_10001365_pt1 | contig 15692 bp, 7 predicted proteins | sample ArcticOcean_MG_C_9_FD_187432 | JGI IMG/M metagenome (GOLD analysis project Ga0209090, IMG submission 187432) | Marine microbial communities from western Arctic Ocean - ArcticOcean_MG_CB2_152 (SPAdes) (version 2) | ecosystem: Environmental > Aquatic > Marine > Oceanic | place: Arctic Ocean... | reverse complement strand
CCTGTTCGGAAACCTCTCGAAACTTACCGTACCCGATTTGCGGATCCCACTCCGCGCTCTCTCTCTTCATCTTTTTAATCTCCCTGGTTGAATCCACCGCGGATTGAAACTTCGCGTCCGCCTCTGCGATTCGTTCGTTCGCCTCTCTCAAACTCTCCGCCGCTCCCGCGGGCGGTTCTGGACGCCGTTCCATTTCCTCCTTCTCTTTCCTCTCTCTCTCTTCTCTTTTCAGTTGCATCGCTCGCGTTTCCTCTCTCAGCTGCACTTTCCTTTGCTGCTTCGACGACGCTTTCCGTTTGGCCACTATCTCTCGCGTTTTAGAGAAGAAGAGACTGTTGTTCTTTGACCACCCATTGGGTTTTCCAATCGACTTTGATGCCACGAAGGCACACTTCCTGGACGACAACATCGATGTTGTCGTAGAACTTAAAGACGACAAAATCATTTAAATATCTCTGCTTGTCTTTCTCACTTCGTCACGCCTTTCGCGACGTACGGTTTCAACGTTCCTTCGTTCAATCCTTCCGGAATCACGTACGTCGGTTTCTTCCAATCGAGCAGGACGAATCTCCCTCGACCTCCTCCGCCGACTTTCTTCTCGTGCCACCCGGGGGAGATGCTTCTTTTCCCTTTGTAATATCCAGATTTCTTGGCCAGTTTCGTCGTGAGTTTGGTGAAGGATTCTCGGACCGCTCGTCTGCCCATGAATACGGCCAACGACGCGTGCATGTTTGTTGTGAGATAGACCCTTTTTTGTGGGGGAATTCCCCACAAGAAGATATGTTCACTCCTTCGTTGTTGTCTTCCTCCTCTTCTGGGGGAACCTCAAACGCCTCTCTGTCGAGCGAAAGGACGAGAATAAGGATGAATTCGTCTCTGTTGTTGCCCAAATCGAGAAGATGGAGGACGAATGCGAGAGCGAGAATCGAGAAGAAGAGAAAAACATTACGCGCGAGGAAAACGTTCGATTTGGCGGCGACGGCTTCAGCGTCATCATCATCTTCTTCTTCTTCTTCTCCTGAGAGTCGTCGAAATCGTCGTCGTCGCAAATGCGAGGCATACTTTGGCGATAAAAACGTCCACCAAACGATGGGAGAATCATCCTCAAAGTGGATGTCATCATCGCTATCATCATCGAGAGAAGATTCCTCCTCCTCCGACCCTTGGGGACAAAAACGGACGACGATTGTCCCCAGGAACTCCAACCGATTGGACGGGAAAGGAGGAGGAGGTTTTGAAACCAGCGGCGGAAAGAACGTTGGCAGCAGCAGTAATGCGAGTTCTGGCAACGGCGCGGGAGTGTCCTACGACATCTCGAACGACGAGAGCGACTTTTTGCAACAAGCCGGGATGTTGGATGGGAAGGAGAAAAGTGCCTCTTTATCTTCTTTAGATATCGCGGACAAAACCGCTACGATCAGCGATCTCTCGAGTTCGGAGATTGACGACGAAAATTATTGCGACGACTCAGAGGAGGATAGAAATAACAGAATAGGAGGCGGCGGATGTTGCAACCATTCGCACGGCGGTGCTTTAGCCATGGATGAAGACGTAAATAGAGCGAGGAATAAAGTAGAAGTCGTAGTAGACGTGGTTTTAACAAAGTCAAAGTTGAACGCGGCGGCTGGATATTTGCGAGGACGAGGGAGTTTGACGGTATTGTCGTGGTGCTTGTTGCTCGTGGCTGGATTTTGCCACGTCTCGACGTCGATTTGTGCCATGCTCAACGTCGCGTCGATTGTCCCCGGCGCTACCGCGGCGTGGCTTTCGACGTCGGCGACGGCGTTGGTGTATCTATTCGCTGGAACACCGGAATTTGTGGACGTCTTGTATGAAGTCGCGAGGGGTAACATTAACGTGCACGTGCTCACGACGCTGGCGGTGTTTGGTACCGTTTTACTCGGGTGCGCCTTTGAAGGCGCGCTGTTGCTCGTGTTGTTTGCATCCGCGCACTACGTGGAAGATAGATTGACGCAACATGCGCGAGGCGATTTAAAAGCGTTGTGGAAAACGGTGCCGCCGTTTGCGAATGTCGTCGACATCGACGGCGCGACTGGAGACCCCATCGAAGGATCGCAGCGGAAAATGCGCGCTTCGGAAGTGCCCGTCGGGAGCTATTGTTATGTTAAAGCGGGGACGCAAGTTCCTTTAGATGGCATCGTCGTTCACGGTTCAGCGAGAGTGTCTATTCAACACATTACGGGCGAAGCTTTGCCCGTGCGACGCAGAATCGGCGACGAAATTCCAGCCGGCGCGATGAACATTGACGGAGTATTGATCCTTAAATCTTCGCAGTCTTCCGAAAATAGCACACCGGCGAGAATTGCAAAGCTCACCGAAAGAGCGCAACAACGCAAACCGCGAGTGAGTCGATTAATTGATGACGTTGGCGATAAGTACTCTAGGATTATTTTGTTTATAACCTTTGCGACGATGGTGATGGCGCCTCTCGTGTTCGGAGTTCCCTTTTTAGGTCGAGGAGGAGCAATGTACCGCTCGTTTGCGTTCTTATCTGCAGCTGCTCCGTGCGCGCTGCTCATGTCTCCGTTAGTGTACGTCGCGGCGATTGGCGCGATGGCCAGAAGAGGTATCCTCATCAGAGGCGGGCGAACTCTGGACGCGCTCGCAAACGTCAATCTCGTGTGTTTAGACAAAACTGGCACTTTGACGTCTGGTGAAATGTCCATCGTGGAAATAAAAAACGTGGAATTAGGCGAAGAGAGCATCGCGAGCTTAGCGTTTAAAAGAAGCGACGAGGAGAGCGTGCGCGTTGCGAAAGCGTTGGAACGAGGTTCGGTGCATCCGATTGCTAAAGCCACCGTCAATTATATCGGTAACGGTGACAACAGCAGCGATAGCAGCGCGAGTCGTAGCTCTTTGGACGTGAAAAACTACAAAGTTGAGCACGGTAAAGGTGTTGAAGGTGAAATTAACGGCGAAGTCTTCAGATTTGGAACCGCGTCGTGGGCTTTAGAGTGCCGTCGCGGGAAGAACTCGAGCGAAGAAGAAAAAGTAGTCGCGCGAGCAACGGAGGAACACAGAAGCGCCGGCGAAGCAATCGCGGTTCTGTGCTCGTCTTCTTCGCCCGATGCTACGGTCTTTCGATACTCCGACGCACCGCGCGCTGAAGCGAAGGATGCCGTCGATACCCTTCGGAAACGAGGACAGACCGTGCGCATGCTCACCGGCGACGCGACTGCGTCAGCGTTGGCGATTGCCGAACAAGTTGGCATCGAACCAGCCGCGGTATTTTCGCAATTGACTCCGGATAAAAAGTTAGCTCACGTAGAATCTGCGAGAGAAGATGGCAAAAAAGAAGAAAATGGCAAAGTAGTAAGCGTCGCTATGATTGGTGACGGTATTAACGACGCGCCGGCATTGGCGGCGGCAGATGTTGGCATCGCCGTGTGCTCGACGCCTTCAGATGCAGCGTCTTCTGCCGCGGACGTCTTGTTGCTTCAAACTGGACAAGGACAACTTCAAAGCAAAGACACGGTGATGAGTGGTGGATCCATGTCGGTGATTTCAGCGGTTCCAGAGCTCTTTGCGCTCGGGCGCATGACGCGAAATATTTTACAGCAAAATATTTTCTTGGCGATTTGCTCTATTCTCGGATCCGCCTTGCCAGCTTTGTTCGGCGCGTTCCCGCTTTGGTTAGCCGTGTGTGTACACGAAGGCGCGACGTTGTTAGTAGCCGTGAACTCGACCCGTTTGCTGGCGACGTTTGGACCGCGAAATTCCATGCGCCTTTCCAAGCGCGTTAAGTTCTTAATCGTCACTTTGACGTTGGTGGGCATCTTTGGTGCGTTAGGCACGGTGTTCAAACCGCAAGGCGTGATGTTACAAACGCTCATCTCTGAAGCTGTTACCGCTGCCGTCGCGGAATCTTCCGTGGCGTTCCATTCCTTCTTCCATCCGGTTTTGAAATCTGCCTGGGCTGGCTTGTTCGCCGGCGGTTTACACACGCTCACTGGCGCGGACCACTTAGCCGCGTTGACGCCATTATCCGTCGGTCCGTCTCGAGCGAAAAATGCGCTCCTCGGTGCGCTTTGGGGATTCGGTCACAACACCGGTCAAATAATCTTCGGTCTTCTGTTCATGCTTTTGCGAAACAGAATCCCGTGGAACACGGAAATCATCGGCCAATGGGGCCAAGCCATCGTCGGTTTAACGCTCATCTTCATCGGGTGCTTAGGATTCTGGGAACAAGTCGGCGGTGGCCACGGTCACTCGCACATCCACTCCCACGGCGGACACTCCCACTCCCACTCTCACTCTCACGGCTCTAGCGACGACGGCGGCGAAAGCTACGACGAAGTCGAACAGTCTCACGAACACCGGCTCTCCCCGCTCCGCCTCGGCGCCTCCTCGGAAGCCTCCCGCATCTCCTGGACCTACATCACCGGCACCATCCACGGTCTCCAACCAGACTCCCTCTTTCTCCTCCTCCCGGCGCTCACCCTCCCAAAACTCGAAGCCTACTCCTTCCTCGGATCCTTCTTCTTCGGCACCATCGTCGCTATGGGTGGATACACCGCCTTCCTCGGCGCCGGGACGACGTTACTCGAAAAAGAAAATCCGCAAATGGTGAAATACATCGGATTAGCCGCCAGTTCCGTCGCTTTCGCGTTAGGCGCCGCGTTCGTTTTGAGTTCCGTCTTTTCCTTGAATTGGTTGTAATACTATTTATATTATTATTAAGTACCATACTCCTCCTCCTCCTCCTCCTCCTCCTCCTAATATACTCTCGCATATGAGGATACGCTCGCATCAAAGTTCGCTTTTTCTCGCTCGTTGTCTTCTCGCTCGTTTTTGCCTAAATTTTTGGCGTTTTCAGAGAAGATTTTCCGCATTTTTTCCGTACGAATAAATTAAACGAATTAATTAATTGAGATGCCATCGACGAACTTTTACTCCGAGGACGACGAGGACGAAGAAGAGTATCATTGGGAACCCAATCGCGACTACGCGTTGGTATCCTCCTCCTCTTCCTTTTCCTCCAACAATTTCAAGAGGAAAAGAAAGAACGAAAAGAGAAGGGAAAGCGCGTTGTTTACGATTCAAAGGCTCGAGAAAGTTGTTAGCGGGGAAAAAAGATCATCTCGAAATTCGAGGAACAACAACAACAACTCGCGGATACGACGACAACAGAAGAACGCGCACAGGCTGCTGCTGAATACGAATAACACTGTGGCTCACATCATCAAAGGAGGGAGGAAAGGAAGAGACGACAGAGATGCGGCGAAAGGCGTTTTTAAAAACTACCAATTCGATTGTGATGATGCTACTGCGGATGAGGATGAGGAAGAGGAGGCGTGGGGGGTGTCCGTAGGGAACGAGCGCGACGAGCACTCGGGGGAAAGTTTTTTGCTAGGGAGGAGGAGGATGAAGACGAGGACACGTTTGGATGAGAATGATGCGTGCGAGCGCCGCTATTTGATCATCACGGATGATGGTGATGATGACGACGATGTGAATGGAATAGATACGTGCGAATGTTCGACGACGCGGAGAAGAGAAAGAAGCGGATACGAAGAGCAGTTTCGAGTGACGCACCGTTCGCTTCGCGCGGATTGCCATCCGGAAGATTTGCTCGGGAGCGATCGCGCGGTTGACGCGCAAATTGCAAACGCGGTTGGATGGATTGAAGAGGAAAATAGGAAATGTGATAGTAGTAGCGATAAGGCAGTAATAGCGCAACTCGGTCGAGGAAGCGTTTTGTTTACGTGGCAACAATACGAGAACATGCACGTGCGCGCGTCAGAGGGCGGCGACGAGCTGCTCGCGGGAAACAGATTTTCTTTGGGAGAGATGGACGATGATGAAAACGAAGACGGTGAGAGCGACAACGAAGCGAACAGAGGCGGCAATCGATTTAGTTTGTTAAATAAAACGATGAGTTATTGCGCGTCGTACTGGGACGCGGCGTCGGAAGAGCTCGTCTCGTCGCACGCGCACGCTCTTGGTAGCGATAGCGCAACTTCTGGAGAATCATTCAGAAGTGGAAGTCGTCGTCGTCGCAGAGTGCGCACGCAAACGGCGAGTCCCTGGCCGAATACGTCTGTAGCGCCGTACGTCGCAGTCGTAGGAGAGAAGATTTTTCTCCGAATGTTTGACTGCAACAATGAAAAGGAAGCTAATTTATATCGAAACAATAAAGTGATCAAATCTGTTCGCATGTACGGGCAGTTTGGCTCCGTGGTCACGCACCAGAAAGACTTCATACTCGAAGGGAGTACTTGTAAATTTCCGAAAGATTGTTTCGACGATCATCTGCGCGCGATGGATTCCTCTTCGAGTGCGCCGAAGATATCGAATTTGTTTTTCCAGCTCGAGTTTAAAGACGAAGACGGTTTACAATTATTCTCGGCGCCTAAACCGTGCTTGTTGTTTATGGAAAAGGAAAGTGCCGAGCAGTTTCAGGCTTTCCTCATGGAGCCAACGATGTTTGGAAAGAAATTCAAGAACAAAATCGATCGATTGTGCTCGAGATGTGGCTTCGTGAAGGACGTCGGCACGGTGTTCACGTTATGGCACACTGGACTTTTGTATGGAGATCTCGGTGGTCATCCGCTTTCGGCAGTAGTCACGCAGTGTTCGAGCGACCCGACCTTTGCGCGCATGTGTCCGACTATCTTGATAGAACTGCAGGCGATTCAAATAGATGTCGTGTGCTGGTCTATGGAAGTGAAAAAAATCCCGCACGACACCGGCGAAGAGAAAGGACAAGACTCGTATTTCGGGAAAAATACGGAATGGTATGCGTCTATAACGAACGTTATGCTCGTCGATCCGACATGGTCGAGTTATTCCCAACTTTGCGGGAAGCTATTGTTGATACCTTTTGTTATTCCTGTAAAGTTCATGGGAAACTTCCTCTTCATAATTTTCGGACACGCTGCTTTGGTGCCGCAGCAGTTATCGGAGCGGAACGAACGAAAAGCTATTCGTGCTGTGGGTCCATCGACAGGTGCTTTCAAAGATGATATGGAAGCGTTTGAACTCTATCGCGGCTACGTGAATGCGCTCGTACTCGACAAATGTCGTTTTAGATCTTTGAGTCTTTACGTAGTGCTCAACTTGCTGTTTGGCATGAAGTACGCGTCGCAGTTTTCGAGCGAAATCGTTTCCCCGGTGGGAATCTGGGGAAGGATTGCTGTTCCCGTCGCCTTTATTAGCGTCATTTTGGGCGTTCATATAGTGCACTTGTTCTTTAAACGTGATATTTCAATATTCGGTTATTGGAGTGGACGTAAACAGGATCTTTTTGACCGGTACAAAAGAGCGGGCATAACTTCGATCATGTGTTTGTCGATAGTGTGTGGCGCGCACGGATCCATAATGCGATACCAACGCGCTTCGGTTGAAAAGTTTTGCTCTTTGAGACCACCACAATACGACTACGATACTAATGGCAATGGAGTGTTGCGATACGACTGTAACGACATGCTAAGGGTACTGTTCCGGCAAGAGTGCATACACTTGTTTCTTGTCTTCTTAACCTCAGTCACTCACTCCTCGTACCCCAGACACGGGTTCAAGTTTCCTGTGTCGGCATGTATATCGGGTTTCTTGGCGTACTTCCCGCCGCAGTTTAGTACTTTTATGGACCCACCGGAAGAGGTGAACGTGGAGACCTTATTCAATTTGTACGGCATCGTTGCAATTCTTTGTATGATAATCTCGATAATAACTGCGCTGAACATACAAGTACACTTCAAGAGGCAAAGCTTGGATTGGTTTCTCGGCAGTTATTTGTACCAAACGATGAGGAGCAGAAGAGGAAAAGAAGCTTGAACTTGAAGATAAAGCGATAAGGACGACGACGACGACGGGAACGACAACAACAATGCCATTAGCGTGATAATAGATATGTAATTCATTATATCCCGTGGTATGTACTGGTACCTGGTACCACTGGTACTGTTATTATTATAAAAAAGTTCTCTGTCTCTTTCTCTTTCTCCTCTCTTTTTGTCCCTTTCACTCTCTCTACGCCGAAGCCGCTCGACAGAAGGTATCAGCTTTCGGATCGTACGCCGCAAACAAAACTGCCGAATTATGGCCGCCAAATCCAAACGAGTTACTCAACGCAACCTTCACCTTTAACTTCTCCTTCGTCGTGCCCACCAACAAATCCGTTCGCACACCTTCGTCAGGGTCCTCCAAATTCTTATTCGGATGCAACTCGCCGGTCCCAATGGCTTTGATCACCGCCACCGCCTCGACCGCGCTCGCCGCGCCCAACAAATGTCCAATCAGGCTCTTGGTCGAGTTAATCTTCAACTCACTATTCTCGCCAAATATATCCGTAATCGTCCTTAGCTCGGCTAAATCTCCTGCTGGAGTACTCGTCGCGTGCGCGTTGATATAATTCACATCCTCCGCCAACACGCCGGCGTTTTTCAACGCCCTACCGATGGCCAACCTCACCCCGGCCCCGTTTGGTAACGGTTCGGTCATGTGGTGCGCATCGCACGTCGCCGCACCTCCCAAAATCTCTGCCAGTATCGGGGCATCTCTCGCCAACGCGCTCTCTAACGACTCCAAACACAAAACTCCGCACCCTTCCCCCATGACGAACCCGTCTCTATTCTTATCCCACGGTCGACTCGCGCCTTCCGGATCGTCGTTTCTCGTCGACAACGCTTTACTCGCCGCGAATCCGGCAATCCCGCTGCTCAAAACCGCCGCATCCGAGGCCCCGGCTAAGCACAAATCGCACTCCCCGTTCCTTATGTGATCCATCGCATTCATCATGCAAAAATTCCCCGTCGCGCACGCCGCCGCGATGGAATAGTTTGGTCCCATAAATTTCAAATCCATCGCGACTAACGCGCCGCCCATATTCGTAATCGCAAACGGAATACAAAACGGATTCATTTTCTTCGACCCTCGCCCCGGTGTCCACAACTCGTAATTCGCTTGCTGAAAACTGTGCATCCCGCCCATGGCCGATCCGATCACCACGCCGCACCGCTGTTTATCCAACTTGTTAAAGTTTTCAGCTTCTCCTTCTCGCATATCCAACCCTGCTCCAATCAACGCTTTCTTCGCCGCCGCAATCATGAACGAAATGTACGGATCTGCTCTTTTCACCATCCTGGGTGCGACTAACCCGTCGCACCCGTCGAAATCTCGAATTTCCCCCGCGAACGTGGTCGTGATGTTCGAGCAGTCGAACTTTGTGATTGGTTTTATCGCGCTTTCCCCGTCGAGCAATCTCGAATAGAATTCATCCACGTCGTGGCCTAACGCGGTTATTGCGCCGATTCCCGTGATGACGACTCGCTTCTTACCGGAACGGGTGAGGTCGACGCCGTCGGTTGAGGCGGCGGAAATTCTATGCGTCGCTCTCCTTCGATGTCTGCTGCTGCGTAAGTATCTCTTCGCGGGGGAAAAGTGGTTTTCCCGATGGTGCTGTTGGTTCTGATGATGTCTGACGGAAGAGGAGGATGACGATGGAGACGATGTCGACGCGACGGCGGAAAATCGAGAGGACGACGCTAAGGAGGAGGATGCGCAGGATAACATGTTGTTGTTTGCGACGACGAGTGGTTCGTTTAAAAGCCACGTAAGCTTTAGTGTGGCGTATCGCCGTTGGAATGTCCAGTCAGAACTCAGAGAGAGAACTAAGATAAGCTTAGGGTGTAGGGTTCAAATGTTCCGCGGCGAATACTACTTTGTAAAATGAAATGGTATAGTAAGTATTCTCTGTCTCTCTTTATTTAAATATAAGTTTATATGTATATATGCATACGTATCGTGTTGTCTTTTAGTCTTCTTCTTCTTCTTCTTCTTCGCGTTTGCGATCTCTTTCTCTTTCTTTCGCTTCTCTCTCTCGCTTTCGCTCGTTCGTGAAAAACTCGTTTAATAAATTGTTAACAACGAGTTCTTCTCTACCTCTCCCAATCGGAATCGACGTCGCCGTATTCGAACATGCCACAGTGCTCTCGTCTCGCCTTGTCGATTTCGCCGTGGATGGCTTCGCGGTTGTCTTCGGAGGTTTGCGTGTACCCGACTTTGAATCGGGACATGCGGCACAAACCGGAGGCGGCGAGGACGCCTTGCACGGAACGTTCCGGGAGGAACTGTTCGGGAGAGTACGGTTTCGCGAGTTTCGAGTCTTTCTTGGTATTGCTTGATTCTTCATCTTTGTCGTCTTCCACTGACCATATCGTCAAAGTAAGCTCTGGTCGCGCGTCGACGGCGGATGACCAAGCGTGATCAAAGTCAAACTTTTTCATGCGCGCGTCGACGATGGCGTGGAATTCCCCGCCGTGGACGAGGCGTTGAAACTCAGATTCAGCGACATCTTTGTAATCGCTGTGACGACTCGGCATGGCAATGTGAGCAAGCTGGCACAGTCTCGCTTGGGGAGGGTACGCGTTCAAAGAGACGTTGGAGTGCAACGGTCTCGCGCGGCGAATGGATATGCGTTCGTTGTGACCGAAATCGATGCACATGACATCCAATTCTTTCGCGTTTTCGTCTCGATAATTCACCGTGGCGCGGTACCAGCTGTTGTCTTCCGGGGATTTAATCGCAACGAGATCGTTCAGTTTCGGTTCAAAACCAGGCGGCGGGGCTTTCACGTCCTGATCGTCGCTCGCGTATTCTTTCTGTAACAGTTGCCACAGTTCGTTGGCGACGGAACGTTCGAGAATTTGAGCGAAAAATTTACCTTCTCGTAAAGTTTCCGTGACTCCGAGCCTTGTGGTAAACACCGGAGGACCACTATCTCTCGCTTGCGGATACGGTATGCTCGAGCTGCCTTTTCTATTATCGTATTGGTTTCTAGTAGATTGTTGTTGTTGCTGCTGCTGCTGTTGCATCTGCGGATCGCCGCCCTTCCTCATGACGGCAGCCGCCGCCGTTGAAGATGTGCTATTCACCGACGACAAGTAGCCACCCGGCGGTGCGTTGCCGTTGTTATTCATGATACCTCCTTCGTAACCTGGCGGGGCACTCACTTTACCTGAGCCACTTGGCGATTGAACCCCGTTTTTGCTGTTGTTTTTGCTGCTGTTATTTTCGTCGTCATAAAATTTACCTCCGTAAAAGCGTGCCGGATTTTGGTCTTCGCTGAAACCGCCGCCAAGATTATTCGCTTGCATCTCTTCCGCCAATCGTCTGGCTTCTTCAGCTTCTTCGTCCCAGTCTTTCCAAATACCCACTCTTGCGATTTTAGCCGCTTTCTCAACTTCTAAAGCGCTCGCATCGCCGTGAAAGGAAACCCTCGCCAGACCCGCGCGAACGAGTTCCGAGGCTAAATCCAAAGTCAACGTGTTACACTCCAAAGTCCCTCGAAACGTCCCGGTTTTATCCACCGAATTAGCCGCGACCTGTACTTCTCTCTGGTTGACTCTATTTCGAACGTAATTCAACGCTTCTTTCGCGAACGGCTCTTCTCTGGTCGGGCATCTCACCCCTGATAAACTCAACGTGAACACCGCGCCGGCGTTTTGAGAACTGACTCGGAACCTGTGTCCGTTGATGCAGTGCTCGACGACGCCGTGGAATTTCCCAGCTCTTTGCAAGAACGGTAAAAACTGCGTCGCCTTCTTCACATTTTCGGAAGCGTCGTTCAAATCGTGCGGAATTGGTGCGTCTTTGGGCGAATGGACGCCCTTCTTTTGTTGTATGGCTTTACTTTCGGCGACGAGCAAGTCGTCGTATTTATGCGACCGGGCTTCGTTTTCTCTGTGGCGAACCACCGAGGCCAAACCTCTGATGACCAACAGTTCGGCAAGATTCGGCGCGTCTTCTGGTTCTGCTTCGATTGGAATTCCGTGATTGTTATATTGCGGCGGTTTCTTCACCACCTCGCCGATTAAAGCGATGGTACCGAATTCGATAACTTTTTCTGGTATATCCCTCGCGTCGTTCCCGGCGATTGTTTTCGTGTATTCAAAGTTAACCTCCACTTTCTTACCGATAACTCTCGTTCTCACGAATTCTTTCGCCTCTCTCGCGTACGGTTCATCTTTCACGCTTCGTTCTCTGGCACCTCTCCCGAGCGGTGCGATTCTTGGCGCTCGAACCGAGGACAACATCACCTTCATCTCCTCGCCAGTTCGCGAGTCTTCGACCATGACCGCGTCTCCGGAAACGACCTCAATAACCTTTCCTTGAATCTTTCTACTTCTTCCCATGTTTTCAAAATGTGAGTCCTCGTTTGATGGCGGCACGTAGTCTTGCCAGATTCTAATCCTATTCGTCTTTGCAATTGCCTCGGCGGTTCTCAAAGGCCCCGCGCCTCCCAACGCCAACGCCGCGGAGTAATCCGAAACCTTCGCCAAACCTCTCTCCAAGAGCGCGTTTGCCAAGGGCACGATCGAACTGTGATCATCTTTCGGCATCACCGACGCAAATCTGTTCCCATACTTATCTTTACCAACAAATGCCACTCGCACGTCTCTATTCAACACGCTCAACTCGGCGAAATACTTAGCCTCTCTCGCGTGCGGTTCCGGTTCTTTTTCGTTCTTCTTCCCCATCGCGGGCGCGACGACTCCGGATAACAAAATCGTCACCTCTGCGCCTCTCGCTGGGCCTTCTTCGCATACCGAAACTTTCATCGTGCTCCCGTTTAACGCCACCTCCACGACACAATGAATCGGCTCCACGCCTTTGGCGTCGATGAACTCGTCCACCAATCTCGGATCGCTTTTATTCCTCACCGCTTTATTCAACAAAAGAGGATCGCACGTGTGCTTCCCTCTAAAAAACTGCTTCGCATCTTCCTCGGCTTCTTTAATCAACTGGTTTCGTTTCATCGCGTTTTCATCGCTCTCGTCCTCCCTCGACGGTTTCCCGACGCACCACCCGTTTTTACAGTGTTCCAACGCGATATCCCCGGCGCCGTCTTTAAACACCAACGCAAACTCCCTCGACGCGTATTCGCTCTCCACTTTAAACGTCACGGGTTCGCCAATCAACGCTCGACGTAACGCTTCTCTCGATTGAAACGCGAACGGTTCGTCCGCGTACGATCCGTCTCTTCGCCCCTATAGAACACAAATATTAATACGCGTTTTGCGTAAAAAATGAGACCAAAAAATTCGTACCATTCTTGGGGCGATGATGCCTGCCAAGGTGACAATCTTTTCCGGCGGTGGGCCCGAACTCTGTTTAGTATTATTGCATCGTCAAAGAGGAGCGTTTGAAAAAAGAGAACGACATAAAAGCGTTAACCTGTGAGTACGAGACGATGGTTTTGATCGCAAACGAGAGCAAAAGAGAGAGCGTAAAAGAAAGAAAAAGAGACTTCACGTCCGATCTGTTTTGACGGCCGCGAGAGGTGATCCTCCCGTAAAAAAAGCGTAACAACACGACAAAAGAACAACACGACGAGAGAGAAATATGCGTAATAAATGAGTAGAAACGTACGGTGGGTCCGGCGTTGGCGACAATCAACACCGTGTCCCCACTCGGGACCGCTTTGACCGTGCCTCGGAGCCACCCGGTGACCGGCATGATGTCTCTGACGAGGTTCTTTTTTATGCGGAAAAATGGGAGAAAATGTCAGTGTTTTTGACTTCTGTACGAGTATGTACTACATTTTTCGCTATGCACTACGAGTACGTATTTAAGAGTCGCATCGTGTGATGCACACATCAATACTCGAGAACGAAAATCATCCGTGCATTCAAAACGTCTTGGCAGTACTCGTGCGATGTGATTGCCGTGGGAGGAGAAAATGTTGGTGTTTTTGTGACTTCTGTTATAGCGCGCGCTACATTTTTCGCTCTTAAAGGAATCTTTGAACGGCGTACGGCTCGAGCGAAAAGTCGTCGTCTCCTCGTTGGGACGTCGTTGTTGCGATGTCCGCGACTATTTTCCCGGTGATGCCAGCTAACGTGAACCCGATGTGTTGGTGACCGAACGCGTAGACGACGTTTGACTTTGCGGAGCTTCTGCTGAGAACGGGGAGGTAATCCGGTAAAGTCGGGCGACCGCCGAGCCAATCTGAGTTTTTATTTCGCGGCGGCGCGTCGGAGAAATTACGGAGGAGTTTGCGGGTGGAGCTTTCGAGCGAGAGGAGGTTGGAGGCGGTTGGAGGTTGGTCCGGGCCGAATTCTACGAGACCAGCTGCGCGGAGGCGGGATTGTAGCGGGGAAATGATGAAACCGCCTCGTTGGAAACACGTCGCTCGGGTTAACAGCTTGGACGGGGATACTTGTTCAGTATCCGAAAACTCGACCGAATAGCCGCGCTCCGCGATGAGTGGAATGTCACCGTCGCCGCACATTTTTGCGATTTCTTTCGAACGCCACCCGGAGCAGACGACGATCGTGTGCACGTTGGTATACACGTCGCCGCTTTTGGTGACAATTTCAGCTTTCTCGTCGTTTTGTTGTTCTCCTCTCACGTCGACGACTTCACCGCTGGAACCAGCTTTAATCACGACGGAACTGCCCGAAGGACCTTTCATTTTCAGCGCAAACTCGGCCAACTTTTTTAAGAACACATCCGGCGCTCTCAGCGACCACGCGTCTTTGAAATAAACGCCGCCGTTCGCCACCGCCGAGTCGGTTAAATTCGGTTCCAGCTGTTTACACGCCTCTGGCCCGATTAACTCGCCCTCGCCTTCGTGGTTCCATATATTCTTATCCCCCAACAACCGTTTTCTCTCCTCGTTCTTCTCGATGACTTCTTTCGAATCAAATCTGCTCTTCGTGAGTAACAAATATCCGTTCCGATTGGCGTGTTCCTCCAAAAACGCTCGCGCGTCGTTCACCCCGGCTAATTTCAACGTCTCTTTCCACGAACTCGACGCGCGTTTACAAAGCTCCGATAATCCATTGTTCGTTTTCACCCTGTTCTCTGCGCTGGAATTGCGTAAAAAATGCATCGCAAACCGCATCACTTCCGAAGCGTTCGACGCGGAGAGGCGGAAGCTCAAAGGATTCGCAATTTCACTTTTACTTCCAAACATCAAACTCCCGCCGAAAAACGCCTTCACACCGGCGCTCATAAGCGTCAATCTATTCTCGTCGTTCAACCCGAACGTCGCGTACGGTGCAAACGTCCCCGCGTTGCCGTAACTCGCGCACTCCTCGTCCTTTCGCGAGCCGATACCGTCACTTGCTTTTTCCAAAACCGTCACCGCGAACCCGCGAGAGCAGAGGTGGATGGCGGAGGATATGCCGATGAATCCACCGCCGATGACGACGGCAGATTTAGGGACTTTCGTCGTGGACATTAGTATTATTCCTACGTAATCGTTTTTGTCGTACTCGTCATAGTTTGTTGTCGTTGATGAGATGCGCAAGCGTGGGGTGTTTGTGAGGACAAAAGGACGACTCGTGTTCGATTTTAGCGAGAAGCGAGCGCGGTAGAGATGATATCAATGCAACGCGGATGATGATGAACGTGGTATGTTTTTGTGTGTTATAAAAGTAATGCTCTCTCGCGCTTTCCTTCTCTCTCTTTCTCTTTATGTTTTGTTCTCGTCGTCGTCAAGTGTTCCTCTTCAGTATGTATTCTCGCTCGCTCTTTCTCTCTTTACTACGCTCGGATCAAGCCGAACAGCGGGTTCGCCGCGCCGATCTGGCGTCCGCCGGCGAGTTCAGATTCGTCGAACAAAAACGTCCCGGGGTCGTAATACTCCTCTCTGCCGTCGCAGAAAACCTCCGAGGTGACGCGTCGACCGAACGGTACCGGCGTGAGTTGTTCGACGGTGAGCG
>Ga0209090_10001362_pt1 | contig 15696 bp, 13 predicted proteins | sample ArcticOcean_MG_C_9_FD_187432 | JGI IMG/M metagenome (GOLD analysis project Ga0209090, IMG submission 187432) | Marine microbial communities from western Arctic Ocean - ArcticOcean_MG_CB2_152 (SPAdes) (version 2) | ecosystem: Environmental > Aquatic > Marine > Oceanic | place: Arctic Ocean... | reverse complement strand
TTACCGCCTCCATGCTGTTTGCAGTGTGTTTGCGGTCCTTTGGGGAAGTTGGCTAACGCCTGTTGGTTGCATTTGGGGTCCTGGCACGCGTGGTTGTACCTCGGGTTGGCGCCGCCATTGCCGATTACGATGGCGCGGTACGGAACGTACTTGGTCTCCCCGGTGACGTGCCAGTAGACGGTGCCCGGCGTCGCGTCCTTGGCGTCCTTGGGCGCGCGAGGGAGACCGGTCAGTGTGGCGTTCGCCGCAAATCGCTTCGTCACCTCGGCCTCGAAGCGCTGGTCCTCGTCGGCGCGCAGTTGGGCGACCGCCTTCTTGCACTCCTCCTCGTCGTCAAAGTAAGTCGGCGACGTGGAGATGTTCTTGCGTGTGAGGCGGTCGTGCATTGCACCCGTCCACTTTCTCTCATTGGAAGCCCAGCTCACACCAGGCGTCTTCGACTGAAAAGCGGCGGGTTGTCGCTTCTTCAACACCCGAGCCGGAGGCACACCATCGTCGTCCAACTCCTTGTTCTTCTCTTGCATCCACTTCATCAACCACTTTACGTCGGAGCTGGTCGGGGAAGTGTACGGTTTGCCTCCGCGACTGAACTGCGCGTAATACTTTCGCGACTTCTTGTGCAAGATCACGTACTGCGGCAGAGTGTCATCCTCCTCTTCTTCTAGTACCGCCTTCTCGTGGACAGGGGGTGGTTCATAGTCGTCCTCATCATCATCGTCGTCATCATCGTCGCTGTTGTAGTAAACAGGATCCGACATTTTTGCGTTGGTGCGTCTTGTCTTTTCTTATACTTGTTAGGGACCTGAAATGGTCCCGGATCGTCGCTGCTCACGCCACTGGGCCAATATTTTTTGCTTCTCGATCGGTGACCAAAATAGGGCGGGAACGGCGGTTGGACAAATGCATTCAAATTCTTGAACGAATTACTAGCGATTGAGTCACAGACTAGTATTATTTCCTCGAACCTTTCCCGAAAAATCAAAGTCGATTCGTTCCTCAGTCCTATGCGAAGCGGTTGTGCTTTTTTAGGCATCAGACGTCATAGTAGGGAAGAATGTGAAAAATTGGTACGCGCGCGCGCGTTCGTCTTACGAGTTTTTACCATCATCATCATCAACGGCTGGAACAGTGCCATCGAACGCACTTTTCTCATCATCGGGATTGGGATCAGGTATAAAATTTCCCCCTCATCCGGTAGAGAACGATGAGGGATGTACAGGAAGTCCGATCTTCGCTCTGTGAGTATTCACAGCATTGTTGGTTATTGTCGTTCTAAAGTTGTTCGACGTATTGGATGGCATGACGAATCAAGCGGTTTCTCCTCTCTTGTGAGTCGGCCACATGATATTTGGAGTCTGGTTAAATTCGATTGGCAATTTCAGCGATTTGCTCTGAAGATAAACTGTGGCACCCGGATGGGGTTGCTTTTCCGATTTCGGTGAGTTTTCGAACGCCCAGAGCTGAGAAAGCGGGGACAATTATATTGTCACCAAAGCTGACTGATCCTGCTTGGTTTGCGCCCTCCTCATCGGTCTCGATTCGCGCCGCGGCTAAAGCGGCAGACGCGGACGCCGCAATAACCGCGTCCTCATTCAAGCTGATTTCCTTTGACGTCGTCGTATCCAGGCTTGAATCGACTTGATCGCCATCCGAGGGCGCAGCGTCGTTCAAGCTCGCCACCACGATTTCTATGGCGGACTCCTTGCCAATTGGTGAATAGCTGCCGGACATGGGTTGTTGGCCAAATAGTGCATCGCCTTCTTCTAAACCGACCCGAACCCAAATTACCAGCCCGCCTTGAAGGACCGCGAATGGCAAGAAATAGAAGGAGCATCCCAGAATCCAGCACGAGGAGGATGATGCTCGCATGATGCACACGAGGGCATCACATGACGCCTGCGTTGTAGGCGCCGACGCGTACACAAATATTGAATAGAGCAGCGCGAAGACGAAGGCCCGCACAATTCGCTCGGCCGCCATTCCGAACGAGGGCGAAGAGCACAACGGCCCCGCGAGCACAACGGCGGGTGGAGGCAAGAGCGAGATGACAGCAAGCGAAGAGGCGGTGACCAGGAAGGGAACGTCTGTTTGCTGAAGCGGCCATCGAGCTCGTGCGAAGCCAGCCGCCATCTGAAGGGTGACCATTGCGTTGAACACAAACCTCCTCCAACTCGGTGTTTCGGCATCGCGTGCACAGGAGTGAACAAGCTGTTCGAGTACGAGGGCGACAATGTAGATCGCGATACACGGCCGTAGTGAATTGAAAATCAACGTAATCCCACGAACTTTGCCCAATCGCAACGGCTTCCGAACGAAGAGCCATCCGGCTGCCGACGAGAGCACGAGCGTCCTGATGGCCGACACCGCCGATTCAGGCAGCAGGGCACAGCACATAACCGACACCGATGCCGTCACGACCGTTGCGACGATGGTCTGAAGCCCCGTGAGGTAGAGCGCTGCAGTCGAAAAATCGACCTCCGTGTCTTCTGGTTGTGACGACATGAGATGTGTGTGTAGCCGCTCGCTGTGATTTTTTGTGGCTAGAGGTCCTTTCATACTTCTCTTCATAAAATTGGTAATCAAATTACGTATATATGAGAACTGGGCCTAGCGCCCGTCTACACAGACACACAATCAGGCGTCCGCATGGGTGCAAGCTAACTCGCGAGCATTGTGAGCGACCACGCCGGACCGCGCCAATTCCGAGACTCGCATCATCGTCCGTAACACTACATCCCATGCGCGACACGCTCTCTCACACTGCTCGCCACCTAACGTTACGGTGTCGATCGCTGCCCCGACGACTAATTCGTTCAATGGGAGGTACACCTGATCAACCTCCAGTTTGAAAACGAGCCGTTCTAGTTTTAAGATGTGACTGTCAGGTGAGCAAAATTGGAGGAACGTCGATTTGTCGATGAGCCCCGCCATGACGCCGATTGGTGAGTGCATCGCGTGGGTCACGAGAAGTTGGTCGATTTCTCCCGCGACGGTTTCGAACGCCTCGATGGTAGCCGTGGGTGTGTTGTTGTAAGAGAGGCTGAATCGATGGCCACACGCGCCGTAATTAGAAACAGACCGTGTGTACGCCACATGATCACACCGCACCGGACGCGCACGCACGGGTCTGAAGTTCTGAACGCACCTACCATTAACTGAAAAGTCCGCTGCGCCAGCTTCCCGATCGAAATAGGCATACAGAACCGATCCGTCTATAGGGTCTAAATCGTCATCGAGGTGGACGTATGAGTCTAGCATGCCCGCCGGCGGCCCGCCGTCTATGTCCAAAGCAGCCAGCGACAACGAGATGTCGTCACCCCCGTTGAGCGAAACGCATGCTGTGCTCGCCATGGGCGAGCCAGCGAGCAGTTCCCATTGCATCAGGCTGTCGGGAGAGAGATCCATTCGCTCGTCTTTCCTACTTTGGAGTTGTTCTGGTGGGTCAAATGAATTGGCCACGACAAAAAGCGGGGGGAAAGACTTTAGCACAAACACGATGGAAGCTTGATTTCATGATAAGAAACGTCGCAGCCTTCGCAGATTTTCCACTCCATCGGTTCCTTTTTGCAATAGCATTCTAGAAATTGCAATAGGGGAGTGACATGGCATTCGGGACACTCACGCATCAATGGCGGTGTTCCGAACGCAACACAGGCGGCGGTGCCGCCGTGGAGAACCGGGAGGCATTGCGTCTGCGAGGACGGCCCCCACTCTTCGTTCGCGGAGTCGTCATCGTCTTCCATCAATGCCTCTTCCGCTTCGACGATTTCTCGGATTTGACGTTTGGCCTCCTCTATTAGATTGGACGGGAAGCATTCGGGGACCCAAAGTTTGCTGTTCAACAGGGCCAAGACGGCCTCGAGGCGATGCGCCCCCCAGAGTTTCTTGTCCGGATTCCAAGCGGCTGCCGAACGCTCGTACCTGCCCACGTTGCCTCTGCACAGCGTTTTGATAGCGTCCTTGTTTTCGAAGCTGGACTCCCCCCACCACACACGCGTAAACTTGCGCTTCTTCTGTGTTTCTTCATCAGTTACGACGCCAGCAAGGAAGTCTTGGATTTGCTCTATCTCAAATTCCTTAAATGATTTTCGTTTGGACATTTGTTCAGACGAGGGGAGAGACACACCCTTCAACTAAAGCTTACTGCATCGCGTGCAAGCGGCAATCGAGTAGAATCGCATTGGCGACATGTAATTGTGCGTGCACTCGCACGAATGGTTGCGAGGCTTTTTGGGTGCACTAGCACGACGTATGGCACGCGGCAGGACATCGCTCACAAATTTTGAGATCAGCGATTTGGAAAAGATGGTCTTGAACTGCACTCGATCCGAAATCAGCAACACGGCGGGTTGTTCTTGTTTTGTTGCGTAGCCGGTGGTGGGAACCACAGCAACTCCTGGAAATCCAACCTGAAAGTCCTCGAGTGTCATCACGATTCGAACCTGTGCAGGACGAATCCAGTTCTTGTTCGTGCGCAGCCTGTCGGACGGCGTCATCGTCAGTATGGCTTGGACGACGGTGATTTTCTTCCGTCCTTCGTACCCGCTCCGATGCTTCCAGAGTTGTGTGCCGATGACCTCGATTGCCAGAGAGCACTCAATGGCCATGTCCAGTATCAACCTACTGCCACGCTCTCCGCACTGCGACGCAACGCTGTACGCGGCGTCCAAACAGCGGAGGCCGTGAATTAGGTAAACAATATACGTACAGGAGTCGATAGCTCTAGAAAATAGAACGTCGAACGGCATCGTTTCCACATTCACCGGCTGGTCGAACACGTGAAAGGCAGATTCGTCGTCCGAATCGTCGCTGTCGTCCATCTCGTAATTGGCACCCACGGGAGCGTCGAGGCGACGCACCCGTTCGTAACGAATACACTGTTTGAGTTTATTGTAACAGAGCCCCCAAATCTCCGTTCTGACGATGTCTTTCAGCATCTTTGGAAATTTGATGTCCTCAGTTCCGTTTACAAGATCGGCGATGAACAGCATAATTTTCTTCTCCCGCTCGTTCCGTCTTTGCATTTCGTCGGCGTAGATGGCTTCGGCGGAATGGAGTTGGAGCGTGACGGAAACGCACTTGTTGTTTTTGTTCAGCATGTGGGTGATGGGTCGAGCGCGCCCGGAGTCTAACGGAGATGACACGGCTTTCCATTTTCGGTAAACATTCCGTAATGGCCAGTCACCTCCGAACGCACAGAGAGCCCATGCTCCATTCGAGCTTGCGACTCGCACGCGCCGTACAGGCGTGCGATTGGTCTCCTCGACGATCTTGCTGTTCATCTTAATGAATTGCGTCTCTCGTGCACACGCATTCAAGTCGCCACAAGTCAGGATCGTGTACACTTCTCCTGTCTTTGGGCAGCCAATGTCGGTAAAGGACGTCTTTGCGGGCGCCTTGCAAATGTGACAGATATCGAACAGCCAACACACGCGCTCGATTCCACTGTTGCACAAATGTGGCCTATATGTGACGTCAATCGAAGGGAGCGACGACTCTCGAGTAAATTGCAGAGCGAGTTGTAACGCCATATTGTTGAGCTTGACCAAATGTTCGACAAACTGTAGGTGCTTGTTTTCAAACGCCCAATTCACGAGTATGCTAAAAATCGCGTATTCGATTTCGGGGGTGATGTCGAAGCTGCGTTTGAGTCCTGTGGAATACAGGATGTGCTCTGACGGGTGTCTGCTTCTTCGAATCCACGCTGGGATTTCCGAAGTTGGCATTTGTCTGTGTTGTCGTTCTAGTGTTATTTCAACAAGTGGAGCTTTTGATATGACGTGTGGGTTTGAAGGTTACTTACTGTCTAGTCCATTGCAAATCGACCACACTCGTTTGGTGTTGTTGGCACTCATCGGTGGCCATGGAGCGTCCGACGTTGTACTTTTAGGCCAAACGGCCGAGTTGTACGGTTCGGTGTTTTTGTTCGCGAGCATCGTACCAGAGGTCGTCATGAATGTTCTGTTCTTAATCGCTTCAATTGCTCATTTCGCAAACGATGTGACGGTATTTGGTTCCATCGCACTCCACGTCGCATTGGTGACGGCGGCGATAGCCATGTCGCGTGAAATCGCAGTAGACGCGTTACTGGTCTATATGATGTGTATTCATCTACCCTCACACTTTTTACGCCTCTATGACGAGAAAGAGTTTAATGCGATGGCATTTGCAGCGGTGGTGATGGCGGGCATGAGCGCATCGGTGCTGTTGTGTCCTGCTGTGTTCTTCGCATCATCCGACGAGGGATTGGTCTCGTTTACAAAGATCGAGCAAGCGATTGTATGTGGTCACGTGATTTTTGAAAAGATATTTGAAAAGAAATTTTCGCATTGAAAATGGGCGTCAGATTCCAGTGTACCGCGCGTCAGATTGGCGTCATATGCCCGTGTACCGCCCCCGTGAAGTCGATCCGCATATGATGTCCGCGAGTTGTCAGTGAGTTGTCAGTGTATGGTACATGTCCCGTCCCGCTTTTTGTGATGAAATCCTGGTGAAACCCCGTTCGTCAATTCACACCTGGCCCTAAATGAATGAATGAATTAAATTACTTAGGGTGTGAATTGACGAAAAGCGTTTCTCCAGGATTTAATCACAAAAAGCGGGACGGAAAATGTACCATTCACTGACAACTCACTGACAACACACTGACAAAAAACACGGGCCAGGTGTGAATTGACGAAAAGCGTTTCACCAGGATCTAATCACAAAAAGCCGGACGGAAAATGTACCATCCATTGACAACTCACTGACAATCCGCGGACAATGCACATGTGCATGTTTATATCACCTCCGTTCTCTGCGACTCAAAAATCTTGGATCAGTGGCGAGCGTGACAAATCATCGTCACCGTCTGGGTCGTGTATACAATAGAGCCTTCAAGCACAGCAGCCTCGACTGAGCTGTGCAATCCCCTACACAGAAAAAGACAAAAGACGAGTATTTCTATGTCGCAATCGCAAGCTGTTTTGAAGGATCGTCTTGACGCACTCGACGCGGAACGCGAGGAGATTTTGAAGGCGTTGGGGTTAGAAGCGCCTTCCGTTACCACGCAATCGACCGTCCACGTCGCCGAGAAGGCGATCGACGACGAAGAAGAAGAAGAAGACGTAAGCGATACGGAAGTATTCGCCGTTTACAAACCTATTACGTCAGGTGGCTCACCGCACCCCACTGCGCTCTGTGCTTCCACCAACCTTTCGGACATCCTCGATGATGCAATAAAGGCTGACATCCAGTCCTTCCTGCACGAGACGGTTTCGAATAACAAATCTCTCTCCGACGCCCAACTCGAGGCGATCGCCCTCGCGCGTCGCCGGAACGTCGTCGACAAGTTGGGATTCGTCGTCGGGGACGCTACGGGCGTGGGCAAAACGAGGATCGTCCTTGGATGTGTGGCCAACAACCGAGCCTTCAACGGCGTTAATTCTCGTGCCGTAATCATCTCGGTTGGAAACTTGTACGACGACTTTGTCCGCGATGCCGCCTCGATTGGCTTGAAGGGCAAGATTTGCAACGGCACGAAGCTGTCCAAGAAAAAGGACATCGAGCTCACGGAGAAAATGTTGTTCATCTCGCACGACGTGCTGCGATCTTTTGGATGCGATCGCCTCTTCAAGTGGCTGCTGAACAGCAAGAAAAAGGCCGTAAAGGGCAAGGAACCCGTTCTCATCGTCGACGAGACACACAAATGCGCCAATAAGACCAAGCGCGGCAAGGAGATGGGAATGCTTCTCAACATGGCGCACGAAGCGGGTGTGCACATCGTTCTGGCGTCGGCGACGATCGCGTCGAGCGTGCCGCAGCTGGAGCTGATCTCGAGCGTGGTCGGACTTGTACGCAACCCATCCAATCAGGATCATCCCATTATCAACTTTCGTTCGTTGTCGTCGTCGCTCCGCCGCCTAGGCGAGGTCGGGTTAGAGTGCATCTGTATGCAGCTTCGGTCGAGCGGAGGCTACATTGCCCGGAGCCTAAGCATGGCTGGATGCGAGTTCGATACGGTTGTTGCTCCCATGGGAAGCGTCGACATGACGCGTTACACGGCATCCTCCACGCTGTGGGCCGATTTGTTTGATACCGGAGCCTTTAGCAACCCAAAAACGTTAGGCGTGTTCTATTCGGCCTCGCTGCGCTTCTTCAAGAATCTAACGATGCTGATTCGCCTTCCAACGGTCATCGCCACTGCGATCGAAGCACTGGAGGCGGGGTGTCAAGTCATCCTCACGACGCTGTCCACCGACGAGGCCTCTATCAGCCGAAGTGCCGCATTCGCCGACGACGACGATGACAATGACACCGACGACGCCGGGCTCGGGAGCGCGGAGGAGGCGTCGCGACTGAAGAACGGCGCGCTTTTGGACAACATTCTCCAAGTCGTTGCATACGCACGCCGTACATGGTCGGCATCGGAGGCGTCGCTGGCGGCGATCGAGAAGCGCGCCCGTGAGCTCGACCTCCCGGTTGTAGGCGCGCTTGACGTGGCCAAACACCGTCTCGCGGCCTTCCTTGGCGAGGACCTATCCAAGGTAGCCGAGTTAACAGGCCGCCAGAAAATCGTCACGTGCAAGTTTGGCGACGATCTCGCGGAAAAGACCAATTGGTCGATCGCGGCGCGAGGCGAAACGCTGCTCGATGCCAAAGCGCGCTTCCAAGCCGGATCCGCGCGAGTCGCCCTGCTTTCCGCGGCCGCCTCTACCGGTGCCTCACTCCACGATGTCAACGGGGCCCGCCGCGTGGTGATCGCCCTCGAGCTGCCGTACAGCGCGACTCAGTTCGTCCAAACGAGCGGCAGAGCGCATCGGGCGGGCCAGAAATCGGCGCCCAAAATCATTCTCGTCACGTGTCCGGACATCGCGGCCGAAAGCAGGTTCGCATCTGCCATCGCCGCCCGCCTGGCCCAGCTCGGTGCAATTACGGTGGCAGATCGACGTGGCGGAAGCTCGGTCGAGTTTGGGTCCGAGTCACAGCTCGTCGGGGCGATTGCCAACCGCGCCGCCATCGCCGTTGGGGCTTCGAACAACATCAATCTCGGATCGATCCCGACGTCCGTCCGCTTGATGAATCGTTGCCTCGCAATGAATCCGGTGGTGGGCAACGAGATCATGAAGCAGCTTAAGGCAGAAGTCGAAAAACTGGCTCTAAGCAAGGCTGCATCGACGCGCATCGTCGACTTCGTTGTGGGTGGCAACACTAAGGAAATCGCTTCGTTCGAACGCGTTGGAGCTACGGGTTCGATGGTCAAAACATTTAAAACCGACAATGGCGTTTCGTTCGACGACGCATTGATTAAGATCGGCACAGGTGAAAGTCTGTTCGGGATGTATTCCAAAGGCGAGCAGATGTTTGCGAACACGTCGCCGATCGCGCTCGCCGACACAACGTCGATCGCGGGAAAGACTATTCTGATTCGTCCAAGTGGTGCGAAGACCACGGTCGACGACGCCGACTTCACCCGTGTCTACCAAAAGGTCGATCCAGCCGATGCGTCCTCCAAGCAACTCTGGGACAAATGGTACGCCCGTTCTGAAACAGTTTGCTCGCATGGCTACAAGTGTCGTATTCGCGACTGTGTCGTCGGCAGAAGAGTCAAGACCGTGTCTGTCGTTACGTTCCCGGTGATCGACTGCGTCAATTACGTTGGCACTGTCAGCCTCGTCCGCATCCTCGACGGCGATTCGTCGATGCTGGGCATAAAAATACATTCGAGCATTGCCGGTATTTTTGAGCGCGATGTCGAGGCTGATAAAAAGAAGAAAGAAGAAGCTGAAAAGGCGGCCACGGAGGCGGCCACGGAGGCGGCAGAGACTACGGCATCCGAGGCGGGAAAGACGGCGATCACGGATGGAGCCGTGGACGAGGAAATGGAAAATGAGGAAGAAAAGGAGGAAGAAGAGGAAGAGGAAGAGGAAGAGGAAGAAGAGGAAGAAGAGGAAGAAGCGCCGGTCACCAAGCGAAAATACCCGATTTACCCAGCGTCGGGAGACGACGATGACGACGAAAGCGGCGACGATTTTTACGTTGCATTATCGAGACGCAAGGTCGCCATGACGACGCACGGTGCCTCGACGTCTTCTGCGTGACAGCGCCGAGACTCATGAAACGGTGGAAATTGGTTGTTGTCGCGCGCGTAATGGACAGTCCGCGAGTTGTCAGTGAGTTGTCAGTGAGTTGTCAGTGGATGGTACATTTCCCGTCCCGCTTTTCGTGATGAAATCCTGGTGAAAAACTGTTCGTCAATTCACACTAGACCGGTTTACATAGTAAATGAATTAAATTACTTAGAGTGTGAATTGACGAAGAGCTTTTCACCAGGATTTCATCACAAAAAGCGGGACGGGACACGTACCATCCACTGACAACTCACTGACAAGACACTGACAATTTTCACATGTCGATTTCAACGCTGTATATTTAACGTCCAACTGCCTCCAACAACGCCCGGCGCATTTCATTGTCAAGGTCCGGGCGACAGCCTTCGTGGCCGTCTTCGACCCACGGGAGCTTCCAGCCATGACCGTTGTCAATGTCATCTTCACCGCTCAGAAACAACCTCGCTGCAAACCGACGCAGCTTCCGGCCATGGCTGAGGCTCTCGAGTGCTGATTCCATGGAATTGAAGGAGCGTAGCTCGACGGTGCCCCAGTTGTGAACCACTGTGGCGTAGGCATGCCCTGTCGAGATCCCAGTGACCTCACCCATTGAGTGTGTTTGTGCGTCATTGTACTCTCCAATTGTAAGGGCAGCGGCGGTGACGGGCGCTATGACCGCCGCAGCGATCGCCGCCGCACCAAGCACCGGCGCGACGAGGGGAAGTGCCGAACCGCCCATTGCTACCGACTGAATGGTTGAGAACACACCGCCCGCAACCGGGCCTGACGCTGCGATGCCCATGTTTTGTCGTCTCAAACGGAAGTCTTTTCAAATTGGATTATAGCGCCGTATACATGTGTATACCCAATGGACATTGTCAGTGAGTTGTCAGTGGATGGTACATGTTCCGTCCCGCTTTTCGTGATTAAATCCTGGAGAAAACCTGTTCGTCAATTCACACTAGACCGGTTTACATAGTAAATGAATTAAATTACTTAGAGTGTGAATTGACGAACGGGTTTTTCATGCTTAACGAAACTGGTGTTGGACTCGCTCCATTTGTCATGTACTTGTCAGTGAGTTGTCAGTGAATGGTACATTTCCCGTCCCGCTTTTTGTGATTAAATCCTGGAGAAAAGCTTTTCGTCAATTCACACTCTAAGTAATTTAATTCATTCATTCATTTATGACCAGGTGTGAATTGACGAACTGGTTTTCTCCAGGATTTAATCACAAAAAGCGGGACGGAAAATGTACCATCCACTGACAACTCACTGACAATGCGCGGACGTTTCCAATCGCTGAAAGAAACGCGAAAAATCTTGGACCGGTGGCGTGGGCAAAGACTATCCGGGACCCTTTCAGGTAACGAACAAGTATAAGAAAAGACAAAACGCACAAACGCAAAAAATGTCTAGGAATTACGACCGGCTCAAAACAGATAATTATATCGCGACGCTCGACGACCGGATCGTCTTTGAAGAAGCCTCCCACACCTACCACGTTGATGGGCAAAGGGTGCCGAAAAGCGTCACAGCGTTTGTGAAAGATGTTACGAGAGACGATTTCAACGGCCCTCTCATAATTGAACGCAACCTTTCGTCATGGAAAGCGAAGCGAACGAGTAAATATTTTTCCCTGATCAACGGAATGGACGACAAGTCCGCGACCGCCGCAATACTCGAAGAGTGGAACGGAGCCGGTCGGCTCGGGACGTCGTTGCATAAGCGGATGGAGGGGTTTCTCAACAAAGAGCAGGATGTGTCGGACAATAAAACAGACGTCGAATTCGCGACGCTCAAGACCTTCCTTTCGGAGTCGCTTTTTGGACAAGAACTACAGCCGCTGCGCACCGAACTCAGTGTTTTTTACGAACAAGAAGATGGAACGGTGCCAGTAGCTGGTCAGATCGACGCCCTTTTCATAGACCAGAGTAACGAGATGGTTCTAATCGACTTCAAACGGACCGCACACGATCTTTCGAGCGACGCGGTGCCTTTTAAGGGCAAAATGTGCGGGTGGCCGCTTGAGGGCCACTACGCGAACGACTTTACGAAATACAGTCTGCAGCAATCTTTCTATGCGGTGATGGTTGAGCAACGGATGGGCATTCCAATACCAGCGAACAAGCGGTTTTTGCTTCAGGTTCCCCCTGGCGGGACGGAGTGCAATCTGATCCCGTGTGCTTGCTTCGACGACGAAGTCAAGCAAATCCTCAGTCACGGGCCCGAGAAGCGGCTGTGGTGATAGAATGAAGATAATCATACCTTCATGGATTTCAAAAACGACTGAATGTTGAACACGTGTCCTGGGACGGTGATCGAACCGACGCCGTTGGGAACATCTACGAACATTTCCGAGGCAAGAGCGAGCTTAGCACAACACCGCACGTCCGCTTCACAGTACGCTTTGAGCTCGTCCAGTCGTCCTTCTGCGCACATTTTGATCGCTTCCAAGCCGTTGGAAGTCTTTGTGTCGAAGCCATTTCGCTTGAGGAGATTGTCTAGTTTAGGCCAGAAACATGCCACATCCCTTACACGCGAGAAGACATCCAAAGACTTGAATAAATGACGATGGTACTGTTGTTTGTCTTTGTAATGCTTCCGAAGCACTAAAAAGTCGAATCCATTAGAGTTATAACCCACCAGACATGTCGCCGCCTCGAACGCAGCCAACATGATATCGATGTCCGATTGGCTGTTGCGCCAGTAGGTTTTCATCGTCCCTGTGCTAATTATTGCATCGGTGTCGTTGCCGTAAGCATAGACTGACTCAATCGGTATAGAAAGGACCGAGGCACACGAAAAATTCAAGTTCTTGACCTGTTCCTCCCTGGTCGTCCCGCGGGCGTCCCTGATGGTCGCGTCGGTTTCCAAGTCGAAGACGATAATCATTTCTTGGAACTCGGGAGCTGGTGCTACTCGGTGTGATTTAAACGAGGTTATTGCGAGCGGTCAGCTTGTGATGATGCTTTCTGTGTCACAGCCAGAGCATATCGTCGATGTCGTGGCGGTTTGCGGCCGTGGGAAGCGATGGGTCCCGATTCAGAAACGCTTTACAAACCGAACCGGTGTAGCACAAAATACACGACAATGATGACAATAAACACAATTTGTACCGTCGTTTTTAAAAAATAGTCGAAGTTATGTTGGACACGTGTGAACACTCTACTACACGCCCTAGACGTCGATCGTGAGCGATTTGTTCGTTTCGCTCGTTTAGAGACCGCCTCACTTTCAGAGAACGACACAGAGTCATAAAGCGACGATGTTTCATCTTCGTGCATCAAACCACTGATGCAACTGCACCCTCGTCATCACCATCGGCGCCTAGCGCCTTCTTTTTTTTAATAGATTGCACTTTGTCTTGCATGAAGGCAACGAGCGTTTCCTCCCCCTTCGAAATGACTCGGGCTCGAAGCTCACCCCGCATGCAGAGCTTAAGCGCCAGCTTCAGAAGCTTGGGCTTCGCAGTCGCTTGCAGTTGCTTCGCGTACAACTTCGATACTATATTGCTCGTGTCCGTGAGTTCTGTCAACGAAAAGTTGAGAACGTCATGGAGTTCTTGCATTGTCTCGACCGAAAATGAAATGTCAGGGTTGCTGTGCTTTGCGATTCGGCGAAGGAAGGTGACGTACGTGCGCATAGACTTCTTCTTTCTCTTCTTTGTGTCCGAACCAGCCATCATCGAGGCAACGGAACAACACTCGAGTGCCGTTCAGTTAAGACTCGCACTCGTCTTATGCCTTTGAACTTAGCGGCTGGCCATCCTAGCTGCCATTAGGGCATTAATCCGCGCCGTGGTGACTTCGCCGTCGCTGTCCTGATCTGACATGACCGCAGTGCCCATTTTCAGTTGTTCCTTACCATTTGAAGGCGTAGGCGTCGGCGTAGGCGTCGGCGTCGGTGCGGGCGTCGATGCGGGCGTCGGTGCCGGTGCCGGCGTCGATGCCGGCGTCGACAGAAACGACGACAGTTCGGGTGGCTCGTCGTCTTTTTTGGGGATTGTTTGCAGGTTTTGAACCAGAAGCGTTTCCCATCGTTTGCAATTGCCTTGCACTCTTACCTCTCTTTTCATATAGAAACGCTTGTCGGAGTCCGACATTTCTTCGGCGTTGAGCCGATCGTCGTCGTCGTCGAAGTCGGCTCCGCATGCAGCAAAAATCCCCGTTGGTACGGGGTTTATTTCACACTCGTTCCCAGCAGTCCCGTCATAGACTTTCAGTTTCCCTCCCGCCACATCTTTCGCCTGTCGGTGGCGCTTACACCGTCTGTCCAACGCGTTTTCGATCTTGGATTGTGATTCGTTTAACATGATCTCGCCTCTTCGACTTGACCAAAAACTTCGGCGTACAGTCCGAAAGTCGTGAGGTTTGTTGGTGGCGGCGGCGTCGGTCGTTGGCGGCGGTGGTGCTGTTGTTGCTGTTGTTGCTGTTGTTGCTGCTGTTATTGCTGTTGTTGCTGTTGTTGTTGCTGTTGTTGCTGTTGTTGCTGTTGTTGCTGTTGTTGCTGTGTCGTCTTTGAGGCGTTGGTACCGCGAGAGAGCCAGCGGGATGTTGTTGTACATCATCGTCTTTGTGAGAGGCATCAACGCCTCGATCCATTCTGTGAGATTGTCTCGAAGTTCATCGTCGAGCTCTTCCATTCTTCTCTTTGTCTGTTTATGTAGTTTCCCGAGCTATGCCCTCACCTCTGCCTATATTATACGCCATTGGTCCAGTATTTTTCACGCATCATAAGTAACGCGTAACAAGTAACAATCAAGAAGGACAGCACCGATTGCCAGAAATTCGTAAACAATGTTGCCGCTCTTGTCCATGAGTTTTAATGATTTGAGCATTGGCGTGAAAAAGATTCCAATGCGAAAGCCATCCCAAAAGATAGCTCGCCCATTCAAGGCGATGATGAAAGTAGGCGATTTATTCCCGTTGGGAGGCGTTTTCCCGAATCAAATGACGCTCGAAAACGTGAAGTTCTCACTCACAGACAACGACGTCTTGGAAGACGACTTGAGCCGGTTCATGGCAGGAAGCGATGCGATTCCAGAGGGCGGTGGTGTGCACACAATCCGCGTGTACTTGTCGACGGATTTCATACAGGACAAGTACAATACTTTAGTGGTGTTGACAACGCAGACCACGCAGCGTCAGAATATGCTAGTCTCCATCTCGCTTGCGCAAACGTTCCGTTATTCCTTGGCCGCCTCCGAACTAAATCGGGACGTCGATGTGTTGACCCTTGACTTCTATGCCTACAGAGAAGGTCTGTTGGCAAAAATGAAAATGCTTACAGCAAAAATGAACAATGTTGTCGTCGTCCAAGCAGAGGTTGTGCTTTCCGACGCTGAGATTACATTCGTGAACGAGCCCGATCCTTTCGACGACGATATGACATTCATTCTCGAGCCAGCTACTTTCGACCCTTCTATCAGGAAGCGCCAGCCGCAAAAGCCGCGCAAGCGTGATCCGAAGCCGTTTCAGACACCGCCCGCCACGCCTCCCAACAGCAAAGATCCGGTAGTCGTTCCTTTGTCGACGCTACCGGTGGCACCGCCCGCCACGCCTCCCAACAGCAAAGATCCGGTAGTCGTTCCTTTGTCGACGCTACC
>Ga0209090_10001360_pt1 | contig 15711 bp, 15 predicted proteins | sample ArcticOcean_MG_C_9_FD_187432 | JGI IMG/M metagenome (GOLD analysis project Ga0209090, IMG submission 187432) | Marine microbial communities from western Arctic Ocean - ArcticOcean_MG_CB2_152 (SPAdes) (version 2) | ecosystem: Environmental > Aquatic > Marine > Oceanic | place: Arctic Ocean... | reverse complement strand
GTATTTCTTTGTTTTGAAAGTTTTCAATATGCGACTGTATCGTATCAATTTCATGTTGCTTCAATTTAACAGGTGTGCGGCCGCCTACGAATCCAGTTATTCCGTTGATCGAATTAACAAAATAGTAGGCTTGTGGATTCAGGTCCGATGGGGTTTCTTCACTGTATATGTTCATCCGTGCGAACAGATATCCCGGATACAACTTTCGGACTCTAACCGATTTTTTGCCTTGTTTAACTGTTGTTACTGTTTCGGATGGCATTAGAACTTCGTGGAAAAATTTCCTACACTCTGGTTCGTATTCCAACTTTTTTTCTATAAGTCTTTGTGCTTTTTGTTCAAAGTTAGACAATACTTTTAATGTATACCACGAGTTGTTCTCTGTGGTTATGTTTTGTTCTGTATTTATAGTTTCCATATTTTTTGGTATATATAAATATATACAATAAAGTTAAAGTTTACAAGAACTATTTATGCGAAAAATGTATCGTTCACTTTTTTATTAGAAGAAACTCCACATTGTGAGGTTTCGTAGTACCATTTTTCAAGTCTTTCCACCAATTCTTTTTTTGTTCCGCCTATCTTGAGTTTGTTTTTTTTGCACATTTCTTTTAATTTAGATAATGCAAGGTGTTTGTATCCACGTTCGTCATGGTTTTCTATACCGAACTGAGGTGTGTCAGATGATCTTGTTATTTTACCTGATTTGGTATCATCTGATATTATATTTCCAAATTCTTTGCTACCATCTATACCCACGCATGGATATTCCCGATTTTGTGATCGTATAACATATGTTGCGTGACTTTTTGAATTTGCACCAACCTCTTCAAATGTTCGTTCAATCACCCTGCCAACTCGTTTTGATCCAGCAAACACGAAAACAACCACATCATTTATTTTATAGATGTGTCGTGTAGGATAAGTTTTTCGTTTACCCCTACGTTTCATATAAAGTAACACGGTCGTTAATTTGGAAGAATCAAACCATCAGACGATGATATGTCAATTGTCCGTTCTTCTGGATCATTTTTTTGTTCGTCTGCTCTCAATTTAGATAAATCTTGAGTCCAAGGAGAATTTGGATTGTTATGCTCGTCAATAATATCTCGCAGAAATTCAAGATAATCACCTGGCCATTCTTCATAATCAATGCTTGACGCAGTAATCGGAAATGGTTTATGAGTTTGTTCTGCAAACAAATCTATGTCATTTTCTGTGTACATATTATTTACGAAGTTCTCATCGAGACGGCCGAATATATCTGCGTATCTGTCTTGTAAATAATTCATTTTATTATCATACTCGTAATTTACATCAATGTAAATACTTTTTGTATCATCTACACAAGTTTCAGTTTCTTCGTTGATTGGTTCATAACCAGGAGCATATTCAAGATGCACACCAGTTTCATCAATTGCCCACCACTCAGTCCACTCCGAACACGATAGTATCTCGTTCGGTTCACTCATTTCAAAAATTAAATCGTCCATATTCATTGTATCTTTCTATATATATTTAGTTTTTTTGCCAAACCCACACAGGTTCTCCAAAACTACCTTCACGTTCGTGATATTCTGCGTTCATATTACTGTCATCAATATCGTCCGCAGTTCCTATTCCGAGGCAGTTTGGACGTTTTGCCATTTCCATTCCAAAACATTCAACATACTCCATGTCACCACGACTTTTTAAATACTCATTCATTGGATCGCATATCTTTAACCATTGCTTTCCACCCTTTGTTCCTTTGCTTGATGCGTTCACATCACTTATGTTTACCATAAGCAGGCCACCACTTTTCAGAGTTGTCAATACGTTATTTAATGCTTTATGTAAAAAGTCTTCGTTCCAACGATCAATATTTTTATGACGCACCCAACTTTGAGTATCATCGTAACTATATCTTTCCACGGAAAAATAAGGTGGACTTGTAAAAATCAAATCAACCGAGTCTGTGTGTTCAGTTAAGTCTGCATCTTCAGCAGGTGACTCAATGAAAACTGTTTCTTTTGTTCTGCTCATCAACCTTTCATAAAATTCTTTTTGTTCATTGTATATTGGGTGATTTTCTGTGCGAGGATCAAGACCAATATATTTTGTTGCATTACTTGCATAAAATCCACATAAACGATCACCCCAACCCATACTGAAGTCAAGTACAGTGTTTACTACGTTTGTATTTTTACGAAATTCCGGTGGAAGTGAATCTGCATAAAAGTCATAAATCAGTTTAGCAATATTTGGTTTAAACTGACTGCAAATATATTTGCGTAATCCGATGCTTGTTCTTAAAGCAGATTTATCTATTTTTTCTGCCTTCAAAGTGAACAAACTTCCCATCAAACTTGTCATAAAATCTTTATTGCCCCAAGTTCGCAAAGGACCAGGAGAAACACTTCCATCTACACTCCAACGATTTTTCTGTTGGAAAAAGTTACTTGCTTTGTTACCTTTATTGTTTCTTTTCAAAACACGATTGCTCAATTTCCAATCATATTCGGAACGAGCAAACCAAGGTGTTTCGGTGAACAACGAAGTCTGTCTTTGTTTTTTAATTACACTGGAACTCGTTTTATGTTTTTCTTTTTGGTCATCGGTCATTTCAAATGATTCAAAAAAACTTGTGTTTACACTCTTTTTTTCTTCTGTGTATTCGTTTAGTTGTTTGTATGTAAACCTCTCCAATCCGTAAAAATCTGTTTCTGCTTCATCTATATCAATATCCATATAAGGTGGATCATACTTCATTAGTATTTCTGCGAGAGTTTCTTTTATATCATCTTTCTCGTAAGTCTCTTTTATGTTTGCCCAGTCTGTGTCACCTATATAGAAATAGGGTTTTACGGCATACTTCTCAAGTTCTTTTATATACATTATTATATTATCGTATATTTTTTAAAAAAAGTCAACACTCAGTTACATTTACTGCCAAACCACCTGTACCTGTTTCTTTGTATGCCGATTTCATATCTGCTCCAGTTGCCTTCATTGTTTTGATAACATCGTCCAGGGATATCTTGGTGTCTTGTTCGTTGAGCATTGCCATGCGACTTGCATTAATTGCTTTCACCACACCCATCGCATTTCGTTCAATACAAGGAATTTGCACAAGTCCTGCAACAGGATCACAAGTTAAACCAAGATTATGTTCCATTCCTATTTCAGCTGCGTTTTCTACTTGCTTTAAAGTTCCTCCTACAATTTCTGTCAATGCACCAGCTGCCATACTACAAGCAACTCCAACTTCACCTTGACATCCAACTTCTGCACCTGATATACTTGCGTTCATTTTATACAACATTGCAATAACTCCCGCCACCAACAGAAAGTCAATTTCCCAATTTTTTGGTTTATCAGTAACATATTCATTAATGTACGTCATAGTAGCAGGAATAATTCCGGCTGCTCCATTGGTGGGGGCAGTAACTACACGATGCATATCTGCATTTTCTTCGTTAACTGCAATTGCACATATACTTGCATAATCGAGAAATGCTTGATTTTGAAGTTCTGTATTTTTGAGAAAGTTTTCATACATGGTGGCCGCACGACGTTCAACTGCAATTCTACCAGGAAGCATTCCAGTTGTGGTCAGTCCTCGTTCAATTGATCGTTGCATAACTTTCCAAATTTTTTTAAGTTGTTTGGTTGTTTGTTTTTCTTTGCGGAAACAATTTTCATTTTCCATTACAAGTTGAGACAATTTTATGTTGCGATTATCTGCAATGGTAAACATTTCAGTTGCATTTGTAAACGAATTGGTGAGTTTCTTTTTGGTATCTTTTAATTTGTCATTTTTTGCGTTTTTTTCAGTAACAACAAATCCACCACCTATGCTATAATAAATTCGTGTTGCAACTTCTTTGTTGTCTACATAAGCATAAAACTTCATTCCGTTGGGATGATATGCAAGAGTTTTCTTTTTATTAAAAATTATATGGGTATCGTTGAACTTTATTTTACGAAGTCCACCGAGTTTTATATCACCTACAAGTGCATCCACTTCATCCAAATGCTTTTGTTGAACAACGGCCGGTGCGTAGTTCATTAAACCAAGTTTTATAGCAAGTGGTGTTCCGTGACCCTCACCTGTTAATGCAAGTGAACCATACAATTCAACTTTAACAGAATCCACTTCACCGAACACCTTTTTGTGTTTCAAAAAAGAAACAAACTTTCGTGATGCAGAGATGGGTCCTGATGTATGTGAACTAGACGGACCGATTCCTATCTTGAAGAATTCGAGAACACTATACATTATTCAAGAAACTTGAATGTACCACCAAGAATTTTCTTTGCGAAAGAATAATTCTTTTTATCGTTATTGTTTTTCATTCCATTGAAATTGTTTGTGATTTTAATTTTTCCTTCACTAAAAACCACATCCATTAGTTCAAGATATTCACTTGCTTTCTCAGGATCATCTTTGATCATACTATCAACACGAATTGCACACGCAGATATAACGAACAACTCAGTTCCAATTTCGGTCAACCGACCAAGAAGCATTTGTTGCTTGTCTAATGTAGGACCATAACGAAGCATAGAATGAAATAAATTTCTGCTCAACTTTTTAGAAGTTCGTGCCACATACCCAAGATACTTTCTAACCGAACTACTGCATCCACTTGGTCCTGAATTGAATGTTGGTAACCATTGCTTTGGATACCAAGTTGCATAATGGATTCCGGCACGAACTGCAGCCTTCAGACGAACCATCATCGGAAGACGTGAGTTGAGAACTGCTCCTGCGACTTTAAGATGTGGGTCAAGTGCTTCACGTGCCAAAAGCAAACGCATAATTTCACTTGAACCTTCAAAGATTAAATTTATTCTACAATCACGTAGAAATCTTTCCACAGGAATTGGCTCCATACCTCTGTTCTTCAGAGAGTCGGCAGTTTCATATCCACGACCTCCACGAATTTGCATCGTTTCGTCTGCCACACTCCATGCTTCTTCAGTTCCCCACATTTTGCACATTGCCGACTCAACACGAATATCTGCCTTTTTTCCGTCTACTAAACTTGAAGTAAACAAAACAATGCTCTCTGTTGCAAAACTCTTGGCTGCAATTTTAGCAATTTTATCTGCAATTGCTTGGTGCTTTCCAATAACACAACCCCATTGTACACGAGTTGCACTCCATTCACGTGAAATCTTTAAACAACTACGCATAAGTCCAACGCAAGCAGCTGGTAATGTAAGACGACCTGTGTTTAATGTGCTAAGTGCTACCTTGAGTCCTTTGCCTTCTCCTGCCACTAAATTGTCTGCCGGTATCTTGACATCGGTAAATCTTACAACACCATTGTACAATGCTTTAAGACCCATAAAACGACAACGATTAACCACCTCAACACCCGGTGTATCCATATCAAGAATAAATGCCGAAATACTTTTACGCATTACTCCTTTAATTTCTGTATCAGGTGTTCTTGCCATTACGATAATAACACTTGCTTTGACTCCGTTTGTACACCAAAGTTTTTCTCCGTTAAGAACATAATGAGTTTTGTCTTCCGACAATTCTGCATAAACCGACATTTGAGCCGGATCAGAACCTACGGTTTCTTCGGTCAATGCAAACGCACTGATTTCTCCTTTGCCGAATCGTGGAAGATGCTTCTTCTTTTGTTCATCTGTTCCGAAAAGCAATAGTGGTTGTGGAACTCCAATACTTTGATGTGCCGATACTAATGCGGTTATGTTTCCACAAACTTCACCAAGCATCATTGCGGCTCTTGAATAGTTTGTCTGTGATAACCCACGACCTCCATATTCGGTTGGAATCTTAATTGCAAACGCACCTATCTTGGCAAGTTCTTCAAATACCTTATCCGGAATTTCACCTTCACGATCAATTGCATCTGCATCAACGTGTTTATCTAATACCTCACTGAGTTGTTCCAAGAATCCGTCTCCCTTTGCCTTATCTTCTTCAGATTGTTTTGGAAATGGATAAATCAAATCGTAGTTTGCTTCACCCGTGAACAAACCTCCACTAAAACTCTTTACACCCTTTTTACCGGTATCTCTTGCAGCTTCAGCTGCTTCCAAGGCATCTGCTTTACCCTTGGACATTTTTGAAGTATCTATTTGATCAGTCATTATTTATTTTCTCCGTAGAATTTTTTATTTGTTTTTGCATACTCAAGTAACATATTACATGGTTCAAAATATTTGTTTTGTTTGGCAAGGTTTTGCAATCGTTTCACAATGTTGGACGAACCTTCGGTGTCACAATAAGAAATAGGTCCTCCACGAAACGGAGCCCAACCAGTTCCCATGATCATTCCAAAATCAACATCCTTTGGACTTGTAACCACACGTTCTTCAAGACAACGAACTGCTTCGTTAACCATAATTAAAATTAAACGATCAAGAATATCTATATCTGTTACAATCAAATTTGTGTTTGGTGCTGGTAGTTTTGAACTAACTCCACTTGACTTACCGTTTGAGTATTTGTAGAATCCTTCACCACTTTTTTTGCCGAGATGACCGGCAACTATCATATCACGGAGAAGATTTGAATTTGGAAATTTTGTGTCAAGACGATTCAGTAGATCGTCTGCTACGTGTTGACATACATCTCCACCAACTTCATCAATCAAACGAAACGGGCCCATTGGCATTCCGAAACTACGTAATAATTTATCAACACGTTCAACGCCGGCATCACAGGTTGCCAAATAAACTGCTTCAATTAAATAAGGCATCAAAATTCGATTTACAAGAAACCCAGGGGAATCATTTACTACCACCGGAAGTTTACCTGTGCGTTTAACAAACTGAATTGCTTTTAATACGGTTTCTTCGGATGTACATTCCCCACGAACTACTTCCACTAATTTCATTTTGTGAACAGGATTAAAATAGTGAATACCCACAACTCGTTCTTTGTGTTGCATTTTCTCGGCAATATCAACGATGCTCAGTGCTGATGTGTTGGTTGCAAGAATTGTATCGTCACGAACAAGTGTTTCCAACTCTACGAATAAATCTTGCTTAATATCCAATCGTTCAATTGCCGCCTCAACCACTAAATCAACACTCTTCATTGGAAGTGATGTTGTAATTGGAGTAACTTTATTCATCTTGGATGATGCGTCTGCCTTGGTCATTACTCGTTTTGAAACAGCTGCTGAATATAACTTGTTTATACTCGCAATTCCCTTCGCAACAAACTCTGGTTTAATGTCTTTAAGCAATACGTTGATTCCTCGTGAACTAATCCATTGTGCGATACCTGCTCCCATAACTCCCGCACCTATAACCGCAGTATTATTTACTTTGAATTCTTTGTCACTTTTTGTTTTTTTGCTTCGTTCTTGCAGGAAAAATATGTTGACCAAATTACTTGCTACATCCGAGTTGAGCAATTCCGTGAATGCTTGTTCTTCGAGTTTTAAAGATTCGTCACGACTTAAACCAAGACCCTTAATCATTACATCAATTGCTTTTAATGGAGCAGGATAAACTCCACCTGTTGTTTTCATTACATTCTTAATTGCTTTTGATTTGGCAATATATTTCAACGGAAATCTATTTAACAAATGAGACTTGTATTTCTTTTTGCCATTAAGCAACATTGCTTTTGCAGAAGCATCTAAATTTTCTTTGTACACTACACGATCAACCATTCCGAGTTTAAGTGCCAACTTTGGAACAACAATTTTACCTGCAAGGATAATTCCCATTGCACCAGGCAAACCAATCATTCGTGGTAATCTTGTTGATCCACCCCACGCAGGAATAATTCCAAGCATCGTTTCAGGTAATCCAATTTTAGTTGCAGAATCTAAAGTAGCAACACGATGGTCACACGCAAGTGCCAACTCGTATCCACCACCAACACACGCACCGTGAATTGCAGCCACACTTGGAATTCGTAAATCTTCAATTCGATTGAATGTATTTTGACCAAGAGTTATTAAATGTGAAATTCGTTCAGGTGATGGGTCATCGGCAAATGATTTTAAATCAGCACCTGCTATGAAGATACTTGGTTTTGCACTATTAAATACAACCCCTTTAACTGATTCTTGATTATCTTCTATAAAATCAAGTTGTTCGTTTAATTCCGAAAACATACTCTCGTTGAATACATTTGCTACTGAATTTTCTTGATCAAATGTTATCGTGACAACATCATCAAATTCTTCTCGTTTAATTGAATTGCTCATATTAATCTCTTTCCAAAATTATTGCACCACCTTGACCTCCACCGATACAAAGTGAAATTAATGCCCGTTTACCACCACGTCGTTCAAGTTCTTTTAATGTTGTAAGTGCGATGCGTGAACCACTGCTTCCAACCGGATGACCAAGAGCAATTGCTCCTCCATTAACATTCAAGATATTTGTATCAACTTCACCGAGATCAGTTGTTTTTTTCAGTTGCTTGCATACTGCAAGAACTTGAGCAGCGAATGCTTCATTGATTTCAATCAAATCAAAATCACTCAATTTGTATCCCGTTTCTTTGCATACTTTATCAATCGCATACACAGGTCCTAACCCCATTCGTTCAGGATCACATCCTGCGAATGCATATGCCGAGATTCTTCCAAGTGGAGTCCAGTTGTTTTTTGCAACTGCGTGTTCATCTGCAATCAACAATGATACTGCACCGTCTGTAATTTGTGATGCGTTACCGGCAGTTACTGTTCCTTGTTTACGATCAAACACAGGACGAAGTTTCTCTAATGCACCCATGCTCTGTTCTCCACGAATACCATTATCCTCACTTACGAAATTTCCATCGGAAAAGTAGAATGGTGATATTTCATGTGCAAGTTTTTCTTTTGCAACGTGTGCCTTTAAATGTGATTCCAATGCAAACCGATCTTGATGAAATCGGGTAACTCCACTTTCTCTTGCGATTAGTTCAGCAGTTTCACCCATGTTCATTCCAATAGTGATGTCACTTAAACCCAAACGTAAACTGACTATCGGTGCGAAGTCTTTCAGACGAAAACTTAAAATTGTATGTAAACGATCACGAAATGTTCTACACTTTGATAATGCAGTAAATTTGTTTACTGCACTTTTGGAGTATAGAAACGGAGCATTTGTCATGTTTTCTGTTCCACCACTTAAATATACACTTCCACGGCCGGCATTGATTTTATCATGTGCCTGAACAATAGATTCAAAACCACTTGCACAATTCCGATGAACCGTGTACGCAGGAACACTCTTGGGTACACCTGCCTGTAGGGCAATCACCCGTGTGATGTTTGCGGTATCTGCTGGTTGACAAACACATCCCATCACACTTTCGTCAATAATATCAGGATTTAAATCCATCTTCGCAAACAATGCCTTAGTTGCAGAAACTCCAAGTTCTGCAGCGGATGTATTTGAGAATGTCGTACCCATTTTACAAAAGGGTGTACGAGTACCGTCTACTAAATATACTTTTTTATTCATAATTGTTACACTAAATATATCATATTGATATGATCATCGTCAACTATATAACGAACAACATATACAAAAGGTTTATATTAATTTAAAAAATGCTTTTGTATGAGATTTATCCACACCCCAATCACATCAACAATTACAAAGTAAAACGATAAAGCTGCCAACCAATACATCTTTCTACCAGTAAAAAATATCATGCTGAGAAGATTAACTAGTGCAAAAACCACAAACCCCCAACCAACCAAACTTGGAAACGGAAGAATCGCACCTCCAGCCATGCCCATAATTGCAATGACTATTTCGAATCGTTTATCGTGCGGTTTTTCTTTTGCCATATGCTAAACCCCAACTCCGTCAATTCTTCATACAATTGATCCGAAATCTCGATTCCATTTTTATTAATTTCGATGGATGAATTATATTCAATTTCACCCGGAACTAAAACTTCATCACTTTGTTTTACTTTGGCAGTTTTTAGTTCACGTAACACATCACCTACATTTTGTTTAAATGTTTTTAAGTCCGTGAAATTTTCAGGATCAATACAAATAAAAAAGTGACCTATATCATAATTTGGTTGTTCAAGATTTCCCTCATATAAACCACTCAACTTACTCATATATGCACCACTTTGAAATGCAGAACACATCAACTCGATTGCAACCGATAGTCCGTATCCTTTGTGAGCTCCAATTGGTGTTAATGCAGCCTGCCCCCGTTCCAACCACCGTACCGAACGTTCAAATGTTAAGTTTTCATTTTGAGAAACTACGGCACACTCTGGAACATAATTATTGGGAGTTGTTCGTGCCCTGAGTTCCAAGTCACCTCGTTGATAAATTGAAGTTGCACAATCTATGCTAAACGGAAAATCATAGTCAGATGGAAATGCAATTGCGTATGGATTTGTTCCCAGTTTGGGTTCAATTGAATTGACAGGTGCTACCGCAGGACGAGCATTCGTAAAACTCATACCAACCAAATTATGTTGAGTTGCATACCGACTGTAATAACTTGCTATTCCGTAGTGGGATGAGTTTCTAACCGCAACGCAACCAATTCCATGTTCTTGTGTTTTTTTAATTGCCTGATTAATTGCGTATTTTCCAACGATTTGACCGAGGGCATTGTGACCATCGATTGTTACGCAAGCTTTGTTGTCACGTACAATCTCAGGTGTTGCATTGACATCAATGACATTATCCTTAATTCGTTTTATATAGTATCCAAGTCTACTCAATCCGTGTGAAGTAAATCCAAGTTCGTCTGCACTTAGTAAAACATCTGCACATACACTTGAATATTTACTTGGAACTTTATGTTTCTCAAATACCCAAGTGACGAACTCTGTTGCGTCTTTAAGATTTATTTTCATTTTGTTCTCTTGATTTGCGAATAGCTCGTTGCTTTTTGATTTTTCTACGGATGTATGGTTTAAGAAAGTAGTGACCAATAAATCCTTTAATTATTGGTTTGCCGATTTGTACTCTCAATTTGTTTTCATATCGTGTCATTGGACAATCCAACACTCTCGAAAATGAAATCAATACTATAAAAGTACATAACGGTAAGCATACATACCAAGGAAATCCATACGATGTGAATCCCTGAAATGCTAATATAAAAAACGCAGAAAAATTACCAATAACCACCACCCAATGTAGTAACACTACAATCAGCAATTTTAAATGTCTAAGTGGATTGGTTGGTAAAAATCTCAAAAACCTCCGTTCATCGGATGGTTCGGTTACAATTGCATCATTCTCCATTAAAAATAAATATAAAAACTACAATTTTTTATCTTCTATTTTTTCTAGATTTTCGTTAATCCAATGAGAGTGCCAATTGTTTTTGTGATTGAAAATCCATGACCAACGTGCTTTGTCTTTACCGATATCATTTCCACACTTTTCAGATTCAATCCATTTGTGTTTATCAATTTCATTGGTTTCATCCACAACATGACGATAATATAAACTGTTTTCGTATAACTCTTGGTCGTATTCCACTAACTATATATATGTATCCGTGTATTAAAAATCATCGATTAGTGCGGAATCGTCTTGATAATCAATAACTCTTGTTTCAAAAAAGTTTTTTTGTTTACGAATATCAATAACTTCACTCAACCACGGAAATGGATTATTGTCACTATCATAACGAAACTTCATATTTAGATTTTCTAATCTACGATTCGCAATAAACTGCATATACTCCACAAACATTTCAGAATTTAATCCAAGAATACCTCGGGGTAATACATCCTTTGCATATGCAATTTCTAAATCAACAGCTCGTTTTAATACGGACGTTAGTTCTTCTTCAAACTCGGATGTCATTATGTCAGTATATTGTTCTCGTAATTTGTTAAGAAGTGTTGTGCCGAATTTAATATGAATACTTTCATCACGCAAAGTATATTGAATTTGCTCTGCAATTCCTGGTATTTTATCACTTAATGCAAGTAACATTGCGAATCCACTGAAAAAGAAAGTTCCTTCGCATACAACCCAATAGGTAAACGCAGTTTTATATAAATCTCGTCTTCCTTGTTTTGTTGATGTATCTATGTTTGCATCGTTTAGGTCACCGGTAACTTCTATCAAAAAATCATCTTTTGCTTTGATAGACGGAACCGTTTGATATGCTTCATATACCTCACCTATATCCAAGTCTAAACTATCACATATGTAAACCACCGTGTGATTATGCAAACACTCTTCATACATCTGCCTTGCCATATACTGCCTACACTCAGGATCAGTAATATACTTGGATAATGTCATAAGGTTGTTTGCAACCAAACTTTCACTTCCTGCAAAGAAACCAAGACACCGCTTGATCACAAGTCGTTCATCTTCACTTAATGCAACATCATTGGGGGATTTCCAGTTTTGAACATCCTTTGTCATCGGTACATCAGTAGGTACCCAGTTATTTTTGACACCCTGTTCGTACAGATCCCAAGCCCATTTATGTTTATGTGGAAGGATTTGATTTACTCCTTCTGTGTCTTTTCCTAATAGTTCACCGGTTTTCATAGTAGTATATATAACGATTCAATAGTTAAAAAGGTTTATAATGATTTCAAATTTTGTTGTTTTAAACGATACACAAGCAACGCAATAATTGCAATACCGATGAATGGTAACGTGTAATGCCACTTAAAGGCAGACATGATTGATTGCTCAGTTTCTGCGGCTTCACTTCGGACATTTGAATTCTGTGTTTGTGTGGTAAGCTGCAATTGTGATTGAACTGGTTCAATCTGTGATGTCGTTTCTGTAAACACTTCGTGAGTTGGTTGTTTGGGTACTCCAAGTGTGCCACTCATTGAGTTTAATATCTTGTTTTTGAGACCACATGAAGATAATGTGGTTACGCATAATAATGTCAATAAATATTTCATGTATAGTTTCCTTTGTTTAAAGAAATACTATACCACAATTTATTGAGTATGTAAAGTAATTAAATTATTTTTTATCGTGGCACTTGCAGTCGCAACTACCATCTTTGCAACACGCAACAAACAGACATTTAATTTTACAGATAAGTTTTTTAATACATTCCATTTCTATAAATATAAAAATTATTTAATATAATTGCGACATTCGCAATTTTTTATTTTACAAGTAGGATTTATTATCCCTGCTCGTTTAATTGACAATCGTGCAAATTCTTCAAAAAAGAAAACATATGCAGCTGCATCGTAGTTTTCTCGGGCAATTGTAATTTCTTTTTCATACACCCTCATTAACTTTGTATATTCATCAAATTTATCTAGTTCAAAGTGAGGACCTCTTAGATCAAACCGATGTATCATTGCAACCAGATTAAACTGCTTCTTTTTCAATGTTGCGTATGATGCAATCTCTTTTAAAAAACGTGCGTGTTCTCGTTGTTCATTCTCGTATAAGTCATATGCGGCCTGTAATTTTGGATTTACATTTGCAATCCATGTTTCCGCAACAGCTGTATTGATGGTCTTTTTGCTTTTACTTATCGTCTTGTTGTCATCCACTCCCGATATCACCACCGGTAATATTAATAGTATTATGAATGTGTGAAGTTTCACCACTTACATCAGATAGTATTTACTAAAAATTTCTATTTGAGGTATGTGGTTTTTATTTTAATTGTTTTTTGATACGAAACGGAAACGAGTTCTCAACAGAATACTCATCATCGTCATCGTCATCGTCATCATCATCACTAATGATACCTGAATCTTCTATCTGCATACTTAAAATATCATCCATGCTTGGCATTTCTTCTTTGGGATCAAGTGCCCACGACATATCATTTTTATCTGTCCAACGAATCATTCTACGAACAGGAACCATCAAATTAAATCCTTCACCTGCACCACGAACAATCATACCAACATATTTTCCGTTTTGCAAATAAACCCCACCACCAGAACTACCAGGAAATGCAGTAACCGTTGTTTGATCATACTCATACTTGTTAAGAGTTCTTCCAACTTGAGATATGATACCCGTTGTCATTGAGTTTGCACCCATTTGACCGAGCAGTGAACCCACATGAAATAAACTTGTACCGATTGGCACAATACCATCGTTGGCATCACTTAAATTAAATTCAACTCCACTTTTAGCATAATCCGTTGCACGTACCATCAACAACGCAAGATCATGTCCGTCTTCGGCATCGGAATACTTAATGATCTTGGCATCCATTTTCATTTCACCAACACGTCTTCCTTTTTCTACAAGTTCTTTTACAATAGATGCATCTTCAAATTCAACTATTTTACGAGGAGAACCTTTTTCAATAACACTACGAACAGTTCTAAGATTATCTACTACATGGGCCGCAGTCCATACAAATGTAACTTGCTTTCCGTCAATCTCACGAATGATCATTGCACCAGAACCTTCTGAACTGCTTCTACCGGAATTTGATTTGATTGTCACCGAAACATCTTGTAAATGATCTGCAACTTCACGCACTTGTTTTGCACTCGGAGCTCCTATGGTTAAATTAACAGACAATGCCGATATGGCCACTAAAACAAAAAAGTTAGTTACTACGTTCATGGTGATTCCTCCTTGGGATAATATTAATAATATACTTATATATATTAACCCAAATGTAGTTTTAGGTCAATGTTTTTATACTATTGGCAACTTTCGCATATCTCACCACGCATTTTTGCTTCTAAACTACACAACGAAGGTTCTTCTGATTCGGATGCAGTTTCCTCTTCGGAATTGTGTTCTTCTACATTTGATCCGGTTGACTTTTCAATTGCACTTGCGGCCAAGTTTCTCAAATAGTAAGTTGTCTTGAGTCCACTTTTCCATGCATGAAGGTAAATGTCGTTCAAAAATTTCATGCTACTTTTGTCGTTGTAAAGATTCAAACTTTGTCCTTGATCAATCCACTTTTGACGGGCAGCTGCACAATCAATAAGTTTAAATTGGTCTTGTTGAAATGCAGTTACATATTTTTCCTTTATCCATTGAGGAATAGAACCATTTAGTTTACCTAAATCTCCGTCTACACTTTTAACAAGGTTGGCAAGTTCTTTTGTCCATATTCCCTCGGCCTTCATGTCATTGACAAAGTATTCGTTCATCATGGTAAATTCACCACTTAATGTTGAATACACAAAGATAACTCCGAAGTTAGGTTCAATGCTCTGTGAACATCCTGCGATGTAACTGATTGTTGCGGTTGGTGCGATGGCCATCGTATTGCTATTTCGCATTCCTTGTTTTGCAACTTTCTTTTTGAGTTTGTCCCAATCTTTCCGTAAAGTAATTTCTTGTTTAGTTCCACGGAGTTCCATCAGTTCTTGGTAAGTGTCAATCGGAAATGTTCCTTTGTCCCATAAACTTCCTGTGTATGATTCATATGTTTCACGATCCCTTGCCATATCAGATGATGACTCAATTGCAAAATACGAAATGTTTTCATAAACTTCATCACTAATACGAATTGCATCTTCACTTCCGTAGTTTACACTAAACTCATAAAACATATCATGCCAACCCATTGTACCCAAACCGACAGGACGATGAGTCATATTGCTTTTTCGTGCTTCTTCGGTTGGATAGTAATTAAGATCAATAACATTATCTAACATACGCATTGCAAGTTTTGTGCTTGTTTCTAACTTACCATAATCAATAAATTTTTCTCCGTGCTTATCAACTCCCACATGACGTTTTAAATTGATACTTGCTAAATTACAAGTTGCAGTTTCTCCGTATTCTTTTACTGAACGAGTTCCATCATCATTGTGAA
>Ga0209090_10001353_pt1 | contig 15736 bp, 23 predicted proteins | sample ArcticOcean_MG_C_9_FD_187432 | JGI IMG/M metagenome (GOLD analysis project Ga0209090, IMG submission 187432) | Marine microbial communities from western Arctic Ocean - ArcticOcean_MG_CB2_152 (SPAdes) (version 2) | ecosystem: Environmental > Aquatic > Marine > Oceanic | place: Arctic Ocean... | reverse complement strand
GCTAAAGCGCTAGTACAATTCCACGTTTACGATTATATTGATCACTCAACAGACGACTACTCTACTAGATCTAAGAATCTTAATTGTGCAACTTTCTATAGTGATTATGTAAAGCATGTTGGAAATGACAAAGTACATTCTTTCGACGAAGCTAAAGAATTCCACGCTTTCTTTTTACTTCACGGTTACGAGGGCTCTATAATCAGGCTAAATGGCCCTTATGAGCAGAAGAGGTCATACAACTTATGTAAATTTAAAGATTTTCACGATACGGAAGCTACAATAACTGATTTTGTTGTTGGCAAAGGCAAAAGAACTGGAACAATCGGTAAATTTATCGGTGTTGATTCTGAAGGCCAAGTCATTGGCATACCAGTTATGGGTAAGCAAGTTGAATTACTAGCTAACTTCGAAGAAATGAAAACCTGGATTGGCGAAATATGTACATTTACATACTTTCAAAGAACTCCAGCAGGTTCTTACAGGCATCCTTTATTTAAATGTCTTAGAAACTACGAGTGAAAAAAACAGTAATATGAGAAAACTAATATATAAACTTTATAATTCTGATCTGATAAGCATGGAAATAGCAAACCTGCTTTTAGATGAGCATTACAAAAGACTTGACAAAAAGAAATACAAATACTAAAATTTATAACATGAAAAAAAAGAAACAATTAAAAAAATACGTCTATAGAGCAAATCTAATTCGAATCGTAGACGGAGACACCGTTAATGCCTTCATCGACGTGGGCTTTAATATCCACACTAAGATAAGTTTAAGGCTGGAGGGAATAGATTGCCCTGAGTCTAGAACAACAAACCTTGAAGAAAAAGAACACGGTAAAAGAGCAAAAGCATTCCTCATGGATTTACTTCCTAATAGATTTAAGATAACTTCTCACTCTGTGGATAAATACGGACGCGGATTAGCTACTCTATGGACTTTAGATGCTGATGGTAATACTATCAACGTTAATAAAGAAATGATCAAGTCTGGTAACGCTATACGCTATACAGGCAAGACTAAAGTGGATTATGATATTAATAACTATACTATAACACAATGAAAGATTATATAATACTCGTATTACTGATGCTAAGCATTGCCTTAGGTAGAGTTATTTACTTTGAGCACAACAAACCACTTCCTTTCGATGGATCTTGTAGTGAGTTCCTTTTGTGGGAAAAGTTTGAATACTTTGAACAAGTTAAAACGCAAATCTTGTTACCTCAGGAATATCAGTCCCAAACTATTGAGATGGTTAACGAATTCGTTTATATCACTTATTATGAAAATGATATTGAAATTTATGAGACCTGGATAAAGAATTAATAATTTAAAAATAAAAATATGACATCAAGACAAACCTATTTACATATCACATCGACCAATTTATTTAAGATTGCAGATCGAATCAAGAGAGAAACAAAACTAAAAGTTAAACCTAAAAAGAAATAAAACATGTTACCATTAGATCAACCAGAACCAAATGAAGTCTATTATCCTTATAACCCACTTGTCTTTGAGAATTTAATTCTTACTGAGATTGGAGAAAAAGCTGAAAGCGAAACAAGCGAGTATTACTATTGGGCCTCAGGGACTTATAAGCATTTAGAATGCTTTAGACCAGGAGTAAAATTACGTTCGGTTCAGGACTTTGTATGGCAAATAACAGCTATGCTATACCTCAACCCGCAATTAAATATTGAAGATTTTACAACTATAGTTAAAGCTACGCTAGACCCTAAGAATGGTATTTGTTTAAGTTACGTATATACTCGAAGCTTAGGCAAAGACTGGGGATTGAGGCTTGCAACAAGAGTCTATAATGAAAAAGACACATACAATTGGGACAAAGGTTTTAATTTACCAGTAAGGAAAAGAGTTGTTGTTTTCAAAGATGGTGTGATACCGCAAAGAAAATCCCAAATCATTGGTAAGCTATGTCATCAACCAAGGCTAGTGCCTGACATGATTGAAGAGACTATGCTACTTATGATGCTCCAACGTGAAAAGATTACTGTTACTGGCATTGCTAGAGTTGTGAAATTCAGTAGAATGCAAGTTAATAGAGTACTAATAGCAAATCCTCATTTAAGAGATGAGCAATTTAAATTTAACCAACTAATTAAAGAAGATGAAAAGATATAATTTTACAAATTACGGTAGATACTTAATAGATTTAGAAACAAGTTTGTTGCCTTTAGAAGATAAAGAAGTATTAAATTTTTTACCAGTCCCAGAAGAAATAATTGAACTTATAGAAGGGGAAGATGCTATAATAGCCAAAAACAAAATAAGACGAGCTAATAAAATTAAAAGAGATGAACTAATAATAAAGTTTATGCCACTTAGTGAAAGCTTAGCTAGAAAGTTTTCACAGACAGAGCAAGCTATTGGGCCATTAACAGTGCTTGATCTAATTCAAGAAGGTTGTGTGGGTCTAATAGAAAGCGTGGATCAAATTAACTGGGAAATGATAACATCTGCGGATAATCCCTTACAAAGAATGCAAAGTAGACTAAGTAAAGGAATCAAAGGTAGAATAAGAAGATCAATTGATGAAAAAGCAACACCAATTAGATTACCTGAAAACCACTTAACCGCAGCTAGAAAATCTTTACAAAATGGTGATCCTGAAAATCCTTTCGTGGTAAATTATTATAATTCTTTTTTTAGTTCAGTTGATAGTATCAAAAATAAGCCTTCTATTAATGGAGCAGACTTTAACGGCGGACTAACCGGAGCAGATGATAGTAGTGTTGCATCATCTTGGGAAAACATTCCTGACTCCCACAGTTCTTATTTAAATGAGTTTAACAGGAAGTATCTTCTTTCTATCATGGCAGAAGTGTTAACTAAGCAGGAGTACGATGTCTTAAGGCTAGCGTACGGGCTTTCTGAGCGCGGTTTAATGACCTCTGAACAAATAGCTAGTAGTAAGGTTATCAGCTTTACAGATGATCAATCTGAGGAGTTTGGATCTGCTCAAGAAATAATTAATTCTTTATCTATTTCTAAGCTTTTAAAAATATCTTTAAAGAATGAGCACACAAATATTCAGACAGTAAATAACATAAAAAAGAATGCTATTGCAAAACTTAAAAGAGAAACTACATATGAAAAATTAAAAATCTTAATAGAGTAGAAACTTTAGCAAAAAATTAGTGTTTAAATAATTGTTTTACTGACATTATTTGGCATTATATTAATACACGTATACTTAATACGAAATCGAATTGATAATAGTGGAGTATGCTAATAACAACCAAAATACATTAAACAATGAAGGAAACAACACCAATTACTTTGAATCACAAGTTAAGTGAGATTCAAACAAAATTTAAATCCCAGAAGTCAAATTTAAATGCTTTTGGTAAGTACAAGTACAGAAGTGCGGAAAACATATTAGAGGCCTTAAAACCCTTCCTTATGTCGCATAATGTTACAGTATTTACTACAGAGAGTTTAGGAGAAGCTTGTGGGTTACCCATCTTAACATGTACAGCAGCGATTGTATGTTGTGATACTGGAGACGCTGTCTCGGTTGATGCGATAGTAGCAGTTGATCTTAACATGAAAGGAATGGCTAAACCACAGCAATTTGGAGCCGCGTCGAGTTACGCTAAGAAGTATGCTCTAGGAAACCTACTATTAATAGATGATAGTAAAGACGCTGACACTATGGATAATTCCAAAGCAAATATGGATACTGCTCAATATGCCGCAGCAACTAAATTTGTTAAAGACGGAGGAAAGCTCTCAGCAATTAAAGCTAAGTACAGTGTAACCCCGGACCAGGAATTGGCCCTAAAAACCCTTTAATATGAAAAAAGAAGAAATAATTGAAAAGCTTAGGCTTGACGAGCATTACTACGGAGAGCTTGGTAAAAAGTTTATATCTAATTCAGATATTTATACATTACTAAACAATCCACTAGCAATGGGAGTGCCTCAGCCTTACAACATTAACTTTCTTGTTGGTGGTTATTTTCACACCGCAATTCTAGAACCTCACAAGCTTAAGAACTTTCAAGTTTCACAAGCTACTAGTAGGAATTCAAAAGCCTACAAAGAAGAAGTTAAAGAATCCGATGCTGAAATGATTATCATGCAGAAAGAAGTTAATAACCTAAATGAGATGATAACCAAAGTTAATGAAAATGACTTGTGCAGATCTTTAATCTATCAAGATGGTAATACATTTGAAGAACCTAATATAGGCATGGTTAAAGACCTTTATTTCAAAGGGAAGGCTGACATACTAAATCACGAAGAAAAGCTGATAGTGGACCTTAAAACCACTTCAGACCTAGCGAAATTCAAGTGGTCAGCATCTAAGTACAATTACGACTCGCAAGCTTACATTTATAAAGAGCTATTTGGTTATGACATGGTATTTATCGCAATTGATAAAATCACTCACCAATTAGGAATTTTTGATTGTAGTGAAGAGTTTTACGCTTCAGGAGAAGCAAAGGTTATAGAAGCCGCGAGAGTGTTCCGCGATATTCACGATAACCCGGAGTTTGATCCAAAACAACACATTGAACACTTAACATTATAATAACCAAATTATGGCTAGACCAAAAAAAGTAATGAACAAGCTTTGTATAATTACAGGCTTACAATTTCCAGTAACGGAATTTTACAAAAACAAGAATACAGTTGATGGATTGCATCCTTATTCTAAAAAAGCAGACAACTTCAGAAGAAGATTAGTCGGAACCAATGTGAACACTCAAGAGTTGAGACAAATGTTCAATCAATTATTAACTAAAACAGCATAACAATGGCAAGTATTTTAACAGCAAACCTAAATTTAGACCTTATTCCTAAAGACAAAGTTTTTCAAGGAAAAAAAGGCAAGTACCTACAAGTAACAATCACTATAAATGATGAGCTTGGTACTTACAACGACAATGGATCAATTACTGTTGGTCAATCACAAGATGAAAGAACTGCAAAAGCACCAAAGATTTATTTAGCAAATCCTAAGGTAGTATGGACAAACGGAGAAAATGTAGCTGCGGCACCAAGAGATGGTGAAGCACAGACTTTAGCACCGGTTGCGGCATCAGCTCCAGCAGACGATTTACCATTTTAGTAACAATTTAATAACATATTCCTATGCAAATAGAGACAACAGAAATTAACGGATTCACAATAGATGAATTCAACGTACATAAATTAGCTGAAGGTAAAACACAAGGGATTTGTCCTTTGTGTTCTATCGACAGAAAGAAGGGGCATGAGAAAGCTAAATGTGCATCTTATGACTGGAAGCGAGGAATCGTCACATGTCATAACTGTAATACAAGTACTCAAATGCATACCTTTTTAAGGAAAGGAGCTACAGAAAAGATCTACACACGCCCACCCATCGAGGAAGCCTTGTTAATAGGTACCAAAGTTGAAGAGTGGTTTAAGGGTAGAGGTATTTCTAGACAAACTCTTGTAGATATGAAAGTATCTGAAGGGTTAGAATGGATGCCGCAAACTCAAAGAGAAGAGAATGCAATCAAGTTTAACTATTTTATTGGCGATCAACTAATAAATATTAAATCTCGTGATGGCAGAAAAAACTTTAAATTACACAAAGGAGCTGAAAAGATATTTTATAATATCAATTCAACCGTTGGATATGAAGAAGTGATTATTGTTGAAGGAGAAATTGATGCATTAGCTTTGCATGAAGCTGGTATTAAATCTGTAGTGTCTGTTCCCAATGGAGCGACTGTTGGGGGAAACAATCTAGATTATCTAGATAATTGTATTGATTACTTTGAAGATAAAACTAAAGTAATTATAGCAACAGATAATGATAAAGCTGGTGAAGCACTACAACAGGAGCTAGTTAGAAGACTGGGCGCTGAAGTCTGTTTCATAGTCTCATTAGATGATTGCAACGATGCAAATGAATACTTACTTAAACATGGCAAAGAAAAGCTACAAAAGTGTATTGCCGGCGCAAAGCCAGTTCCACTCGAAAACGTTGTCCAATTCAAAGACATCGAAGACGAAGTTAGTTTATTTGTTAGAGAAGGTTTCAAACCTGGTTATCAAATTGGTCTTCCAGATTTTGATTCTATTTTTAGCACTTATACTAGTCAGTTCGTTGTTGTCACTGGTGTACCGAGTAGTGGAAAGTCTGATTTCGTAGATATGATGACAGTAGGCTATAATAGAAATTACGGTTTCAAAACAGCTTATGCATCACCGGAGAACGCTCCGACATATTTACACGCTCATAAATTAATGAGAAAGATCTGGAATAAACTACCTACAGCAGAAGACATCAACTCTCCTGAATGGAAAGAGGTTGCCGAGAAAGTCAATGAAAATTTCTTCTTTATAGATATGGAGAAATATTCTTTAGATTCAATTCTTAGGAAGGGTGCAGAGTTAGTAAGAAGAAAAGGAATTAAAGTATTAGTAATAGATCCTTTTAACAAAGTAAGAAATACAGAATGTAAATCTGAAGATGTTAATAGATATACTATGGAATACTTAAGCAAAATTGAAACTTTCGCAAAGAAATTTGATGTCCTTGTCTTTTTAGTAGCTCACCCGACTAAGATGTATCAAAATCCTAATGACGGAAAGATGCAAGAACCTACGATGTACAACATCAAGGGTGGTGGTGAATTTTACGATGCATCACCTTCAGGATTACTAGTGCACAGAGATTATGAATCCAAAACTGTTAAAGTGAAAGTTTTAAAAGTTAAGTTTCAAAATCTAGGTGAAAATCAAGCTGAGACGCATTTTACATGGGATCCAGCATCTGGTAATTATGTACCTGCAGCAATCCCGGTTATAGATGATAGTTTACCATGGTAGGTAAAAAGAAAGCTTTAATGGGAGAGCATACACCAACCCGTAAAAACTTTGACGCATTAAGATGGTGTTTTAAAAACAAAATAACAATTGGTATTACAGCAAGTACTAACGGAATGAAACCGCAATCATGGTGGTTAGATATAACTAACAATAACATGAAGAATAGATCACCTGAAGCTTATGGCCCAGGAGAAATATGGATTAAGCTCCACGAGTACTACGCTTACTACTACAACAAACACAATATATGAAGAATATAAATTCCCAATACCGCGAGCTTATGGCTAGCGTGTTACATGGAGGCAAAGACAAAGAAGATAGAACTAAAACAGGTACTAGATCTTTATTTGCTAAAACAATTGAGCATGATATGAGATTAGGCTTTCCTTTACTTACAGGCAAGAGAGTTTCATTTAATATGGCTAGAACTGAGTTACTTTGGATTTTACAAGGTAGAACAGATATGAAATATTTACATGACAACAAAGTACATTATTGGGATCCAGACTACAAACGTTCAGGTAGAACTGATGGAGATCTTGGTCCAGTGTACGGAGCTCAATGGAGAGACTTTAATGGTATAGATCAATTATCACAATTGCTATCAGCTATTAAAACTCATCCTCATTCCAGACGTCTATTAGTTAACGCATGGAATCCAGCAGATATACCAAGAATGGTTTTACCACCTTGTCACTACGGATTTCAAGTATACATTAATAATGGCGTTATGGATTTGATGTGGCTACAAAGAAGTGTCGATGTTTTCTTAGGATTACCTTATGACATCGCGATGTACGGATTGCTACTAGAAATGCTAGCTAAAGGAGCAGGTTACACTGCAGGGCGTTTAATTGGCCAATTAGGTGATTGTCATTTATACAATACACACCTTGACCAAGCAGCAGAATTTATAGCAAGGCCTGAAGTTGTCAAAATTCCAACATTAGAATTGAAGCAAGGTTTGTTTAAAGAACGCGGAACAGTATTCATTCCAACTAAAGAACAAATCAATATTAATAACTACGTACCTCTACCGGCTATTAAAGCGCCTTTAGAAGTAGGTACATAAAACAACCAAAGTATGATGTATTATTTATACCATATACCTGGATCTAAAATAGGTGTTACAAAAAACCTAGTAGATCGCGTTGAAGAACAACAAGGGTATAAAAGCAATGAATATGAAATATTGCACGAAAGCGAAGATATTCACGAGATATCTAAATTAGAATTAAAATTACAGAAAGATTATGGGTATAAAGTTGATAGACACCTTTACTCTAACCTATTTAATAAATCAAAATATATGAAAGTAAACCCAACAGAACAAACATCCACTTTCCCAGTACCGGTAAATAAGTTACACGGAAACCTTCAAGACAACATTGGTCTTAAGTGGGAAACACCTCAAGGCTGGAAGTTTGAAGTAACAAGCGACAATATTCATTGGATAATGAAGAATGTAAGAGAAAGTATGTACGACAACAATCGTTGCTACATATATAATAAAGCCTTTTATGAGGCTTTTTTCAACCCTAAGCATACAAATAACTTATTCCAATCTGAAAACTCCTTAGAAGCGCTTAAAACAGCCTCTACAGAGCTATCTAGGTTCGGTTTAATACGTGACTGGGCAGAAACAAGAGGCTTATATGCTAAAGGTGATCCAATAACGCAATATGCTAAACTTGGTGAAGAATTTGGTGAGCTTGGTAAAGCTTTATTAAACAAAGACGAAGAAGAGATTGTTGATGCAATTGGTGATATAGTTGTAGTACTAACTAATCTATCTCACTTATCAGGTTATAAAATTGAAGATTGTATTGATACAGCTTACAATGTTATAGCAGCAAGAACAGGTAGAATGATTAACGGAACATTTGTGAAAGATGCGTAAAAAAGAAATACAATTCAGAGATCCAGTAGTTGAAAGAGTAGTGGACAAGTTTATATCAAGATCAGATCTTGGATATAAAAAGTATAAAGTAACATTAGAAGCCGATAAGTCTAACATGGACGTATGGATGAATCACTTGCAAGAAGAATTGATGGATGCAGTTTTGTATCTTCAAAAAGCAAGAGAAGTCATGAAAGAAGACATGGAAGATTACATATGGAACCTAAAAATCAAAGATGAAGAAGAGGTATAGCAGAAAGAAAGGCCCTGTACAAAGTAAAAAAGTTACCGTTGATGGTATCAAGTTTGCTTCAGGCCTTGAAAAGCATATGTATCTAGCACTTAAAAAAGCAGGAATCAAAAATAAGTATGAAGGCGAAACCTTTGTGCTTATTAATGGTTTTCATTTTGAAAATGATTGCTTTGCTAGACAAGCTAACGGCAAAGGAGAATATAAGAATCGTGGTGGTAAAAGAATACTACCAATAAAATATACTCCTGATTTCATTGGTGAAGAATTTATCATTGAAACGAAAGGTAGAGCCAACGAAGCATTTCCACTTAGATGGAAGTTATTTAAAAAACTAGTTGGTGAACAATTTCCTCATATAACCATATACAAACCTCAGAACCAAAAAGAAAATGATATGACTATAGAAATAATCTTAAACAAAAGAAAAGAGAATGGAAAAGTATAAACCAAAGACACACCCCGCAGAACTCAAGCGACAAGCAAGAGTTAAGTACAACGAACGTCAATTGAACAAATGGGTGAATTGGAGTTGGGAAAGAAGAGGGAGAGTCCTTTGGAAAGAATTAATCGAACAATGCAAAATTAATAGATTATGAGAAGACTAATGACGTGGCGCTTAGGGATGGGAATATATCCTGGCGTCTTATTTGGAATAAGATCATATGAGCAAGATATGGAAACACATCATGTTTTATATTTACCTTTTGTAGAATTTGTAATGGAATTATTTTATGAGCCAATTGAAGAAGAAAATTAATGGAACGGATGAAGACATGTTATATATACATGGATGTGTAAATTACTTTGCTCAGCAAATGCTAGACGATCTTGACGCAATAAAACCTAGCACAACTAAAGAAGTGTTATCAGCTTATAGATCAGCACATCGAACGATTTTACAAAACATTATATCATTAACTAAATAACTAAAGACTATGGGATTATTTGACGACAGAGTGGTGTACAAACCATTTGAATATGAATACTATTACAGCGAAGGCTGGTTACCTCAAGCGCAAGCTTTTTGGTTACACACTGAAATATCAATGCAATCAGATATAAAAGATTGGACAGAAAACCTCACATTTGAAGAAAGAAGTTTAGTAGGGAATATACTATTAGGATTTGCTCAAACAGAATGTGCTGTTAGTGACTATTGGACAAACCAAGTTACTAGTTGGTTCCCAAAGCATGAAATTAAGCAAATGGCTATGATGTTTGGTGCAATTGAAACAGTACACGCGGTGGCTTATTCTTACCTCAATGAGAGTCTAGGCTTAGAAGATTACGAAGCCTTCTTACATGAGCCCGAAACAGCTGCTAGGTTTGATAATCTAGTTGCTTACAAGGGTAATGATCACGTAAGCATAGGAAAATCACTTGCAGTCTTTTCTGCGTTTGCAGAGGGTGTAAGTTTGTATAGTGCTTTTGCAGTATTATACAGTTTTCAAATGAGGAATAAACTTAAAGGTATTGGACAACAAATGAAATTCTCTGTTAGAGACGAATCATTGCACTCTAAAATGGGTTGTAGGTTGTTCAGAGATATGTGTGCTGAGAATGATCAGTTACATAATTTATGTGAGAAAGATATACTTGAAGCTGCAACCACAATGGTTGAACTAGAATCTAGATACATTGACAAAATGTTTGAAGCTGGTGAAGTTGAAGGTATTGACGCTAACGATTTAAAACAATTTATAAAAAAGAGAACAAATGAAAAAATTAATGAGCTCGGATACACTGAGCACAAAGACTACTTTAAGTACGACAAAGAAGCGGCTTCTAACCTTGATTGGTTTGATCATCTTACCGGTGGCGTTTCCCATACTGATTTTTTCGCCATCAGGTCGACTGATTATTCGAAACCTGCTGAAGGTGAAGACTTTGGGGACATGTGGTAAAAATGATTATGCTACCAAAGATATACAAGAAGATGATTTAAAAATGGAAATGAAATAAATACAATATGTGGAATAAAGAATGGAAAAAAGGCGTTGACTATCCTAGTTGGGGAGATACAGACGTCTACAAGAAAACAATTAGTGGAGGATATTTAATATTCGACGAAACCCCAAAAGATGCTTATAAACGTGTAGCAATGACTGTTGCACGTAGATTATATAAACCTGAGATGGCAGATACATTCTTTGATTATATATGGAAAGGATGGCTATGTTTGGCTTCACCTGTTTTAAGTAACACTGGTACCGATCGCGGTTTGCCAATCAGTTGCTATGGTATCGATGTTGCAGATAGTATACAAGATATTGGAGCAAAGAACCTAGAGATGATGCTACTAGCTAAAAATGGTGGTGGTATTGGAATAGGTATTAACCAAATTCGTGGTGCAGGATCAACAATTACAGGTAATGGGACATCGGACGGTGTAGTACCATTCTGTAAGATATATGATTCAACAATCTTAGCTACTAATCAAGGTAGTGTTAGAAGAGGTGCTGCTAGTGTGAATATCAATATAGAACATCCTGACTTCAAAGAGTGGTTAGAGATAAGAGAACCTAAAGGCGACGTAAACAGACAATCATTAAATCTACATCAATGTGCTGTAGTAGGTGATAAGTTTATGCGAAAGCTAGAACAAGGTGATACAGAGGCTAGAAAGAAATGGTCTATGTTATTACAGAAACGTAAAGCTACTGGTGAACCTTATATTATGTTTAAAGGCAATGTAAACAAAGCAAACCCTGAAGCATACAAGAATAATGGATTGAAAGTACATATGACAAACATTTGTAGTGAGATAACCTTACATACAGATGAAAACCATAGTTTTATATGTTGCTTATCATCTTTAAACTTAGCAAAATATGATGAATGGAAAGATACAAACCTTATATATGACTCTATTTGGTTCCTTGACGGTGCGCTTGAAGAGTTTATACAGAGAGCTAAAGGATTACGAGGATTCGATAATGCTGTTAGGTCCGCTCAGAAGGGCCGCGCTATTGGACTCGGTGTACTGGGATGGCATACATACCTCCAGGAGAAAGGTATTCCATTCGAGGGTTTACTCTCTCAGTTTGAGACTAGGAAGATTTTTAGTCAGATTAAAATTGAAAGTGAAAGGGCATCAAGGAAGTTGGCCGAAGTTTATGGTGAACCTCTTTGGTGTACTGGTACTGGTTATAGGAATAGTCACTTGCGTGCAATTGCTCCTACTGTTAGCAATAGTAAGCTTAGTGGAAACGTTTCGGCTGGGATAGAACCTTGGGCTGCTAATGTATTCACAGATCAATCAGCTAAAGGTACTTTCATTAGAAAGAATCCATCTCTAGTTAAATTCTTAAAGAAGAATAAACTAAATACTGATAAGATTTGGAATAGAATATTAAAAGATGGTGGAAGTGTACAGGGTGTCAAAGAACTTGACAAACTTACCGTAGGACACGATATACCTGTGAAAGAAGTCTATAAGACTTTTAAAGAGATAAACCAATTAGAGTTGGTTAATCAAGCAGGACTAAGACAGCAATATATAGATCAAGCTGTTAGTTTAAACTTAGCGTTCCCTAGTGAAGCTACACCTAAGTGGCTTAATACGGTGCATTTTAAAGCATGGCAAAACGGAGTTAAGACTTTGTACTATATGCGTAGTGAAAGTGTCCTTAGAGGAGACTTAAGCGCTGCTGCGATGAACGAAGACTGTCTTGCTTGCGATGGATAAATAAGAATAGTTAGTTTAGTTGAAAAAACCCTCATAAGTGATTAGTCATCATCTATGGGGGTTTCTTCGTACCTAGCTTTAAAGCTTTTCTCAAGGAAAAAATATTCCTCGGATTGTATTTGCGATATAAACAAAATTATACCAAATGTGTTTAATCAAACCCATATGCCCTTAATGTTACACTTTTTAATATGTCCATATAACGTTAGGAGATTTAGATGAATCGATATCTACATGTATAAAACCTGATCCTATACCTATTCTATTAAATCCTATTGCTAGGAAGATAACTAATAGATCATGTTTAGATCGTGAGTCTGGTACCGCAACATCGATAGCTAAGCCTTTTATATGTGAACTTAAAGGTTTCCCTCCAACTTTCTTATTATGTGCTTTGTTTCTCCAGCCAGATGTTATTGCAATTGGCTTACCATACGTCTCTCTAACTTGATCAATCATCTTCATTAACTTAGGATCCATATTCTTTCCAGAACCTGGTTCACTAGGACAATCAAATTCTTCACTTGTAAAATACTTCATCTATTATTTCCTTTAATTGTTACTATTAGTTTTCACCTAAAGAAGCTTCTATCATAGCAGCATGACCTCTTCTATCTTTTATAGATATGGAGCTCTGTCTTCTATCTTTCCTAGCCTTTTTCTTAGGCACAGTTTTAATTACTGTTGTTGTGTCTGGGCAAAGTTCTATCTTAGATAATACAGTTTTAACCTCAGGTGCACCTTTAACTACAGGTAAACCAGTGATATGTTTCTTTGTATATTCAATACCTTTTGGTGTTTCTAAGAATTCTTGCCATGCTTCATCCGACGCCCAACCTCTGTAATCCCCATTACTATCAAGTCCTTGGTATCCATCTTTAACAGGTGGAACCGCAGGAATATCTAATACAACTGGAGTTACTCTGATTTCCGTCTCAGTACCTATATATACAGTATGTACTGTTTCGATTGGTGCAGGAAGATTGGTGTACCTCGCAATATATAATATTACAAGGCATCCAATAAGTTTCATAAATTTCTTCAAATTATTCGCTTTCTTTATCCTTATCAGTTTCTATTGCTAGAGAACTAAATTGGAAGTTATGTCCTGCTACAGCTAATTTGTCAATCACTTCATTTTGAAGATCTCTTAGAAGTTTTTCTAACGCATCTTTTTCTTTCTGTGATGCAAGTTTAGTTGCAGATTGCTCTTTGACAGCAGAATCGCAAGTTGCTAATGCAGCTTCTAACTTTGCTTCTAATTGAGCTACTTCTTCTGGGTTTTTCCCGATAAATGTGTAGATCACTACTCCTAGTGAACCAACTAACATACCAACGATTACTTTAAAGATATCATTGTTTGTTTCTGGAATCTCAAAGAATGCTAAGAATAATAAAAGTCCCATAATCAGTATAAATACTGTTGCAGCCCCTAAATAACCTCTTAGCTCTTTGTTTTTTAAAATTTCAAGCATAGTTTGTTTTTTAACTTGTTAATAATTAATTATTTATTTGTTCAGGTTGTCAAGGTAATGTTGTAATAAAGCATCTTTTTTGATTTTTTTGTTTCTTGCTCTTGTTTCTCTTGATTTACGGTTTGTTTCTTTTTGTTTTGCTTCTTTTAGTAAAGCATCATGTATCTTTTCTAAAGGAGTTTTGTTAGCTTCTATAAGAGCAGCTTTAATAACTTTATCGTCTTTCTTTTTTTGTTTCTCTATAGCTTTATTATTTTCTTGTTCTCTTTCACCCGTAAGTTGCCATTTGCTGTAACCAAACAATAATTGTAATCTTGTCCAGTTATCTAATTCCGCTTCTGTTGCTTGTGTAATATGCAATAATTTTCTGTAAAGTCTATCAGTCGGAAGGTTAGCAATAGAAAGCCCCAGTGCTACCGATTCCCATACTGGGTTATCTAAACTTAAACCAAGTCCTTGTTCTTCCATCTCATCTCCATTAAAATCAATATTAGATAAAGCTCTTTTAACCCTACCTAGTTTGTCTGATATAGGTGGTGCTATTGAAAACAATGTATATACAGCATCTGAATATCTAGCTCCAAAGGTACCATCTTCTTTCTTCATCTTAATTTCATATAATTTCATAGCGAAGTTTTTTACCATACTTGCTAACGCTCCGCCAACACCTAAACCTCTTATGTATGAATCAAGCATACCGTTTAAAGTACTTAACTCTTTTTCTGATAAGTTAGAATCGAGTACTGACTCATCTTCGTCATCTGCAAAAAGGGCTTGTTGAAGGTAGTTAAACGCAAAATTTTGTAAGAACAAATAGTAGCCTATCTTAGACATGTTACTTTTAGTATCACCTCTTCTATTCTTTAAATCTTGAGCAGCTTTTTCAACAATCCTAGCATACTGTGAAGGCGTGTTTGCAAACGCAAGTATTAACTTTCCTTCTATACTTCCTTGCTGACTAGATATCATATCTTGTCTTGAAGATTGCTGCGATTTTTCTGCTTGTTCTCTAAAGTCTATAAAAGCTTGTTTCCTAGCTCTTGCTGGTGACATACCATTCTTTATATGTAAATTCATTCTATTCCTAAAATAAGATGCTCCACCAATTGATATAGCTAAACTATCTGCTAGTTTTGTCATTATAAACCCATTGGCTAGTATTGCGCTTCTACTAAAGTACCCTCCGCCTTTGTCGCCTTTCTGGAAATTCATACTCTGCATAAGTTTATCGAACCAACCAGTAGCTTCCATGCTTAATCCTGAAGCTTCGCTAGCAATATCTGCCTCTAAGACATTCAGCCTAAGACCAGCTCTTCTGTCTGTTAAAAAGTCACTTTTCCATATCATCTTAACATCTGCCCACTTCCAGTTAACTATAGCCCTATATGGATTGTTTTCACTCCAATTAACAAAGTTAGTAGCGGATAATAACTGGAATGCAGCTGAACGCGTGTTCATAAACATAATCACACCTATAGATCCTTGTAAATAGTGTGCTATTTTACTGGCTATACCGTTTGACTTAGCACCCATTGGCCTTCTACCTGTTCTCATAGAATCTAAGGACTCTTGT
>Ga0209090_10001347_pt1 | contig 15766 bp, 14 predicted proteins | sample ArcticOcean_MG_C_9_FD_187432 | JGI IMG/M metagenome (GOLD analysis project Ga0209090, IMG submission 187432) | Marine microbial communities from western Arctic Ocean - ArcticOcean_MG_CB2_152 (SPAdes) (version 2) | ecosystem: Environmental > Aquatic > Marine > Oceanic | place: Arctic Ocean... | reverse complement strand
TATACTATCGCTAGATTTAACCATCGGAAGTGACGGTAGCGGATCAATTATTGATAGTGCTGTGGTCTCTGGCGCCTTGATGGGCTCTGGTGCCTTGATGGGCTCTGGCGCCTTGATGGGCTCTGGTGCCTTGATGGGCTCTGGCGCCTTGATGGGCTCTGGCGCCTTGATGGGCTCTGGCGCCTTGATGGGCTCTGGCGCCTTGATGGGCTCTGGTAGCTCTTCGTGAATAATTTTCTCCTCTACCACAACGTCTTCTTCCTCGGTCTCGCCCATATACGCCAATAAAATCTTATCAATAGGCATCGTATCGCGAATACTGTTAAGAATGCTCTCCTTAATTATGATTTCCAATTCGCGACTATTTTTTTGAATATCTAAAGGTGGGATATCTTTCTCAAAGAGATAAATGTTTGTATAAACTTTTCGTGCCGAATTAACATATACATTATGAACAAATCCATCACTAGACGGGATATCAATGTCAACCTTCTTTTGCTTCGCCCCAACTCTTACGCAAGTTAGTGCTTTCAGTTGAATTACATGTACGCACGTGATTAATTCTTCTAAATAACCACAATTTGTTGTATTTTCAATACGCTCTCTCTCCGCCTTAATAATTGTCTCGTTCCATTGAGGAATCCTGCTTAGAAATGTCTGAAACGTCATTAAATATTTGTCTTCCTCGTCATTTTCTATACAGAGTTGAAGAGACTCGTTATATATTGACCGTAATCCATCAATTATCGCGGGAGTTAACGTATTTACCAGCCTCGAACACCATTCATTTTTGGATTCCGACAAACTTGCTAACGAATAATCATCCATTTACATAAAAGACATATTTTCTAAATCCACATTTGAACATAAATAAATGTTATTTAAAATAAAGAAAATTAACAATTTTTCGTTGTTTATTTCTAATTTAACTTTATTAAATGCGAGCAATAACTGGTATTTTTTTGTCATATCACAATCAGACATTTCAAAATAATCAATAATGTCTAAACCACAATATGCCTTGTTGTATAGTTTGTCTGAAATACTAATTAACTCATTATAGTTATTTATTTTTAGGTTCTTGAGATATTTTTTAAGCCATTTCTCACGGTCTACCTTGTATTTACTCTTCGTATTCTTGTGATATATATGAAGATTGACCTTAATATCATTAATCGTGGGGTGAGGTATATAAATCTCACAAAACCTAGATAATATTGGTCTCAATAATTTATATTTGTCTTCAACTATAATAAAAAACCGCGTAGAGTGACTGAACAACTCAATACAACGCCTTAACGCAGATTGAGCATCTATAGTAAGCTGATCAGCGTTTGATAGTATTACGGTTTTAAATAGATATTTATTTTTAAAATTAATATGTGTTTTGGCAAACAGTTTTAATTCGTCCCTTACAAATTTTATACCTTTACCATGCGCACAAGATACATACATCACATTATTTTTAATGTTAGTCTTGTCGTTATCATAAATATCATTTATGAATTTATGAACTATAGTGCGTTTTCCAGCACCACTAGGACCGTGAAATATTATATTGGGGATTTTGTTCTCACTTATAAAGTGATTTAATTTATCAGTTATATCTGTATGAATTAAATCCTTGTGTGTAACGTTATTCATATTGATAGTAATAAAAAAATATATTTAATATTAATATTTCATAAAATAATAATATTACGTAACTATGCCCAACTTGCTAAACTCTGCGTATATGGATTGTCCTTGAAAGCATTTAATAGGTCTGGATTGATACGTCCATCATTATACTTATTGTTGTTATATTCCGGTGTAATCTGTTTTCCATATGTGTCTTTTGATGGTATCGTGGTAGACCCTATGCTCGGCGCCCACATACGATTATTGTTTCTGTCGGCATCACGTCTGTTAATAGATATGTTGTCGTTCTGGTTAAATATTTGAGTCCCTCCTTGATTCGGTCTATTTTCATAGGTTTTATTTACGTTATTACGCTGATTGTATGCGGCCTCGTAGTTTTTATCACCATTATATGAGTTAGGACCAGCTATTCCAGAATAGTCTCTGTTTGTAGTGTCCCTCTGAACTTTAACCGGTTGGTGGTCGGTGACGCTATATCCATCGGATGTTTGACGACCTATGTTTAGATACTTTCCATCGACCGCACCCTCTGTCATCTCGCGATTTGTCACCTTGGTCCTATCAGCCGGGTTCCAAACGGGATTTTTGGCTACCGAACTACCAGCATTGCCGGTGGGGCGAATATTACCAATTACGTTTTCTTTGCGCGACGGCCTCAATACATCTAATACGGGTGCTATTACCGCACGCACCATACCATGAACACCTCCCATATTTTCGGCGTGGGTCGTAGTGGAACGGTTATTTGGTAGAGGTTTATATCCTTTCACACCATAGTCGTTAGCAGGACCATTATTATACCCAATCGCGGATATATTTGTAACATCATTCGGTTTAAGTTCGACGCGACGAGGCTGCTTGTAAACACCCTTTGTGTAGCTGGCGCTATTCTGCGTTGCCTGTGGTCCATAGTATTCAGAGGACGTATCCTTTCTATTCGTATCAGGAACAATCTCATTACTTCTAGCGGTAGGGGCTTTTTGAATTCCGGTCGTAGTAAACCATCTCTCCTGACCGACCTCATAATACGTATCTGGGGCATATTGCTCCACCTTACCTTGTGATTTAATATTGGCAGATTCTTTAATTATTGAATTGGCTGGTCCCTGATGCCCATTTAAATCGAATGATACTTTGGGATTGCTTCCTGCACGTAGGTCGTCTACAGATTTAGGCATCCACTTATCGCGCGCCTCCATCCCACTATTGAATCCAACACCGCCATCGGTATTGTAACCTTTGTCTAATCCAGGTGCAACCGACACTGATTCGAACGGATTCACGTTTGACTGCTTCAGACTTGAATTCATTCGGGACTGAACGAAGTCACTAACATTCGGTGTTCCATTAGAATGTTGCATATTATTGGTTGGCTTGAACATTGGCGCGACCTCCACCTTACGATTGTGTTGCGACCCACCACCCTGCATATTATCAAGCGCACTTTCGGCTTGATCACCAGATACCGTGGCCCCTTTTACTCTGCCTCCAAAAAAAGGAACCATATTATTATGTTGGAAATTACTCTTATCCAACGGCTCTCCTGTAAGAGATGACTGTCTCATTACTCCACTCCCTACACTTCCGGGTGGATTCGTCGTAACCACGCGCTGATAAACCTTATCACCGGTTTGCTTAAAGTATTTATCTGTTGTCTGATTAGGATTAGAATATTTATTCACGTTGCCATCATTCACGGTGTCTGATTCTATTGGAAATCTACTAGCGGTTATATTGTTTTGAGAAGCAGCGTTATGATATTTGTCGGTGTTATCGTTTGGGTATAGTGCTTCAAATCCCTCAATATTTTCATCGTTTTCATCCGATTTATTATAATTTGATATGACAAATAAACTACCTAATGCTATTAATGGTATCGCAATTGCCATTTATATATATACAATATGATATAATATTTTGTATAAATACTAAAATGTGTTATAAAAACTAAAATGTGTTATAAAAACAATCATATTTATCGTGTCTTAATTGACGATGAACTACTGATTAATGGATTATTTTTACCACCTATACATATTCCCTCACTCAATATAGTTTTGTCCTGGAGAGAAGGATAATTGGTTTTATGGTTGTCCTTTTCTAGAATTCTCGTATTTAAATTATTGTGAAACGGTATGGCGGTGTGTTCCTGTGGGTCGTGTGGGAGAATATCCCATTTAACTTGTTCTAAATCTCTTGCTGTCCAAGCTGGATGGGTTGCGCGAGGTTGTTCTGTCATAGACTGGCATACAGGATAATTAATGCGTGAACTTTTAACTGCTCTTTTTTTGTAATTGTTCGCATTTAAACAGTCTTTATTTGCGGAGCGTGTTAGTCCCATTAAATCACTCTCTAAATTAATAGAATTTGTGTTTAAATTCGCACCCCATTGTTGTAAACGTAGGTATGGGTCATCCATAAAACAAGGCTTATTGCCTGGACCTGGCACATTCATCATATAGCGACCAGCACCAGTTAACTCTTGTAATTGTTTTTCGATTCTGGAATTATCATCATGAAATCTGGTGAAAGCCATATATATATAGTTGTAATATTAATAAAAACATTCACGATATACATTAAACAATGAAAACTGTATGTTTAAATATGATTGTGAAGGACGAATCACATATAATTGGAAAAACCCTTATAAATATTATTAAATATGTGAAAATAGATTACTGGGTTATATGCGACACTGGGTCAAGTGATAATACGATAGAGATAATCCAAGACTTTTTCAAGTGTTTGAATATACCAGGGGAGATACACAGACATACATGGAGAGACTTCTCACACAATAGAAACCTTTCATTGGAGGCGGCATTCAATAAAACAGACTACCTTTTTATTTTTGATGCCGATGATGAGATACACGGTTCTTTTAAACTTCCTAATGATTTAACAGATGACGGCTATATGATATTATTCGGTGGTGGATTTACATATAAAAGAACAGCTATCATTAACAATCGTAAAAAATGGAAATATTTTGGCGTTCTACACGAGGTGATCATAGGGCAGGATGAAATGACCGAAATACAGCTTATATCTGGGGATTATCATTTTATATCAGGTAGAACTGGTCGACGAAGTATGAACCCCAATAAATATAATGATGACGCGGTCATATTAGAAGAGGCATTTAATAATACAGACGTTTCGTGGTTAAAGAATAGATATGCATTCTATTGTGCGCAGAGCTACAAGGACGCGAAAAATCCTGACAAAGCAATTGAATGGTACAAAAAAACACTTGCGCTGGATTGTTGTGAGCAAGAGAAATTCTACGCGGCTTATATGATTGGTGTATTAGAAGAGAAATCAAACAATATATGTAACGCGATGAGTTACTACTTATTAACATTAACATACGACGCTAAAAGATGGGAGGGTCTATATTTCGCAATTCAACACTTATTAACCAGTAAACAATATAATCTGGCTAATATATTGATATCTGGTATTGACATTACCAACACTATAAATCCACGAGATGGCAAAACTCTATTTATAAACGACTCGATACACGACTATAAGATGTATATCACTATTATTATAGTTGCATATAAATACGGTAATTATGAAAAGGGTAGACAAGCACAATTAAATCTATATGATAATTTCGAATATTTACCAGAATTTATAGCCAAAAATACAATACACAATAGTAGGTATTTTATACCCGACGACATTACAGCTCAAGATTATCTTGACAAGACATTTAACTTCGTTCAAAAATATGTATATAAATATATGAGCAATAAATCAGGTGGTTCGGATAAACTGGATAGAAATATTCTAGATACATATATCAAAAAATATAATAATATATTTGATTTTAACGGCGAGTTCCGACCAGCCACTTGTTCAAGTTCGGTAAATGTTGTTCTCACGATGACTTCGTGTATGCGTCCAGACATTCTTCGTAGAACCATAAAATCTATGACTCGCAACTGGAGGGATTTCGGTATGGTGGATAAAATGATATGTATCGATGATGGAACTGAAAAAACAGAACTCGCAAGCCTAACAATTGAATATCCCTGGATTGAATTTATCGTAAAGGGAGATTATGAAAAAGGCCATCGCAGCAGTATGAATCGGATACGCAATTATGTTCTAACTAGCGGAGCACGATATTGGATACACATAGAAGACGATTGGGAATTTATAAAATCAGACAATTATATTTCGCGAGGAATAGATTGTCTTAATAAATATTCAGACCAACATGTAAAACAGGTATTATTTAACAAAGGATATGCCGAAATAATTTCGGATATCAGCTGGATATGTGGAACGCGTCTGGAAGACGGATTGTTGCTACACAAACACGACGCGTCTGATTCGCCGTGTGGGTATTGGCCTCACTATAGTTTTCGTCCTGGAATAACAAGAGTTGACGTATTAGAAACGCTCGGTGATTTTAATACTACAAACGCATTTTTTGAATTGGATTATGCGACCAAATTCGTGGATGCTGGATACAAAACTGCATACTTTGATGCGATTTCATGTATACATATTGGAAAACTATCCGGTAAACGAGGATGTAATACCGATAAAAATTCTTATGAGTTGAACGGTGTAGACCAAGGACTAAACTATTCTCCACCCACTCTACCAATTAAGGTTATAAATCTAATGCGTCGCAGTGACCGCCGAGAGAATATGAAACGCGAATTGAAAGACACTAGATTCGATTTCAAGGATGCGGTTGATGGCCGATTGTTGCGGAGCGATGACCCGCGACTGCACACATTCATTGGAAACGACTTCAATAGCAATCCAGGCGCAATTGGTTGTGCGATTAGCCATATAGAATTGTGGCAGGAATTAATGACTGACACTACAAATAATTACTATGTTATTATGGAGGACGATATTAAACTCAAAACAAATTGGTACACTGAGCTGTATAAAAATACAAATGCGTTGGAAAGCACAGATATGGTAATGTTAGGATATAGTATGTTTGATAATGTTAGAGAAGGTGTTAAATCAATGTATGATAATAACGACCCTATTCAATTATACAATTTGGCACTAGATAAATATATTGGTGGTTTCTTTTGTTACAGTATTAATAAAAGGGGTGCTCAAAAAATATTACAAAGTATGAGTGTAACTGGGATAAAACACGGTATTGATTACCTTGCGGTTAAAACTATACATAGTCTAGTTAAAAAAGAAATTCGTCCACAAATAGCATTTACAGAATGGAATGAAGGAGGAAAGTCAATTGATACTGATATACAGAATACATCAGAAACCTTGAGAATTGACCCTATTATAACGAGTCCAGAGAAAATTGTATGTTTTATTCACTCTTGTTATATAGAAGAATGCGGATTATCTAGACTACAAGATATAATAGAAAGCATCGTTAGAAGCGGTCTATACGATGAAATAGATGCGTTGTATATCTGCAATATTGGATTGGTATTAGATTCAAAAAATCATATTTTTTTAGATAAGGATAAAATACGCATTTATAATTTATCACCCGATACAAATGAATATGAGGCTATAACTCTCAATTTGATTCACGAGTATTGTAAAGTAAATAAAAAAACTAAACTATTATATTTACACACCAAAGGCTTGTTCACGACTAGTAATGAATGTGTTAATGATTGGATAAAGTTAATGCTATATTTTAACGTAGAGAGATACAAAGTCTGTATTTCGGAATTGGATACAGTTGATTGTGTCGGCGTTAATTGGCTAGGAAACCATTATTCTGGGAATTTCTGGTGGGCAAACACAACGCATATATTATCGCGAAAGTTAATAACAAGCGATAAATTAGACATAGCTCACAAGATGAAGGCCGAATATTTCTTATGTGATTCCGCGACCAGATATGAAGAGATTGGGTCTAAAATATATTACAAATCGTTAGATGAACAGAAAATAGTATCGCTACACCAATCAAATATTAATCATTTTCATTCTCTCTATCCTAGTAAATTATATACCGCAGGTGACAATGTTAAAGTTGGAATAATTACAAACTACTGTACATCCAAACAAGCATGCATCGAATTTGGTAATCTTGGAAAACGATATTGTATTTGGAACAATATTGAATTAGTATCGCCAGAATCACGCGAATGTGACTATATTGTTATTATTAATAAACCTAACACTGGCGCTGAAGAGCGGGTAAAGCAATTTGATAAAAAGAGAACCATCATATTTCAAATGGAACCTTGGTGTGAGAATAAGAATTGGGGTGTAAATACCTGGGGCGATTGGGCAGACCCAGACCCAAATAAATATCTAGCAATTATTGGTAGAAAAACTCCTACGTATAACAACGTCTTCTGGCAGTTAGAACAATCATATTCACAATTAAAGAAACCAATTATTAAAACAAATATGATATCTTCCATATGCAGTAGTAAGTATTTTGACCCAGGACATATAAAACGCATAGATTTCTTAAAATATATGGAATCAAAATCAAACTCGGTGTTTGATGTTGACATATTTAATATAGACAATAAACATAGTTTTCGTAACTACAAGGGACCTGTAGCCCCCTTTATAAATAAATCAAAGGGTATGCTACACTACAAATATTATTTCATGTGTGAGAATAATTTTGAACCCGGTTTTATAACAGAAAAGTTATGGGAGCCCATATTGTGCGAGACATTAGTTTTCTACTGTGGGGCACCCGATGTTAGTAAATATGTGGACCCTTTATCGTTTGTAGAAATTGACCTTGACGATTTTGACAAAGCTTATGATATTATTTCAAAGGCAATTGCTAGTGATTTATATCAGGAACGTTTACCTTACATACGAAAAATGAAAAATAGGCTTTTAAATGAAATGCAATTCTTTCCGCGCATTGAGAAAATAATCAACGAAGTGCTTTAAGGGTTATTTGGATCATATCTACTTTGCTTTACTGGTTTTGGAGAAGTATTTTTAATTAATTTCTGCGTCACAAGCATACGACCTAACTTATCGTTAATGCTATATTTGTCGGTAAGCTTATCTATTGATTTTTTACGCGTTACCGAATTATTCGTCCGTCGCCGCCGCACAATTGTTTTTTTTGTAAATTTAATTGACTTAGACCTTGACTTAGACCTTGACTTAGACCTTGACTTAGACCTTGACTTAGACCTTGACTTAGAATTTTTTCTGGTTTTCGTTGCGGATGTCTTCTTAACTGGTTTACAATTATACTCCTTATCAAATCCATCCATAAATTTTTTACTTATTTCACAGTTACTTAGATTATATCTGTCAAAGCCCTTAGGCAACTTCCCTTTACGTGTGCTATTACTCATTATAATATTAAAATATTTTTATTATAACGTTTTAATATTAAGAACGCAATGGTCTTTGATTATTCTCAATTACCAAATTATTTGGCATTATCATTGAAGTGCGTTCAAAGAAATCCTTTCTTGGTAGATATTTAAGTTGTGCTATGGTGTTAGGTTTCGGATCAACCAGATTAGTGGAGTTAATTCCGAACAGTGCGGACTCAATCTCTATGGGGTTGCTAGAAAGCGCGTCTCTTGAAATTGCGTTTGGGAAAAACCCAATACTCGGGATTGTTGGCTCGTATGCTGGGCCATGCTGTGAATATTTATAGAAATCATATTTACTTGATAATTTATTAATTTTTTGCTCTAATTTGTAATTACCAGGCGTATTTTTATTACGGGTAGATGCCATATATATGTATGATTATAGATTATTTATAAGAGTATTTTTATTATGTTTGCTAATATTGTCGGATTTATCTAAATCACAAATACACAAATGGATTAAGTCAAAAAGTTCATATTGAAACATCCCCTTGAATATAGTTAAATCGTCATCACCTATATAGAGTTTAATATTGCTTAATTTATCTGACTCGCGCGCCTTTTTAATAATATCACGCATATCTGTATTATCCGCATTTTTTTCAAAAATGGTTGTCATAATAGTATTTATCTTATCGTCATCCCATTTATCTAAATTATACACCTGAATCAGTTGAATCCTGTACATATCGTCCTTTTCATCTTCATCGTGTTGTTTATATGTGCACACAAATTCAGTATTATACATAATTAGTTATGATGATACTTTTTAAACTAATTATATGACAGACTTATTGGGTAGAATATTCTTTGTCGCGTGTTAATTCGCGCGACGGAACTCCTCCACGAATCCAGCCCTTCTCGGCAACACCCTCCACCAGATTGGCCGGATTATTAACAGTAGACTTTAACGATGGAATCATAGGCGTATGGTATTTAATGTAAGAGAGTTCGGAGGACTGTGTGATGCTCTTGCGATTATTCGCCAATTCGCCCTGTTGAATTTGTGACTCCATAACAGGGTTTGCGTTTCCTCTACCCAGAAACGGAACGGTCGAGAACGGTCGCTGAATTAAACTGATTTTACATCTTGGTTTCGAGAGCGGCGTACGCATTAGATTAGAGTTCTGATCGATATTACATCCACCAATTCCAACCTGATGACTTCCAGTAAAATTCACGTCTAAATGGTTTGTGGCAAAATCAACCGCTGTCTCATTCGGACATTGAGACTGGTAACTGTTTAACATATAATTAGATGCGTGTGAATTCTGAATCGTTTGCTGACTCTGGTCACACATATCATTTCCAATTCGTGTTCCCTGATTGAATTTGTAATCATAGACAGAGGCCATTTATATAATGAATATATATTTTTTATATAAATGTTGTATTAATATTATTCCCACATGTCTACGATTGTTCTTTATTAGACTTCATACCACCATAGCAAAACTCCGCAAACTTGTCCTGTTCATTCGGCACTTGTGTATTTGGTGTGGCATACCACGTTCTCATTGATTGGTCGAATGCGAAATTATCCCCTAAATCTTTAAATAATTTCTCGTCAATATTTGGGTCTTTAAATTCGCTCGTTATAAACTCTTTAGTTGCGGTATTAATGTCTTCCGTTACAATCGGGTTATATGTTGGTGCAGCCGCCTTCCTATTTGGATTATCCGCGATATCTGTAAGCAATACATTCATTACAGGATTAATAGGTGTTGGTTTACTATATTCATCCTTAATTAGTTCGTAGTAATTGGCATTTGTAAACGCTTCAGTAGAAGAGATAGATACCTTTTGTTTTTTTTGAATTTTGTTAATTAAAATTATTACTGCTAAAGTTATAATTCCAGTAACCACTATTTTAAACTGCTTCGTTGCAAAAAATCCAAGGGTCGTCAATATAATTATTAGGCGCGAAATAGAATTTAGTTTTTCGTTTTTACTCATTATCCTGGTTGGCCATATTTTAAAAACATTATCACGGTCTAATAATATGCTTGGTTCGTTTATCCAAAATGGAGTAGTCATTATATATATTTAAAGGTTTTATTTGTTCTGCTTCTTCTTCTTTTTCTTCTTTTTCTTCTTAGGTTCGCTTTCACTATCCGTATTTTGCTTTCGCGACGATTTTTCATATGCCTCGCCTGTACTAAATATAACATTTTCCATATCTTCAAACTTCACACCCTCTGATAATAGCAAATCAATTGCCGCTTGATTTGACGCCTCTTCCGATTCAATATTCACCTCTGGTATTGGTTTTACGTTTGTTTTTGATATTTTACTTCGCATTCTCTCCTTCTGCTTTGCCAGGTTGATGTTGCGTTTCATTTGTGCCTGCATCGCACTAGTATTCATTTTATCTGAACCAGCCTTATTGAAAAGATTCTGTATGTTTTCCATACCAGGCATATCCTTCATATGCTGCATCATTTCGGCTGCCTCCGCAAGAAGTTCGCTCTCCTTTAAATCGCCCGATTTAATTTTTGTGTCCAGTTTACTTCCAACTTTTGTCACTAAATCCATTAATTTTGTGGGATTCTTGAACAGCTTTTGAAATACATCATTTACTGACGTTTCATCTTCCATATCAATATTAATATCTGACGCAGTTTCCTCTGCAATCTCGCGCGCAAGATTGCCTAATTTTCCATTTAACATCTTGTTCATATGGTCATGTAATTTTTCTGGGTCTGGTAGACCATTTTTCTCGTCACCGACGTTATTTCCTGTATCGTTTCCACTAATGTCAAGCCCGGTGTCCATATTAAAAATAGTCTCCTGTAATTTGCTTTTGAATTCGTCATTATCAATCGCCTCGAATAATTTCGCAGTGTCTCCAAACGAGGTCGTGTCAGACATATCCGATACCAACGCAAATAATAATAGCTGTAGATATTTCCATATTGTCTTTCTCGTCGCATCGCTAATATTTTCAGTCCATACAAATAGGAAATCAATACCAGGAAGCAGATAAATCGGATCCTCGCCCGAAAATAGTTTTTCATTCTGATATAGAATGTCGAAAAACTTCTCGGGGTATATTTTTAAACAATGTTCCTTAATTGAGATTATATTAGCGTCGTCTATATCATTGTATTCAACTATCGCAGCCAAATTAGGATGTAATGTTTTCTTTAATTCTGGATAGGTTGTTAATAAGTCGTTAGTGAAATCATACACTATTTTTCTGAGATTATCTAACGGGTTTTCAGTAGCAGGGTTACCCGAGACATCAGAATCCATATTTAGGTTATCCATAAACCCTTTCATATCGCCCATGGAACCCGCAGACTCTTGTAGGTTTTCCATCATTGATTTTAAATCGCCCATAGGGTTCTCGTGTGTGGAATTGCCCGAGACATCAGAATCCATATTTAGGTTATCCATAAACCCTTTCATATCGCCCATGGAACCCGCAATATCTTGTAGATTTTCCATCATTGATTTTAAATCACCCATTGATAAATCTGGACTATTTAAATTTTCCATCATTGATTTAAAATGCTCCTCCGTAAATTCACTAGGTCCTGAATTATCGTTCTCATCGGACATAATATAGTTTGAATCATAATTTATTTTTAAATCAAACTATAATTAAATAATTGTATTGTTGTATTTATATAATATTAACGATAGTATACATCGCACAGTTTTGACAGATTTTGTATATATTTAACCACTTTTTCCCTGTCAACGGAATTCATATTTTTAACGGGTTCACGCAGAACGTCTATCTTTTTAAGAATATAATCCGAATCTCCGACGACAGATAAATCGGTGTTGTAATCTTTGTGAATGAAAAAATCAATATTTCCAGACTCAATCTCGCTACGATATATTTTCAAAAAATATTCATTGAATGCCTTAATGACTAATTTAGGATTTGCCTTTCGCATTTGAATAAATGATGCCTTTACAGTGGAAATATCGTCATCATCTGGGAATACGCGCTCAACATCTTCAACAAACTCTACAAAATGGTCGTTGAATCCCTTGAGGATTTGCGACTTATCCATATGAAATATCTATTATTATTTTTTTAAACTATTATAATTAGATAATTATAGTATTATTTAGATAATAGTCGCTACAATCAAAATAAAAATCGATACATGGTTTGTGACATCGCAGCAAGTAATAACCATATACGCCAACTAATTGTACTAATAGAACGTGTCTAATATTACATAACGTCTTGTTTGTATTGTAGATATTATATACACGACTATTTAATATATAACAAATCCCTGAAAATATAGCCAATAACATTATTTTGTAATCATATAATGTTGCTCTCAGCGAGAAACACGAATTCATAGCTAAATCCATATATTTAAGTGTATTATTGTTCGGATGAATATGAAAAATAACACCTATAAACGAGCTCAACAACATCGTATGTGACCTCCAGATGTATCCAAATATACCTATAGGTATGGCACCTACAATACAAATATAATTGTGTTTCATTTAATAATATTATTATTAATGCTTTAATATTATTATGGTTAATTCTTAATCTCGTTTGCTCTTTCGCTTTGTAATTTATCCATAGATACTTCGCCGACCGTATTCGGGCTATATGTGTCCGGTGGGGTCTCGATAACATACGATGACCCCAAATCTGCGTAATGGTGTTGTTGCCTCATTCCGCCTCCACCCTGCGCCGATAATTCGTCTGGGTCTTGGTCTAAAAAGCTATAATTGTCCGACGCGACACCAAACCCAGAAGTTGTCGCGTCCATAAGAGAAAATGCGAGAGGCTCTCCATTATTGTTCGTAGATACATTGTTTCGTTCAACTTCTTGTGGTTGAATATGATTCGTTATTTCTTCTCCGAAAAGGACCTTATTACCTCTATTTAGAAGCATTAATGCGGGAACCTTTGTTATTGTATGTGGTAGCAATATTTCTTGTCCATTTTCCAATACAATATTAGTAATTCCGTTTGGCTTTTGTACCCTCTTATCTATACAGATAAAGTGAATGTCATCCTTAATTGATGTTTGTGATAACTTCTGTAATAGCGGTTTACAATTATTACAATAATTACTATAGTAAAGAATAGAACTCATTATATATGTAATTTATTTTACGAATTTTAAATTAAACTAATTAAAAATTGATTTAATTATTTGTCTATATAATATAGTAAATCATGGACCCTAAAATAAGTAACTTCGTAACCGATGATAATTACCTAAAATTTACAATGTCCGGTGTGAATGTAAGCATCGCAAACGCCTTAAGGAGGATTATTCTTTCGGAAATTCCTACTATCGTCTTTCGCACCAGTCCATATGAAGAGAATCTGGTAGACTTTCAGCTAAATACAACACGAATGAATAACGAGCTCATTAAACAGAGAATAAGCTGTGTGCCTATTCATATTACTGATACGGGGTTTGAGCACAAGGATTATGTTGTTGAGGCCGATCTACAGAACGATACCGATGCCATAATTTATCTTACAACTGGCGATTTTAAAATAAAAAATACACAGAACGATAAATACTTGACCGACGGAGAGGTTAAAAATATATTCCCACCGGATTCCATCACAAATGATTATATTGAGCTGGTTCGATTGCGTCCTAAAATATCCGACGTTATTCCAGGCGAGCATATCAAATTCTCAGCACAATTAGATATTGGTATGGCTAAACAGGACAGTGCCTTTAATGTTGCCTCTACTTGTAGTTATGGTGCGTCGATTGACCCTATTAAAATTAATGAGGTCTGGACAAATAAAAACAAAGAACTCAAGGCCTCTGGTGAGACTAAGGATAGTATCGCGTCCATTAAAAAGGATTGGGACTTGCTTGATGCTAAAAGAATTATATTGACAGACTCATTTGATTTTACGATTGAGAGCGTGGGTCCGTTCACAAATTATATGATTGTCCATAAGGCAGCCGATGTTATGATAGGGAAACTGAAGAAATTTTCCGATGACATTCAAAGCAATGAGAGCATGATTAAAGAGTCATCTTCTACTATCCAACATTGCTACGATATTGTTTTGGAGAACGAGGACCATACGCTCGGTAAGGTATTGGAGTATATTTTATACACTAAATATTACCAGATTGATAAAGCGAATACCGAAGAACAGACGAGCACCAACAATCTCACATACTGCGGATTTAGCAAACCACACCCGCATATAAATCAAAGCATTGTTAGAATTGCTTTCATTAATAATAAGGATAAAATAGACCTGGTTACTCTATTAGTTAATATTGCTGATATAGCAACCATCATATATAAAACTATTGGCGATGAATTCAAAACAGAATAATAAATAAAAATATTAGTTATTTAATTATTATTTACTTGCGTGAATACTTTGTTCTTTTATTGCCCTTTCTAGCTTTACGACCCCCACGCGATTTAGTTTTTTTACCTGCCCGGCGTCTTCTGGATTTACCACCCCGACCTCTCTTGGATTTACGTCTCTTGGTTTTTTTACCACCACCAATAAGAGGGGGAACACCACCCATACCAGGGGCCATATTATTATTACCCATCATACCACCCATACCAGGGGCCATATTATTACCCATCATACCACCCATACCAGGGGCCATATTATTACCCATCATACCACCCATACCAGGGGCCATATTATTACCCATCATACCACCCATATTATTACCCATCATACCACCCATATTATTACCCATCATACCACCCATATTATTACCCATCATACCACCCATATTATTACCCATCATACCACCCATATTATTACCCATCATACCACCCATATT